>Ga0335081_10000211_pt1 | contig 110786 bp, 108 predicted proteins | sample Lox_Sample_35_FD_206713 | JGI IMG/M metagenome (GOLD analysis project Ga0335081, IMG submission 206713) | Soil microbial communities from Loxahatchee National Wildlife Refuge, Florida, United States - Lox_Sample_3.5 | ecosystem: Environmental > Terrestrial > Soil > Wetlands | place: USA...
CTGCAAGATCGGGTGAGGGTCGAGCTCAAAGACTATTCAAGCCTTCAGGGCAGCTACGACAAGATCGCGTCCGTTGGCATGTTCGAGCACGTTGGGCACGCGAATTACCCACGCTACTTTTCGCTCATCCACCGCTTGCTCAAACAGGACGGGCTCTACCTGCATCACGCGATCGCGCGGCGTGCCAAAGGTTCCGATCGCAAGTTCTTCAGCACCTATAGCCGAGAGGCGCGGGCGATCGGCCGCTACATCTTTCCGGGCGGCGATCTCGATCATGTCGGGATGTCGATCGGGAACTTGGAGCGGCATGGTTTCGAAGTCCATGACGTTGAGGGCTGGCGCATGCATTACGCACGCACCACACGGCTGTGGCACGATCGACTATTGGCGAACCGACTCGCCGCCGAGCGCGAGGTCGGGCCGGTGAAGACCCGGCTATGGCTGATGTATCTGGCCGGCGTTTCGATCGGATTCGATCGTGCAGTATTGGGAGTCTTCCAAACCCTCGCATCCAAGCGCAGGCGCGGTGCCGCCAATGTGCCGCTATCGCGCGTCGATCTTTATCGCTAGCATCCTAGGCATAAGAATACCCATTTCTGTGCAAAACTGGTAGACATTCAATGGGGGCACGTGGGCACCTTTGCCTTCAGGCGTCAGTTATCGAGACTTCCTATCGCGGGCGTGATTTGCGTCGGCGACGATCAGCCGAGGTTTGATCGAATGTTCATCACGCTGGGGCCGATCCACGCGCGCGCGACGCGGTGGAAGAAGGACAACGTCTACGGCTTTCTCGCGGTGCACCTGATCGCTGCGCTCGCCGTCTTTCCCTGGTTCTTCAGTTGGACCGGCCTCATTCTTTTTATCGCCGGACTGTTTGTCTTCGGCATACTGGGAATCAACCTATGCTTCCACCGGCTTCTTACACATCGCGGTCTCGTCTGTCCGCAATGGTTTGAGCACTCTCTGGCACTGCTGGGCACGTGCAGCTTGCAATTCGCGCCGGCTCACTGGGTAGCCGTTCACCGCAAGCACCACCATTGCGCTGATGAAGACGATGATCCACACAGCCCGCTCGTAAGCTTTTTCTGGGCCCACATGGGTTGGCTGATGGTCCGTACAGACAGCACCAACCGAAAGACGCTGATCGAGCGGTACGCCAAGGACATCATGAGGGATCCGTTTTATGTTTGGCTTGAGCGACGCAACAACTGGATGAAAGTCGGGCTCGCATCTTGGATCGCTTATTACGCCGCAGGCTTTGCGTTCGTCGTGGCCTCTGCCGGTACGACGTCCGCGGCATCACAATTTGGCCTAAGCCTGATCGTCTGGGGCGCCGCGCTGCGTACGGTAGTGGTCTGGCATACCACTTTCTCTGTTAACTCGTGGACCCATATCTGGGGCTATCGAAACTACGAAACGCCCGACGTAAGCCGCAACAACACGCTCATCGCTTGGCTCACGGCTGGAGAAGGATGGCACAACAATCACCACGCTGATCCACGATCGGCTCGGCATGGTCACCTGCAGGGCGAGTTTGATTTCACTTGGATGGTCATCAGGTATCTGAGGGCGCTCGGCTTAGCTCGAGAAGTCGCGCTTCCATCGCCGCTACTGACCGAAAAATTCAATCATGCCGCGGCTCAGGACTCTCCTTGCTCAGGCGATGCAGTCAAAGACAGCGTTTATGTGCTGCACCGCACTTTGGTCGTTCCTGGCCCTGAGCGTTGTTTCGCGGCAGCGCAGCAATCGGTCGCTTTTGGAGGAATAACGGACATGGTGCCAACGGCGCCAGTCACGCGCGAGCTTCCTACGAGCACCAAAAAAGCGGCCCGACCGTAGCGGCGAGGCGGCCGAGCGGAAGAACGTGCGGCCTACGGCAAGCGTATTGCGCCGCTCAATCTTGGATAGCGGGCCGCTGCGTGGCCGACGGCTAGATACTGACACACCGCGTAGTTCGCAACCGTGCCCGGCCTCGGATCACAAACCAGGTCTTGCGGCGCTTGTTTATGCGAAGACCGAAGGCCAGCGTTTCAAGGTACGTGCCGCAGGCTGTGAGCCGCCACACGACAAGATCTGTCATGTGCAGCTTCGGCATATTTTGCTCCGTTTTTGCTCCGCAATCGCGCGGGTAGCGAGGGTTTTCTATGGCGCAGCATAGCACATCCTTTTCCGGTAAGCTTCTGAAATTATTATGGAAACGGTGCAGGGTGGTGCACCACGGATAAGGCTAAATTCGTCTTCCTAAACCGAAGGTCAGAGGTTCGAGTCCTCTCGGGACCGCCACTTCAAGCCGTTGAAGCGACGGCGCAAAATTTCCGCAACCGCCGCTGTGGCCGTGACGCAACAATGGCCCGGAAAAGCATTCGGGTGCTGTTTTTGGGGTCGCGTCGCCCGAGGCTTTCTGTAACAGTTCGAATCGATAAGACCACGGCAAAACAACAAGTCGACCTACATAACAAGTCTAACAAGACATCCGCTTCCGGGCTCCGGTCATCGACCGGGGCCTATTTCTTTTGCGCCTTTGACGCGCCACGCGGCTAGCCATCGGATGGCCTTTCATTGCCCACGAGGCCCGGGCTAAAGTCCCGCTTCCTGTCCCGCAACCAGCAACGCGTACCCCTCATGACCCCGGAAAAACTCGACGAAGCCGCCCGCCTGAAGATCGCCTCCGAGCGCAACGAATTCCTCAACCTGCACGAAATCGTCGCCAAGGCGCGGCAGAATCTCAACCAGAACGCCTGGGACTACATCGTCGGCGGCGTCGAGACCGAGACGACGCTGCGGCGCAACCGCATGGCGCTCGATTCGGTGGCGTTCCGGCCGCGGGTGCTGCGCGACGTGCACAAGGTCGATCCCTCCGTCGAGCTGCTCGGCCGCAAGCTGCGCCTGCCAATCGTGCTGTGCCCGGTCGGCACGCTCGAAAGCTTCCATCCCGATGGCGCCACGCCGGTGGTGAAGGCGGCCGGCGAATTCGGCGTCGCCCATATGCTGAGCTCGGTCTGCGACCCCGGTCTTGAGGGCGTGGCGCAGGCCGCGCCCGATGCGTTCCGCATGTTCCAGCTCTATGTGCGCGGCGACGCCGCCTGGGTCGACGATCATGTCGCGCGCGCCATCGCCAACAAGTACAGCGTGTTCGCGCTCACCGTCGACACCGCCCACTACAGCCGCCGCGAGCGCGACGTCGCCAAGCGCCACGTCACCGGCGGCCGCCGCCGTTCCTCCGGCCGCGAATACCAGGAGGCGCTGGACTGGAAGACGGTCGAGCGCATCAAGTCGAAGTTCAAGATTCCGCTGGCCATCAAGGGCATCGCTACCGCCGAAGATGCCAAGCTCTGCCTCGACCATGGCGTCGACTTCGTGTTCGTCTCCAATCACGGCGGCCGCCAGCTTGATCACGGCCGCGGCTCCACGGACGTGCTGCCGGAGGTCGTCGAAGCGGTCGCCGGCCGCGCCAAGATCATCATCGACGGCGGCTTCTATCGCGGCAGCGACATCGTCAAGGCCAAGGCGCTGGGCGCCGATCTGATCGGGCTCGGCCGCATGCAGTGCTACGGGCTCGCCGCGGCCGGCCAAGCCGGCGTGGTGCGCATACTCGAGCTCCTGGAGGACGAAGTCATTCGCTCCATGGGGCTTCTCGGCGTCACGAGCTTCGGCAAGCTCGATACGTCTTATTTGCACGCCGCGACGCCGGCCAATCCGCCAAGCGTGTTCTCGGCGTTCCCGCACCTCGAAATCGCGCCGTATCGGTATTAGGGCCGCGGCGCGACCGGCTCCATGCCGGAGTTGCGCCATGCCTCTTGGGCGGCTGGCGTGGCGAGCGCCGCAATGAAGGCCGCGGCCGGTTCCGGCGTCGTGTTGCTCAGCGGGATCGCCGCGGCAAACACGATGTAGGACTGCAGCGGCGGCGGCAGCGGGCCGGCGAGCGTCACGCCCGGCACCGGCAGGATCTCGCTGATATTGAAGAAGCCGACCTCGGCCTTGCCGGCGGCGACGAGCGCCACGCCGCCGCCGATCGCCGACGTGCGGGTCAGCTTCGGACGCACCACGGCGGCGAGACCCATCCGCTCGATCATCTGCGCGATGGCGCGTCCCGCCGAGCCGCCGCCCGAGGTCGGATCGGGGTAGACGATCGTGTGCGCCTTGATGAGGAGCCTGCGGATCGCGGCCGCATCGGAAATGTCAGGCAGCGGCGCGCCGGCGCGCACCACGACGCCGATACCGACGCGGGCAAGCGCGACCACGCTGTCGCCGCGCATCGCGCCGCTGGCCGCGAGCTTGGCCGCGACCGGCGCCGGCACGATGACGACGTCGGCCTTCTCGCCGGCGGCGAGACGCTCCTGGATCGCCGCCGGCTGGCCGATCGCAAAGCTGAAATGGTGCCCGCTCGCCTTGGCAAAATCCTCTGCCACGGCTTTGGCCGTGGCGGCCGGCGCACCGGTGCAAAAGACCCGGATATCCGCTGCCGCGGCGCCCGCTGCGGCGCCAAGCCAGGCAAGCATGCTTACGGCGCCGATGGCTGCCGATTTCACGCTCTCCCCCCTCCACGCGCGCGGATCATGACACATGGCGGCGCCGGGCGGTACGACCGGCGCGTGCGTCATGTTAGCCATGCCCCCGCGATCGGACCGTCATGTTATGCTCGCCGCCCCCGCTCGCCAACGAGAGTCCCATGAATCTGCAGTTGAGCATCGGCATCACCAATAATCCGCGCACCTGGCCGATTCTCGACGGCACGGTGAAGCCCGACGGCATCGATCTCATCCCGACCGTGCTGCATCCGTCCGAGCTGTTCTGGCGGCAGCTGCACTTCGCCGAGTTCGCGGTTTCCGAAATGTCGTGCTCGTCATTCATGATCGTGACCGGGCAGGGCGATCCGCGCTTTCTCGGGTTGCCGATCTTCACCACGCGGCGCTTCTTTCACACCACAATCTTGGTCAGCCGTAAGTCCCGAATTGAACGTCCAGCCGATTTAAAGGGTAAGCGCGTCGGCGTGCCGGAATATCAGCAGACCGCGGCGCTGTGGACGCGCGGCGTGTTGCAGCACGAATTCGGCGTGCATGCGAAGGACATGGAATTCTGGATGGAGCGCACGCCGGAGAAGAGCCACGGCGGCGCCACGGGCTTTAAAGCCCCGCCCGGCGTCACCGTGCATCAGGTGCCTGCCGACAAGAGCCTCGGTGCCATGATGCTCGCGGGCGAGCTCGACGCCACCATCCATTATCTCTCCGGCCGCAATCTGGTCGATCGCAGCCGCGTCGATCTCGCGAGCCATCCGGACTTCAAATATCTGTTCGCCGATCCAGGCGCCGAAGGCATTCGTTATTATCGTAAGTCCGGCATCTACCCGATCAATCACCAGGCGGTGGTGCGGCGCGACATCTACGAGAAGGAGCCGTGGGTCGCGCTCAACTTGCTCAAGGCCTTCAACAAGGCCAACGACATCGCCAACGCGCAGCGCGCCGAGCACGTCGAATACCACCTCGCCGCCGGGCTTCTTTCCGGTGACGCCAAGACTTCGCTGCTGCATCACGGCGTCAACGCCAACCGCAAGGTGATCGAGACCATCGCGCAATATTCGCTCGAACAAGGGCTGACCTCGCAACCGATCAAGATCGACGAGCTTTACGCGCCGAGCGTGCTAGAGTCGTAAATTTTCTCCGCCGCTTGCGCTGGGGAGGATGTTACCTCACTCCGCGGCTTGTGCTCTGGCGCTGGCGTCCACCGTTGCGCCGGACGCGGCGAGTGCCTTGATCTCGCTCTCGCTCAAGCCCGCCTCGCGCAACACTTCGAAGCTGTGCTCGCCGAGCCGCGGCTGCAGCCGCTGTTCGGTCGGCGTGCTGCTGGAAAAGCGCACCGGCAGATCGGTGTAGAGGATCTCGCCTTCGCTCGGGTGCGTGGCGTGCTTGAAGAAGCCGGTCGCGGCGAGCTGTGGATCGGTGAGGAGATCGTCGAGGCCTGCCATCTTCGCGCAGGGAATTTCGAGGCCGCGCAGCAGCGCGATCCATTCGTCCGTGGTCCGCTCGGCAAGGCACGCGCCGGCGAGCTCGTAGAGCGCGACCACGTTATGGCTGCGCGCTGCGATACTGTTGAAGCGCGGATCGTCGCAGAGCTCGGGCTTGCCGACCGCCGGCCAGAACTTGCGCCAATGCCGCTCGGTATAAGCCATCATGCAAAGGTGGCCGTCCTTGGTCTTGTACGGCCGGCGCCAGGCGCCGGTGACGCGGGTGTAGCCGAGCGTGCCCATCGGCGGCACGAAGTTGTGGCCGAACAGATGCTCGGCGAGCACGAACCAGACGAGCTGCTCGAACATCGGGATTTCGACGAACTGGCCGCTGCCGGTTCTTTCCCGCGCCAACAGCGCCGTGGTGACGGCGTTCGAGATCGCCAGCGCCGAGATCTTGTCGGCGAGGATGGTCGGCGCGTAGCGCGGCTCGCCGCCGACCGACATCAAAGCGGCGATGCCGGATTGGCCCTGGATCACGTCGTCATAGGCGGGCAGGCCGCTATACGGCCCGCCATCGCGGTAGCCATGCAGCGCTGCATAGACCAGGCGCGGATTTTTCGCGCACACGGTTTTGTGAGGAAAGCCGAGCTTCTCGATCTTCTGCGGCCGCATCGAATGCACGAACACGTCGGCTTTCGCGATCAGCCGCCACAGCGCGCCCGCCGCGGCCGGCTGCTTGAGATCGAGCACCAGTGAGCGCTTGCTGCGGTTTAATCCCATGTAGAGCGCCGCCATGTTGGGCGAGCGCGCCGGCCCGGTGTGGCGCGGCGCGTCGCCCTCGGGCGTTTCGATCTTGATGACGTCGGCGCCCATGTCGCCGAGCATCTGCGTCGCCAAGGGGCCGGCGACGACCGACGTCAAGTCCAGAACGCGAATACCCGCCAACGGCCCGGCCATTTGACAATCACCCGAACCTTGAAAAGATCGCGCTTGCAATCAGGACCGGAGACCTCGAGCGATGCGCCATATCGATGCGTTCTGTCATTTCTTCCCGCAAGGCATTTTCACCAAGCTCTCGGCGACAACCGGCGGCACCCGCGACATCGGCAAGCGCATCCAGGGCGTGCGCACGATCTACGACCTCGAGGCGCGCTTTCGCATCATGGACGGCTTTGAGAATTATGCGCAAGTGCTATCGCTCGGCCTGCCGCCGCTCGAGGCCATGGCGGGTCCGAAGGACGCGCCGGAATTCGCCCGCGTTGCCAACGACGGCCTGGCCGAGCTGTGCGCCAAATATCCCGACCGCTTCTGCGGCTATGTCGGGGGACTGCCGATGAGCGCGCCGGACGAAGCGGCCAAAGAGGCCGAGCGCATCCTGGTCCACGGCAACGCCAACGGCCTGCAGCTGCACACCAACGTCGACGGCCTCTGCCTCGATGAGCCGCGGTTCTTCCCGATCTTCGAGATCGCGGCGAAGACGAACAAGCCGATCCTGCTGCATCCGGCGCGCACCGCTGCGTTTACAGACTTTGCCGCCGAGAAGCGCTCGCGCTACGAGATCTGGACCATTTTCGGCTGGCCCTACGAGACGAGCGCCACCATGGCGCGGCTGATCTTCTCCGGCGTCATGACGCGGCTGCCGGGATTGAAAGTGCTGGCGCATCACCTCGGGGCCATGATCCCGTTCTTCGATCTGCGCATCGAGACCGGCTGGGCGACGCTCGGCAGCCGCACCTCGGACGAGGATTACAGCGGCGTGCTGCCGAGTCTCGGCAAGCCGCTGCTCGATTGCTTCAAGGATTTCTACGGCGACACCGCGCTGTGCGGCGGCACCATCGGCCTGAAATGCGGGCTGGAGTTCTATGGCGCCGACCACGTGGTGTTCGCCTCCGACGCGCCGTTCGGTCCCGAAGGCGGCCGCGCCTATATCCGCGACTGCATGGCGGCGGTCGACTCGCTCGATATCGCGACGGCCGACAAGGAGAAGATCTTCTTCCGCAACGCGCAAGCGCTGTTCGGGGTCAAATGAGCGTAGGCGCCTACGCAAGCGCCGGGATGACTTCCTTGGCGAACAGACGCATCGACCTTTGCGCGGCGGCGAGGTCGAGCGTGCCGAAATTGATCTGCAGCGAGGCGTGCTCGAATTTGCCGACGCTGTCCTGGAAGCGATTGATGATGCCCTTGATCTCGTCGGGCGTGCCGACCCAGGCGCCGCCGGATTCGATCTGGCTTTCCAGCGACGCGTTCTTCATCCGGCTGATCGACACGTCGTAACCCTTGTAATCCTTGGACGATGTGCCCTTGGTCCATTCGCCGGCCGATTCGAACAGCGCCTGGAAATAATCCTCGAACTGGCGACGCGGAATTTCGCGGGCGAGCTTTTTGTCCTCGTGGCAGAACATGTGGAACGCGATCATCACTTCGCCGTCGCCCGGATGGCCGGCCTCGCGCCAGGCCTTGCGATAAATCGGCAGCAATTCCTTCAACGGGCCCACGGGGATCGACATCAAGGCGTGGCCGGCGCGGCCGGCGAACTCGAAGGAGTCCGGGGTGCGGGTCGAGGCGATGTAGAATTTCGGCCGCGGCTTTTGCGTCGGCCGCGGCAGCGAGGTCACGTCGGCGAACGAATGAAACTGGCCCTGGTGCGAAACGTTCTCGTTGGTCAGCAGCAGCTCGATCTGCTCGAGGCCCTCACGGAAGCGGGCGACGGATTCGTCCGGCGAAATGCGAAAGCGGCGGAATTCGTGCGGCAGAAAGGCGCGCGCGAAACCGACGTCGAAGCGACCTCCGGAAATCGCATCCAGCATGGCGATTTCGCCGGCGAGCTTCAGCGGATTGTTGAAGGCCGGCACGACCGCGCCGGTGATCAGCCGCATCTTCTTGGTGCGCGCGGCCGCCGCCGACAGGAACACGATCGGGTTCGGGCTATAGCCGCCATAGCGCTCGAAATAATGCTCGACCGAGCGCGCGTGGGTATAGCCCAGGGCATCAGCCTCCTCGGCGACGGCGAGGCACTCGGCGAAATACTCCGCGGCGTCTTTGTCGCTTGGCCGGAAATTGGGAAAGAACTGAACGCCGAACTGCATCCGGTTCATTCCGCCGCTTGCTGGAAGGTCAGCATGTCGTCCGGCCGGTCGAGATCGACGATCCTGCCGTCCTTGATCACGCAAGCGAGGTTCTTGGTGTCCTGCAGAATGGCAATATCCGCGATCGGGTCTTTCTCCCACACCGTGACGTCGGCGAGTTGGCCGGCCGCGACCTGGCCGACCTGGCCGTCGAGGCCGACCGCCATGGCGTTATCGCGGGTCGCCGCGACGATCGCTTCCATGGGCGAATAGCCGCCGTGCTTGACGAAGATTTCCAGCTCCTTGGCATGCAATTCGCCATGGCGGGTGAAGGAATTGTTGCCGGTGTCGGTGCCGACCAGCAGCCGGATGCCGAGCTCGCGCGCCTTGTGCATCAATTCGCCGAGCAGATCGTAGTGCCGCTGCATGCGGTTGAAGTCGAGCTGCACCTGCTCGGCGCCAACTCTCTGCTGCTTGCCGAGCTCGACCACAAGCGCCAGGAAGGTCGCGGTCGGCAGGATCGGCATGCCGGCCTTGGCAACGGCGTCGAGATCGCGGTCGGTGGCGAGATCGGCGTGCACGATCCAGTCGACGCCGGCCTCGGCGGCGGCGCGGGTCGAGCCGGCGCCGCGCGAATGGATTGCGACTTTCAGGTTGCGCCGGTGCGCCTCGCTGACCACGGCGGCGATCTCGTCCCGCGCCAGCATTTGCGACTCACCCGATCGGCTATCGGCCATCTTGATGAAATTGACGCCGTGCTTGCCTTGGCGGCGAACCTCGGTGACCATCTCGGCGCCGGTGTTGCACAGCTTACCGATCGAATGATCGGGCGTGCCTTCCCATGACGGCTCGTCGTCCTCGATGCAGCCGTAGGTGATGATCATGCGGCCGGCGACGAACATGCGCGGGCCTTCCATGAGGCCGAGCCGGATGGCGTCGCGCACGCCGACGTCGGTGAACCAGGTGCCGCCCGGCACCGAAATGCTGGTGACGCCGGAGCGCAGCACCTTCTGCGCGCTGCGCGCCGATTTGAGCGTCGAGAATTCCGGCCGGGTCGTGCCCTTGCCTTTGCCTTCGCCCTTGATCAGCGGGTAGCCGTAGGACATGTGGCAGTGCGCGTCGATCAGGCCCGGCATCACCCACTTGCCGGCGGCGTCGATCACGGCGACACTCTTGCGGTCTTCGAGATGCACGTCCGGCGGCAGCGCGCCGACGCATCTGATACGGTTGCCCTCGATCACGACGGCGTCGTTGCGCGCCGACGGCTTGCCCGAGCCGTCGATCAAGGTGCCGTTACGGATGACGAGGGTTTTCTGGACGGCGCTCATTGCGGGACTCCGCGAATATATCGTTGGTTGATTATACCGCAGGCCCGGGGGGTGTCATGCCCCGGCCAGCGCGGACAGCCCATGCGCGGCGACGATATCGCCGACCTGATCGCTGCGGTCGATATGGGCGCGCACCACGGCGCCGATGTCGCGATGCAGCTCGGCGGCGGTGCGCTGTTCGCGCGGCTTGAGCTGGGCGCTCAGATAAGCGCCTTCCTCGCGATTGACCTCGACCAGGGTACGGCCGAAGGGCAGCTGCATGCGCTCGTAGCGCTTCAGGCCGGCGTCGAGGTCGTCGCCGGCGCTCGCGAGGTTGTCGGCGAGGCAAGCGGCATCGAGCGCCGCCTTGGTGGTACCGGCGCCGGCGTGCGGACGCGCGACGAAGGCGGCGTCGCCCAAAAGCGCGACGCGGCCGAACACGATGCGCGGCGAGATGACGTCGTAGATCGGCTGAAAGAACGGCGTCGTCAGCGCGAAAATCTCGGCGATCTGCGGCGCGATGGCAGCCTTGGCGTCGGCTTTGATCTTGGCGACGACATCGGGCCGGATCAGCGGAGGCGGAATGCCGGCGGCGTGATGGCGGCCTTCGGCATCGCTGCAGATGTCGGCGAGCGCCGCGCGGTCCACCGGCCGGTACCAGACGATGTTGTAGGCGCGCCGGCCGACCGCGGTGTCGTTGTCGCGCCCCGGCACCGCATAGGCGATCAGCTGCTCGCCTTCGGGCAGACAGAAGGCGTAGAGATCGACGACCGCACGCCAGAGCTTGTCCGGCACGTCGGCTTCCTCGATCGAGGCGCGCCAGGCCACATAGCCGGCATAGACCGGCTGCACCTCGGGCAGGAATTGCCCACGTACCGTGGAGCGCACGCCGTCGGCGCCGACCAGAAGTTCGCCGCGCTCGCGGGTGCCGTCGGTGAAGATCGTGGTGACACCGGCGGCGTCCTGCTCGACCCGCGTGAGCTGCTTGCCGAGCCGGTAGCTTTGCACCGGCAGCGCATCGAGCAGCGCACGATAGAGCCGCGACCAGCCGCTCAAGGTGCGCGCCGTCGGCTGCTCGAACACGATCCGGCCATGGCGGTCGAAGCACACCGCCCGCGGCGGCTTGATGCCCATCGACTCGTCGAAGTCGATACCGGCGCGCTTGAGGATGGCGATGAGCTGCGGATGGGTGCCAAGCCCGACGCCGCGGCTCGCCAGCTCCTCGGCGTTGCGCTCGAACACGGTGACGTCCCAGCCGGCACGGCGCAACATATGCGCGGCGATCAGGCCGCCGAGCGAGCCGCCGACGACCAACGCGCGGCGCGGACTCATGCGCCTAGCCCGTCATCATCCGCGACAAAACCTCACGGCAGCGCCCAGGACATGCTGTCGTGGCCGGGCTTGTAGTCCATGTTGGTGGCGGCCGGATTGCGGTTGACCAGCGGCCGGGCGTACATCGGATTGGTGGCGCTGCGGGTCTCGTGCTCGACCGTGAACAGCACTTCGCGGGTATCGAGATCGATCACGTCCTTGAAGCGGTATTCGTAGTCGTTGGTCTCGACCGTGATCAGGCCGAGCTCAAGCAACTTCTTATACGGCCGCGAGAAGTTGGTGAGATAGATCTGGACGTGGTGCCGGTCGTACGGTGCTTCCGGCTTGTCGGTCTCGCGGAAGTAAAAATACTGGTTCTCGCCGACTTGCACTTTTGCCTCGGGACCGGCGCCGTTTTTCTTCACCTCGGACGGCGCGTCGATCACCTCGCGGTAGAACCGCGCGATGCGCTCGGCGGTGCCCGGCCGCACGTCGAAGCGCACATAGGGCATGCCGAGTTGGACGCGGCCGAAGCGATCGACGTCCGGGGTGTGCACGGTGATGCGGTTGCCCCACGGGCAGACCGTCTCGACGCCGTCGTTGCTCTCGCGGAATTGGAATTTGGTGCCTTCGAGCGGCTTCTGCACCCGCTTCAGCCGGTTCAGCAATGCTTCGCGGTCGGGCATGACCAGGCCGGTGACGCCGCGCAGCACGTCGGGCTTGCCCATGGGCAGATGGAACTGCGCCATGCCGACATTGACCCACATATTGGTGGGGCTGGTGTTCAGATAAGGGTCGCGGGTATAGCCGAGCCCGGTGATGTAGAAATACGTGGCGAGATGCTGGTCGTCGATGCAGGTGTTGACGTGGCCGAGGCCGACGATGTTGCCGATATCCTGGGCGGCGCGGTCGTATTGCGGTTGCGGCATGGGAGGCGTCCTGGTCGGTTCTTTGGGGCGGTTTCCTGATGGTGAGCGAATATTAGACCAAAGCGTTGGCGAGACGAAGAGCGCGCGGCGAATGGCTGGCCGACGCCATTCGCTGCACCGGCCTCACTCCGGCTGGATGCCGGCGGCCTTGATGACCTTGCCCCACTTCTCGGTCTCGGCAGCGATGAAGGCCCTGAACTCGTCCGGGGTGTCATATTGGGCGACGATGCCCATGGTGTTGAAGCGCGCGGCGGTCTCCGGCTTTCTGAGGTCGGCGACCAGCGCCGCGTTGAGCTTGTCGACGATCGGCTTCGGCGTGCCGGCGCGGGCGAAGAAGCCCTGCCAGCTCTGGCCGACATAGCCCGGCACGGTCTCGGCCAACGCCGGCACGTCCGGCATGTCGGGATCGCGCTTGGCCGCCAGCACCGCGATCAGCTTGAGCTTGCCGGCCTGAATGAGCGGCAGCGCCGGGGTGAGGTCGGCGAATTCCAACGATACGTTACCGGAGGCAACGTCGGTCAGGCCCGGCACCGCGCCCTTGTAGGGAATATGGCGCATGTCGGTGCCGGTCATGATCTTGAATTGCTCGGCGAAGATCTGGTGCGGCGTGGCAATGCCGGCCGACGCGAAGGTGAGCTCGCCGGGCTTGGCCTTGGCGAGCTTGATCAGGTCCGCCACCGAGTTCACCGGCAGCGACGGCGACACCACGAGGCAGAACTTGGTCAGGCCGACGAGCGTGACCGGCGCAAAATCGCGAGCGATGTCGTAGGACACCGACTTCATGGCGTAGGGCAGCAGCACGATCGCCGACGGGGCGTGCAACAGCGTGTAGCCGTCGGCATTGGCCTTGGCGGCGAACGAGATGCCGATCTCGCCGCTGGCGCCGGTGCGGTTCTCGACAACGAAGCTGCCGTGCAGCGCCCGCCCCAGCACGTCGGCTTCGTAGCGCGCCAGCGTATCGTTGGAGGCGCCCGGCGGGAACGGCACCACGATGGTCACCGGGCGAGTAGGATAATCGTCGGCAGCGACGGCGTAGAGCGCCGGCAATGCAAGCAGCGCGACTGCCGTTGCGGCGGCCTTATAAAGATTTTTCATGCTTCGTTTCCTGGACATCTCCCGTGCCCGCACATTAGCCCTCCGTCACATCCCCGGACAAGGCAACGCCGCAGCCATGCCGCCGGACGGGGTGTCCCGTCGGTGGAACGGTGCTACACCTTGCGCGCCAATCGCTTGAAGGTGACGCAAGGCGCGTAGTGTCGAGCTCGGGAGAAAAATTGCGGCCGCCGCGCGCCAAGCCGGCCGCTGGCGGCCGTTCAGGCGACATCGATAACCGGCTGCTCATTCCGCTCGTTCTCAACTCCGCGATCATCCAGGCGGTCTACGCCATCATGCGCGTAACCACGTCGTACCGGGCGATCGAGCTCGATCTGCCGGTGATCTGGCTCGGCGTGATCTCGGCAGCGTTCGCCATCCTGCCGATCTTCCTCGCGGTGTGGGTCGGCCGCTTCATGGATCGCGGCAACGACGCGCAAGCGTGCTGGATCGGCGCCGCGCTGATGGTGGTCGCCTGCGCGGGCTTTCGCTATCTCGCCGGCTCGGTGACGACGCTGCTGCTCTGCACCGTGCTGCTCGGCATCTCGCATCTGTTCATGATGGCGAGCCAGCAGATGCTGTGCATCCGCTGCTCCGGGCCGGGCGGCCGCGATGCGGTGTTCGGCAATTATCTGGTGGCGAGCGCCATCGGGCAGGGGCTCGGCCCCTACGTCATCGCCTGGTCGAGCGGCACCGCGACGCTGCCGCCGACCGATCGGCTGTTCGGCATCGGCTTTGCGATCTCGTTCGCCTCGCTGGTCACCGCCGCCGCCATGCGGCCGGCGCCGAAGCACGCGGCGCATGAGCGCACGCGGGAGCTGGTGCCGCTGCGCTCGCTGATGCAGCAGCGCGGCCTGATGGCGGTGCTGATTGCGAGCGTCGTCACCATCACCGCGCAGGATTTGCTGGTGATCTACCTGCCGCTGCTCGGCGCTGCCAACGCCATCACCGCGCGCGACATCGGTACGCTGCTGACGGTGCGTTCGGCGTTCTCGCTCGTTTCGCGCCTGGGCTATGTGCGGGTGATCCGCCTGGTCGGCCGCGGCCGGCTGACGCTGATCAGCATGCTCGGCGCCAGCGTCGGGTTCGCTTGCCTGGCACTGCCGATCCCGCTCACGGCCATGTTCGCGGCGATGACGGTGATGGGATTTTCGCTCGGCATCGCCACCACGCTGAGCCTGACCAATGTGGTCGATCTCGCTTCCACCGCAGCGATGGGCACGGTGATGTCGCTGCGCATCACCGGCAACCGCATCGGTCAGGTGGCGGTACCGTTCATCGCCAGCCTGATCGCGACGGCGACCGGCGTGACCGGCATTTTCGTCATCATCGCGCTCAGCCTCACGGCCTCCGGCGCCGCGGTGCATCTCAGCCGGCGCGAGATGTGAGCGCCCGGCGTCACCAGCGACGGTAATAGGGCCCATAGTACGGGCCGTAGCCGTAGTAGTAGGGCGGCGGCGGTGGGCCGACATAGACCGGCGGCGGTGGCGGCGGGCCGTAGCCAGGCGGCGGGCCGGGCGCGACGAAGATCGGGACGTCCGGCCCGCTTGGCGGCGGACCGGCGTAGCCGGCCGGCGGCGCGGTGGCGCCGGGCGGTGGTGGCGGGGGTCCTGCAGCAGTACCAGCAGGTGGGGGTGGCACCGTGCCGGCGCCCGGCGGGCCGTTGCCCTGGTCGAGGCTGGTGGCGATCACGTAGCCGTACTGGCCTTGGAAGGCGACCTGGCACCAGCCGGCAGTGCAGCCACTGACTTCGACATTGCTGCCGCCCGGAATGGTGAGGATCACGGTGTAGGTCGTGCCCGGCCCCTGACGCAGATTCACGTTGTTGACGGCGAGCGCCGGAGCCGCCGCGGCGGTGGCCGCCGACAGCACCAGGAGCAGTGCCGAGGACGCCGCAACTTTCTCAAAGCTCATCGCCAGCCTCCCGCGTTGCAAGAATCGGATTCGCGCGTCGATCTAACGCGAACCGCGCCACCATGTTCAAATCAATTCGCGGCAACAGTTTGTTTCAGCGGCTAAGCTTGCCGAGCTCCGGGAACGGCGTATAGGTCGCGCCCGCGCACAGCTCCTTCGGCGGCTCGACGAACTGGTCGAACCGGCCAGCGAGAAATACCGCGGCGGCCTCGTGCTGGCTGTCATAGACCGTCGCGGTCTTCTTCGGAGTGTAGCGCACGCAGGCGACATAGCGTTGCGGACCGCTGGGCAGCGATTTCATTGTCGGCTCGGAGATGGCGGTATCGCGCAGCCCGGTCGGGTCCTTGAGATAAGCGTGCATGGCCGCGGCGACGTCGGCTTTGTAGCTCTCTGGAACGACGTTGATGCCTTCGTCGGCGCTCAACTTGTTCTGTCCGGCGCAAGCGCCGAGCGAGAGCGCCGCGCCGACCAACATGACGGCGAGCGCTCTGGCAGCGATGTTCGACGTCGGCCGCTTCAAATCGGCACCGCCATGGCCTCGAAGGCGGCGTCGCAATTGATCAGGTCGACCCGCTTCTGCACGATCAGGAACGTGTCGCCATGGCGGCGCAGGCGATGGCGCTGGCGGCCGGCGAACACGCGCTGCGCGTCGTCGCGATATTCCGCCATGATGACGGTCGAACCGACGACGAGCTCGCCGTTCGCGGCGTCTTCTTCCTCGACGACGATATTGCCGATGAGATGCGCGGTGCGCGACGGCGGCGTCTGCACATGGATGCGCGGATGTTCGAGCCGCTCGACTCGCGTCTTCATCAGGTCACGGTCGTCGTAGAACAGCGACGCCTGGTCGAACGGGCTTTGCTGGCCGGGCACCGACGGTACCCAATAGGTGCCGTCGTCGGCAAACAGCGCCATCCAGTTGCGAAAGTTGCGCGCGTCGAGCAGCCGCGCCTCGTGGAAGATGAAGTCCGCAATCGCGACCCGGCTTACTCCGTCGCCCGCCATCATGCCGCCTCGGCCATGTAGCCGAGCCAGGCCTTGTATTGGGCGCGCACCACCATCTCGTGGGTGGCAAGGCCGCGCGTGGCGTTGCGCTCACGATCGGGCTCTTCGGCGCCAAGGCCCCGGGAAATATCGACCCAGTCGGTCATGGTGCTGCGCAGGCCTTTTTGCGCGCGGGCGAATGATTCCAGATCGTCGGTCTGCACGAACGACGCCGCCGAGTGGGTGACGTTGAGCAGGCGGATATTGGCGGCATTCATGGCGTCGGGCGCGCCAATCAGGCGGATCGGATAGATGTTGACCTCGGTGCGGTCGACCGCGATCGGCTTGATGACGCGAACGTGGATATTGAGTCCCATGATCGACAGGTTCGGGTAGATCAGGGAGTTGTGCAGCCGCGGCGTGAGAATCTCGTCCGCCCGCGCCGCGCCGACCTTCTCCGCCAGCGCTTTCTTGTATTCGTCGAACACCGGGCTCGAGCGCTTGCCCTCGTCCAGCGCGGTGTTGCTGGTCCAGCCGTGGCCGTTGCCGGCGATAAAGCTCTTGCGGTCCTTCCACGACGCCGCGGTCTGCTTCCTTTCCGCTTCGACGACGGTTGCGCCCTTGCGGTCGCCCTCGCGGCGGGCGAACTGCACGCCGTCCTTGTTCACCGTGGAGGCATGGCCGAACGGCACGTGATAGGAATCGAGCACGTTTTCGACTTGGAGCTTCCAGTTGCCGTTGAAGGCGTAGCGGTGCATGCCGGCGTCGAGCGCCAGCGCGCCGTCGGGCGCGCGGTCGACCAGGTCGTCGATATTGTCCTTGACCGGGCCGATATGATCCTCGAAGCTTTGGCCTTTGACGGCGAGGCTCGCGAAGATGAAGCCGCGATATTCGCCGACCCGCGGCGCGCAGGCGAGACCGAGCGCGTCCTTGTCAAAGCCCTCGCCGCAGCCTTCCGGCACCGGCACCGTGAGCAGGCGGCCGTCGGTGTCGAACGACCAGCCGTGATAACAGCAGGTGAGCCGCGGCGCGTGGCCGCGGCGCTCGTTGACCACCTTGGCGCCGCGATGGCTGCAGCGGTTGAGCAGCACCTGCACCGAGCCGTCGCGATGCCGCGCCATGATCACGGGCGCGCGGCCGAGATCGGTGGTGACGTAGTCGCCGGGATTGGGCACCTGGCTGACGTGGCCGACGAACAGCCAAGCGCGGCCGAAGATGCGCTCCATTTCCAATTCGAACAGGTCGGGATCGCTGTAGACGCGCCGGTGCACGCGGCCAGGCTCGATCAGTTTTGAAATTTCCTCGGCATGGCCGTTGCGCATGAAATTCTCTCACCCCTCATCTTGAGGAGCCCGCGAAGCGGGCGTCTCGAAGGATGCTGCTCCGCCCGAGCCGGTGATTCTATTCCGCCGCCTGGTGCGCCCGCTCCGCCACCTTGATGTCGACGAGCTGCAATGGCGAAGCGGTCTCTTCCAGCATGCCCCAGCTTTTGAGCCAGTCGTAGGTGCGCTGCATCTCGTCGAGCGGGATCGGCGCCGGGTCGCAGACCACGAGCCGGCTCTCGCGCAAATCCTCGACCTTCAGCGCCGCGATTTCCGGATCCTTCTTGGCGTAATAGTCGATGAAATAATGCAAGTAGGCTTTTTTGTTGGCGTTGATCCGGCGCACCGCCTCGCGTACCGCGCGGTTGAACGCCGCATAGGTCTCGGCATCGACCCGATCGGAGGCGACCTCGGTGCCGTGGAACAGCGACGAGCAGATGACGCGGCAGCCCTTCTTCTCGGCGAGCGTGATGTGCGGCTCGGTCAAGGTAGTGGCGTCGATCTCGCCCTTCATCATGGCGTCGAGCCGATAGCGCGAGCCGTTCGGCGCCCGGCACAGCTTGATCATCTCGCGCGGCAAAAAGCCTTCGAGCAAATGCAGCGCGATGTAATGGGTGCCGAAATAGAACGGCACGCCGATAGTCTTGTTGGCGAGCTGCTGCGGCGTGTAGACGTCCGAGTGCGGCGGCACCACGACGGCCGAATAGGCGACAATGGCGCGGCGGCCGAGCTGCCGGCTGCCCTGGCCGGTGTCCTGCACGCGGCAGTAATTGCCCCATTCGCAGGCGTTATACATATCGGCCTTGCCCTGCTCCAAAAGCTTGCCGTGGCTGGCGAACGGATTGACGCCTTTCGGCGAAGTGACGTTGACGTCGACCTTCTTCTCGACGCCGGCTTCGCGGTCGGCCCATTCGATATCGAGGCCTTCCTTGGCGAACAGGCCTTCGTCATAGGCGACGAGCTCCGGCAGGCCTTGGAACGGCGCGGTGGTTTCGAGCACGAGCTTTTTCATGGGCGGCTCCGAGCGGCTTATGGCGCGGCAAATCGGGTGCCGAACTTTAGTCCCGGGGCAGGGGCTAAGCAACACGTGCCGACGGTATCGGCCCTCTGCCTCAGCGCATGACGGCGGAAGCGGCACCGCCTTACGGCGACACTTCCTCCAGCACGCGATGCCGGGTCTCGATCATGAAAGTGGCGGCGATGCAGCCGATGACCGCGAAGATCGAGAACGTCAGGAACACGCCGGAAATGCCGTAGCGCGGCAGCACGAAGCCGACGATCGGCGGGCCGACGGTCGCGGCGGCGCGCAGCCAGAAGCTCGCCCAGCTCACGCCGAGCGCCCGCATCCGCGTCGGGTAGATTTCCGCGGTGTAGAGGAAGATCGTCATGTTCATGGAGCCGAGCCACATCGACACGAACATGAAGCCGAACAGCATCCCCAACGCGGTCTCGGCGCCGAACGCCCACAGCCAAAGCAGCCCGGCCGCGGTGAGGAGGAACGCGGCGACGAACCAGTAGCGGCGGCCGGTCGCGTCGATGACGAATGCGCAAATCAGCGACCCGACCAGGCTGCCCACCGGAGCGAAGATCGCGTAGTTGAGCGACTGCTGTAGGGTGAGGTGATAGACCTCGCGGTAGAGCGTCGGAATCCAGCCCTGCAGCCCGTAGGAGATGATGTAGCTCGACGCCCACAGCACCCAGACCAGAAGCGTGCGCGAGCGATAGCGGCCTTCGAACAATTCCTGCCAGCGCGTCCCGCCGCTCGGCTGCACTTTGATTTCCGGCACCGGCGGCAGCGGCACCGTGCCGTTGCGCGACACCGCGCGCTCGATGTCGGTGACGATGGCGTCGGCTTCGCCGAGCCGGCCTTTTGCCGCGAGCCAGCGCGGCGACTCCGGACAGTAGCGCTGCATGAGGAGCGCGACGATGCCCGGCAGTGCGCCGATGACGAACATCCATCGCCAGCCGAAGCTCGGCACCACGAGGGCGCCGATCACGCCGGACATCAAGAGCCCGACCGGGAAGATAATCTGATAGGAGAGAAAGCGCGCGCCGCGGCGGTCGGCGCGCAAGATTTCGCTGATATAGGTCGAGGCCACCGGAATCTCGCCGCCGAGCCCGATGCCCTGGAGGAAGCGGCAGACGAACAGCTGCTCGTAGTTCTGCGTGAACGCGCAGGCGAGGCTCATCACGGCGAACAGGGCGATGGCGATACGCGCCGTGGTGACGCGGCCGATGCGTTCGGCGAGCCAGCCGCAGGTCAGCGCGCCGAGCGCCTGGCCGAAATTGGCGACGCCGATCAGCGCGCCGATGCTTCCCGGCGGAATGTGCCAGTCGCGCACCAGCGCCGGCAGCACATAGGCGATGGCAAGCGAGTCGAACGAGTCGAAGAAGATGGCGACGCCGAGTACGACGGTGACGGTAACGTGCCAGCGCGAATAGGGCAGCCGCTCGATCCGCGCGGCGATGGATTGCTCGTTGAGCGGCAAGGCGTCCGCCATTGGTGTCTCCCCCGGAAGTCGTTCGCGGCGCGGTTTTAGGTTTTCTGGCGCTGCGGCCGCAGGCGTTGAATTTGCAGTTGCGCCAGGAACGGCGCCAGCGGATGGGCGCCCATCCTCACCATCGACGGCAGGTCGAGCTTGATCAGCGCCTCGCGCTGGTCGGGTGGCAGGTGGAAGCGGTCGGCGAAGGCGTCGGCGTCGGCGACATATTGTGCGCGCATTTCGGCGTCGTGGGCGAGGCCATGCAGCGCCGACGTGAGCTCCACTAGCTCCGGCTTGATCGACGGATAATGCGCGGCATGCGCCTCTCCGGCGCCGCTGCCGCCGCCGCCGATCCAGGCGAGCGAGGCGTAATTGTGGTGCCAGCTCGGATCCATGGAGACAACATCGGGCTTGCGCTCGCCCAAGGCGCCGGCGGCGCAGGCCCAGCAGCGCAGTTCGATATTGCCGGTGTCGTCGAGCTCGGTCTCGTCGTAGCCGATCAGCGATTTCAAGTTGCCGGCGGCGAGCTTTTCCAGCACGCGCTTGTCCCAGGCGAGCTCCGGATTGGAATAGCGGTCGGTGCCGGGAAAATGCGACATGCCGCCGCTCGACAGGATCACGGTCTTGAGACCCAGCGCGGTGACGGTGCGCGCCACCGCCTGGCCGAACTGGTAGCAGCGCTCCATGGTCGGCTGCGGCGGCAGATAGGCGTTGACGTAGATCGGCAGCACCGGGCCGGTGTGGCCCAGGTGGGTCAGAGGAATGCCGATGGCGTAATCGATCTTCGCCGTCGAGGTGAAAGCCGGATCGAAATTCTGACGGTAGAGCTGCCGCACCAATTCGAAGCCGATCTCGCTCGGGATCTTCCAGTGGAATTTGCGGCCGGCGAACTCGCCGGTCGCCTCGCCGCCGACATGGACGGTGAACGGCGGCGCCGTGGTGTGGAAGAACTGCTCGGCGTGGTCGTTGGAGAAGATGATCCAGAGGTCGGGATTGAGCGCGCGCAGCCGCTGACCGACATCGCCGGCGACCTCGCGCACTTTCGCCACCACCGCCTTGTCCTCGGTCTCCGGCATGGTGAAGAACTGCGGCGCATGGGGCAGCATGGCGCCGCCGATCACGGTCGACATCATGGCGTTTCTCCTCGGGCCGCAAGGCTATCGCGCAAGGGCAGGAGCGACAAGGCGACCGATGTCGCGTCTGGGCCGCTATGCGCCCGCGCGCTTCACACCATCGGTGGAAGCCGATAGCTTCCCCGGCGCTTGGAGGTCTTCATGGTCGAAATCCCGGTCACCATCGCCTGCGGCAATTACGATCGCACCGAGGCGATCAGGGACGGCCGGGTGAAGGTGGAAGGCTGCGCGGTGACCTACCTGCCGCTCTATCCGGAGGAGATCTTCCACCGCGTCTTTAAATTCCAGGAGTTCGACATCTCGGAAATGTCGTTCTCGAGCTACATCCGCACCGTCGCGGCGGGAACGTCGGCCTACACCGCGGTGCCGGCCTTCGTGTCGCGCATCTTCCGCCATTCCGGCATCTATATCCGCAAGGGTGCTGGCATCGAGAAGCCGGAGGATTTGCGCGGCAAGCGTATCGGCGTGCCGGAATATCAGATCACCGCCGTGGTCTGGATGCGCGGCATGATGCAGCACCAATACGGCGTAGCGCCGTCGGCCATTAGCTGGCGCAGCGGCGGCCAGGAGCAGGCCGGCCGTCATGAGCGCACGCCGCTGAAGCCCATTCCCGGCCTCGATCTGAAAGCCATTCCCGAAGACAAGACGCTGGTCGGCATGCTGCGCGACGGCGAGCTCGACGCGCTGTTCACGGCGCGCGCGCCGTCGTCGTTCCTCAATCGCGAGCCGCACATCGCGCGGCTGTTTCCCAACACCCGCGCCGCCGAGCAGGACTATTACAAGAAGACCAAGCTGTTCCCGATCATGCACCTAATCGGCATCCGCAAATCGCTGACGGAAAAATATCCGTGGCTCGCGACCAGCGTGTACAAGGCGTTCTGCGAGGCGAAGGCTTTGGCCATGATCAATCTGCGCGATGTCAACGCGCTGATGGTGACCCTGCCATGGCTCGAGGCCGAGACCCACGAGACCGCGGCCATCATGGGTGAGGATTTCTGGAAATACGGCATCGCCGAGAATCTTCCGGAGATCGAAGCCTTGACGCAGTACATTCACGAGCAGGGCCTCGCCGACCGCAGGGTCAAGGTCGAGGAGCTGTTCCATCCGTCCGTCTTCGACATTTCGAAAGTGTGAGCGCGGCCATGGCGGCAAACGACGATCGCGTGATTGTGGCGGGCTGCGGCCCGGTCGGCGCGGTGATGACCTTGGCTCTGGTCAAGCAAGGCATCCCGGTAACGCTGATCGAGCAACTGCCGGATGCGGCGGAAGATCAGCGCGCCGCCACCATCCATCCACCGACGGTCAAGATGCTGGTCGATCTCGGCCTGGAGAAGGAGATGTTTTCCACGGCGCCGACCGGCGGCATGGAAGCGCCGCTGTTTCATTTCCGCGACCGCGCCACCCACAAGCTGATCGCGGTGTTCGATATCAGTCTGCTGAAAGGCGAGATTCCGTATCCCTATGTGGTGCAGTGGGAGCAGTACAAGCTCGTCCACGCCGCGCTGCCGCACATCCGGGCAAGCGGCATCGGCGAGGTGCGCTTCTCGACCAAGATCACGGGATTGACGCAGATCGATGACCGCGTCGAAGCGACGGTGATCAATGCGGCCGGCGAAAGCGAGACGCTCCGCGGCAAATACCTGATCGGCACCGACGGCGGCTCGAGCACGGTGCGCCGGCTCGCCGAGATCGCTTTCGAAGGCTTCACCTGGCCCGAGCGCTTCATCAAGATCGGCACCAGCTTCGATTTCGGCGAAACCGGCCAGGGTTACTGCACGCGCAACTACTTCTCCGATCCCGACGAGTGGATCAACCTGTTCAAGGTCAAGGGCAAGGGCCCGCCCGGCATCTGGCGCGGCGTGTTTCCGGTGCCGGAGCACGAGAGCGACGAGGCGGCGCTGAGCATGGCCGGCATCCAGCGCCGCCTGCAGGGCATCCACCAAAAGAGCGGCGACTACGACATTCCGTATTACGCGCTCTACGCCGTGCACCAGCGCGTCGCCGCAACCTTCAACAAGGGCCGCGTGCTGCTCGCCGGCGACTGCGCCCACGTCAACAATCCGATCGGCGGCATGGGCATGAACGGCGGCATCCACGACGCGATCAACTTGGCGGGCAAGCTCGCCGATGTATGGTTCGACCGCGCCGAGCCGGGTGTGCTCGACCGCTACACGCGGCAACGCCGCAAGGCCCAGGTCGATTACGTCCAGGCGCAGACGATTGCGACCAAGAAGTCGCTGGAGGAGAAGGACCCGACGATCCGCTGGCAACACCTCGACGAGCTGCGCCGCACGTCCGAGGACGTGGCCTTGCATAAGAAATTTCTGTATCGGGCGTCGCTGATCGACAGTTTGAATTCGGCGAATGCGGTCGAGTGACCGTAGGGTGGGTTGAGCGAAGCGAAATCCGGGAGCGGCAGTCCCGCATTGCGCTTCGCTTCATGCGGGCTACGGACGGAGATGCTTCCCCCACTTCGCCTCGATCTCCCGCGCCTCATCCGGCGACAGCGCCGAGGTCGGCGGAAATTTTTCGCGCCAGGCAAACGGCCGGGTGGCGTCGATGATCGCCTTGGAGTGCGCGGTGACGCCGCGCGCTTTGTCGTCGGGCGAGATGCGCGGGTCGAGTGCCGAGCTCCAGGCGTTGCGCACGATGTCGATGCCTTCGGCCGGCTCGCAGCGCGTCGTGATCGCCCACATCACGTCGGCGAGGTTCGACGGATCGACGTCGTCGTCAACCACAACGACAAGCCGCGCCATGTAGCTGTGCGCGGCGGCGACGAGGCCGGCGCGCTTTGAGTGGCCGTCGTAGCGCGTGTGCAGCGCCACCACCGTCATGAGCTGCGACACGTGCTGCCAGGCGCCGACCACGTCGGTGACGCCGGCCGCTTCCAGATTGGCCCAAATGGTCGCGGCGCGAAACGGCAGACCAAAATGAAAGCGCGGCGGCTTCAGCGGCGGTGAGCCGAGCAGGATCGGATCACTGCGATGATGCACGGCGGTGACATCCATCACCGGGCCCGGCCGCGCCTCGGCAGCGTAGTAGCCGGTGAACTCACCGAACGGGCCTTCTGGCAGCGTCGTCTCGCCCATCGGCAGCAAACGGCCTTCGAACACGATCTCGGCAAAAGCCGGAAGCGGCAGGCCGGTCTGCGGCCCGGGAAAAACTTCGATCGGGGCGCCCTTGATGGCGCCGGCGAACTCGTATTCCGAGCGGCCGTCCGGCAGATACTCGAAGCCGGCGATGAACAGCGCCGGGTCTTCGCCGTGCACGATCGCCGCCGGGCAGCTTTCGCCGCGGTCCCAATATTTCTTGGCGATGATGGCGCCGTGCCGGCCGCCATGGTCGAATTGCACCGTGACCTTGTTCGGCCCGTGCACCTGCACGCGATAGATCGAGGCATTGATCCAGCCGGTATCGGGATCGCGCATCACCACCAGCGAGCCCGAGCCGATGAACGACCCGCCGTCGTGGCGGTGCCAGGTCGGCGCCGGAAAGCGCCCGATATCGACGCCGGCCCCCGTGACGCTATTTTCCAGAAACGCCGCAGTCTTGACGGTAACCGGCGGCTGCATCTGCAGGCCTTTGCGCTTCTCCATCCAGGCTTTGAGCGCGTCGAGCGGCCGCAGCGCGGGATCGAGCCCGAGCGCCACACTCGCGCGTTGCACATTGGTTGTAGCGTTGGTGAAAATGCGAAAGCCGCGCGGAAAGCCCTTGATGGCGTCGAACAGCAGCGCCGGGCAGTCGGCCCGGCCGGCGGCGACTTCGGTGATACCGCCGATCTCGAAGCGCGGATCGGCGCCTTCGATGCGCCGCAACGCGCCGAGCTTGTCGACGCAGGCGATGAAGTCCCGCAAGTCCTTGTACATCAAGTTACCGTCCATGGCGTCGCACCCGCGCTGACGTGCAAACCCGACCCCGGCTGCGCGACACCAAGGAGGGAAGTCAAGGAGTTCCTTTCGGCTCGAACTCAGTATAAGTGAGCTGTACCCGGGACCTTAAGCTTTCATGCCCTCGATTGCCCATCTCATTCACGAATACGGCCTGTTCGTCGTCGCCGCCGTCATCGGCCTCGAAGGCATCGGCTTTCCGGTGCCGGGCGAGACCGCGCTGATCGTCGCCTCGGTCATCGCCGGTCACACCCACGAGATCAGCATCGTCGCCGTGATTTTGACCGCAACCGCGGCCTCGTTCGTCGGCCGCTCGCTCGGCTATGTGATCGGCCGCGGCTTCGGCTATTGGGTGCTCATTCACTACGGCAGCTACATCTGGATCACCGAGGCGCGGATCAAGCTCGGCCAGTATTTGTTCCTGCGCCATGGCGGCAAGATCGTCATGGTTGCCCAGTTCGTCCCGGTGCTGCGCACGCTGGCCGGCATTTTGGCCGGCGCCAACCGCATGCCGCAGACGCAGTTCGTGCTGGCCAATATCGTCGGCGCCTTCATCTGGGCGCTGTTCTTCGGCGTCGCCGCCTACATGCTCGGCCGCCAGTTCGAGAAGCTGGCCGGCTCGGCGGTGATCGTCCTCGGCCTCGTCGCCGTGGTCGTGATCCTTATCGGCGCCCATTTTGTGCGCGGCCACGAGGCGCAACTCGCCGCCAAGGCTGAGCAGGCGCTGCCTGGCCCGTTGCAGTTGCCTTGACGCGCCCGCCGCGCCGGTGCCGATAATGGCGAAACGCCTTGGGGACTGACACTGTGACCGCGTCCTGGTCGACGATCGATTGCGACGTGCACGTCAACGTGCCGAGCATGCAGGCGCTGCTGCCGCATCTCGACGACCATTGGCGCGACCACGTCGTCGATCGCGGCATGAATTCGCTGGAGTCGATGAATTATCCGCCCAATGCGCCGCTGACCGCGCGGCCGGACTGGCGCGGCAAGGCCGGCGCGCCGGCCGATACGCTTGAAGCGCTGCAGAGCCATGCGCTCGACCGCTGGTCGATCGATGTCGCCATCTGCAATTGTCTCTACGGCGTGCAACTCCTCTACAGTGAGGACATGGCGGCCGCGTTCGCCAAGGCGGTCAACGACTTCGTCGCCAAGGAATGGCTCGACCGCGATGCGCGGCTGCGCGCCTCGATCGTGGTGCCGATGCAGAATACCGACTTCGCCGTCGCCGAGATCGAGCGTTGCGCGGCCGACCGGCGCTTCGTCCAGGTGCTGGTGCTCGCCATGGGCGAGATGCCGCTCGGCCGGCGGCAATATTGGCCGGTCTATGCCGCGGCCGAGCGTCACGGCCTGCCGCTCGGCATCCATGCCGGGTCGAGCTTTCGCCATCCGGTGACCTCGCTCGGCTGGCCGTCGTGGTACGCCGAGGACTATGCCGCCCAGTCCCAGGGCTTTCAGACCCAGGTCGCAAGCCTGGTCTGCGAAGGCGTATTCGTGAAATATCCGAAACTGAAAGTGGTGCTGCTCGAATCCGGCGTCACCTGGCTGCCGGCTTTCCTGTGGCGGCTGTCGAAATTCTGGCGCGGCGTGCGGCTCGAAGTGCCGTGGCTCGACCGCTCGCCCGCCGACATCGTGCGCGATCACGTGCGGCTGACCATCCAGCCGTTCGACGCGCCCGACGATCCGGCCGAAGTCGCCCGCCTGATCGAGCACATGCGTTCCGACGACATGCTGCTGTTCTCGTCGGACTTCCCGCACTGGCAGTTCGACGGCGACGACGTTTTTCCCGCCGGCATTCCGCAACAGCTGCATGGCAAGATCCGGCGCGACAATGCGCTTGCGACCTATAGCCGGCTCGCGGCCCAGGCGGCATAAGGCGCGTCATGGCGAAACACGTCATTGCCAGCGTGCGCGAGTTTCCCGCCGACACCCGCAAGCTGGTCGAGGTCAAGGGCCGGCAGATCGCCGTGTTCAACATCAAGGGCGAGTTCTTCGCGCTCGCCAACCGCTGCCCGCATCAGGGCGGCAGCCTGTGCGAGGGCCGGCTCACCGGCCTCGTCGAAGCAAGCGAGCCCGGCCAATATCGCTATTCGCGACGCGGCGAGATCATCCGCTGCCCGTGGCACGGCTGGGAGTTCGACGTGCGCACCGGCAAATCCTATTGCGACCCGGCGCGCATCCGGGCGCGGCAGTTCGCGGTCTCGGTCGCTCCCGGCGCGACGCTGGTCGAAGGGCCTTACGTGGCGGAGACGTTTCCGGTGCGCATCGAAGACGATTACGTCGTGGTGGATGTTTGAGGTAGCTCGAGAAATGGCGCAGGGACGATTGCGGCTGGCGGCGGATATCGGTGGCACCTTTACCGACATCGCGGTGTTCGACGAAAAGACCGGCAAGCTCACCTTCGGCAAGGCGCTGTCGACGCCACAGCATCTGGTCGAAGGCATTTCCGCGGGTGTCGCCAAAGCCGGCAGCGATTATCGCTCCGCCGGCTTGTTCCTGCACGGCTCGACCATCGCCATCAACACGATGCTGGAGCGCACCGGCGCCAAGACCGCGCTTTTGATCACCGAAGGCTTTCGCGACATCTACGAGATCGGCCGCATCAACCGGCCCGACGCCTATAATCTGTTCTTCCAGAAGCACGTGCCGCTGATCGAGCGGGCACTACGCTTCGAAGTGCGCGAGCGCATGCTCGCCGACGGCGAGATCGACAAGCCGCTCGACGACGACGAGATCGCGGCGCTCGGCCGCCACGTCGAAGGGCTCGGCGTCGAAGCGGTCGCGGTCCTGTTCCTGAACTGCTACGCCAATGCCGATCACGAGCAGCGGGCGAAGGCGATTTTGGAACGGCACCATCCGGCGCTGTTCGTGTCGGCGTCGCACGAGCTCTCGCAGGAATATCGCGAGTTCGAGCGCTGCGCGACGGTGGCGGCCAATGCCTATATCGGCCCGAAGGTGCGGCGCTATATCGGCGAGATCGACGCCCATATGCGCAAAGCCGGCTTTGCCGGCTCGTTCCTGGTCGTGCAGTCGACCGGCGGCCTCTACGAGGCCGAGCAGGCGCAAGACCAGTGCGTGCGCATGCTGGAATCCGGCCCCGCCGCCGGCGTGATCGGCACGCAGGCGCTGTGCCGGGCGCTCAAGATCGACAACGCCATCGCCTTCGACATGGGCGGCACCACGGCGAAAGCCGGCGTCATCCATCACGGCGAGGCTCTGACTACCGGCGCGGCGCTGATCGGCGGCTACGAGCAGGCGCTGCCGGTACAGATCGCCATGATGGATATTTTCGAAGTCAGCGCCGGCGGCGGCTCGATCGCCCGCGTGGTCGACGGCGCGCTCCGCCTCGGCCCGCAGAGCGCCGGCGCCGCCCCGGGGCCAGCCTGCTACGGTCTCGGCGGCGCCGAGCCGACCGTGACCGACGCCAATCTCGTGCTCGGCCGGCTCGGCGCCGATCGCTTCCTCGGCGGCGAGATGAAGCTCGACGTTGCCGCCGCCGAGCGCGCGTTGAAGGGCAAGGTCGGCGACCCCCTCGGCATGAGCGCGGTCGAAGCCGCCGAGGGAATTTTGCGCATCGCCGCCACCGCCATGTCCTATGCGGTGAAGGGCGTCACCACTGAGCGCGGCTTCGACGCCGGCGATTTCGCGCTGTTCGCCTATGGGGGCGCCGGCCCGCTGCACGCCGTCGAGGTGGCGCGCGAGATCGGCATGACCAAGGTCATCGTGCCGTTCGCGCCCGGCGTGTTTTCCGCTTTCGGCATGCTGTTCGCCGACCTGCGTTACGATTTCGTGCGCACCTGGTTCACGTCCCTCGACGAGGCCGATTTTGGTCAGGTGGAGAAAGTCTATCGCGCGCTGGAAAAGCAAGGCCGCGACGCGCTCGGCGCCACTTCGGTGAAGCCGAACAAGATCGCGGTCAAGCGCTCGGCCGACATGCGCTATGTCGGCCAGGAGCATGCGGTCACCGTCGACCTGCCGATGACCGTGTTCACCCGCAAGGACCGCGACGCCATCAAGCGGCACTTCGATGCCACCCACGCGCAGCGCTACGGTACCTCGGCGCCGCAAGAACGCGCCGAGATCGTCAGCCTGCGCTCGACCGTCACCGGCCTGATGCGCAAGCCGCCGCAAACGAAGATCGGCCGCGGCGGCGCGGCGCCAGCGAAGGCCGCATCGACCGGCAGGCGCAAGGTGTTTTACGGCGGCCGCTTCCATCAGACACCGACCTACCGGCGCGACGGCCTTGCCGCTGGCAATCGCATCAAGGGTCCGGCCTTGATCGAGGAATACGCCTCGACCACGGTGCTGATGCCGGGCGACGTCATGACCGTCGACGCGCTCGGCAACCTGGTGATCGCGGTCGGAGGACGGTGAACTATGAAACTGCCCCGCCGCAAATTTTTGCATCTCGCCGCCGCGGCAGCGGCGTTGCCGGTCGCGCCGCCGCTTGGGCGCGCCGACACCTATCCGTCCCATCCGGTCCGCATCGTCGTCGGCTTCGCCGCCGGCAGCACCACCGACACCTTGGCGCGCCTGATGGCGCAATGGTTGTCGCAGCGGCTCAATCAGCAATTCATCGTCGAGAACCGGCCCGGCGCCGCCGGCAATATCGGCGCCGAGGCGGTGGTGAAGGCGGAGCCCGACGGCTACACGCTGCTGATGGTGCCGCCCGCGGTCGCGGCCAACGGCGCGCTCTACGCGCATCTGAATTTCGATTTCATCCGCGACATCGCCCCGGTCGCCGGCATGGTACGCCTGCCCAACATTGCCGAGGTTCACCCGTCGCTGCCGGTGCACGGCATTCCGGAGTTGATCGCTTACGCCAAAGCCAATCCGGGGCTCAGCTATGCGTCGGCCGGCATCGGCACGCCGAGCCATCTTGCCGGGCAATTGTTCAACGTCATGACCGGCGCCAACCTCACGAACGTGCCGTATCGCGGCGACGGGCCCGCTATGGCCGATCTGATCGCCGGCCAAATCCGGGTCGCGTTCGCCACCTCGATCGCTTCGATCGAGCACATCCGCGCCGGCGAGTTGCGGCCGCTGGCGGTGACCACGGCGAAGCGCTCGGACCTGCTGCCGGATCTGCCCAGCGTCAGCGAATTCGTGCCGGGTTACGAGACGAGCTCGTGGTTCGGCATGGGCGCGCCCAGAGGCACGCCGGCCGACATCATCGCGACGCTCAACCGCGAGGCCAATGCCGGCCTCGCCGACGCCACGCTGAAGACGCGGCTCAACAATATGGGCTGCATGGTGCTGTCCGGCTCGGCCGCGGAGTTCGGCGCGCTGATCGTCGGCGAAACTGACAAATGGGGCAAAGTCATCCGCGATGCCGGCATCAAGGCCGAATAGGACAATCAAGGTCTGACATGAAACGCAAAACCAAGACGAAACTTGCGCGCAAGAAGAACGGCAAGATCGATCCGGTCGTGACCGAGATCGTGCGCAACGGCGTCATCGCGGTGACCGAGGAAATGAAGACCAACCTCATGCGCACCGCCTACAACATCATCATCTACGAAGCGCTGGATTTCACCACCGGGCTGTTCACGCCCGACGGCGAGACGGTGTCGATCGGCATCGGCCTGCCGATGTTCATCCGCGGCATGGCGGAAACCGTGAAGGCCAAGATCAAGCATTTCGGCCGCGACACGATGCGGCCGGGCGACATCTACGTCACCAACGACTCGTATCTCACCGGCAGCCATCTCAATCACGTCACGCTGACCTTGCCGATCTTCCATAAGAACGTGCTGGTCGGCTTCTCCTGCTGCATGGCGCATTGGCTCGACATCGGCGGCACGCTCGGCGGCATCACCACTGACATCTTTTCGGAAGGCCTGCAGATCCCGATCCTGAAATTGCACGACCGCGGCAAAGTCAACGAAACACTGGTCGAGGTGATCAAGCAGAACATGCGGCTGCCGAGCCGCGCCATGGGCGATCTGCGCGCGCAAGTCACCGCCGTAAAGACCGGCGAGCGGCGCTTCCTCGAACTGGTCGAACGCTACGGCCGTGAGCAGGTGCTGGGCGCCATCAAGGCGATCATGGATCATTCCGAGGCCATGGCGCGGGCACGCACCCGCACCATCCCGGACGGCGTCTACGAGGCGGAGTCCTATATGGACGACGACGGCATCGAGGTCGGCAAGAAGGTGCCGATCAAAGTGCGGGTCATCGTCAAGGGCGACGAGATGACGGTCGATCTCACGGATGTCTCGCGCCAGGTGCGCGGCTCGTTCAATTCCGGCGTCACCACCGGCTATGCCTGCTCGCAGGTCGCCTACAAGTGCCTGACCTCGCCGACCGATTATCCGATCAATGACGGCTCGTTCCGCAGCCTCAACGCCATCGTGCCGCCCGGCCGCATCGTCAGCGCGGTGCGACCGGCGCCGATGCGCTGGTGGATGACCTATCCGATGACCATCGTCGATACGGTGTTCAAGGCGTTGGCGCCGGTCATTCCCGATCGCGTCATCGCCGGCCACCACGCCGACCTGGTGATCGCCGCCACCCACGGCATCAATCCACACACCCACGAATTCTTCCTCGCCAATTTCGGCCCGCTCGGCGGCGGCTGGGGCGCCAAGCGCAGCGAGGACGGCGTCTCAGGCACCGTGTGCATCAACGACGGCGACACCCATAACTCTCCCAGCGAGCAGTCCGAGGTGAAGTTTCCGCTGGTTGTCGAGCGCTACGAGCTGATTGCCGATTCCGGCGGCGCCGGGCGCCATCGCGGCGGGCTCGGGCTCGAGCGCGTGGTGCGCGCGCGAGTGCCGATGACGTTCAACAGTCACGTCGAGCGCGCCCATTGCAAGCCGTGGGGCCTCGACGGCGGCGGCGATGCCACCGGCAACGAGGTGGCAATCCGCATCGACGGCAAGTGGAAGACCGACTTCCCCAACGCCAAAGTTCTGGTCGCGCATCTCAAAGCCGGCGACGCTTTCCGCATGCGCTCGGGCGGCGGCGGCGGTTATGGCTCGCCGCTCAAACGCCCGGCCGAAGACGTCGCCGCCGACGCCAAGCAGGGCTACATCTCGCTTGCGGCCGTGAAGGAGCTTTACGGCGTCGTGCTCGACCCGGAGAGCTTCGCGGTCGACGCCGCGGCGACGCAGCGCCTGCGTGCGGCGATGCAGCAAGCCGTCGGCGCCTGAAATCCGGGCCGTCCAGGAACAATAACCCTCCGTGGCCATTGTAATTCGGCGCGCAACATGTGCGCCAAATGCCTTCGGAGAGGAACAAATGGACAAAAAAATTGCTGGACTTCTGGGAGCGGCGGCCGCAGTCGCGACTGTGGGTGTGGCCAACGCCACAGACGTGCAAGGCACGCCACAAAATCCGGCGACGAGCTATCGGGAACTTCTGAATCCGGTGCCGAACGCGGCGGCGGCGCTCAAGGCTGACGATGCGCGGCGCGACGCCGAGCTACGCGGTACGAAGGTGGCTCAGGTTTCAGTGACCTTCGGCCATCATCACCATCACCACGTGCGCGTTTATCACCACCATCACCGCTACTTCCGCCACCACCATCACCACCACAGCAGCTATTACGGCCGCTGACGGTGTCGGTGTTCAGGCCGGGTCAGCTTCGTTGACCCGGCTTTTTGCCGCGCGCAGCAGATAGCGATAGGTGCCGTCGAACACCGTGTCGGTGTCCGACGTCCAGGTGGAATCCGCGGCCAGCGTCGGCCGCGAGGCGTGAATGCGCCGTCCCCGCATTTCGCGCTCGGCCGCCTCGTCCTCGTCCATCGGCGCGAGCTTGATGTCGCTCGTGAGCGGCAGCACCAGAATTTGCAGCATCGGCTCGCCGGGGCGGAAGATATGGACCTCGCCCTCGCGCGGTGCCTTGAAGACGACGAACGAGATCATCGGCCACCACTCGGTGCGCAGCAGTGCCGGCACCGCGATCGGCACCGTGCCGGTGGTGTCGGTATAGAACCGTGGATGCGGCTCGGTGCGTACCGCCCAGTCCTTGCCGACTTTCAGATCGAGCAGCAGTTGGTATGTGAAATAGTCACTGCCGAATTTGCGGAACGGCGGCCATTGCAAATCCTCGTCCGGTGGAGGGCCGAAATCACCGTCGAAATGCAGCACGCCGTCCTTCTTCGAGACGTGCAGTTCGTTGTCGTAAGGATAAAAGATCTCGATGCCGTACTGCGCGCCTTCGGTGAACGGTGCGCAGTGCCAGGCATATTCGTGGGAGCCGTTGGCGCGCGGTGCCGCCTTGCCGGCCCAGCCCGGCATTTCCAGCTTGGTCTTGCGCGGCCGCAATCCGGGATTGACCAGCCTGAATTTGACGTCGTGCATCGGTGATCGCCTCCCGCGGCGCCGTTCTGGCTGCCCGCAGGGCAATCGGCGCCGTTGCAAAGAGTTCCGCCTCTGCTCCACCGATCCAGGAAAGCGCGCCAAAAGCCTACAGAATCAGAGCATTGAGGCTTCTTGAACCCCTGGTTCCGCAGCGCCATATTACGAACACCGTCCGGAAGGCTTCCGGACGGCCTTTGGGGCGCCGTCAAGGGCCCCGCAAAGTCGCTGTAAAGGACTTTGAAACCATGTCCAGGGTTTCGTCGCTCTCAAGCCCGTTTCTGCTCGGCTTCGACGAGATCGAGCGCCTGCTCGACCGCGTCGGCAAGGCGGCGGATGGCTATCCTCCCTACAACATCGAGCGAATTGCCCGCGCCGGGAACACCCCGGAGCGGCTGCGCATTACGTTAGCGGTGGCGGGTTTTACCCGCGACCAGCTCGATGTCAGCATCGAGGAAAGCCAGCTCGTCATCCGTGGCCGGCAGCAGGACGACAAAAGCCGGCAATACATCCACCGCGGCATCGCCGCGCGCCAATTCCAGCGCACCTTCGTGCTGGCCGACGGTATGGAGGTATTGGGTGCGGACCTGAAAAACGGCTTGCTGTCGATCGACTTGGTGCGCCCGCAGCCCGAGCGCACTGTTAAATCGATCGCAATCAATGAGTGCGACTAATTGAAGCCTTTAAGGACTCGACAACAAAGGAGTCGAGGGCCATGTCTCAAGGAATGAACCGTACCGATCATGAAATGACGCCCGAAGCGCTCGCCGATCTCGGCGGTGGCCGCCTCGCCTACGTCAAGGCGATCCGCTCCGAGGACGTCGCCGCATTGTTTCCGCAGATGCAGGTGCCGAAGCTCGCACCTGGGATCACGCTGTTTGCGCTGCACGCCGCCGACGGGACGCCGATCATGCTCACCGACAGCCGCGAAGCGGCGATCGCCAACGCCTGGAGCCAGGAGCTCGAGACGGTCAGCTTGCACTGACCAGGTATCAGGAACGGGGATCAGGAAGAAGATTTTGGGGCCAGCGACGCTTTTGTCGCCGGCCCCTTTTGATTCCTGATGCCCGATTCCTGACGCCTGATACCTAGCTTCCGCCGCTCAAGCGGCGGAAGCGGACGGCATCGCCAGCACCGCATAAAGCGATTCCGCGTCGTGCGAGGCGCGCAGTTTGTGGGTGATGCCGGGGTCGCGCAGCAGCCGCGCGATGCGCGCGAGCGCTTTCAGGTGGTCGGCGCCGGCGCCTTCAGGCGCCAGCAACAAAAAGATTAGGTCGACCGGCTGGCCGTCGAGCGCTTCGAAATCGATCGCGCGATCGAGCCGAGCAAACAGACCGAACAGCCGTGTCAGGTTCGGCATCTTGCCGTGCGGAATGGCGATGCCGGCGCCGATCGCAGTCGAGCCCAGTTTCTCGCGCTGCATCAGGATTTCGAAAATCACTTTCTCGTTCTGGCCGGACAGCACGGCGGCACGCGCCGCCAGCTCCTGCAGCGCCTGCTTCTTATTGTTGACCTTGAGCGCGGGCAGGATCGCGTTCGGCGCTACGAGATCGGTAATCGGCATAAATCTAACCTGGAAGGCGGCGCCGCAGTGCGGCGGCGCGAGCGTTATCGATGGCTTTGGAACCGAACCCTAACGTCGTGACGCATGAATTGTTTCCCGAAAATCGCTGCCCGTTTTCGGCTCATGCTCGGTGAGGGCGGCGGACCATAGGGAGGAGCCGAACCGGCGTCAATGGCCATCTGCGGCGGCGGCGGCCGGCGGATCGATCCAGCCGAAATGGCCGTCGGCGCGGCGGTAAACGACATTGATGCGGCCGTGTTTGGCGTGGCGGAACACCACGACCGGCACGCCGGTCATGTCGAGCTCGGTCACCGCGTCGCTGACTGACAGCTGCTTCAGCCGGGTGGTGGATTCGGCGATGATCACCGGCGTGAAGCCATCGATCGCCTCTTCTTCGTCCGGTTGGGGCGCTGCGATCACGTAGCTTGCCGCGTCGATCGCGGCCCGCTCGGCCGCATGCTCGGCGCGGTGATCCTTGAGCCGGCGATGATAGCGGCGCAGCCGCTTCTCGATTCGCAGCGCGGCCTGGTCGGCGCTCGCATAGGCGTCAGGGGCCATGCCCTCGGCGTGCAGCGTGATCTTGGAATCCAGATGGATGGCGCACTCGGCGCGGAAACCGAAGCCGTCGCGCACCAGCGTCAGGTGGCCGGAATAGCCGCCGTCGAAATATTTCGACATGGCCTCGGTGATGCGCTCGCCGATGCGGTCGCGCAATGCCACACCGACGTCGAGATTCTGACCGGAAATACGGAATGACATGCCAGCCTCCGCATTGATCCCCGCATCATTTGAGCTAGGTATCGGCGCTCGCGGAGTCAACGCGCCCAGGCCGCCGAGCGTCAGCCGGCGGCGGCGCTCTGCTTCTCGCGCCGGCGCTGCACCGACGACGGAATCCGCATCGCCTCGCGGTATTTGGCGACGGTGCGGCGCGCAATATCGATGCCGGCCTCGCGCAGCTTATCGACGATGGTGTCGTCGGACAGAACGTCGTCGGCCGGCTCGCCGTCGATCAACTGCCTGATGCGGTGGCGCACCGCCTCCGCCGAATGCGCCTCGCCGCCGTGCGCTGCGGCGATCGCCGAAGTGAAGAAATATTTCAGCTCGAAAATACCGCGGCTGGTCGCCATGTATTTGCTGGCGGTGACCCGCGACACCGTCGATTCGTGCATGCCGATCGCCTCGGCCACGGTCTTCAGGTTGAGCGGGCGCAGATGCTCGACGCCGTGGGCGAAGAACGCATCCTGCTGGCGGACGATTTCGTTCGACACTTTGAGGATGGTGCGGGCGCGCTGATCGAGCGCGCGCACGAGCCAGGTGGCGCTCTGCAGGCAATCGTTGAGGTAGGACTTCTCGGTGTCGCGCTTGGCCGTCGCCGAGACCTCGGCGTAGTAGCTTTGATTGACCAGAACCTTCGGCAGCGTGTCGGAATTGAGCTCCACGATCCAGCCGCCGTCGGGCGACGGCCGCACGAAGACGTCGGGCACGATCGGCTGCACCACCGCCGAGCCGAAGGCCAGGCCCGGCTTCGGGTTGAGGCGGCGCACCTCGGCGATCATCTCGGTGAGATCCTCGTCGCCGACGCCGCAGATCCTTTTCAGCGCCGCCTGATCACGCCGCGCCAACAGGTCGAGCCTCCCGAGCAGCGCCTGCATCGCCGGGTCGTAGCGGTTGCGCTCCTTGAGCTGGAGCGCCAGGCATTCGGCGAGATCGCGGGCGAACACGCCGGGCGGGTCAAAACCTTGCAGGATGCCGAGCACCGCTTCGATCTCGGCGATGCCGGTGCCGAGTTTTTCCGCAACCCCGGCGAGATCGGCGGTCAGATAACCGGCCTCGTCGACCAGATCGATCAGGTATTGGCCGATCATGCGCCGCACCGGATCGACGATGGCGAGCGTGAGCTGCTCGCGCAGCCAATCGGCGAGCGTGGTTTCGGCGGAGACGAAGGCCTCGAGATTGAACTCACCATCGTCGCGGCCGCCCGCGCCGACGCCGGCCCATTCCGAATAGCCGGCCGGGGCTTCGAGGCTGCGCGGACGGCTCGGCTCGGAATCGTCGGGTGAGGTGTCGTCGATGTGGTCCTCGGCCCGCTCCGCCGTGGCGGCGCCGGTGCCTTCGGCCGCACCGGCCTCGGCCGGCTGGTCCGGCGTTGCAGCGCCATTGGCCTCGCCGGGCGGGGCGTCGCCCTCGGCGGCGGCGCGGTCGAGCAGCGGATTGCGCTCGAGCTCCGCCTCCACATAGGCGACCAGGTCGAGGTTGGAGAGCTGCAGCAGCTTGATGGCTTGCATCAGCTGCGGCGTCATCACCAGGGCTTGGCTCTGGCGGAGCTGAAGTCTTTGGGTCAGCGCCATGAAAACGGGGCTAAATTGGTCCGATTCTTGCTTGTCCAGGGCTTGTATAACAAGCAAGCGGCGCTGTCGCCAGCCAATTCGCCGGACACTTAAGAGCGTGCTTACAGCCGGAACTCTTCGCCGAGATAGAGCCGCCGCACGTCGGGGTTGTTGACGATGTCGTCGGGGCGGCCCTCCATCAGCACCTCGCCCGAATAGATGATGTAGGCGCGATCGGTCAGCCCCAGTGTCTCGCGCACATTGTGGTCGGTGATCAGCACGCCGATGCCGCGGTTGGTCAGATGGCGCACCAGCGTCTGAATGTCACCGACGGCGATCGGGTCGATGCCCGCGAACGGCTCGTCGAGCAGCATGTAGCTCGGCCGTGTCGCCAAGGCGCGAGCGATCTCGACCCTGCGGCGCTCGCCGCCCGACAGCGCAATGGTCGGCGTCTTGCGCAGGCGCGCGATGTTGAACTCCTCGAGCAGCGAATTGAGGTCGTGGTCGCGCCGCTTGGCGCTCGGCTCGATCACTTCGAGCACGGCGCGGATGTTCTCCTCGACATTGAGGCCGCGGAAGATCGAAGCTTCCTGCGGCAGATAACCGATGCCGAGGCGGGCGCGCTGATACATCGGCAATTTGGTGACGTCGCGGCCGTCGAGATCAATGCGGCCTTTGTCGGCCTTGATCAGGCCGGTGATCATGTAGAACACGGTGGTCTTGCCGGCGCCGTTGGGGCCGAGGAGCCCGACCGCCTCGCCCTTGCGCACATAGAGGCTGACGCCTTTGACCACCATGCGGCCGACGAAGCTTTTCTGCACGGTGTGAACCGACAGCACGCCTTTGCGGTCCATGGCGGCGGCGCCGTTGCCATCGCCGCGGCGGCGCGGGCGCGGCGGCCGCGACTCGCGCTGGGGCGGCGCCGGCGGCCGCTCGGGCTGGCGCTCCGGCGCTCGCTCGGCACGCTCCAGATCGCGCTCCAAGTCACGTTCCGGCTGGCGCTCGGGCACGCGCTCGGGCGGCGGCCGGTCCGGCGGCTTGCTGCGGGTCTTCTTCTCCGGCTTGTCCGTCGACGGCAGGCTCGCGATGTCGAGATAGGTGCCGTTGATCTCGCCGCCCATGGTCTCGAGATCGATGGCGATATCATCGTCCGCCGGCGGTTTTGGCGGCGGCGCTTTAGAGCGGCGAAAGTAAGAAAAAATAGTCAACTCACCAATCTCGTGAAGCTTGAACGTCGAATCGCCAACGACCCTGTTTGGCGGGGCGAAGTCTAGCCGATTTCTTGAGGGGCGTGGGGGCCGGCCGGCGGTCAGTGGAACGCGATCAGTTGGATTTGGCCGGGCCGAAGGTCATCACGTTGCCCGATGGGCCGCCGCCGTTTTGGCCCTGATTGGTCTGAATGAGCGCGCGGACCCGGTTCGGGGTGGCGCCGCCGCCCTGGCCCGAGGATTCGACCTTGGCGTTGCCGCTCACGGTGTCGACCACGACGCGCTCGCCGTGGATGACGTTCTGGCCCTGGCTGACCACGACGTTACCCGTGAGCGTGATGGTCTTGGCGAGCAGATCGTAGACGCCGAGATCGCCGCTGGCGTTCTGGTCCTTGGTCACCACGGTGACGCCGCCGCGGGCTTCGATACGGCGGATATTCTGCGGGCTCTTCTTCGCGTCGCCCGCGGGCTTCGGCGGCGCCGGACTGCCGTTTTGCGCAATGCCGACCTCCTCGCCGTAGAACACCACGAGCCGCTGGCACTTCATGGTGGTATCGCCCTGCACCACCTGCACATTGCCGGAGAAGGTCGCCATTTTGTTCTTGTCGCGCACCTCGAGCGACGCCGCCTCGATCTGCACCGGCTGATCCTGGCCGCCGCCCTGGATCATGCTCTGCACCGGCCCTGCCGGCGCCGGACGCGGCGCCTGCGCCGCGGCCAATCCCGGCATCAGCAGCGCCGCCAACGCGGCAAATGCGGCAAGCCTGAGCTTCATCGCACGCTCGCTGTGGTGACGTCCTGATCAGGATGCAGCGTCATCGAGACGCCGCCGTCGAACCGGATCACCGCGCCGTTCTCGGTGATCTCCAACCGCTTGGCGTTGAGGAAGCCGTTGAGCAACTTCACCGCGACCGGCTTGGTCGAGGTCACGTTGCCCGACTTCATGTCGACGATGGCGTCGTTGAGGCGCGCCGCGTAGCCGGTGGTGGAGGCGAGCGCGATGTCCTCGTCGAGATAGAGCTTGTTCGCCTTCATGTCGAAGGTGCCGGTGGGCGCGGTCATTTCCACCGTGCTCTTGTCCTCCATCTGCAGGCGGGCGTGGAGCTTTTGCAGCTCCACCATGTCGGGCTTGTTGATGTCTTGCGCCGCCGCATTGGCGGTGAATTCGTAAGGCCGCGCGTCGCTGGTGTAGCCGGTCAGCCTGGGCTGCTGCATGGTGATCTTGGTGCCCTTGATCACCAGATTGCCGATCGCGCCGGGGACGCGGATTTCGCCGACCGACGGCAGGTAGTTCAATGCGGTCAGGCCGAGCAGCACCGCCGCAATGCCGCCAATGAGGACGACGCGCAACACCCGCACATGCCGGCTGTGCCGGATCGCGGCCCGATACGCCCGGTCGTCGTCGCTGCGCGAAGCGATCACGGCGGCGACGTGCGACGCAGCGTCGGCAGGGTAGGCGGTGGTCACGCCGTCATGCTCCCGAGAGGGCTGCGATTCGATTTGAACATCATCATTTTAGCCCGTTCCCGGGGCTAGAGTCGCCTGCGAATGTGGCCCCGGCAGGGCCGGCGATGCCGAGCGTTTACAGGACCTTAGTCGAGGCGGCACGGTCCGCCGGCGGCGGGTCCGACCTGCCGGACCCTCAAGAATGGGCGAAAATGTCCTCGGCGGCGAAGCCGGCGAGATCGAGCCGCACCCGGTGCGGCAGAAAGCGGAAGCAGGCCTCGGCAAGTTCCGCGCGGCCCTCGCGGATCAGCATCGCATCGAGTCGGGCTTTCAGCGCGTGCAGGTGCAGCACGTCGGCGGCGGCGTAGGAAATCTGCGCCTCGGAGAGCTCGCTCGATCCCCAATCGGACGATTGCTGCTGCTTCGACAGGTCCTGGCCGAGCACCTCGCGCACCAGATCCTTCAGGCCGTGCTTGTCGGTATAGGTGCGGGACAGCCGCGAGGCGATCTTGGTGCAGTAGACCGGCTCGGCCATGATGCCGAACGCCTTGTACAGCATGCCGAGATCGAACCGGGCGAAATGGAAAATCTTCAGAAGCCTTGAGTCGGCGAGCAGCCGTTTCAGGTTCGGCGCCGCGCTCGGATCGGCGGCGGCGTGGGGCGCGATCTGCACCACGTCGGCCGAGCCGTCGCCGGGCGAAAGCTGCACCACGCACAGCCGGTCGCGATTGAGGTCGAGCCCCATGGTCTCGGTATCGATCGCGATCGCCCCGGTGTAGCGGGACGGGTCCGGCAAATCACCGCGATGCAGGCGGATGGTCATGCGGCGTGCATATCGCACTCGGCCGGAGGCGTCAAAAACGCGACGCCTCGGCGCGGCGATGCTAGGATGCGGGGGCGGTGCGACGGACGGCGGCAGAAGTGGCGCGGCACATTATTAGTATGGGGGAGCAACGGGTATGATCGATCGCCTGCCGGCCCGCGCGATCCGCCGCGTCGCCGTCATCGTCGCGGCGGCCGCAGTCATGATCGTGCTGCATCCATCCGGCGCTGCCGCGCAGACGCTGACCGATCCGTATCCCAGGCCCAGCGCGTTGCCATCGACCACGACGACAAAATCGCGACCGACCGCGCACGTGAGAAACTGCAGCATCTACGGCCCGGGCTTCATGGCCATGCCCGGCGCCGACACGTGCATCAAGATCGGCGGCGGGGTCACCGTCGAAGGCACCAGCCGTCGGTGAACTTGCAAGCCATTCTGCTTAAGTTCGACTGCCGGTGAACGCTACATTGCTGACGCAAATCGGAGCAACGCGGCGTTTAGCGCGATATCAAACGCGGCTCGCCGAAAAGTGAATGCTCCGCCAGTGGCGTCTGGCGGCGCATCGCTCGAAATGCTGCTGTGGCCGCGGCGCTTTAGCCAACGCTCGCTCGACGGACGGATGGCGCATAGGTGCCATGAGCGGCGTCGGCTTGCGTCACGCACGTGAACCGTAACAGTGCGCGGCTCACCCCAAAATCCGTTCGGTACGGACAAGCGGCAAAGGCGGCGGAGGCCGTGCAGTCATGCTGGGATTCAATCGTTGGCATTTGTTTGAGTTTTTCGCCGCAATGCTCTGCGTGGTAGCGATCGTGTGCGTGGCACTCAGCTACTTCATTCCCGCAGCGCCGCCGACGGTCATATTGGCAACTGGGTTTCGGGGCTCGAGCTTCGAGGCCTTCGGTCGCAAGTATCAGGAAGTACTGGCGCGTTCGCACGTCGATCTTGGGCTGCGGGAGACTTCGGGCGCGCTGGAAAATCTCAAACTGCTGCAAGACCCGAGCTCGGGCGTTCAGGCCGCGCTGGTGGCGGGCGGCATTTCCAACGGCACGGAGGCGCCTGGCGTTGTGTCATTGGGGCTCATCGATAACAATCCGTTCTGGATTTTTTACCTGTCGAAGGAGCCGCTGGAGCGGCTAAGCCAGTTGAGGGGCAAGCGCATAGCGGTCGGTCCGCCGGGCAGCGGCACGCGCTTTGCGGCCGAGCGAATCCTCGGCAAGGCCGGCATCAATTCGGCAACTGCGACACTGTTACCGTTTGGCGGGTCGGCCGCGGTCGATGCGCTGAAAGAAGGAGCAGTCGACGTCGTCTGGTACAACGGCGGACCGGGCGCGTCCGCGGTTCATGAATTATTGCAGAATCCGGAAGTCCGTTTGATGGACTTTCCGCTGGCGGAGGCATTTACCCGTTCGTTTGCGGATGTCTCCCGGTTCGAGTTGCCGAAGGGCGCGATCAGTATCGATCCGATGATCCCGCCCAACGACACTACGCTCATCGGCACCAACGCCAAGATGCTGATCCGCAGCGATCTTCACCCCGAGATCGTCTATCTGCTGCTGCAGGCTATGAAGCAAGTCCACGGCGGAAAGGAGATTTTTCAAGACGTCGGCGAATTCCCAAATGGTCGCGACACGGAATATCCCGTCGCCGCGAGCGCGAGCGATTTTTACAAGAACGGCCCGTCGTTTCTGCAGCGGCATTTGCCGCTGTGGCTGAATGTCTACGTGCAGCGGGCGATCGCAGTGCTGCTGACGGCCATAGCGGTCGGCCTGCCATTGTTCAGCTACGCGCCCAGGCTGTACCGTTGGTTCGTCGAGTCCCGACTCGGCTCCATCTATCGGAGCCTCAGGATCGTCGAGGCGCGCTTGCAAGCCGACATCGACCGCGAGCAAATCGCGGCGCTCGCGGTCGAGCTCGAGCGGCTCGATCGCGAGATCAACAATCTCAGGGTGCCGATGCGGCACTCGGATATCTTCTTTCGCGTCAAATCCGACTTGCATCTGGTGCGCATGCGTCTCGACGCGCAGCGTCCCGATCCGACGCCGGAACGCCGCCTAGATCATGATGAATTGAGTTCGACGCGGCACGGACACGGCGGGCGCCTTGCTGCCGACGGCGATTTCGATCAAGACAGCCCGCCCGTCGCAATGCCCGCTGAGCCGTAACGGAACCATGCCGTGGCGCCAGACCGCTGGCCCTGGCGCGCAGGCGGCTCCCGGGATCAGCTCACAATAGTCCAGTTGGGCGCCGGGACAGTCGAGAGCTGGTGCCCAGGAGAGGACTCGAACCTCCACGCCTTTCAGCGCTAGTACCTGAAACTAGTGCGTCTACCAATTCCGCCACCTGGGCACTGCCGGATAGGTACGGAGCGGTCGTAAGGTTGTCAATCGAACGGTCCATACCTCTATACAGCGCACGACCGTTCCTGTATTGCCGCCGCCAATGAGCGCAAAAGCAAAATTCGAGACGCTGGTCACCGTGTTCGGCGGCTCGGGATTCCTCGGCCGCCACGTGGTGCGCGCGCTGGCGCAGCGCGGTTATCGCATCCGCGTTGCGGTGCGTCGGCCCGACCTGGCCGGTTTCCTGCGGCCCATGGGCCGGGTCGGTCAGATCCATGCGGTGCAGGCCAACCTGCGCTATCCGCATTCGGTCGCGGCGGCGGCGCGCGACGCCGATATCGTCGTCAACCTGGTCGGCATCCTGTTCGAGCGCGGCCGCCAGCGTTTCGATGCGGTGCAGGCGCAAGGCGCCGAAGCGGTAGCGCTCGCGGCAAAATCGGTTGGCGCGCGGCTCGTTCACGTCTCGGCCATCGGCGCCGATGCGAGTTCGCCGTCCCGTTACGCGCGGGCGAAAGCCGAGGGCGAACGGCGCGTGTTCGCGGCGCTGCCCGCCGCCACCATCATGCGGCCCTCGATCGTGTTCGGACCCGAGGACGAATTCTTCAACCGCTTCGCCGCGCTGGCGCGGCTGTCGCCGGCGCTGCCGCTGCCCGGCGGCGGCCAGACGCGTTTTCAGCCGGTCTTCGTCGGCGACGTCGCCGCGGCCATCGTCAAGGCCGCCGACGGCGAGGTCGAGCCGGGCATGGTCTACGAGCTGGGCGGGCCGGACGTGCGCAGCTTCAAGGAACTGATGGAGTTCGTGCTCGCCACCATTGAACGCCGCCGGCTGCTGGTGCCGGCGCCGTTCGCGCTGATGAAGCTGCAAGCGGCGTTCCTGCAATTCCTGCCCAAGCCGCCGCTCACGCCCGATCAGGTCGAGCTGCTTAAGCGCGATACCATCGTCACCGACGACGCCAAGCGCGACGGCCGGACGCTGGAAGGTCTCGGCATCGTGCCGGAATCCATGGCCGCGATCGTGCCGACTTATCTGTGGCGCTTCCGCAAGACCGGCCAGTTCAGCCCGCACGCGGCATAGGGTGCCGCGCGCGGCGCGCGCTCAGCCCTCGTATTTGAACGACAGCGCGACGCGGGTGCGGAAGGCCGTGACCTTGCCCTTCTCCACCTTCATATCCATCTGGGTGACCTCGGCGACGCGCAGGTCGCGCAGCGAACTCGCCGCGGTCTCCACGGCGCGCCGGCCGGCATCCTCCCAGGACTTTTCACTGACGCCGACGACATCGACGATCCGATAGACGCTATCCGATTGCTTCTTGGCCATTGGACCGATCCTCCGAAGACTCGTCTTGAGTTTTGCGCAGCCTTAAAGCGCCGCGCCGGAGGAGCTTAGCGGAAATCCGTCCTCACAGCCCGAGCAAAAGCGCAATCAGGCCGAGACCGCCGACCACGATCCGCCACCAGGCGAACAACGCAAAGCCGTGACGCGCGACGTAGCCGAGCAGCGTCTTGACCACGAACCAGCCGCAGACGAACGACACGGCAAAGCCCACCGCGATGACCAAGAGGTTGCTGCCGGCGAGCTCGTGCCGGCTCTTGAACGCCTCGAACGCGAACGCGCCCACCATGGTCGGCATCGCCAGCCAGAACGAGAATTCAGTGGCGGCACGCTTGTCGGCGCCGAGCAGCATGGCGCCGACGATGGTGGCGCCGGCGCGCGACACGCCCGGGATCATCGACAGGCACTGCATCACGCCGATGCCGAGATACATCGGCAGCGTGAACTTGGTGGCGTCGTGATAGCGCGGCTTCAGATCGAGCCGATCGATCCACAGCAGCACGAAGCCGCCGACCAGCAGCATGATGCAGACGATCCAGACGTTGAATAGCACGCTCTTGATGAAGCCGTAGGCCAGCGCGCCCAGCACCATGGCGGGGAAGAACGCCACCAGCACGCCGATGATGAAGCGCTGCGCCTCGGGGTCGTTGAACATGCCGAGGAACAGCTTCCACAGCCGGGAGAAATAGATCGACAGCAGCGCCAGGATGGCGCCGAGCTGGATCAGCACGTCGAATGATTTGCCGAACGCCTCGTCGTCGAAGCCGAGAAAATGCCCGACCAGCAGCAGATGCCCGGTCGAGGACACCGGGATGAATTCGGTCAAGCCCTCGACGATGCCGAGGAAGGCGGCCTTGATTAAGTCCAATGTCATAACAGGCTCCGCGGCGGGGGCGGGCGCCGGCGACGCGGCCGGCGGCCGAAGCGGTAGGAAATTAGCAAGGTCGTTGCGTCAGTGTCGTGGCAGGTCCGGAAGTCAGGGATCAGGGATCAGGGGTCAGGAATCAAGGAGAATTTTGTCAGATTCGGCGGTCGGGTAATTGGGAAAGCACATCCTGATGCCTGATTCCTGATACCTGATGCCTGGCATGCTCACCCTGTTTCATCATCCGTTCTGCCCGCATTCGCGCTTCGTGCGGCTCGTCCTGGCGGAGCTCGGCGTGACGCCGCGGCTCGCCGAGGAGCGGGTCTGGGAGCGCCGTCAGGAGTTTCTGGCGCTCAATCCGGCCGGCGCCACGCCGGTGCTGGTGGAAGAGGGCGGGCCCTCGGTTCCCGGCGCTGCAACAATCGTCGAATATTTGAACGAGACCCGCGGCGAGCGGCTCGCTGCGCTAGGCTTGATGCCGGGCGATCCCGGCGGCCGCGTCGAAATCCGCCGCCTGACCGGCTGGTTCAACGACAAGTTCTTCGAGGAGGTCTCGGGCGCGCTGGTGATGGAACGCATCTACAAGCGCTATATCCCGGCGGCGCAGGGCGGCGGCCCGCCCGACACCGATGCGCTGCGTGCCGCGCGCAACAATATTCGCTACCATCTGGCCTATATCGGCTGGCTGGTCCGCAAGCGCGACTGGCTCGCCGGCGAAAGCCTGACCTTTGCCGATCTGGCCGCGGCGGCCCATATGTCGGCCGTCGATTATCTGGGCGAAGTGCCGTGGGACGAAGACGAGACCGCGAAAGCCTGGTACGCGAGAATAAAGTCGCGGCCGGCGTTCCGCGCGCTGCTCACCGAGACGCTGCCCGGGCTGCAGCCGGCGCCGAGCTACGCCGACCTCGACTTCTGAGCGCCGCCAGGCCGAGTCCCGCCGAACTGAAGGCGGCACTCGCCGCCGCCGCCCGCACCGAAGGTTTCGACGTCATCGGCGTGACGCGGCCTGACGCGATTCCGCGCGCGGCCGAACGCTTGCGCGAGTTCCTCGACGCCGGCGCCCATGGCGACATGGATTGGATGGCGGCCAAGGCCGAGCGGCGCGGCGAGCCGCGCGTGCTGTGGCCCGACGTGCGTTCGGTCGTCATGCTCGGCGTCAATTACGGCCCGGCCGAGGATCCGCTGGCGGTTCTGAAACAGCGCGCCCGCGGCGCCATCTCTGTTTATGCCCAGGGCGACGATTATCACGACGTGATCAAGCCGCGGCTGAAGAAGCTCGGGCGCTTCTTGATCGAACAGGCCGGCGGCGACATCAAGGTCTTCGTCGATACCGCGGCCGTGATGGAAAAGCCGCTCGCCGAAGCTGCCGGCCTCGGCTGGCAGGGCAAGCATACGAATCTGGTGTCGCCCGAGCTCGGCTCCTGGCTGTTCCTCGGCGCCATCTTCACCACCCTCGATCTGCCGCCCGATGCGCCGGTGCGCGATCATTGCGGCTCTTGCCACGCCTGCCTCGACGTCTGTCCGACGGCGGCGTTTCCGGCACCCTACCGCTTGGACGCGCGGCGCTGCATTTCGTATCTCACCATCGAGCACAAGGGCGCGATCCCGCGGAATTTGCGGCCGCTGATGGGCAACCGCATCTATGGCTGCGACGATTGCCTTGCGGTTTGCCCGTGGAACAAATTCGCGCAGACCGGCCGCGAGATAAAATTGCAGGCGCGCGAACATTTGCGCGCGCCGGCGCTCGCCGAGCTGGCACGGCTCGACGATGCAGGCTTCCGCGCGCTGTTTGCCCGGAGCGCGGTCAAGCGCGTCGGCCGCAACCGCTTTGTTCGCAACGTGCTGATCGCCATCGGCAACTCCGGCGACCCGAGCCTTGCCGGCGAAGCCGAGCACTTGCTCGGCGATGCCTCGCCGCTGGTGCGCGGCGCGGCGATCTGGGCGCTCAGCCGCCTCGATCGCGGACGCTTAGAGCAACGGGCGGCGCGTTATCGCTCCGGCGAGTCCGATCCCGACGTCATCGCCGAATGGGCGGCCGCGTGCGAGTGAGAGCATGACCACGCTGATCTGCCTCGGTCTCGGCTATTCGGCCGAGCACTTCGTCAAAGACTTCGGCAAAAAATTCGACCGCATTGTCGGCACCGTGCGCAGCGCCGAGCGTGCCGCGACGTTGAACGCGGAGAGCGCCGGCACGCTCGAAGCGCTGGTGTTCGACGGCAAGACCGCGACCGACGAATTGCGACGCGCCATCGCCGCCGCCGATGCGGCGCTGATTTCGATCCCGCAGGACGCCGGCGGCGATCCGGTGCTGCGCGCCTTTGACGCCGCGTTTACGCAAGCGCTGCAACTGCGCTCGATCGTCTATCTCTCGACCGTCGGCGTCTACGGCGATTGCGGCGGCGCATGGGTCGACGAGGAGGCACCTGCCAAGCCGACGTCGGCGCGCGGCCGCGAACGGCTCGCCGCGGAAGCCGAGTGGGCGGCGCTCGGCGTCCGCGGCGGCATCGCGGTCGCGATCCTGCGCCTCGCCGGCATCTACGGCCCCGGCCGCAGCGCGCTGACGCAAGTCAAGCGCGGCGACGCCCGGCGCATCGTCAAGCCGGGGCAGGTGTTCAACCGCATCCATGTCGGCGATATCGCGCAGGCCGTCGACGCCGCGATCGCGCATCGCGCCGCCGGCGTCTTCAACGTCGCCGACGACGCTCCGACGCCGCCCGGCGAGCCGATCGCCTTCGCCGCGCAATTGCTGGGCGTTCCTCCGCCGCCGGAAGTCCCGTTCGCGCAAGCGGCGCCAACAATGTCGGAACTGGCCTTGAGTTTTTGGCAGGAATGCCGCCGCGTGAAGAACGACAAGCTCAAGCGCGCCCTTGGCGTCAACTTGCGCTACCCGACTTATCGGGAAGGATTACGCGCGCTGCTCAATGCAAGCTCGGGCCCTTGAGGAAGCGGTTGCGCTCGCTCGACTTGACCTTCACTTCCAGCGTGTCGCCGTCGCGGTAGATCGAGATCGGCACGTCGACGCCGGCTTGGCCCTGGGCCCAGACACGGCGGAAGAAGCTTGCGAGATCGCGCACCTCCTTGCCGGCGACCGAAAGCACGATGTCGCCGGTGCGTAAATCGGCGCGCTTCGCCGGCCCGCGGTCGGCGAGCCCGACGATGACCAGGCGGTTTTCCACCTCGGTGGCGTAGAGGCCGAGCCACGGCCGCGGCGGTGCGTTGCGCCGGCCAAACTTCATCAGATCGTCGAGGATCGGGTTGAGCAGATCGATCGGCACGATCATGTTGATGTTCTGCGCCTGATCCTTGCCGACGGCGTGTTGCAATTGCAGCGAGCCGATGCCGATCAGATCGCCGGCCGGGCCGATCAGCGCGGTGCCGCCCCAGTTCGGATGGGACGGCGCGGTGAAGATCGCCTCGTCGAGCACGTATTCCCAATAGCCGGCGAATTCCTGCTTGGCGACGATGCGCGCGGCGACCGAGCGTTGCCGTCCGCCGGCGCCGGCAACGACGACGCGTTCGCCGATCGCGGCCGCCGCGGAATTGCCGATCTCGAGCGAAGGCATGTCGAGCTTGGCCAAAGCCTGGACCAGGCCGAAGCCGGTCTCCTGGTCGTAGCCGAGCACGTGGCCGGGCACCGAGCGGCCGTCGGCGAGATTGAGCCAAATGGTCTCGGCCTCTGTGATCAGATAGCCGATGGTCAGCACCAGGCCGTTGCCGCGAATGAACACGCCGTTGCCGGCGCGTTCGGTGCCGAGCGTCTCGGCGGTATAGGCGTCCGACGGGATGATGGCGCGCAAGCCGACCACGGCATTGAAGGCCTGTTCGAGGTCGTAGCTGTAATCCTCCGGCCGCGGCTGCGCGGCGGTCGGCACCTTCCAGTCGCTCAAGGATGGCATCGGCACTTCCCTTAGCTGCGGCGTATGCCGCCGATCGAAAGCTTACGCCTGGTGCGGCAAGAGCGCACCCTGTGCGCAGCATGCCCGGCACGATTCAGCGGCGTAATGTACCGCGCCAATCAAGCCGTTGCGAGGTCATGTTTGCGGCCAGGACCTTGCGGTCAGGTCAGTTCTTCTTCTCCGCCGGCGGCTGCTTCTTTTCCAGCTCGTCGAGCTGTTTCTCCAGATCGGGCAAGCTCATTGCCATGGCGCAGTTGGCCTTGTCGCTCGCTGCCTGCTTCTGCGCCTGCTGCCAGCGCTCGGCAGCGTCCTGCTCGGTCCACGGCCGCCGCTTTTCCGGATTGAAGACGCCTTGCTTGGCGAGGCTTTCCAGCGAGCGATGAAACTCCTCGAGATCGAGCACGCGATCGCGCAGCAGGAAGTAGAAGTGATTGCCGTCGAGTTCGCTGCAGTACTTCAGCCCGCGCTCGAAGGTTTTTTGCGCCATCTTGGCGTCGAAAATCTTGCCCTTGATGGCGTCGATAGCCTGCTGTTGCGATTGATCTTGGGCGCCGACGGCGGCCGCCTGAATCAGGCACAGCACGAGCGTGCCCCAAGCCAAGCGCTTCAATTCGATCTCCCCAGCGAGACGGCGATTCCCGGCACCCCGCGCCATGTTAGCAGGCTTGTGACAGGACCCAAATCCTTACGCTTTGTTTACGCTGTCAGCGACGAAAGCCCTTGACCGTGCGGCGCGGCCCGCCGCCGCTGTGGTCTGCTGCTTTGTTGCCTTTTTCCTGCCCCATCTTCTTCGCAGATCGACGCCAGATTGCGGGTGGGATACCGGGGGACGTTCTCTTGCGCACGAGCTCAAGCCTTGTCGTCATCGCCATGGCGTTGGCCGGATCGGCCGGCGGCGCCGCGGCGCAGTATTATCCACCACCGCCGGTTTATCCGGCGCCGACCTATTTCGGCGCACCGCTGCCGGCACCGGGCTATGACGACTGGCGGCCGATTCCGGCAGCTCCGGGCTATGGCCGCGCCGCTTACGTTTATCGCAATGCGGCCGCCGCCCAAAACGATGATGACGACGTTCCGATGGGCGGGCCGCCCTATGCGCCGCCACCGCCGGTTGGCGTAGCGCCCGCCGGCCACCAGTTCGGCGATCTGCCGCCGCAGCCGCCGCCTCCGGGCCTCAACGGCCTGCCGTTTGCCCGCCCGCCGGCCGACGTCAGCGACATTCCTGCCAACGACGTTACCGGGACCGTGCGTGCGCCGGTCGCTGCCGCGCCGGCGCCGGCCAACCGCGCCATGATCGCGGCGCTGCCGCCCGACGAACAGCCGGAGACCGGCCCGCGCAAGGATTTGCCGCCGCAGTTTCGCCGCCAGTTGGTCGACTACGTCACCAAGGAGCCGCCCGGCACCATCATCGTCGATACGCCGCACACGCTTCTCTATCTGGTGCTCGGCAACAACAAGGCCATGCGCTACGGCATCGGCGTCGGCCGTGAAGGCTTCACCTGGTCCGGCAGCGAGCGCATCACCCGCATGAAAGAGTGGCCGGACTGGTTCCCGCCGAAAGAGATGATCGACCGGCAGCCCTATCTGCCGCGCTTCATGGCCGGCGGCGAGACCAATCCGCTCGGCGCCCGCGCCATGTATCTCGGCAGCACGGTCTATCGCATCCACGGCACCAACCAGCCGTCGACCATTGGCACCTTCGTGTCGTCGGGCTGCATCCGGCTGACCAACGAGGACGTCGAGGACCTGTACAGCCGGGTCAACGTCGGTACCCAGGTCGTGGTGCTGCCGGGCTCACTGCCGTCCTCGGCGGCGGTTCAGGCGCCAGCCCAAGGCACCTATACACGTTGACCTCCACGCGCTAGTTCCGCGCGCAATCTGACACATGAGTCATCCGGCCGGCGCCGCGGCGCCGGCCGATTTTTTTGAGTTGCACGGGCGGCGACTCAGTTAGTGTCACGCCCGCCGGAACCGGCGGCGGATCCCGGCGCGCCATCTGCCCTCGCGATGATCTGCATCGTTAAGTGACGCGTGCTTTCCGCAATCGCGCGTGGCGGTATCTGCGAGGTCGAATGTTTCTCAACGTCCGTCTCATGGTCGCGGCCGTGGCCGCCTCGGTCGCCGTGTTGATTTGCGGCTTCGGGTTGTTCGCAGCGTTTCGCGTCAGCCACGAGCCGCTGAGCCGTCTCGCCGCCGGCGCGCCGCCGTTGACGCTGGCCGCCGACAGCGCGGCGCCGGCCGCACCCAATGCTCCGGGTGGGATGCCGTTCGACGCACGCTTTAAGTTGACGCCGTCGCAAGTCACCGCCGCATCCGAAGCCGCTGCGCCTGCGGCCGACGCCGCGGCGCCGAATGCCGCCCCGCAGGCCGTCGCCAGCGACGCTGCTGCCACAAACAGCGCCGAGAGCGCGCCGGTGCAGGCCGCGTCGCCGGCGCCTCCCACGCAAGCGGCCGCGACCGAGCCCGCCGCCGCGACCGAGCCGGCAGCGAAACCGGACGATATCGCCGCCCTGCCAAATCCAGCGCCCGACACGGCCGCCGCCGAACCGCCGGCCGCGCCGTCTGACAGCGCCCCGTCCGTGCAGCAGACCAATCAGGACGCCGCGCCCGAAACCACCGCAGCGACGCCGCCAGCAACGGCCGCATCCGAACCGCCGCCGCCTTCCGAGCAAAGTTCGCCTGACGACGCTCAACCCAGCGGGCAAGTCAATCAGGAAGCCAAGCCAGAGACGACCGATAAGCCGGCCGCCGAGCCCGCGCCGAAGAAGCCGCATCACAGGGCCCGCCGCACCAAGCTCGCGGCCAAGCCGCCAGTGCCGCACGGCGCCCGCCCGGCGGTCGCGTCGACCGTCACCCAGCCGGCCTATACGCAGCCGTTCGCCACGCAGCCGACTTATACGCGTGCCTTCGGCACTGAGAACTCCGGCGTCGGCGGTCCGTTCGTGCCGGTGCCGGTCACGAAGCGCCCGGCGCCCCGCAAGGCCGCCGTGGCGGTGAAGCCGCAGACCCCATAAATTGCGGTCTCGGTCAATTCATCCAGAACCTCCGCGTGATCCCGCTTTCCGTTCTCGACCTTTCGCCCGTCACCACGGCGACGCCCGGATCGGCGGCGTTGCGCAACTCGCTCGATCTGGCGCGCCTGGCTGATCGGCTCGGCTACAAGCGCTATTGGGTCGCCGAGCATCATAATCTTGCGAACATCGCCAGCTCCGCGCCCGAGATCATGATCGGCCAGATCGCGGCGGTGACCTCGCATCTGCGCGTCGGCTCGGGCGGCGTGATGCTGCCGAACCATGCGCCGCTGATGGTCGCCGAGCGTTTCAAGGTGCTGGAGGCGCTGTTTCCCGGGCGCATCGATCTCGGGCTCGGCCGCGCGCCGGGCACCGATCCGGTCACCTCCTATGCGCTGCGCGTGCGCCAGGATCCGCGGGAGGGTGACGATTTTCTCGAGCGCTTTCAGGAACTGTTGCTGTTCGAGCGTGGGGGGTTTCCTGACAACCACCCGTTCCGCAATGTGCATGCGGTGCCGGCCGACGTGAAGCTGCCGCCGATCTGGCTGCTGGGTTCCAGCGGTTACAGCGCCGAGCTTGCCGCCGCCGTCGGCATGGGCTTTGCCTTTGCTCATCACTTCGCCGATTACGACGCGGCGAGCGCCATGCTGAGCTATCGCGCCCATTTCAAGCCGTCGGCGACACTCGCCGAACCCTACGCCATCCTCGGCACCGCGGTGATTGCGGCCGACAGCGAGGCCGAAGCCGAGCGCATCGCGACGAGCGCCGACCTGCATTACGCGCGCCGCGCCAAGGGCGAATATCTGCCACTCGCCTCGCCCGAAGAGGCCGCAGCCTATGCCTACGCGCCTATGGATCGCGCGCGCATCGCGCGGCACCGCGCCCGCCTGGTGGTCGGCGGCATCGACACGGTGATGGAGCGATTGAAAGCGTTGATCGCGGAGACCCGTGCCGACGAGCTGATGATCACCACCATGGTCTACGATCATGCCGCCCGAAAGCATTCCTATGAGCTTCTGGCCAAGGCCTTCGCACTCATGCCGCAATCGTGAATGAGCTATAACGTCATGAGTGTGTCTTCCATGAACCATATTGGATTAAATTCGACGTTCTCGGCCGGCCCACGCTGGCACGAGATACGGGCCTTCAGCTAAGTTCGAAGGCTCGAATCGCGAATTTCCCTGGCCGGGGGCTGACTTTGCATACCGCAAGCGCGCCTTACACCCGTCGCCGCCATGCGCTGTTCGGCAGCGCTTCCGTGCTCGCCGTCGTGATCGCGACCGCGCTTCCCGCGCCGGCATCGGCCAAGGTCCGGCACCAGCCCGCGCCGAAGGAAACCGAGCACGTCAGCAAGGAGCCGTTCGGCGTTCTGCCGAAGGGCCCGATGCAGATCTTCATCTCCATCAATCAGCAGAAGCTGCACCTCTACGCCGACGGCCAGCAAGTCGCCGAAACCCTGGTCGCCACCGGCGTGCCGCAGCTGCCGACGCCGACCGGTGTGTTCAGCGTCATCGGCAAGGAGCGCTTCCACCGCTCCAACATCTACAGCGGCGCGCCGATGCCATTCATGCAGCGCATCACCTGGTCCGGCGTCGCCATGCACGAGGGCGAGAATATCGGCCATCCGGCCTCGCACGGCTGCATCCGCATGCCGCGCGACTTCGCGATCAAGCTCTTCACGACGACCAAGGTTGGCGTCCGCGTCATCATCGCCCGCGAGGAGCTCAAACCCGTGGCGTTCGCCGATCCGCATCTGTTCGTGCATAAGGCGATGCCGCCCGCGCCGGCCGCCGCAGCGCCCGCGACAGCCGACCCGCCCGCCGCAACGGCAGCAGCGCCGCCGACGGAAGCAACCAAGACCGCGCAGGCCGAGAGCAGCGCGACGGACGCCGCCACGGCGCCGAAGCCCGAAGCCGCGGCGGCGCCCGCAGCTTCCGACACCGCCAAGGTCGAATCCGACAAGATCGAAACCAAGACGGCGCAGAGCGATGAGGCCAAGACGCCGGATGCCGCAGCGCCGCCCGCGGCCGCAGTGCAAGGGACAAAAACTGAGCCCAACAAGGAACCGAGCAGGATCGGCGACGGCAAAGTGACCCATGCGGACGCTGTTGCACCGCCGCCAGCACCGCCTGTGACTGCTGCCATGGTGACGACAGCGACCGTGGCCGAGCCACTTCGTGGCACCGCGCCGGCCGATGATGCGGTGCCGGTGCCGGCGGCGAAGCCCGCGCACCTGGTCGCGGACGCCGCCACCAGCCACGCGCCGATTGCGATCTTCGTCAGCCGCAAGACGCAGAAAATTTATGTGCGGCAGAATTTCACGCCGATGTTCGAAGCCGCGATCACGATCACCCAGCCGGATCGGCCGGTCGGCACGCTGGTATTCACGGCGATGAAGTATCTCGACGACGGCGCGACCTTCGGCTGGAACGTGGTGACGTTCCCCGGCGAGCCGCCGCGGGTCAAGCGTGTGGTGGAGACGCGCCGCGGCCGGCGGACCGTCGAGGAGGTCGTCGAGAGGCCGGCCGGCATGCTGCCGCCGCCGCAGACGCCCGCCGAAGTCTTGGCCCGCATCGACATTCCGCAGGACGTCGCCGACAAGATCTCCCAGCTGATGGTGCCGGGCTCATCGCTGGTGGTGTCGGACCAGGGGCTTGGCGATGAAACCGGCGAAGGCACCGATTTCATCGTCGTGACACGGCAGTAATTGTTCGCTCCGCGCCGGATCGGCAGGTCGCGCCGCCGCGCGCCTATGGCCCAGGCGGCCCCATTCAATCGCTTTTGCCGACAGTGTATGGTGCAGCCCGCGGCCAGGCTTCGCGCCGGCCGTGTGGCGTGGCTTACGCGGTACCAGTGAATGGAGGATCGTCTTGGGTAAGCATTTCTCACTTACGTCTTCGGATAGTTTCAAGCTCGGCGCCTATCGGGCCGATCCGGCCGGTTCGTCCAAGGGCGGCATCGTGCTGATTCAGGAAATTTTCGGCGTCAATCATCACATCCGCGCGGTGTGCGACCGTTTAGCCGGCGAAGGCTATGCGGCGGTGGCGCCCGCGGTGTTCGACCGCCAGCAGCCGAATTTCGAATGCGGCTATACGCCCGACGAGATCGCCAATGCGCGCAAGTTCGTCGCCAATCCCGATTGGGGCGCCATGCTGCGCGACGTGCAGGCCGCGATCAATGAATTGAAAGCGAGCGGGCCCGTGGCGATCATGGGCTTCTGCATGGGCGGCACCATCGCGTTCTTGTCCGCCGGCAAGCTCGACGGCCTCAAGGCCGCGGTCTGCTACTACGGCGGCCAGATCGCCAAGAACGCCGACCAAAAGCCGAAAGTGCCGACGCAGATGCATTTCGGCGAGAAGGACGCGTCGATCCCGATGACCGATGTCGACCTCATCAAGGGCAAGCGTGGCGGTGATTGCGAGATCTACGTCTATCCCGACGCCCAGCACGGCTTCCATTGCGACGAGCGCGGCAGCTACCAGAAGGCCGCCGCCGACCTCGCCTGGCAACGCTCCATGGCCTTCCTGGCGAAGAACGTGAAGTAGTCGGGAATCAGCAAATCAGGTGTCAGGAATCGGGACATCAGGGACCAGGGTGTGGCACCCGTCCCCTGATGCCTGATCCCTGTTGCCTGATGCCTGACAGGAGCGACGTACGATGACAAAATCAACCGCCTGGCCGAACGGCAAGAAGATCGCGGTCTCGGTCACCGTGATGTTTGAGACCTGGTCGGAAGGCGCGGCGCCGAATTATTCGGTGCAGACCACGCACCTGAAATCCGGCACCGTCGATCACGCCAGCAAGGCATGGTCGACCTATGGCGGCCGTGTCGGCGTCTGGCGGATCATCCGCATGCTCGACCGCTTGCAGATTCCCGGCACCTTCTTCACCAACGGCCGCTGCACCGAGGACTATCCCGACGCCGTCAAGCAGATCGTGAAATCGGGCCACGACATCGCCGCCCATGCCTATACGCAGGATCAGCTGCTCGCCTACATGTCGCTCGAGGACCAGCAGAAGACCATCAGGCGCAGCGTCGATGTGCTGGAGGCGTGCGGCGGCAAGAAGGTCACCGGCTGGGGCAGCCCGGTGATCGCCTTCACGCCGGAGACCAACGGCTTTTTGGCGCAGGCCGGCCTGAAATGGACCTGCGACGTCACGTACGCCGACTTGCCGATCGTCATCGGCACGCCTCACGGTCCGATCGCCGGCGTGCCGACCTCGGATTTCTCCGATAACCGCGTCATGCGCGCGAGCCCGCGCGATCTCTACGACGCGCACCGCGGCACCTTCGACTATCTGGTCGAGAACGAGGCGATGAGCATGCTGTCGCTGGTCATCCATTGCCAGTTCGGCGGCCGGCCGCTGATGACCGCGGTGCTGCAGGAGATTCTGAAATATTTCGCCAAGTCGTCCGACGTCTGGTTCGCGCGCCACGACGAGCTGGCGAACTGGGCGCTCGCCGGCAATGTCGACGAGCACAGGTATCAGGAGCGGTATTTTCAGTAATCAGGAGTCACAAGTCAGGAAGCGAGGAGGGTGGCCACCGGAGAAATCCGACATCTACTCCTGACACCCGACTCCTGATGCCTGATTCCCGATCAGAACCATCGTTCCTGCACGCTGACGGTGTCGCCGGGACGCAGCGGATAGGTCAGCGGCACCGCCATGCGCGTCGGCTGGCCGTTATAATTGCGGGTCAGCACCACCGATTGGCGCGAGGCGCGTGGCGTGAAGCCGCCGGCGATCGCCACCGCGGTTTCCGCCGTCATGTTGGCGACGTAAGGATACTGCCCCGGCTGGGTGACCTCGCCGAGAATGAAGAACGGCCGGTAGGCTTCGATCTCGACCGCGACATGGGGCTCGCGGACGAAGCCGTCGCGCAGCTTGGCGGCGATGCTCGCCGCAAGCTGATCGGTGGTCAGGCCTTTCGCCATCACCGTGCCGATCAGCGGCATGGCGATGTGGCCGCTGGCGTCGACGGCATAGGAATTAGTCAGGCCGTCCTGGCCGAACACGACGACGCGCAGGCGGTCGCCGGCATCGAGCGTGTACGACTGCGATATCGGATTGGCGCTCGGAGCCGCCACAACGGCCGGCCGCGGCGCGCCGCTGGCGGACATGTAGAGGCCGCCGGAGCTTGTGGCGGCCGGAGTCGGAGCGGCCGGCGCGTAACCGTAGCCCGGCGTCCGCGCGTAGGTGGCCGGATAGCCATAATTGGCCGCGTAACCGGAGTTCTGCGCGTAGGCGTAATTCGGGGCGTAGGCTTGACCCGGCGTACCGTACGCCATGGAGTCCAGTGTCGCCGGCGCGGGCATTGGCATATAGGCGACCGGCGGCGGTGCGCATCCCGTCGCCGCAACCGCGAGCGTCAGCAACAAGGCCGACAAAGCCGTAAGAGAGCGGGTGACCCGCATCCGCGTATTCCGAGCCCGTAGGACGCAACGTTGAGGCTCGATTAACGCCAAGTATGGTTAATAAACCCTAACCGGCCGGAAAAGCTCGGGAAATCGCCACGCCCGCTCGCCGCGCGGCCACTATTCGCCGTTTCGCGCCTGGTCCGACCGCCGCCCCAGCCGGTCGGCTACGGCCAGGATCAGCATGCACAATGCAAAGGTCAGCGGAAACGCCAGCACCCACATCAGCTTGGTGGTGTCGGCGGGCTGCTTTTCCAGATCGAAATACCAGGCCAGCGCATCGACCGCGGCAATGCCGACGATCGAGCCGAGCAGCTTCTGCTTGAGCTCGCCGAAATCGACCTGGGTCAAGCCTTCCGGCCAGTCGGGATGGTCCAAGGGATCGATCCTGCGGATGAAGTTTTCGTAGGACGAAAAGATCACGATCAGGATCAGATTGGCGGTCAGCGCCAGATCGACGAGGTTGAGCACCTCGGTGATCAGGTCGTGCCAATTGATGCCCGGCACCTGCGGGATCAACAAGAACAGGTCGGCGAAGAAGCGGTAGATCAGCAGCGCCATGCAGACCAGGAGGCCGATGAGGAACGGCGACAACAGCCAGCGGCTGAAAAAAACCGACGCCTGGATGTAGCGCCCATCGGGCCACGGCATAAGGGGATCCTCCGCGAAGCGTCCGCGCGCTACCATAGCGGCGAATGGCGAAATAGCGAATGGCGAATGGTCATCTCCCCCATTCGCAATTCGCCACTCGCAACAGACGCTGCTTTGCGATCTACGCCGCAACCCCCGTGCCGATCGGGCAGCTCACGCCAGTGCCGCCGAGGCCGCAATAGCCGTACGGGTTCTTGGCCAGATATTGCTGGTGATAGTCCTCGGCGAAGTAGAACGGCGGCGCGTCGATGATTTCGGTGGTGATCGGCCCTATGCGCGCGGCGCCGAGCGCCTTCTCGTAAGCCTGCTTCGACGCTTCGGCGGCGGCGCGCTGCTGCGGCGTGAACGTGTAGATGCCGGAGCGGTATTGCGTGCCGACGTCGTTGCCCTGGCGCATGCCTTGGGTCGGGTCGTGGCTTTCCCAGAACGTCTTGAGTAGCTGCTCGTAGGAGATCTTCTTCGGATCGTAGATCACGAACACGACTTCGTTGTGCCCGGTGCGGCCGCTGCACACCTCTTCGTAGGTCGGGTTCGGCGTCGGGCCGCCCGCATAGCCGACCGCGGTGACATAGACCGCGTCGCCCAGCTCCCAGAACTTGCGCTCGGCGCCCCAGAAGCAGCCGAGCCCGAACATCGCCCTGGCGAGGCCGTCGGGGTAGGGCCCCTTCAGCCCATGGCCGTTGACGAAGTGGGTCCGCGCCGTGGGGATCGCCGTGGTCCGGCCCGGCAGCGCCTCGGCGGCGGTCGGCATTTCCAGCTTCTTGCGGAATGAAAACATGGCGGGGGTCTCCTGATGGGCGAGGCAAATATGGGCATTTCAGGGATCAGACGGCAGGGGTATCAGGCATCAGGTATCAGGAGTCAGGCATCAGGAGTCAGGAAGCAAGGACGCAAGAAGCCGAAACTTCTTCCTGACGCCCGACTCCTGACGCCCGACCCCTGATCCCGGCTTCCACCTAACGGCTTTGCACTTTATTGTGCGGCCTGCGGCGGCGGTTTGAGGAGGTTTAAGCCAATGGTTCGCATGCTCGCGCTGTTCGGCGCGGTGGCTCTTTCGATTGTCCCGGCCTTGGCTCAGGCGCCGGCGCCTGCAGCGGCGCCGTCGGCGGTGGCGTTGCCCTATGGGCCCGCCATCACCCTCGACCAGGCCAAGCGCGCCATGGCGGCGGCCGAGCTCGAGGCCGCGAAGAACTCCTGGCAGGTCGCCATCACCATTCTCGATTCCGGCGGCAACCTGGTGATGTTCCACCGCGTCGACAACACGCAGCTGTCGTCGGCCACCGTGTCCGAAGGCAAGGCCCGCACCGCGCTGCAATTCAAGCGCCCAAGCAAGGCGCTCGACGACGCCATCGCCAATGGCGGCGCCGGCATGCGCCTCCTTGCGCTCAAGGACATCACGCCGCTCGAAGGCGGCCTGCCCATCGTCGTCGACGGCAAGATCATCGGCGCCATCGGCGTGTCCGGCGCGCTGTCGTCGCAGGACAGCCAGGTCGCCAAGGCTGCCGTCGACGCGCTGACCAGGTGACGGGAGTCAGGAATCGGGAGTCAGGAATCAGGAGTCGGGAATCAGGAGTCAGGCGCGTCGCTTTTTCTTCCCGACTCCCGATTACTGACTCCTGTTTAATTCGCGCAGCCGCGCCACCACCTCCGAAGGCGTCGCGTAAGCGTGTTCGATCACATGCAACAACTCTTCGCCGCTGCGTGGATCGTTGAGCGATAGCCCGATCTTGTCGGCTTCGGCACGGAAATCCGGATCGGCGAACGTTGCCGCCAGCGCCGCCCGCAGCGCGGCGACGCGCGTGGCATCGACGCCGGGCGGCGCGACCAGCGGCCGGCCGATCGAGAGCGGCGCGAACGCCGCCTGCAACAGGAGCTTGTCGGCGGCGGCACCGACGAGATCGGGCACGAACGGCACGGCGCCGAGCTGCGGCAGCTTGGCGGGACCGTATTGCACGATGGCGCGCGCGGTGCCGTCCTTGAGCCAAGTTGGCCGTGTCGACGACAGCGCGCTGAAGAAGACGCTCGGATAGCCGTCGAGCTCGCCGCGCTCCATGGCGGTCAGGGCCTCGTTCTGCCCCGGATAGCCGGCGATGATCTTCATCCGTGTGCCGAGCGTGGCGTTGAACAGCCGGGCGAAGAACGCCGGCGTCGAATTGGCGCCCGAGGCGCCCATCGCGGTCTCGCGCGCGCGCAGATCGTCGACCGAGAACACCGGCACGGTCTTGTAGAGGAGCACCATGGCGGTCTCGACGCTCGGCGTGCCGAGCCAGTTGAACTGCCGCGGATCGAAGCGCGCCTCGGCCGTGCCGAACAGCGGCTCGAACGGCGGATTGTTCTGGATAAGCCCGATCGTGGCGCCGTCACGCTCGGCGGCGGTGAAGAGGTAATTGGCCGCGGTGAGCCCGCCGGCGCCCGGCATGTTGCGCACGATCACCGTGGGACGGCCGGCAATGTGCGCGCCGATGTGGCGGGCGATGGCGCGGGCGAGCGTGTCGTAGCCGCCGGCGGCGCTGGTCGAGACGATCAGCGTCACGGTGCGGCCGGCATAGAAGTCGGCGATCGGGTCGGCGGCGCCCGGCGCCGGCGCGGCAAAAGGCGCCAGCAGGCCGGCGATCAGCGCAACGATGGTCGATTGCTTCAGCATGAGCGAAGGCCGATGATAACCGCCTCTCGCCGCATGCGGGGAGAGGGGGAGGACCGCCATGCGACAGGCGCTGCATGTCATCCTGGCCGCGCTGCTCGCGCTCGGCGCAACTGCGGCTCACGCCGACGGACCGTTCTACAAGAACAAGCGGCTCACCTTGCTCATCAACTTCGCGGTCGGCGGCCCGGCCGACGTCGAGGGCCGCCTGTTCGCCAAATATATCGGCCGCCACATCGCCGGCCAGCCCGGCGTATTGGTGCAGAACATGGACGGCGCCGGCGGCGTGGTTGGCGCCAAATATCTCGGCGCCGTGGCGCCACGCGATGGCACCGTGGTCGGCTATTTCACCGGCACCGGCTTCATCTACGCGCTCGATCCGTCGCGCTTCGATCCCGACTTCAACGACTACGGCTTCGTCGCCATCCAGGGCGGCGCCACCGTCGCCTATGTGCGCAGCGACGTGGCGCCGGGCCTCAAGGACGCAACCGACATCGTCAAGGCGCAGGGCCTGATCGTCGGCGGCCTTTCGGTCGACACCTCGAAGGACGTGCGTACGCGGCTCGCGCTCGACATGCTCGGCGTCAAATACAAATACGTCACCGGCTATCGCTCCAGCGCGCCGGCGCGGCTCGCGCTCGAGCGCGGCGAGATCAACATTTTCGCCGAGTCGACGCCGAGCTATCGCAGCATCGTGGTGCCGGGCCTGATCGATACGGGACGGGCGATCGCGCTGTGGTACGATTCCGGCGATTTCACCAAGCCGTCGTCGCAGATGGCGGGCCTGCCGATCCTGCCATTCGACGCGCTGTATCAGAAGATCAAGGGCGCGCCGCCGTCGGGCCCGCTGTGGGACAATTACCGCGCCATCAATTCGATCGAAGGCGCCATGCTGCGCATGATCTGCTTTCCGCCCCGCACGCCGCGCGAGGCGCGCGAGGCGCTCGCCGCGGCCGTCGCCGCGCTCAACACCGACAAGGACCACGCCGCCGAGGCCATGAGCACCATCGGCTTCGTGCCGGAATGGGCTGTCGGCCCGCCCGACGTCAACCAGACTGTGCGCGAGGTGCTGGCGATGCCGCCCGAGGTGCGCGGCTTCATCGCCGACTACATCAAGGCGGCGAACAAATGATGCGCGCGCTCTGTGTCGGCATGGCCTGTGTCTTGGCTGCCGCCACGGTGGCGCGCGCCGAGGAGCCGTTCTACGCCGGCAAGCGGCTCACGCTCCTGATCAACTTCGCGCCGGGCGGGCCGACCGACGTCGAAGGCCGGCTCCTCGCCAAGCACATTGCCAAGCACATCGCCGGCAATCCGCCGATCATCGTGCAGAACAAGGACGGCGCCAGCGGCATGGTCGGCGCGCTCTACCTTGGCGAGATCGGGCCCCGCGACGGCTCGATGTTCGGCTATCTCACCGGCACGGCGTGGAACTCCGTGGTCGATCCCGGCGCGTTCCGCGTCGACTTCCGCTCCTACGCCTTCGTCGGCGCGCAGGCCGGCAACGCCGTCTACTACATCCGCGCCGACACGCCGCCCGGCATGCAACGCCCGGCCGACCTGATGAAGGCCGAGAACCTGGTGGTCGGCGGCCTTGGCGCCGACTCCTCGAAGGATCTGCTGGAGCGGCTGACCTTCGACATGCTGGGCCTCAACTACCGCTACGTCACCGGCTATCGCTCCAGCAACACCGCGCGGCTCGCCCTGCAGAACGGCGAGATCAACGTGCACTCGGAATCGACGCCCGGCTATTTCAGCGTGGTCGAGCCGAGCCTGGTGAAGACCGGCAAGGTGCTGCCGCTGTGGTACGACGCCACCTACGACGGCAAGGATTTCGCGCCGATCAAGGCGATGGACGGCAAGGGCATCGCCACATTCCCCGAGTTTTACAAAAGCGTCAAAGGCGGCACGCCATCGGGCCCGCTGTGGGAAGCCTACAAGACCAATCTCGCCGTCGACGCGCAGATGCTGCGCCTCGTCGCCATGCCGCCGGACTCGCCGCCCGCCGCTGTCGCCGCGCTGCGCGCCGCCCTCGTCGCCCTCAACGACGACAAGGACTACGCCGCCGACGCCATGACGGCGATGCAGTTCGTGCCGCACTACGAGGTCTCCGCCGACCTCGACAAGGTGATCCGCGACCGCCTGACCATCGCGCCCGCCATGCACGATTTCATCGCCGGCTATATGAAGAAGGTGGCGAAGTGATTATGTCTCCTCCGCCGGCGCGGCTCGCGGCTCCCTCTCCCCGCGTGCGGGAAGAGGGTGGGGTGAGGGGGCCTCTCCGCTGGGCTCAGAACTGAGGGTGATGCGCAGGACTCGCGAATGCCGAAAGCTAAAAAGACCAAAAAGCACCCCAAGGGCGCGAAGCCCGCAAAGCGGCCCCCCGCCATGCGGGTCTTCAGCGCCGCGCCGCCGGACGCCGACGAGCGCATCCTGGTCAGCGATCTCACGCTGCACGACCTGTTCGCCCAGCAAACCTCCTCCATGCTCGACCGCGCCGATCTCAGCGACGAGCAGAAGCAAAGCCTGCTCATCGGCATGAGCTGCCCCTGCTGCGGAGCGGGCGGGTTCTCGTTTACGGCGAAGCTGAAGCGGTAGAGCTTTCCCTTTCCCCTCACGGGAGAGGGCGCCCGAGCGAAGCGAAGGGGCAGGTGAGGGGCGAGCCTATCCGGTCGCTAGAAAGGCCTCCGCCTCCGCGCGAGTCGAAAAGCGGCCAAGTTCCCGATAGTCGGGACAATGCTCGGCGATTTCGGGCGACCATAGTACGACGAATTGGTCGCCGTCCCGTTCGATCACTTCCGTTAATTCATCGCTGTCGTGAGGCGACATGTGGCGCGCGCCGCAGTGTGGGCAGTCGTCGTCGCACATGCACGACCATTCGTCGGGCCACTCGTAGCCACATCGATCGCACTCATAGTAGTTGCGATACCAAGCCATGACGATGAACAGCCAGTGTTCCACCGACGCGAATCGCCAGAATATTCAATCATTTCAATTCTGAGATCGCAAACGGTAATAGCCGCGTGATACGAAATCGAGGAAGCCGCGATCTCTGAGAAATTGAAGTTGCTGACGGATCTTCGGTTTCACGTTCCGGTTACCGGGATAAATCCGACCAAGACGATCCTCAAATGCATAGACGTCCTCGATTTGGAACTCCTGCTTTCCGATGCTCTCCACGCACTTCATCACTTCAATAAGCCACCCTCGAGCCTCTTGGGGTTCGTTGCGCAGAAACAGTGTCCTCTGCCACTTCGAAAGTACAGCGTCCTTCGCTTCGATCCGGCCGTCGCGTACAATGAAAATCTTCCCAGATTCTGGAATTTGATTCAGCAAGATATGGGAGCCGATCCAACCTGCGCGCCTTGCTGTCGTGGGCAACGGCTTCCGCTCTGCGATAATGTCACGGACAAAGAAATGTTTCGGAACGACAAACAGATTGACGACGCTTAGCTGACGAAAGTCGTAATTCATAAGAAATAGATTCGGATTGTTGTCTGCGGCCAATCGTTCGCACTTTGCTTTGAATGCGCCATCGAGTACTTTGCCCCCGAATCGCCTCTTCTGGCTTTTTAGCTCGTATTCCTCTTTGCAAACCTTGCAATGAAAATCCGCGACAGGACTATTGTTCGGAAAGGGGTCTATTTGTGATGCTCCGCAGTTCGGGCAGTAGGCCCACCGGCGTACCCAATGCTCCGTCAGAAATCGCGCGTTCTGCGAGCCGCTCGTGTAAGGAGTTTGAGCCTCTTCAAAGCCAAGCTTCATATCGTCGTTCCGCGGCCGGCGTCAGTACGCGGGTCCTAAGATGCGGCGCATCTCATACGGTGCAACTCGGTTACTAACAAGGGCTTCGCAGCTGTGAACCGGTGACATCGGGCCCGCGTCTAATCGGAGAAACTTCCGCCGGTGCTGGCGCGTTTGTGCACCGGAAATCCGGCAAAAGTCGAGATCGTGGCGATGCAGCGCGTGAAATCCTGGGTGATGGCCGGCTTGCTGGGCGCGGCACTCCTCAGCGGCTGCGTGGCCTTCGCCAGCGCCGCCAAAGCGGCCCCCGTAGAAAAGCCCACCGCCAACAAGCAGGTGCGCTTCCCGGTCGGCACTTGGGCCGCGGTGCCGCAGGTCGGCCCGAACGGAAAAGTGCGGCAATGCGTGATGGTGGCGTTCCGCGCGCGCCAAAACTCAGGTGGAGCTGACGCCGGCGACGACGGCATCGAGACGCGGTTTTCCATCAACATCTCGACCGGCGCCGGGCTTGCGATCGCGATTCTCGACGACAAGCTGCCATCGGCCGAAGACGTGCTCGACGATCAGGCCGAAGTCATCGTCGGCGATCGTTCGTTCCCGGCGGTCGCGTTCACCGTGGCCAATTCCAACAGTCTCGCCAGCCACCCGGTCGACGCCGCGGGCGTGCTCCGGGCGCTGGCCAAGGCAAAGACCGTGCGCGTGCGCGCCGACGGCGCCGGCGTCGACACCGGGCCGATCGATCTTAATCTGCCCGCCGACGCGCTCGCCTGGCTCATCCAGTGCGGCAAGACGTTCAACATCGCCGTCGACCGGCCGACCGATCCGGACGCGCCGGCAATGCCGGCGCCGCGGCCGCGCTCGCCGGAGATCGCGCCCGCGGTGCCGAGCGCGGCCGGGCCGCCCGGCATCGACGACAAGCAGAAGATCGCCGGCTGGGATGCCTCCGAGCTGCGCAGCGCCGACGGCCGCATCGCGGTCTGCTACATCCGCCAGCGCTACTCGCTCGTGACCGACATGACCAAGCCGCCGGACGCGAACGCGCCGATCTTCATCAACTCGCTGATGGCGAGCCGCACCATGGGGCTCACCATGATGCTGAAGAATACCGGTTTGCGTCAACCCGAGGGCGCGCCGGTCGAGGCGACGCTTGCGATCGAGGGCAAGCCATTCACCGCGCTCAAAGTGCACATGCTCGGCCGCGACGAGATCGGGCTGTTTCCCGCACACGGCAAGGATTTGAACCAGGCGCTCGGCGACGGCGTGACGTTTGCGTTCAAGTCGCCGATCTACGGCCTCGACTATGCGATCCCGCCGGGCGTCGTGCCGTGGCTGCGCGCCTGCGCGCGGCGCAACGGCATCAGCTTCGAGGCGCCGGCGCAGCGCTGAGCGAAGAAAGCGCGAGGCTGTTCATTCTAAACCCTCCCCCTGGTGGGGAGGGTAGGGTGGAGGTCGAGAGGCGACGTGAGTGCGTTGACGATCGCGCATCACCTCGCGACCCCCACCCCTGCCCCTCCCCACAAGGGGGAGGGGAAACAGCCACGGCAGCAGCACGACGATGAAGCCGAGCGGCACCAGCGCGGCGAGGATGACGGCGCGCTGCGGCCACGGCCCGAGCGCCAGCACGAACGGCGGGATCCAAACGAACGGCGACGGATCGCCGAGATAGCCGTAGTCGGCGTCGATTAAGCCGTTGATCGGCACGATCGTCACCGCATAGACGAGGCTCGCCGTGACGGCGCGGGAGAAATCGCCCCAGCCGGGACGAAAGCCGCGCACCACGATGTCGTAGACGGCGCAGGCCGCGACGATGGTGTGCGCGCCCCAGAACGCCCAGAACACCGGCGACGCCGGCCCGGCCGTCAGCGCCGGCTGGATGAAGGCCTGCGAGGTCAGCGCCGCAGTCCAGAAATAAAGCGTGGCGCGCGCCCAGCGCTGGCCGGTGATGAGCGCATAGGGTGCGATGAGGCCGTTGAGATCGCACAGGTGCGGCGGCAAGCCTTCGCGCCAGTCGATGCCGTGCCAGTTCCACCAGGTCGCATAGGCGATCCAATAGGCCAGCGCAAGCGCTGCGAGCGCGCGGCGCAAGATCAGCTCGGCATTTTTGGAAAGCTTTCGGCCGAGCAGCGCCGGCGCCGCGATTAAGATCGCGCAGGCTACCACCATCAGAGCATGGACGCCGCCGTAGGGTACGAAATGATGCCATCCGTCCGGGGGATTCATGCGATGCGGCTATCGCTTGCGCGGCTTCCAACCGCCACGCATGCCGGGCTTGCCCATGGTCGAGCGTGGGCTGGAGGCATCACGCTTGCCAGGAACCGACTCAACACCCGGCCCCATCTCGTCGAGACTCGGCTTGCGCGGCGCGTTGCGCGCGCCGGCGCGATGCGGGGCGACTTCGTGATGGAGCGCGATGCCCATTTCGTTGAGCGCCGGCTTGTGCGGGCGCCCGACGCCCCCACCTCCACGCGCCTTGCGCGCGAGCCCTCCGCCTGCAGGGGAGGGTAGGAGTTTTGCGGTCGGATCGTCGGTCACCGCCAACTCGGTTGCGCGCAAGCGCTTGATCTCGTCGCGCAGCCGGGCGGCCTCCTCGAAATCGAGATCGGCGGCGGCGGCGCGCATGCGCGCTTCGAGGTCGGCGATCACGGCTTCGAAATTGTGGCCGATGGTGGCAGCGTCGTCGAACTCGCCGGCGCCGCCGATACCGGCGCCGGTGCCGACCAGCACGTGGTCGCGCTCGTAGACGCTGTCGAGAATGTCGGCGATGCCCTTGCGCACGCTTTCCGGCGTGATGCCGTTTTCGATGTTGAATTTCTCCTGCTTCTCGCGCCGCCGGTTGGTCTCGGCCATGGCGCGCTCCATGGAGCCGGTCACGGTATCGGCATAGAGAATGACGCGGCCGTCGATGTTGCGCGCGGCGCGGCCGATGGTTTGCACCAGCGAGGTCTCGCTGCGCAGAAAACCCTCCTTGTCGGCATCGAGGATGGCGACCAGTGCGCATTCGGGAATGTCGAGGCCCTCGCGCAGCAGATTGATGCCGACCAGCGCGTCGAAGGCGCCGAGCCGCAAATCGCGGATGATCTCGATGCGCTCGATGGTGTCGATGTCGGAATGCATGTACCTGACGCGGATTCCCTGCTCGTGCAGATATTCGGTCAAATCCTCGGCCATGCGCTTGGTCAGCACGGTAACCAGCGCGCGGTAGCCCTTTTGCGCCACGGCGCGCACCTCGCCGACCAGGTCGTCGACCTGCAGCCGCGCCGGCCGCACGTCGACCGGCGGATCGATCAGGCCGGTCGGGCGGATCACCTGCTCGGTGAACACGCCGCCGGATTCGTTGAGCTCCCACGGTCCCGGCGTCGCCGACACGCACGTGGTTTGCGGCCGCATCGCGTCCCATTCCTCGAAGCGCAGCGGCCGGTTGTCCATGCAGGAGGGCAGGCGGAAGCCGTATTCGGCCAAGGTCGCCTTGCGGCGGAAGTCGCCGCGATACATGCCGCCGAGCTGCGGCACGGTGACGTGGCTCTCGTCGACGAACACCAGCGCATTGTCGGGCACGTACTCGAACAATGTCGGCGGCGGCTCGCCGGGCTTTCGGCCGGTGAGATAGCGCGAATAATTCTCGATGCCGGCGCAGGCGCCGGTCGCTTCCATCATTTCGAGATCGTAGAGGGTGCGCTGCTCGAGCCGCTGCGCTTCGAGCAGGCGCCCGGCGGCGTTGAGCTGTTCGAGCCGGCCTCGCAACTCGAACTTGATGCCGTCGAGCGCCTGGATCAGCGTCGGCCGCGGCGTCACGTAATGCGAGTTGGCGTAGATCTTGACGAATTCCAGCTCGTCGGTCTTTTGCCCGGTGAGCGGATCGAATTCGTGGATCGATTCCACCTCGTCGCCGAACAGCGACACCCGCCAGGCGCGATCCTCGTAGTGGGCCGGGAAAATCTCGATGGCGTCGCCCCGCACCCGGAACGAGCCGCGGTAGAAATCGCCGGCGGTGCGCTTGTATTGCAGTGCCACGAGGTCCGCGAGCAGCTGGCGCTGGTTCAGGCGCTCGCCACGCTTGATCGAGAACGTCATCGCCGAATAGGTCTCGACCGAGCCGATGCCGTAGATGCACGACACCGAGGCGACGATGATGACGTCGTCGCGCTCCAGCAGCGCCCGCGTCGCGGCGTGACGCATGCGGTCGATCTGCTCGTTGATCGACGAATCCTTCTCGATATAGGTGTCGGTGCGCGGGATGTAGGCTTCCGGCTGGTAGTAGTCGTAATACGACACGAAATATTCGACGGCGTTGTCGGGGAAGAAATTCTTGAACTCGCCGTAGAGCTGCGCCGCCAAGGTCTTGTTCGGCGCGAGAATGAGCGCCGGCCGCTGGGTCTGCTCGATCACCTTGGCCATGGTGAAGGTCTTGCCCGAGCCGGTGACGCCGAGCAGCACCTGGGTGCGGTCGTTGCGTTTGACGCCCTCGACCAGGTCGGCGATGGCCTGCGGTTGGTCGCCCTTGGGATCGAACTCGGACTTGATGACGAGGCGGCGGCCGCCTTCGGACTTGTCCGGCCGCGGCGGCCGGTGCGGCGTCCAGATCTTGGTGGCACCTTCGCGGTCGCGGAATTCCGGCCGGCCCTCGCGCAGCAGCGACTCCAGCGCCTGCATCGATGCCGTCACGCCCAATGTCACCGGCTGCAGCGACGGCCGGCGGCGCTTCTCGCGCTGCGACTGGAAAATGTCGGCGAGCTCGTCGCGGTCTTCCGGCGGCGGCGCGCCGGCAAGCGGCTTGCTCGGATCGCTGTCGCCGTAGCCGAGCGCGTCGGCGAGTTCCGGATCGATCTCGACCGGGCCTTTGGCGACATAGCCGGACTGCGGCCGTTCACTAAAACCTTCGTCCGATTTGCTCTGCGTCGATTTGCGGGCCCGATGGGCTGCGGCAAAATCGGCGCGACGATCAAACGAATTGTCAGGCGGCGGTTGGAGCGCGGACGCTTGCTCTTTCCCTCCCCCTTGTGGGGAGGGGATAGGGGTGGTGGTCGAGAGGCGACGAACAGATAAAGACGATTGCTCTTGCGCATCCGTCGTTGCGCGCGACTTCACCTCCCGACCCCCCACCCCTCCCTCCCCCGCAAGGGGGGAGGGAGAAGAGCCAGTCTGCGAGCCGACGCCAGCGCGACCGCGGGCGATGCCGGGATTGAGAATTTGCGCCAGTGCCGGGTCGAGCGGCGGCACGTCCGGCCGCGCCGCCTTGGCGCGGGTCGGTCGGGCCGGGTCCTTTTGCGAATGCTTGGCCGGATCTCGGTCCGGCCGACGAGGGCCTTTCGCCATGACGCCAATATGGGTCGAGTCCGGCGAGGAGGAAAGGCGTTACTCGAACTTGATGCCGGCGCGGCGGATCACCTCGCCCCATTTCGCCGAGTCGGACGCGATCAGCGCCGCGAACTCTTCCGGCGTGCCGCCGGCGGGCTCGTCGCCGATCGCTGCGAAGTGATCCTTGAACGCGGGCGAGGCGATCGCCTTGTTGATCGCGGCGTTGAGCTTGTCGACGATAGGCCGCGGCACGCCGGCCGGCGCGATGACGCCGCCCCAGGTCGGCGCCGCGTAACCGGGCACGCCGGCTTCGGCGATGGTCGGCAGGTCGGGAAAGGCCGGCGAGCGGCGCTCGCCGCTGACGCCGAGCGCCTGCACGGCGCCGGAGCGCGCGAACGGCGCGATCGAGTTGAGGCTCTCGAACATCAACTGCACGCGGCCCGCGATTAGATCGTTGATCGCCGGCGCGCCGCCCTTGTAGGGCACGTGGACGATGTCGGTGCCGGTCATGAACTTGAACAATTCGCCGCCGACATGGCCGGGCGAGCCGTTGCTCGACGACGCGTTCGACAGCTTACCGGGGTTAGCCTTGGCGTAGGCGATCAGCTCCTTGACGCTGTGGAACGGCGCGTTCGGCGACGCCGCCAGCAGCAGGTGGCCTTTGGTGATGACGGCGATCGGCTGAAAATCGCGCTCGATATTGTAGGGTAGGTTCGCCACCAGATGGCGCGTGATCGCGAGCGCCCCGATCGGGCCCATGCCCAGCGTGTAGCCGTCGGGCGGCGATTTGGCGGTGAGGTCGAGGCCGACGGTCAGCGCGCCGCCGGGCCGGTCGTCGATGATGACCTGCTGGCCGATCTGGTCGGCGAGCGCCGCACCGAGGACCCGCGCCACCGTGTCGGTGGCGCTGCCGGCGGCCTGCGGCACGATCAGGTGGATCGGCCGCTCCGGATATTCCGCCTGCGCGCCGGTCGCGAAGCCGCAGATGACGAGCACGACGAGCAAATGCAGGCGGCGCATGGCGCGAATTCCGCTGAGGTGCGACAAAGCGATTGCAATCACAATAGCAATTGCGACAAGCTGGCCCAAGCGAAGAAGAACAAGAGCCTGCCCACCGGCCGGCCCATTTAAGGGAGCGTTGCTTTCATGACCGCGTTGGATTTCGCGCCGCTGTTGGCGCCCGGGCTGCCGCTGCCGGCGGCGAAATGGAACGGCTTTCCCAAATACAATTTCGTCGGCGGCCATAACGATGCCGCCCACGTGCCGGTCGCCGATCTGGTCAAGGCGGCGAACGACGTGCTCTCCCGCGAGGGCGCGACGCTCGCGACCTACGGACTTGCAAGCGGGCCGCAGGGCTATCGCCCGTTGCGCGAATTTCTGGCGCAGAAACTCAAGCGCACGGCGGGCATCGTCTGCGACGCCGATCAGATCCTGATCACCTCGGGCTCGCTGCAGGCGCTCGACCTGGTCAACGGCATTCTGCTCGCCCGCGGCGACACCATCATCACCGAGGCCGAGACCTATCAGGGCTCGCTCAACCGCTGGACCCGGCGTGGCGTCAACGCCGTCGGCATTCCGCTCGACCGCGACGGCATGCGCATGGATGCGCTTGCTGCCGCGCTCGACGATCTGAAGCGCCGCAACGTCCGGCCGAAATACATCTACACCGTGCCGACGGTGCAGAATCCGACCGGCACGATTTTGAGCGAAGCGCGGCGCCACGACATGCTGCGGCTCGCCGAGCAGCACGGCGTGCCGATCTTCGAGGACGACTGCTATGCGGATCTGATCTGGGACGGCAAGCGGCCGCCGGCGCTCTACGCCATGAGCCGACACGGCGGCGTCCTCCATATCGGCTCGTTCTCGAAGTCGATCGCGCCGGCGCTGCGCGTCGGCTACATCGTCGCCGACTGGAGCCTCATCGCGCGCATGCTGGCGATCAAGACCGACGCTGGCTCCGGTGCGCTGGAGCAGATGGTCTTGGGCGAATATTGCCCGGCCCATTTCGATGCGCATGTGCCGGCGCTGACGAAGGGCTTGCGCAAGAAGCTCGAGACTTTGATGGACGCGCTCAACGAGCAGTTCGGCACCGCCGCCGAGTTCGACGATCCGAAGGGCGGCATCTTCCTCTGGGTCAAGCTGCCGGACCAGGTCGATACGATGAAGCTCTACCAGTCGGCGCTGGCCGCCGGCGTCGCCATCAATCCCGGGCCGGAATGGACCACCGACAAGAGCTACGGCAAAAGCCGCACGCGCTTGTGCTTCGCCAATCCGTCCCACGACGCGATCCGCGCCGGCATCGCTGCGCTCGCCGAAGTCTGCCGCCGCGAATTCGGTGTGCCCGACCGCATCGCCAACGTGCAGCAGGCGCGGGCGTAAGCGCACCATCCAGGGACGCAGGCATGGCCAAGCAGCTGCAGGGCAAGATCGCGATTGTCACCGGCGCGAGCAACGGCATCGGCCGCGGCATTGCGGAGGTGTTCGCCGCCGAAGGCGCCAAGACCGTGATCGTGGCGCGGCGCGCGGCGCTGCTCGACGAGGTCGCGGCCGGCATCGAGGAAAATGGCGGCGAGGCGCTGGCGGTCGCCGCCGACCTGACCCGCGAAGTCGAGATCGCCGCGCTGTTCGCGACCGTGCACAAAACCTTCGGCCGGCTCGACGTCCTGGTTAACAATGCCGGCATCGCCACGACCCGCGACACCGAGGACATCGACCTCGCATATTGGCAGGCCGCGCTCGACATCAACATCACGGCGCCGTTCCTGTGCAGCCGCGAGGCGATCCGCATCATGAAGGCGCAAGCACCTCGGGGCGGCCGCATCATCAATATCGGCAGCGTGTCGGCGAAGACGCCGCGGCCGGATTCGCTGCCCTACACGGTGACGAAGTTCGGGCTGCAGGGCATGACCCATCAGCTGACGATGGACGGCCGCAAGCACAGCATCGTCGCCTCGATCATCCATCCGGGCGCGACGTTGTCCTCGTTCGCAACGCGCCGCGGCCGCCTTACCGCCGGCCCGGGCGAGCGGCCGGAGGACTACATCATGACGGCCGAGGACGTCGCCAAGGTCGCGGTGCTGATGGCGGCGCTGCCGCCGGAGGTCAATCTCTACGAGGCGACGATTCTGCCGAACCACATGCGCTCGTTCATCGGCCGCGGCTAGAGCATGATCCGGAAAAGTGGACGCCGGTTTTCCGAAAAGATCATGCTCCACCAAGATGCTGGAGCGCAAATCGTTTCAACATGAAACGATTTCGCTTCTAGCCGCGTTGCGGGTCGCGGGGTGCTGAGCGATGCGGCCGATCGGAAAATGAGAAGCGGCCAAGACCGAAAGACGCCAGTACGGAACTCCGGTCCAGGCCGCCCAGCCCATCGGGATGTGGCCCCCGCCGAGCCGACCAAACCGTTTAAAGGCGGATCGTTAAGTTTGCCTGCACCGACGCGGTCAGGTTCTTTCGCCGGCGGTCAGGAAATTCCTGACGTTGCTGCGGAATGGGCAGACAAGATCGGACACACGGCATGTCAACGCACGAGAAATCGTTTGGCGCCCTTTGGCGGTCGCGGTTGCTCCCTCGATGGCGTGTCGTCTTGTTTCAGAAGGCGTGCACGATCTCGCTGACGTGCTCGACCTCGGGCGGCGAGGCGAAGCAGTGGCCGACGAGCTTGCGCCATTCCTGAAAGTCGGCCGAGCCGCGGAAATCGACCGTGTGGTTCTCGACCGCGCCCCATTGGACGAACAGCCGATAGCGCGACGGCTTCTCGATCGAGCGCTCGAGCTTCATGCCGCGGCAGCCCTTGGCGCGCTGGAACAGCGGCGCGGCCTTTTTCACGCCGGCCTCGAACTCGGCTTCCATGCCGAGCTTGACGTCGATCTGGGCGATTTCGGTGATCATGGTGTCGGCTTACTCCTGATTTTGTGCGTGTGATTAAGACACCGACGCGGCGTGCGTGTGCTCGGCCTTCGCGGCGGCCGGCGCCGCAAGCCCGAGATGATCGCGCAGCGTCGGCCCGCTATAGACCTTGCGGTAGAGGCCGCGGCGTTGCAGCTCCGGCACCACGCGGTCGACGAAGTCGTCGAACGCGCCGGGGAAATACGCCGGCATGATGATGAAGCCATCGGCGAGGCCGCTTGTGAACCAGTCCTCGAAAATGTCGGCGATGCGCCGCGCCGTGCCGTAGATCACCCAGTGGCCGCGCGCCGCGGCGGTGATGTTGTAGAGGTCGCGCAGCGTCATGTTCTCGCGGCGCGCCATTTCGAACAGCGTCTTCGAGAACGCCTGGCCGCGATTGGTGGTCGGCAGCTCGGGGATCGGGCCGTCGAGCGGATAGCCGGAAATGTCGTGGCCGAGCCGCTGCGAGACCAGACTCAGCGCATTGGTCGACGACAGCCAACTTTGCAAGCGGTCGAGCTGGTCCTTGGCTTCTTGATCCGTGTTGCCGATGATCGGCATCACGCCCGGCAATATCGGCAGGCTCTCCGGCGCGCGGCCGCGCTTGACGACGCGCCGCTTCAGATCGTCGTAGGCGGTCTTCGCCGAAGTCTTGTCGCCGTTGACCACCGAGAACACCAGATCGGCGGTGCGCGCCGAGAGCTCCTGCCCGGGCGCCGAGCCGCCGGCCTGGATGAGCAGCGGATGGCCGTGGGGCCCGGGCGCGATGTTGAGCGGCCCTTTCACCGAGAAGAAGCGCCCCTGGTGATTGAGCGCGTGCACCTTGGTCTTGTCGAGATAAACGCCGCTCGCCCGGTCGGCCACCACGGCGCCATCGTCCCAGCCGTCCCACAGCCCCTTCACCACGTCGACGAATTCGCCGGCGATCTCGTAGCGCAGATCGTGCTCCGGCAGGCGCTCCTTGCTGAAGTTCTCCGCCGCCTTGTCGTGGGAGCTGGTGACGATGTTCCAGGCGGCGCGGCCGCCGGAGATGGTGTGCAGCGTCATGAAGGTGCGCGCCACGTCGAACGGCTCGCTGAAGCTCGTTGACACCGTGGCGCCGAGCCCGACATGGCGCGTCACGGCCGCCAAGGCGGCGATCAGCGTGGTCGGCTCGAAGCGTGACACGAAGGAGGGATGATCGCCGGGATCCATGACCAGCGAATCGGAGATGAAGAACAGGTCGAACTTGCCGCGCTCGGCGATCTGCGCGCCGGCTGCCACCAGCGGCCAGCTGGAATTGCTCTGCCACGCGTCCTCGTGGCGCCAGCCTGCCGAATGGTTGCCGGTGCCGAGCCAGAACACGCCGAGATGCATCTGGCGTTTTGCGCGCGACATCCGCTTTCGCTCCTCGTGATGCCGTTGCGGCGGCATACGCGAGCGTAACCCGGATGGAGCGTCAGCGAAATCCGGGCTTTGGCGGAGAGGCGGGCCCCGGATTTCGCTTCACCTCATCCGGGAGGCAGCCGCCGCCGAGCTCTTCGACGTCGGCAAACGTCTTGACGAATTCCGGATAGGAGTTTTCCGGAAAATCGTGCTTGTGCAGGATGCCGTAGGCGAGCGCGTGGCGCACATAATCGTCGATCTGCCGGTCGAGCGGCGTCGACTACTCCTGCGCGATGGCCGCCGTCGCGCGCGGGCCGCGCAGCGAGAAGATACGCTTCTCGCGGCCGCGGGTGACGTAGTAGGAGCGCACCGCAGCCATCAGCAACGCGCGATCTCTGCCGGCGCAGAGCGACCAATCGAGCCGCTGCCGCAACAGCCGCTTGAACAGGGCGCGATCACTCTCGGCCCAGCCGCGGTCGCGCGCGATCATCGGTTCGAAATCCGCCGGATCGTCCGACATCGGATGCGGGTCCAACGACGCGCGGTAGGCCGGCTCGGTGTCGTAGATGGTGGCGGCGCGGCCGGCGATCATCGAGCCGTCGGCGGCGATCGGATCGTGCGGATCGAGCACGCGATGCGCATGGCGGCCGGGAGCGACCACGCAGAACAACACCGCGGCGGCAAGTGCCGTGGAGCCGGCGGTGCGGGCAGCAGCGGCGATCATTCAGCGGCCGCAGTCTTGGCGCGCTTCGACGTTGTCGAGCTGGGCGGCGACTTTGCGGAACGCTTCGGCGTCGCCCGGCTGGTGGTGAACGAAGCTGTCGGCAGCAAGCTGCGACACCAGATTGACCGTGTCCTTGGGAAAATCGGCGGGGCCGAAAATCGCTCTGCTGTGAGCGACGCGCATCGCCTCGCGCACCCGAATGTCGAGCGGCGTGCCGAAGGCCTGCGCGGCGCGGTCGAGCGCCTCGGAATCGCCGCTGCGGCAGGTCTTGGTGCCGATGCAGGGCACGATGCTGATCCAGGCCCGCGCATAGGCGACCACGGCCTTGATGTAGTTCTTCTTCAGCACCGTATTGCACGGGTCGTCGCGCACTGCCTTGGCGTAATCGAGCACCTCATTGCGCAGGCGGTCGCGGACCGGGTCGTTGTCGCTGACCGAAGACGACTGCTCGAGTTTGGTCTTCGGGTCGTCGCGATCGACGCGATGGAAGGTCGGCAAGCGGGAGTCGGGCTTCAGCGGCACCAGGTCGCCGGGCGCCTTCGGCGCTTCTGAAGGTGTCGCCGCGGGCGCCGCGGGCAATGCCGGCGTCTGCGCGGTCACCGCCGACGGCGTCGGCTGCGACGGCCGCGGCGTCAGGACCCAGGTGCCGCCCGCGAAGGTGGTGCCAAATAAGGCGGCAGCGAGAACGTAGAAGCGCAGCGAGTCCATGGCCCGGTTTCCCCGTTTGCCTGATTGACTACGCGCCAAGGTATTAAATGCGCACGACCGCGTTCAGTGCGAGCAGTTGAAGTTGGCGCGCTTGGTTTCCGGCCGATAACGCGATTGCGTAAAATGCGAACGATCAGCCGAGCGGGGCGCCGAAAATGCGGAAGAGCGCGGGGCCGGCGATCAGGACGATGAGCAGCGCGGCGCGCCGGCGCGGCGCCGCGACGGCGGTGAGCAGCGACAGGCAAGCGAGCGGTACGACGGCGGCGAGCGGCAGGTAGTAGCGCGGATAAGCGTCCATCAGCCAGCCGGTCGAGAGGTGGCGGCCGTAGCTGTAGATCACGTGGACCGCCAAGGTCGCGGCGATGGCGGTCGTGCCGGCGATGATGATGACGTCGAGCGTGCTCTCCTGTCGCCGCCACAGTCGGCGCAGCGACACGGCGATGCCGGCGAACGCGCAGGCCAGCGTCGCCACCGGGATCGCCAGCATGGCGTACTGAAACAGGCTGCGGTCGTCGAGCGCCGGCATCCAATCGGCGACGAAGGCGGTGACGAAATAGCCGAGATAACCGGCGAACGATTTGCGCGGCAGGTCGGCCCAGCCGGCGGCGCGGGCGCCATCGGCGAGCAGCGCGACCTGCGCCGGCGTCTGCGGCGTCAGGCTGCCGTATTGCGCGTAGAACATAATGTAGGGCGCGGCGGCGACGGCGAAGGCGAACGCGGCCGCAATCAGCAGCGGCCAGGCAAGACGCCGCCGCCAGATCAGATAGGCGATCACGGCGCCCATCATGACGCCGATCAGCAGCAGTCCGGTGAGCTTGGCGAAGCTCGCGACGATCATGCCGGCGAGCGCCACGGCGAGCCATGAAGCGCGAGCCGTGGCGGTCAGTTGCCAGGCGCCGAGCATGGCCACGGCGCCGCCGAGGAAAGCGAGATTGTCGTTGTTGATCGCGCCCGCTATCGGCACCAGCACCGGAATGCAGGCGAGCGGCACGGCGAAGGCGTAGAACTCGTAGCGCGGCAGCCGCGCGGCAAGACCAAGACCCAGCAAGGCGGCAAAGCCAAGCGCCGCGATGGCGACATCGATCAGGCGATGAGCCACGAGCGCCTCCGGCCGGCCTTCGAGCTGCGGCCCGATCGCCGCCAGGAGCGCATAGTAGAGCGGCGGATGATTGAGATAATTGGCGGTGGTGGTGAAGCGGAAGCTTTGCGGATCGAGCATCCGCATCGTGTTCAGGTCCGGCCAGACATCGCCGCTACGCTGGATGTGCGCGACATAGGAGGCATGCGCCACCTCGTCGAAGCCCCGGGTGATGTCCTTGCGTTGCGCGCTCACCGCCGCTGAAACGACGAACAGCACGAGAATGACCGCGGCGACGAAAAAATTTGTCGTCGCGGCGGCCGGAGCGGCCGCAAGACCGGGCGTGGCATAGGTCGGGGTGCTGGACACGACCGCCACACATGCCGCCGAAGGGGTTAAATAATCGCTAGACGAGCATGATCCCGAAAAGTCGATACCGGTTTTCGGATAAGATCATGCTCAAAACGAAGAATTGGCGCTAAACTGAATGTCTCACCATCACCCCCGACGTAAAGGCTTGTCATGATCGACGTACATTACTGGACCACGCCGAACGGCCACAAAGTCACGATTTTCCTCGAAGAAGCCGGGCTTCAATACAAGCTCTTCCCCGTCAATATCGGCAAGGGCGAGCAGTTTAGGCCTGAGTTTCTCGCGGTGTCGCCGAACAACCGCATCCCCGCCATCGTCGATCATGAGCCGGCAGGCGGCGGCAAGCCGATCGCGATTTTCGAGTCCGGGGCGATCCTGCTGTACCTCGCCGACAAGACCGGCAAGTTCATCGCCAAGGATATTCGCGGCCGCACCGAAGCGATCCAGTGGCTGTTCTGGCAGATGGGCAATCTCGGCCCCATGGCCGGCCAGAACAATCACTTCAGCAATTACGCGGTGGAGAAATTGCAATACGCGATGGACCGCTACCGCAACGAGGTGAACCGCCTCTATGGCGTGATGAACAAGCGGCTTGCCGACCGGCAATATCTCGCCGGCGAATATTCGATCGCCGACATGGCGAGCTATCCGTGGATCGTGCCGTGGGAGCGGCAAGGCCAGAAGCTGTCCGACTTCCCGAACCTGCAGCGCTGGTTCGAGGCGATCAAGGCGCGGCCGGCTGTGGTCAAGGCCTACGAGTGGACGCCGAAGATCAATCCAGGCCAGGGCGGCATCCGCACCGCCGAGGAGCGCGCCATCCTGTTCGGCCAGAGCGCCGCCTCGGTCGCCGCCGCGGCGCAGCGCGCGCAGTGAAGAATTCGCCTCTCCCTCGAGGGAGAGGAGGAGGGAGGAACGCGATGAAACGTGCGTGGGCATACCTCGCCGCAGCGTTGGTGCTGTCGACAGCACCACTGTCGTCGCCCGCATGCGCGGACGACTATCCGTCGCGGCCGGTGACGCTGATCGTGCCGTACACGCCGGGCGGCAGCACCGAAATTCTCTCCCGCATCGTCGGCCAGCAGCTCGAACAACGGCTCGGCAGGCCAGTCATCGTCGAGAACAAACCGGGCGCCGGCACCGTGATCGGCGCCACCGCGGTGGCGCAAGCGCTGCCCGACGGCTACACGCTGCTGATGGCGACGCCGACCCCGATGGCGATCAACGTCACGGTGCACAAGAGCCTGCCGTACGATCCGGCCGCCGACTTCGTGCCGCTGGCGATGGTCGCCTCGGCGCCGTTCTTCCTCATCGTCAATCCGGACCTGCCGGTGCATTCGGTCAAGGAGCTGATCGCCTACGCCAAGGACAATTCCGGAAAGCTCTCGTACGGCTCGGGCGGCGTCGGCGCGCCGCACCATCTTTATATGGAGTTGTTCAAGAGCATGACCGGCGCGCCGATGACGCACGTGCCCTATAAGGGCAGCCTGCCGGCGCTCGACGACGTGGTCGGCGGCCACATCCAGCTGATGTTCTGCGACATCCCGCCGGCGGCCGGCATGGTGGCGGCCGGAAAGGTGCGCGCGCTCGGCGTCTCGACCAAAAACCGCATCGCGGCCTATCCGGATATCCCGACGGTCGCCGAAGCCGGCGTCCCTGGCTTCGACGTCGCCGGCTGGTTCATGATCGTCGCGCCGGCAAAGACGCCGCCGCCGATCGTCGCGCGGCTGCACGCCGAGTTGCTCGACGTGATGGCGTCGGCCGCGGTCAAGGAGCGCATCGCCAAGCTCAGCCTCGTGCCGCTGCCGACGCCGTCGGTCGCCGACATGCAGGCCTACGTCAAGACCGAGATCGTGCGCTGGGGCAAGATCGTGCAGCAGGCCGGTATCGCCGGCACGGAGTAGAAGTTTTCAGTTTTGCCGGACGATGACGCGCGTGCCGACACTGACGCGGTCGTAGAGGTCGGCCACGTCGTCGTTGACCAGGCGGAAGCAGCCCGACGACACCGCTTGGCCGATGGTCTCCGGCGCGTTGGTGCCGTGGATGCGGTACACCGTGTTGCCGAGATACATGGCGCGGGCGCCGAGCGGATTGCCCGGGCCGCCGGCCATGAAGCGCGGCAGATAGGGCTGGCGCTCGATCATCTCGGCCGGCGGATGCCAGTCCGGCCACTCGGCCTTGCGCGCGATCTGCAGCATGCCCTGCCAGGTGAAGCCGTCGCGGCCGACGCCGATGCCGTAGCGGATGGCGTGGGTCTCGTCGCGGATCAGATAGAGGTGGCGCTCCTTGGTCTCGACGATGATGGTGCCGGGCGGCTGCTGCGAACGGTAGAACACAAGCTGCTTCTTGAACTCGTCCGGCAGATTGGCGTCGGAATTGCCGTGATCGACGCCGGGAGCGACGTCGGGCGCCGTCACTGGATATTCGAAAATCCGCTGCGCCGGCGCGTCGGCCGAAACCAGGCACAGAACTGCCGCCGCGACCGCGGCGCTGAAGCTACGCAACGTTGTCATCGGTCGAAGCCCCTCATTGCGTCACGCCGCCGAAATAGCCGGTAATCTTCCAGCCGCCGGCATCCTTGACATAGCACATCTCGTCGCCGCCGAGCGGCGCCAGCGCGTCTATGGCGACATAGCCCGATTTGCCCGACGGCGTCGCGATATGCAGGAACGGCGGTGGATTGGCGCCCTGGTCGGCTTGGTCGGGCAGCACGCGCACGAGATTGAGGCCGAGCTTTTCGACCACCGGCGCGTTCGGCTCCGCCTGTGCGCGCACTTCGGTGCCGTCCTTGACCGCATAGCCCCAATCGGACGGATCGGTCTGAGTCGTGTTGACCAGGTTCTCGAACGCCTTGGAATCGACGGTCGGATCGGCCGGCGCGCAGATCACGCCCTTTTTGTCGGGCAGGTCGGCCGCGGTCGGATCGTTGACGAAGCCCGCGATCACCTCCCAGCCGGAGCCGTCCTGGGCGTCGAGATTGATCGCCTTGGCGAGGTTGTCGATGCCGGACTTCTTCGGATCGGCCATGTCCTTCTCCTGCATCCAGAAGAAGCCCTTGGCGACGACGATCTTGGCGAGGGCGGCGCGGTCCTTCTTGGCGGCGATGTCGGCGAGCCCCTTGCGGAAATCCTGATAGCTTGCGTCGGCATAGGGCACCGGCGGCTTCGCCGACACCGCCGTGTAGGGCTTGATCGCCGGCGGAGGCGGCGGCTTCAGCGGCGGCAGCCCCGGCTGCTGGGCCTGCGCCCAGGCGGCTCCTGCGAACGCGAGTGTCGTCAATGCGGCGAGCATCGAGGCAGTCGGATGACGGTGCATGGCAAGGGCTCCAGCGGATGGCGCAAAACTTGGAAAGGCACAATGCGGCAGCGATAGCGAGCAAATGCGACCACGGTGCGGCAGCCTGCCGCAGGCGCGGGGATTTATGCCATGAATTTTTGCCGGCCGGGGCGGCAGTTAGCGCCTTGCCGGAATCGCCGGGAACGCCGACAAGCATGGCCCGTTGAGCCGGGGTGACACCATCGGCCTGCGCGTCCGCGCGGCCGGCGTTTACTCATCTGCAGGCGCACATGCCCCCGACCATTTCCTCTTATCTGTTTCCCATCGTCCTCCTGATCGGCTCCAACGCGTTCATGACCACGGCCTGGTACTGGCACCTGCGCTTCAAGGAGGTGCCGCTCTGGCAAGTGGTGCTCATCAGCTGGGCGCTCGCCTTCGTCGAATATTGTCTGGCGGTGCCGGCGAACCGCTACGGCAGTTACGTCTATTCGGCGGCGCAGCTCAAAACCATCCAGGAGGTGGTGACGCTTGTCGTCTTCGCCGCGTTCTCGACCTGGTATCTGCAGCAGCCGATGACGCTCAATCAGGTGATCGGCTTTGCGCTGATCGCCGCCGGCGCCTTCTTCGTGTTCCGCGCGCCGCTGTGAGAGACTATAGCTCTCAATAGGACTTCGGCAGCCCGAGCACGCGCTCGGCGATGAAGCAGAGAATGAGCTGCGGCGTCACCGGCGCGATGCGCGGGATCATGCTTTCGCGGAAATAGCGCTCGATGTGGAACTCCTTGGCGTAGCCGTAGCCGCCGTAGGTCATCAGCGCGGTCTGGCAAGCGTTGAAGCCGGCCTCGGCGCCGAGATATTTGGCGGCATTGGCGGCAGGCCCGCACGACAGCCCGTTGTCGTATTGCCACGCCGCCTTGAACGCCATCAGCTCGGCGGCTTCAAGCTCCATCCAGCATTGCGCAAGCGGATGCTGGATCGCCTGGTTCTTGCCGATCGGCCGACCGAACACCGTGCGCTCCTTCGCATACTTCGCCGCCCGCATCAGCGCAGCGCGGCCAAGCCCGATCGCTTCGACCGCGACCAGGATGCGCTCCGGATTGAAGCCGTCGAGGATGCATTCGAAGCCGCGGCCTTCCTCGCCGATGCGGTCGGCGACCGGCACCTCAAGGCCGTCGATGAACACCTGGTTGGAGTCGACCGCCTTCCTCCCCATCTTCTCGATCTCGCGCACCTCGACATGGCGCCGGTCAAGCGCGGTGAAGAATAATGTCAGCCCATCGGTCGGCTTGCGGCCGGCCTCGATCGGCGCGGTGCGGGTGAGGATCAGCATCTTGTCGGCGACCTGCGCCGTGGTGATCCAGATTTTCGCGCCGCTCACGACATAATGATCGCCGCGACGCTCGGCGCGGGTTTGCAGCCGCGCGGTCTCGAGGCCCGCGTTCGGCTCGGTGACGGCGAAGCACGCTTTCTCTTTGCCGGCGACGATCGGCGGCAGCATGCGCGCCTTCTGCTCCTCGGTGCCGTAGACCACCACCGGGTTGAGGCCGAAAATGTTCATGTGCACCGCCGAGGCGCCGGAGAAGCCGGCGCCCGACTGCGCGATGGTCTGCATCATCGCCGCGGCCTCGGCGATGCCGAGCCCGGAGCCGCCGTACGCTTCCGGGATGCAGATGCCGAGCCAGCCGTCGGCGGCGAGCGCGCCGTGGAAGTCGCCGGGAAATTCGCCGTCGCGGTCGCGCTTGAGCCAATAGTCATCATCGAAGCGCGCGCAGATCTTCTCGATCGCCGCGCGCACCGATTGCTGCAGATCTGTCGGTGCGAAGTCGATGGCGGTGGCTCCGGGGTGCGAATGGGTGACGAAGCCTAGCGCGGATGGCGCGAAAGCGAAATCCGGCAACGATGCCCGCCGAAAATCAAAGCGGGCGGCCAAGACCGGAGCCGCACAGGTTTCCTAGGAACTATGCAGTTCGGCCAAGGCCGCCCGTTTGGGCCACGACACTGCGCACAAAAATACGTTAGCGCTTTCGCGCGATCCCGCTTTGATTTAGGTCAACGGCGCGCGACCGTGCCTTCGTGAGCCGTCGCGGCGCCGAAAAATTCTACTCCGCCGCCTGCATTTCGTCGGCGTCGTCGATGAAGCCGCCGGCCTGGCGGCGCCACATGGCGGCGTAACGGCCGTCGCGGGCGATCAGCTCGCGATGCGTGCCTTGCTCGACGATGCGGCCGTGCTCGAGCACGACCAGGCGGTCCATCCGCGCGATGGTGGAAAGCCGGTGCGCAATGGCGATCACGGTCTTGCCTTGCATCAAGGTGCCGAGGCTCGACTGGATCGCGGCCTCGACCTCGCTGTCGAGCGCCGAAGTCGCCTCGTCAAACACCAGGATGGGCGCGTCCTTGAGGATGACCCGGGCGATGGCGATGCGCTGGCGCTGGCCGCCGGACAGCTTGACGCCGCGCTCGCCGACATGGGCGTCGTAGCCGCGGCGGTCGTTCCAGTCCTGCAGGTCGAGGATGAAGTCATGGGCGTGGGCGAGCTCGGCGGCGCGCAGCACGTCAGCCTCGCTCGCTTCGGGCCGGCCGTAGCGGATATTGGCGCGGATCGAGCGGTGCAGCAGCGAGGTGTCCTGCGTCACCACCGAAATCTGCGACCGCAGCGATTCCTGGGTCACGCCGGCAATGTCGACGCCGTCGATGGCGATGGCGCCGCCTTCGAGCTGGAAGAAGCGCAGCAGCAGGTTGACCACCGTCGACTTGCCGGCGCCGGAATGGCCGACCAGGCCGATCTTCTCGCCCGGTTCGATGGCGAGGTTGAAATTCTGCAGCACGCCGACGTCGCGGCCATAGCCGAAGCTGACATCGCGAAACTCGATACGGCCCGCGGGCACGGCGAGCGGCCTGGCACCAGCCGGATCGGGCAATTGCAGCGGCTGAGCGATGGTGATCATGCCCTCCTGAACCACGCCGATGTCCTCGAAAATCTCGGTGATGCGGATGGCGATCTGTCGCGACATGTTGGTGAGCTGCAGCGACAGCGGCAGCACCATGGCGATGGCGCCGACCTCGACCAGGCCGTGTCGCCACAGGATCAGCGCCATGGCGCCGGAGCCGGCGATCAACAGCGCGTTGAGCACGTCGAGCAGAGCGGCGAATCCGGTGAGCAGCCGCTGCGAGTTCTTGAACAACTCGACGTGCTGGTCGACGGCGTTGCGCACATATTGGTCTTCCTCGCGGGCCCGGGCGAACAGCTTGACCGTGAGGATGTTGGTGTAGCTGTCGACGATGCGGCCCATCAGCGTTGAGCGCGCGATCGATGACACCTTGGAGCGCTCGCGCATGCGCGGCACGAAATAGACCAGCAGCGCCGCGTAGCCGGCGAACCAAAGCAGCAGCGGCGCGGCGAGCCAGCGGTCGGCGGACGCGGTCAGCGCGATCGCGGTGGTACCATAGACCAGAATGTACCAGACCGTGGTGATGGTCGCGGTGAGGGTGGAGCGCACCGACGGCCCGGTCTGCATGACACGGTTGGAGATGCGGCCGGCGAAATCGTTCTGAAAGAACGCCCAGCTCTGCCGCACCACGTGCCAGTGCGATTGCCAGCGCACCAGGCCGGTGAACGGCGCCGCGATGCCCTGATTGTTGATGAGGTAGCGCGCCAGCATCACCAAAGGCCGCGCGATCAGCACCACCGCCGCCATGCCGACGAGCCACGGCCAGCCGTCGGCGAGGAAGCGGTCCGGCGGCGTCTCGCTCACCATGGTGACGATGCGGCCGATGAAGAACGGCACCGCGGTATCGGACAGCGCGACGAACAGCTCGACGACGAACAACGCGACGAACAGCCACTTCGCCTGGCGCGCGAAGTGCCATAGGAACGCAATGAGGCCGGGCGGCGGCTCCGGATGCTCTGGCGCCGCCGTCGGCGCCAGGAATCGCTCGAAAAGCTTGAACATTGGCGCATGGTTACAGGGCGCCACTAGTCGGCGTCAAATGGCGTCCGCGCGCCCTCCAAACCCCCGCTTGCGGGGGAGGGGGCGGCTCTTCGTCACGACGGCGCCGCTGCCTCTTTCCCCCGCAACAGCACCCGTGTCATCGTAATGATGGGGAACGCAAAAGGGGAACGCGATGAAGCGCGCATGTTTCGTCGGCGCATTGGCGGTCGCACTTGCGGCAGTGCCGGCAGTCGCCGAAGCCCAGACCTTTCCGACACGCCCGCTCACCATGATGGTCGGATTTCCGCCCGGCGGCCCGACCGATACGCTGGCGCGCATCGTCGCCGATGGCATGAAGAACGACCTCGGCCAGGCGATCGCGGTGGAAACCGTCAGCGGCGCCAGCGGCACCATCGCGACCGGCCGGGTCGTTCATGCCGCGCCCGACGGTTACACCATCGGTATCGGCCAGTGGTCGAGCCATGTCGGCTCGCCCGCGCTCTACAATCTCGATTACGACATCCTCAAGGATTTGCAGCCACTGGGGCTGCTGGCCTATTCGCCGCTCTGGATTCTCGGCAGAGCCTCATTGCCGCCGAATACGCCGGCCGAGCTGATCTCGTGGGCCAAGAGCAAATCGGAACCGATCACGGTCGGCACCGTGGGCACCGGTAGCGCCGCGCAGCTTTGCGCCATCTATTTCGCGCAGAAGACCGGCGCCCGTTTCCAGTACGTGCCGTATCGCGGCGCGGCACCGGCGCTGCAGGATCTGATCGGCGGCCAGATCGATCTGTCGTGCCTGGAGGCATCGGCGACGCTGCCGAGCGTCGAGGGCGGCAAGATCAAGGCCTACGCGGTGTTGAGCGAGAAGCGCTGGCCGAAATCGCCGAACACGCCGACCATGATCGAATCCGGCGTGCCGGGCCTGAGCATCACGTTCTGGCACGGGCTGTGGACCACCAAGGGCACACCTAAGCCCGTCGTCGATCGTCTCGTCGCGTCGATGCAAAAGGCGCTGGCCGATCCTGCCGTGCGCGGCCGCCTCGAAACGCTCGGCTTCGTCATCTTCCCGCCGGACCAGCAGACGCCGGCGGCGCTCACCGCCTACAACAAGGCCGAGCTCGACAAGTGGTGGCCAGTCATCAAGGCGGCCGGCATCAAGGTGAGCGAGTGATCGTTCTGAAGTTTTGGTTGTCGTTGCGATCGACGGCGCTGCTGGCACTTTGCATCGCGACAACAGCCGCGTCGTCGTGATGATGGGGAACGAAGGGGGGATCGCGATGAAACGCATGTCTTTGGTCGGCGCATTGGCAGTCGCGCTGGCGGCGTTGCCGACGATCGCTTGGGCCGAGACCTTTCCGTCGCGGCCGATCACCTTGATGGTCGGATTTCCGCCGGGCGGCCCGACCGACACGCTGGCGCGCCTTCTCGGCGACGGCATGAAAACAGCGCTCGGCCAAAGCGTCGTGGTCGAGACCGTGAGCGGCGCCAGCGGCACCATCGCCACCGGGCGCGTCGCCCACGCCAGTCCGGATGGCTACACGCTCGTGCTCGGCAATTGGACCAGCCACGTCGGCTCGCCGGCGATCTACGGGCTCGACTACGACATCATGAAGGATCTGCAGCCGGTCTCGCTGCTGGCGGCGTCGCCGTTGTGGATCGTCGGCAGGAACGGCCTGCCGCCGCAGAGTGCGGCCGAGCTGATCGCCTGGCTCAAGGCGCGAACCGAGCCGACCACGTTCGGCACCATCGGCGCCGGCAGCGCTGGTCATCTGTGCGGCCTGTTCTTCGCGCAGAAGATCGGCGCGCGCTTCCAGTTCGTGCCATATCGCGGCGGCGCGCCGGCCATGCAGGATTTAATCGGCGGTCAGATCGATCTGTCCTGCCTCGAGGCGTCGCAGACCATGGCCAATGTCGAGGCCGGGCGCTTTCGCGCCTATGCGGTGATGGGCGAACAGCGCTGGCCGAAGTCACCGGCGACGCCGACCATGATCGAAAGCGGCGTGCCCGGCTTGAGCCTCTCGTTCTGGCATGGGCTATGGACCACGAAAGGCACGCCCAAGGAGCCGGTCGAGCGCCTCGATGCCGCGGTGAAGTCCACGCTCGCCGATGCCGCGGTGAAGGGCCGCATCGAGGCGCTGGGCCAGGTCATCTTCCCGGTCGAGCAGCAGAACCCGCAGGCGCTCGCCGCCTATCACAAGGCCGAGCTCGACAAGTGGTGGCCGATCATCAAGGCGGCCGGGATCAAAGCCGGCGATTAGTTTGTTTGGTGGTCTCTAGTCGCGCGGCAATCGCTCGCCGGTGACGATGGCGCTGAGCCCGCCGACGCCGGCCACCACCGCGCCGACGAACAGCGCGACCGCGACCGGCGCGCGGTCGCCGTAGTGGAAATTGGCAAAGGCTTGGGCGCGCGCCACGCCGATCGATACTGCGGTCGCGGCGATCAAGAGCGAGACGGCGAGCGCCACGGTGGCGAACAGCTCGATACCGAGCAGACGGCAGCGCGTTATTCTTTTGGTGCAAACGGGCGACGCAAAACCCGCCGGCCCGGTCAGCTTAGTCATGGCACAGATCATCCTTCGCGAATCAGTCGTGTTCTGATGCTCGCAAAGTGCCGCGCGACTTTGTCGAAGCTATTGAGAAATCAAGGCGATTCGGTCTTTTTGGTTAATGCATGGTTAACGCCGGCGGCGTCGGCGGTAATAAACGACCGCTGTGCTTTCTGAGTCACTCACAAGGCCGGCTCGGCGGTGGCCGGAACGTGCTCCATGGTGACGTAGCCTGGCTCACGCGCGACGCGCGCGAGCCAGGCGCGAATCGCCGGGAACGCGCCGAGGTCGTAGTCGCACAGGTGCGCGATGTGGGTGTACGCATAGAGCGCGATGTCGGCGATGGTGTAATGGTCTGCCGCGAAGAAGTCGTGCACGGCAAGATGCTTCTCCATCACGCCGAGCGCGCGATGGCCTTCTTCCATCCAATCCTCGAAGGCGTGCTGCTGCAGTTCGCGGCCGCCCTTGACCAGCGTCAGCCAGAAATAGGCGGCGCCGAGATTGGGCTCGAGGCTGTGCTGCTCGAAGAACATCCATTGCATCGCGTCGGCGCGGTCCATGCGATCTTCCGGCGCGAGTTGAGTGCCGCCGGCGATGTACCAGAGAATGGCGTTGGACTCGGCGAGATAACGGCCGGGCGCGACTTCGAGCAGCGGCACTTGGCCGTTGGGATTCTTCGCCAGGAATTCCGGCGTGTGGCTGTCGCCTTTGAGGATGTCGATCTCGACCAGCCGATAGGGAACGTTGAGCTGCGCCAAGGCGAGCCGCGCCTTGTAGCTGTTCCCCGACCGCTGCATCGAATAGAGCGTAAACATCGCCGCTCCCAAGGTCCCGTGCCGCTCTTGCGCGCCGCCCTTGCGCGCGAGGTGCGACGTTACGGCTTGAACGCGGCGATGTCGTGACCGTTCAGAGCTGGCCGCTCAAGGTTGGCCGTTCAAGGGTTCGCCGCTCAAGGTTCCGCCTGGACCGGCGTCATTCTAGGAGCTTCGGCGGGGAAAGGCATTTTTTCTTCACACGCTGCATCCGGATTGCTGCGCCGCAAGATCAGCACGAAGAGTGCCAGCATGGCGGGCGCGCCGAGTGGAATCGCGGTCGCCTGGGCGAAGCTGCGGGCAAGAAGCGGCACGAGCCACAGCGCCGCCATCGCGGTCTTTTGCCACGGGCCGAAACCGCGGGCGAAGCCGTCGGCGGCGAGGAACGCGAGCGCCGGCGCCAGCACCATCATGTCGTAATCGAGCGTGTAGGGCGTCGCCAGCATCGCGCCGATGCAGAGCGCCGCTGCCTTGACCGACTGCGGCGCGGTCTTGTCGCGCCACAGCCAGGCCGTCGCCGCGGCAACGGTGAGCGTCATCACCGCCTGGATGCCGTAAGCGAGCGGCACGGATGCGCCCCACATGCGTGCCCAGGAAAAGATGCTCTGGATCTTGTGCCAGCCCGTATCGCCCTGTTCGAGCACGACCGAGCGGGTGAACTCGGCGCCGACAAGAAACGCGTGCCAGACCTGGACGCCGAAGGCCAAGGTCGCCGCCAGCGTGAGCAGCGCCACGGTCGCGGCCGCGGCGAAGATGGTGCGCCAATAGCCGCCGGCAGCGAGCGTGATCGGGATCAGGAGTCCGAATTGCGGCTTGTAGGCCATGAGGCCGAACAAGATGCCGGCGAGCAGCGGCCTGCGGTCGAGGCACAAAAGCCCGCCGCCCAGCAGCGCGGCGGTGAGGAAGCCGTTGTGGCCGTGCCCCACATTGATCAGCACCGCCGGAAAGGCGAGCGCCAGCAGCAGCCAGTCGAACGTCGCTCCGCCCCGTACCGACGAAACGATGGCGCGGATCACGAGCAGATAAAGGCCAAGCGTCACCGCCTGCCAAACGAACAGCGCCAGGCCATACGGCAGCAGCGCCAAAACGGCGGCGACGAACAGAAAGTACGGCGGATAGTGCCAGCCGTAGAACGGCGTCGCCGCACCGAAGATCGCCTGCTCGCGGGCATGTTGCACGCCCGGGTCGAACGGCGCGTCCGGATTGCCTTCTAGCACATAGGTGCCGGCGGCATAGACGTTGGAGAAATCGGTGCCGAGCGGCCGGCCTTGCAGGTCGACGCCGGCTTTGGCGGTCAGGACCAGATAGAGCAAGCCGGCGGCCGAGGCGAACAGCACCGCGACCGCCACCACGCGGATGCGCTCGCGGCTGAGCCAGTTGCCGCTCCTTAGGGCCTGGCGGAGGCGGTCCATGGCGGCTCCCATTATTCCTTGTGCGACGGCCATTTGGCCCGTCCGGCCTTAAGGGAGTGTTGCGCGAAGGACCGCGTTCGCCGGAATGCCGAAAATTTGAGGAATTGCCGGGATTTGGCGCTTGCCTGTGCTTAATGGGCGCTTTAGGAAGACGCGCCCTGAAAGGGCATTGGCAAACCGGAGACCTTTGGAGACTGGGAAATGGCCTTCCTCGCGGACCAGATCATGCGCATCAAGCCGTCAGCCACCATGGCTGTCACGGATAAAGCGCGTGCGCTGAAACTGGCTGGCCGCGACGTCATTGGGCTGGGCGCCGGCGAGCCCGATTTCGATACGCCCGACAACATCAAAGAGGCGGCGATCAAGGCGATCCGCGACGGCAAGGCGTCGAAGTACACCGCCGTGGAAGGTCTCGCCGAGCTCAAGGCCGCTGCGGCGAGCAAGTTCAAGCGCGAGAATGCGCTCGACTATAGGCTGTCGCAGATCATCATCGGCACCGGCGGCAAGCAGGTGCTGTACAACGCGCTCGTCGCCACGCTCAATCCGGGCGACGAGGTCATCATCCCGGCGCCCTATTGGGTGAGCTATCCGGACATGGTGCTCTTGGCCGGCGGCACGCCGGTCGAGGTCGTCACCACCATGGCGTCCGGCTACAAGATGAAGCCGGAGCAACTGGAAAAGGCGATCACGCCGAAGACAAAGTGGATCATCTTCAACTCGCCGTCCAACCCGACCGGCGCCGCCTATACGAAGGACGAGTTGAAAGCGGTGACCGACGTGTTGATACGCCATCCGCACGTCCACGTCATGTCCGACGATATGTACGAGCACTTGGTCTACGACGACTTCAAGTTCTTCTCGCCGGCGCAGCTCGAGCCGCGGCTTTATGAGCGCACGCTCACCGTGAATGGCTGCTCGAAAGCCTATTGCATGACCGGCTGGCGCATCGGTTACGCCGGCGGGCCGGAGCCGCTGATCAAGGCCATGGCGATCATCCAGTCGCAGTCGACGTCGAACCCGACGGCGGTGTCGCAATGGGCCGCGGTCGAGGCCCTCACCGGGCCGCAGGACTTCATCGCCGAGCACAACAAGATATTCAAGGAACGGCGCGACCTCTGCGTCTCGATGCTCAACCAGGCCCGCGGCATCCAGTGCCCGAAGCCGGAAGGCGCGTTCTACGTCTATCCGTCGTGCGCCGGCACCATCGGCAAGACGGCGCCGACCGGCAAGACGCTGAAAACCGACGAGGACTTCGTCACCGAGCTCCTCGAGGCCGAAGGCGTCGCGGTGGTGCAGGGCACGCCGTTCGGCGTCGGGCCGGCGTTCCGCATCTCCTACGCCACGGCGACCAGCGCCTTGGAAGAGGCCTGCACCCGCATCCAGCGCTTCTGCGGCAATTTGCAGTAGCCGTTCTGGCGGACCCTGACCGCGCGTCTGCCGGCCCATTCACAATGATCCGAATGGGCAGGCAGACGGCGGCCTTATTCTCGCTTAGACTTGCAATCGAGAGCCCGTCGGCGGGCCGCGTGAGGGGAGATTCTGTATGATTCGCAAGGATTTTGCGGGTGCGATGCTCGGCGCTGCAGCGCTGGTTATGGCGTTTGCCGTGCCGGCTGCCGCTCAGCAGCGCGTGCAGGCCGGCACGCTCGAATGCTCGCTGTCGTCCAGCATCGGGCTGGTGGTCGGCTCGCAGCGCAATATCGCCTGCAATTTCAAGCCGAGCGGCGGATCGCCCGAGGCCTATACCGGCACGATGTCGCGGATCGGCCTCGACGTCGGCATCACCGGCGGCGGCGCCATCATCTGGGCGGTGTTCACCACCACCAACCTCTATACCGGCATGTTGTCCGGGACCTATGTGGGCGCCAGCGCAGAAATGTCGGTCGCCGCAGGCCTTGGCGCCAACGTGCTGGTTGGGGGCTCGAACCGCGCGGTGGCGTTGCAGCCGCTGTCGGTGCAGGGTCAGGTCGGGCTCAATATCGCCGCCGGCGTCAGCCAGCTGGAATTGCATCTCGCGCAGTGAGCGAGGTGCACTGAGCGAGGCCCGGTGAGCCATGGGGTGAGCCATGGCCGGCGGGCGTAATTGTTGTGTTTGCGCCGGCAGGCACCGGCACGCGATGTCGCGCCTCTTGACCAGCCCCGGCGCTGCCTGAAACGATGGCGCGCCCCCAAAGCTGTGCGGGCAGGGGGCGACGACAAGTCCGCTGCGGGAGGTGACCAATGGCAACAAACGGCGGCAACGGCACGCGCGCCAGCGGCCCGCGTTGTGTCGCACTGGTCGGCCCGTTCCAGAGCGGCAAGACGACGCTGCTTGAAGCGATTCTCGCCCGCACCGGCGCCATCGCGCGCCAGGGCACCATCGAAGCCGGCAACACCGTCGGCGATGCCAGCAAGGAAGCGCGCCATCACAAGATGAGCGTCGAGCTTTCGGTCGCCACCACGACTTTCATGGGCGACGCCTACACCTTCCTCGACTGTCCGGGCTCGGTCGAATTCGTCCACGACATGCGCGCCGTGCTGCCGGCGGTCGACGCCGCGATCGTGGTCTGCGAGATGGACGAGAAGAAGATCCCGCAGCTGCAGCTCATCCTGCGCGAGCTGGAAGACCAGAAAATCCCGCGCATCCTGTTCGTCAACAAGATCGACAAGGCCGACTCCAGCGTCCACGACCTGCTCGCGCTGTTGCAGCCGGCGTCGCGCACCAAGCTGATCTTGCGGCAGATCCCGACCTTCGCCGGCGACATCATCACCGGTTTCGTCGATCTCGCGCTGGAGCGCGCCTTTGTCTACAAGGAGCACGCGCCGTCCGAGATCGTGCCGCTCGAAGGCGATGCCGCCGACCGCAAAAAGACCGCGCGCTTCTCCATGCTGGAGACGCTGGCCGACCACGACGACCAGTTGATGGAGCAGCTGCTCGAGGACATCGAGCCGCCGCGCGACAAGGTGTTCGACGATCTGACCCGCGAGTTGCGCGATGGGCTGGTCTGTCCGGTGCTGATGGGCACGGCTTCGCGCGCCAACGGCGTGCTGCGGCTGATGAAGGCGCTACGTCACGAATCGCCGGGCATCGCCGAGACCGCCAAGCGCCTCGACGTGAAGGCCGGCGCCGGCGACACCGTCGCCTATGTGCTCAAAACCCTGAACACCGCCCACGGCGGCAAGCTGTCGATCGCCCGCGTGCTGTCCGGCCAAATCGGCGACGGCGTCACGCTCTCGACCGGCGACGGCGAAGTCGGCCGCGTCGCCGGCGTGTTCAAGCTCTTGGGCCAGACCACCGAGAAACGCGGGCCGGCCGCGGTCGGCGAGACCGTTGGCTTCGCCAAGCTCGACAAGGCCAAGACCGGCGAAACCTTGAGCACTGGCAAGCAGGCCCACGCGGCGGTCGCCAAGGTTGAGCCTTATGCGCCGGTGCTCGCCATCGCCATTACCGCCAAGGAGCGCAAGGACGACGTCAAGCTCGGCCAGTCGCTCAACAAGCTCGCCGAGGAGGATCCCTCGATCACCATCGTGCACAACGCAGAGACCCACGAAGTCGTGCTGTGGGGTCAGGGCGAGATGCATCTGCGCGTCGCTACCGAGCGGTTGAATGATCGCTTCGGCGTCGCCATCGAGCGCCGCCAGCCGAGCGTCGGCTACAAGGAAACCATCCGCAAAGGCGTGGTGCAGCGTGGCCGGCACAAGAAACAGTCCGGCGGTCACGGCCAGTACGGCGACTGCGTGCTCGACATCAAGCCGATGCCGCGCGGTGCGGGCTTCTCGTTCGAGGACAAGATCACCGGCGGCGTGGTGCCGCGCAATTACATTCCGGCCGTCGAGGAAGGCGTCATCGATGCGCTCAAGCACGGCCCGCTCGGCTTCCCGGTGGTCGACCTGCATGTCGCCCTGGTCGACGGCTCCTATCACACGGTGGACTCCTCCGACATGGCATTCCAATTGGCGGGCCGCATCGGCATCCATGAGGGCTTGCCGCAGTGCCAGCCGGTCCTGCTCGAGCCGATCCATCTGGTCGAGATCGTCTGCCCGTCGGAAGCCACCGCCAAGATCAATGCGTTGATGTCGGGCCGCCGCGGCCAAATCCTCGGCTTCGACACCCGCGAAGGCTGGGAAGGCTGGGACGTGGTGCGCGCCAAGATGCCGGAGGCGGAAATCGGCGATCTGATCGTCGAGGTTCGCTCGGCGACGGCCGGCGCCGGCACCTTCACCTTCAAGTTCGATCACATGGCGGAATTGACCGGCCGCACCGCCGACCAGATCGTCGCGGCGCGCCGCGCCGCGGAATAAGTGGAATAACAAGCTACATTGACTTCGATTTGGTTTGCGCAACGCGCGGTTCAAGCGTCGGCCGCCGCGCGCTATGTCATGAAGCTGTCATCCGTGGCTCTCTGCAATCGCAGCGTGGGACAACTGGCCATTATCGCAAATTTGCGCGAGTGAATTTACCGTTGGCAAAGCATATCGCCGACTGTAACCGGCGCTTTAACGCGATCGCCCGAGTCCACCGGTCATAACGGCCACTGGACAATAATGACCGCCGGCGGACCAACCGTCGGCGGTTTCGTGAGCGATCATGCTGCAAGTGCTGCGTCAGCTGTTCGAATCCGACACCGCCGGATCCGAAGCCACCGCCGGAACGGTGACGCTGCGCGATCTGCTTCGCCGCGACTGGCTGGAGCTCTGGTATCAGCCCAAGATCGAGCTCAAGACCAAGCGCCTGGTCGGCGCCGAAGGACTGGTGCGCGGCCGCCGGCCCGACGGCAGCGTGATCGCGCCGGCGGCATTCCTGCCCGGCGCCAAGGAAGCCGACATGCTCGCGCTTACGGAGCTCGTCATCCTCGCCGCGCTGCGCGATTTCGAGGACTGCGCCATCCAGGGCGCTTCGGTGAAGTTCTCGGTCAATGTGCCGGTGTTGGCGCTGCTCAAGCTGCCGATCGTGAGCATGCTGCGCGAATACCGGCCGACGACGCCGAACTGGCCGGGCCTGATCCTCGAAGTCACCGAGGATGACATGCTCGACGATCTCAAGCTGGCCAATGAGGTCGCCGGCGAGTTGCGCAGGCTCAACTGCACGCTGTCGCTCGACGATTTCGGCGCCGGCTATTCGTCCTTGGCGCGGTTGCGGCAACTGCCATTCAGCGAGCTCAAGATCGATCGGAGCTATGTCAGCAACTGCCACGAGGACAAAGTCAACGCCGGCCTGTGTGAGACCATCGTCAAGCTTGCCCAGCGCTTCGAATTGAATGCCGTAGCCGAGGGCATCGAGAAAAGCGAAGAGAGCGAGACGCTCAAAGCCATCGGCTGCGATATCGGCCAGGGCTACCTGTTCGCCAAGCCGATGCCGAAGGCGGCGTTCCTCAAAGCCATCTCGCGCCGCATGGTCGGCGGACGTCAGCCCGCCGCGAAGCCGGGCGTCCCGGTCAAGAAGCTCACGCGCGGCGCGCTGGCCGACACGTAGAAGATCAATCGCGAACGTTCTCTCTCGCCGTCATGGCCGGGCTTGTCCAGGCCATCCACGTCTTTATTGTCGGCGTCGCTTAAGACATGGATGCCCGCGACGAGCGCGGGCATGACGGAGAATTGCCATGCCAGCCTATTGGGTCGCTCGTTCCAAGATCAACGATCCGGTCGAATACAAGAAATACACCGACCTCGTGCCGGCGATCATCGCCAAATACGGCGGCAAGGTCTTGGCGCGCGGCGGCCGCTTCCAGGTGATGGAAGGGCCGCAGAAGTTTCAGCGCTTCGTGGTCAACGATCAGCAAGTTGCTTGTCAGTCCACAGATCGAGTCTCGCTAGCGCGTAGGTTTGAACAACACGCGGGCTTCCTTTCTCCAGGGCTCCGATGTTGACGAATTCTACGTCAGCACGCTGTCCGTAAAATTCCGTGTCGAGCAAATACTTTTTCTGTATCGTTCCCACCATACACAATGCCCTGTAGTCGGGCCCGTTGTGTTTCCTCGGCTGCACAAAATAGAGCTTGATTATGCCATTCTCGACGAAGAAGAACGGAACCCGATACGCCGCGTTGCGATCTCTACCAAAATGAAATCTGCGGGGCGGAAGGTCAAAAACCTGAGTGTTGCGTCCAAATGCGAGAGGAGCGGCGAGTTGGACAAGCTCTCGATTGGATTTGCGGCCTTGCTTGGTTCTTTCCTGGTCGCAACCGGCGAGAAGCAAATCTAGACGATGAAGACCCCGATAGCTGGTCTTGGTGATCCTCGTGCCTCGGCGATAATTCCAAGGGCAACTCTCTTCTTCAAAATAATGGACAAACCAGCTTACTAGCTCCGGAACCGTTTCGCCTTCTGCGCGACATATGTCGGGCACCGGAGGCGTTGGCAGTTTGCTCATTGAGCTTTTCCCCGTTCACGTTCTGTGCCGTATACTCCTCCTCTCGTTGCAAACCAAGCGGCTATCGCGTCGTTCGGGATAATCATTCCGGGGACGGCCCGCTTTTCTGCTTCTTGCCAGACAATATCCCAGGGTCCCCCCTTTTCGTGCGTTAAGTCCGATAGCGTATAGGCGTGAAAGGAAAGTGGGAGTAATAATCGAAAATATTATCAAGGAATTCCCTAGTTTCAGGATCGAAATTATACGGTGTATCGGCAAAGCAGGCCTGTATTGGATCGAATGAAACTGCCTTTTGTTCTATTTTTTGACGGCCAAAATGCTTGAATTGGTCGTACACTACCCGGCTGACCGGGCCGTATCTCCAGGCCTCAAATGGCTGGGCAATAAGCGGAATTTTGTATTTCGTTAAATGCCATGCATGGGCGAAATATAATACTTTTAGTAACGTCATTACTGTCAAGCCAAAGCCCTTAGCTTCAGCTCGATCCAGAAAGTAGTTGCTCACAGCCCGCGCGTCGTGCATTCACTTCCTATAAGAACAAAAGTAGAACAAATCAAGCTGTATACTAGCAGGCAACGACCAGAGCGTCCTGTCTAGCGTCGCACTTTGTGAAAATCCGCTCGCCTGATTCGCGTCACGCCGCCGCGCGCGGCTCGCCGCCGCCGGGCGGCGGCACCGGCACGCCGTCGGCGGCGTATTCGTTGAGCTTGTTGCGGAGGGTCCGGATCGAGATGCCGAGCACGTTGGCGGCGTGGGTGCGGTTGCCGAGGCAATGCTTCAGCGTCTCCAGGATGAGGTCGCGCTCGACCTCGGCGACGGTGCGGCCGACGAGCGCGCGTGACACCTGCTCGGCGGCGAGCGCGGCATGGGCCACGCTCGGCGCGCTGCGTTGCTGATCGAGCCGCGCGCCATCGGGCGCCAGGATCGCCTCCGGGCCGATCTCGTCGCCGCTCGCCATCAGCACGGCGCGGTGCATGGTGTTTTCGAGCTCCCGCACGTTGCCCGGCCAATAGTTGACCGTGAGGGTGCGGCGGGATTCCGCCGACAGTGGCCGCGCCGTCACGCCATTGGCGGCCGAATATTTCTTGATGAAATAGTCGGCAAGCTCCAGCACGTCGGCCGGACGTTCGCGCAACGGCGGTAGCTTCAGGTTCACCACATTGAGCCTGAACAGCAGGTCTTCGCGAAACGCGTTCTCGCGCACCGCTTCGGCCAGATTGCGGTTCGAGGTGGCGATGATGCGGATGTCGATCGGCACCGGCCGGCTGCCGCCGACGCGGTCGATCATGCGCTCCTGGATGGCGCGCAACAGCTTGGCCTGCAGCCGCACGTCCATCTCGGAAATCTCGTCGAGCAACAGCGTGCCGCCGTTCGCTTCCTCGAACTTGCCGATGCGGCGGGCGAGCGCGCCGGTGAAGGCGCCCTTCTCGTGACCGAACAGCTCGGATTCCAAGAGCGTCTCCGGAATCGCCGCGCAATTGACGCAGATGAAAGGCTTCTTGACCCGGCTCGAGCGCGCATGCACGTAGCGCGCCAGCACTTCCTTGCCGGTGCCGGATTCGCCGGTGATCAGCACCGAGGCGTCGCTCGCCGCGATCTGCTGGGCGAGCTTGACCACCCGCGCCGTGGCCTCGTCGCGATAGATCAATTCGCGCGAGTCGTCGGCGACGGCGGCGAGCACGGCCGCGATCAGCTCGGCGTCCGGCGGCAGCGGGATGTATTCCTTGGCGCCGGCATGGATCGCGGCGACCGCGGCGCGGGCGTCGGTCGCGGTGCCGCAGGCGACGATCGGCGCGTGGATGTGCTCGGCCTCGAGCCGTTGCACCAGGTCGCGGATGTCGATGGCGACGTCGACCATGAGCAGGTCGGCGCCGCGGCCGGACCGCAGCACGGCGACGGCCTGGGCGTTGTCGGCGGCGTGGGTGACGGTCGCGCCCTTGTCCATCGCGATCTTGGTCGCGGTGGTGAGCTGGCCATTCAGTGTGCCAACGATGAGGAGCCGCATGTTCTTGTTCCTTCTTTGCCGATGACGCCGCCGATATCGTCACGCGCCGTTTAGTTCCGCTCGGCCTTGATGATTTCCGTCATGGTCACGCCGAGCTTTTCTTCCACCAGGACCACTTCGCCGCGGGCCACCAGTCGGTTGTTGACATAGATGTCGATCGCCTCGCCGACCTTGCGGTCGAGCTCGAGCACGGTGCCGGGGCCGAGCTTGAGCAGCTCGCCGACCTCCATGCGGGCGCGGCCGAGCACGGCTGAGACCTGCACCGGCACGTCGAATACCGCTTCGAGATCGGCGGCGATGCGCGTCACCGGCCCTTCCGGCTCCGGCGCGATCGCCACGTCGGTCGGCACGCCGCCGTCTTCGAGATTGGGCAGCGGAACCTTGCCTTCCTCACTCATCGTCGGATCTCCTTGGCATTTCGTGCGCGTCGGCAAAAGCGCGGCGCGCCTTGATGTAGCTCGCCACCGCCGCGCCGATGGCGGCGTCGACCGCGGCGCTGTCGCGGGTGATACCGCCGTCCGCCCATTCGATGCGGCAATCGCCCAGCGCGATGTCGGGTTCGGCCATGACCACGAGGCGGCCCGGGAAGCTCTTGGCCCGCGCGATGTCCTCGAGCTTCTCGCGCGCCGGCGCATAGAGCGCGTCGTTGACGCGCACGGCGATGTGCGGCGCGGCGACGAGCTCGCGGAAGCATTCGCTCGCCAGCGCCGCGATCTCGCCGAACGGCTCGCGTGCGATCAGCGTCGGCGCGAGCTTGCGGGCGACCGCGATCGCGACCTCGACCGCTTCGCATTCGAGCCGCGTCTCGATCGTCGCCAGCGCCGCGTGCGCCGTGCCGAGATTGACGGCGATGCGCTCGAGTGCCTCGGCCATGCGGCGGTCGGCCTCGACCTTGGCGTCGGCCTGCGCATCGGCATAGCCGCGCTGGTGCGCCGCGGATTCGGCTTCCGCAACTTTAAGCGCGTGCGCGGCGAGCGTGATGGTCGGCTCGGCCGGCTTGCGCTCGGCGCCGGCCGCGAAGTCGACATCGAACAGGAATTTCGCTGGTGCGCCCATGCTCATCCGTCTCAGTAGACCAGCTCTTCTTCGCCGCGGCTCTTGGAGATGATGATCTCGCCCTTGGCGGCGAGATCCTTGGCGAGGTTGACCAGCAGCGCCTGGGCCTCGTCGACCTCACGCAGCCGCACCGGGCCCATGGCCTGCATGTCGTCGAGCAGCATCTTGGCGGCGCGCGTCGACATGTTGGACAAGAAGAACTGGCGCACCGGCTCGGTGGCGCCCTTGAGCGCGACCGCGAGCTTGTCCTTCTCGACATGGCGCATCAGGGTCTGCGCCGAGGCGGTGTCGAGCTTGGTCAGGTCGTCGAACGTGAACATCAGCGTCTTGATGCGTTCGGCGCTTTCGCGGTTCTCCTCCTCCAGCGCGGTGAGGAAGCGGGTTTCCGTCTGGCGGTCGAAATTGTTGAAGATCTCGGCCATCACCTCGTGGGCGTCGCGGCGGCGCGTCTGCGACAGGTTCGACATGAATTCGGTGCGCAGCGTCTGCTCGACGCGCTCCAGCACCTCCTTCTGCACCGCCTCCATGCGCAGCATGCGGTTGACGACGTCGAGCGCCAATTCCTCGGGCAGGATGGCAAGCACGCGCGCGGCATGCTCCGGTCCGATCTTCGACAGCACCACGGCGACGGTCTGCGGGTATTCGTTCTTCAGGTAATTGGCGAGCATCTCCTCCTGCACGTTGGAGAGCTTCTCCCACATGTTGCGGCCGGCGGGCCCGCGGATCTCTTCCATGATGTTGCCGACCCGCTCCGGCGGCAGGTATTGCTGCAGCAGCCGCTCGGTGGCGTCGTAATTGCCCATCAGCGCGCCCGAGGCGGACATGCGGCCGACGAATTCGAGCAGCAGGTCCTCGACCTGCTGCGCTTCGATGGTGCCGATGGTCGACATCACCACCGAAATTCGCCGCAGCTCTTCGTCGTCGAGCATGTTCCAGATCTTGGAGCCGTACTGCTCGCCGAGCGCCAGCAGCAGCACCGCGGCGCGTTCCGGTCCCTTGAGCTGCCGTCGGGACGAGCCCCCCGCCGGCACGCGGCTGGCCAGACTGGCAAGCGCGCTGGTGATCTCGCGCTGGGCGGCGACGCCTTCGGTCTTGTCTTTTTCTTCGGCGGCTGAGGCCATGTCGTTGCTCTATGGCGTTGCTCGATCAGGCGGCGGCGCTTTCGTGCAGCCACTCGCGGAGGATGGAGACGGTCTCGCGCGGGTTTTTGTCGGCGATCTCGCCGACCTTCTGCACCGACTGGGCATGGACCTGGCCTTGCACCTGGGCGAGGTCGATCATCTTCGAGGTCTGGCTCGGTTCCGCCTTCAGTGGCTCGCCGCCTTCGATCGCCGCGACGGCACCGACATTGCCCGGCAAGCCGTCGATGCCGGCGGCGACGCCTGGCAGCAGGGCCGGTGCGCCCTGCTGGTCCGGCGTGATGATGCGGCGGACCAGCGGCCGGACCACCATCAACAGCACGACCAGGCCGAGCAGGCCCATGACCACCATCTCGATGGCGCGCATGATATCGTCCTTGGTGAACTGGAACGCCGAGAGCCAGCCCGTGGGCTCATTGATCGGCATGGCTTGGGTCTCGGCGAAGCGCAGGTTGACGACCTCGACCTGGTCGCCGCGCTTCTGGTTGAAGCCGATGGCCGAGCGCACCAACGCCGCGATCTGATCGATCTCTTCCTTGCTGCGCGGCTGGTAGGTGACGTCGCCCTTGTCGTTCTTGCCGTAGGTGCCGTCGACCAGGACGGCGACGGAAACGCGGTTGACGCGGCCGCCTTCGATGACCTCGGTCTTGGTGGTCTTGGAAATCTCGTAATTGACGATTTCCTCGGACTTGCGGCTTTCGTCGCGCGGCGGCTCGCCGGCGTTCGGCGCGCCGCGCTGGCCGCCGGGGATCTCGTTGCCGACGGTGACCTGGTTTTCCTTGCCTTCGCTGGTGGAGTTGGTCTCCTCGCGGGTTTGGCTGGAGCGCACCACCCGGCCTTCCGGATCGAATTTGTCGGAGGTCTGCGTGATGCGGTTGAAGTCGAAATCGGCGGCGACCTGGACCCGCGCGTGGCCCGGGCCGACCACCGAGGACACGATCCCTTCGACCTGGCTCTGCAGGCGCTTCTCGTAGGCGAGCTGGCGTTCGTCGGACGAGACGTCGCCGCCGTTCGGATCGTTGCTGGCGCCGTCGGCAAGGAGCTGGCCGCGCTCGTCGACGATCGAGACGCGCTCGGGGCGAAGGCCGTTGACGGCGGTGGCGACCAGGTGGCGGATGGCGCGGACCTGCGCCGGCTCGAGCGTGCCGCGCACCTTAAGTACGATCGAGGCCGTGGCATCGACCTTGTCGCGCACGAACAGCGGCCGGTTCGGCATCACCAGATGCACGCGTGCGTCCTGGACGCGGTCGAGCGAGCGGATGGTGCGGGCCAGCTCGCCTTCGATCGCGCGCACGTTATTGATGTTCTGCACGAAGCTCGTGGTGCCGAGCGCCTCCGACTTGTCGAAAATCTCGTAGCCGACGCCGCCGCCCTTGGGCAGGCCGCCTTCGGCGAACGACATGCGCAGGCGCGCGACGCGGTCCTTCGGCACCAGCACGATATTGCCGTCGTTGCGCAACTCGTAAGGCACCGCCTGACGGTCGAGCTCCTTCACGATGGCCGCGGAGTCGTCGTAGGTCAGGTCGGTGAACAGCGGCGTCATCTGCGGCGTGGTCACCCGCATGATGATGAAGCCGAAGAAGCCGACGAGCGCGATGGTGACGGCGCCCATGGCCGCGATGCGGGAAGCGCCCAGGGATTTCAGGAACTCGGCAAGACCTTGCACCGCGCTTCACCCCCGCTCCAGGCGGCGCAATGGGCCGCACTGGGCAAGATTTGCCCGGTTCATGGTTAGCGTCCGGTTAATAACGGCTACTTGGCGCGCAACAAGGCGGGTGCGTCACCGCAAAGCCACGGCGCTGTTCCGGCGGGCGCGATCGGCCGCCCCTAATGACGCGAAAGCCGGCCATCACGGCCGGCTGTCGTGTGCTCAGACGTTGCCGTGCCTTACTGGCGGTATTGCTGGATGCGCGTCGTGCGCAGGCCGGCGAGGCCGTGCTGGTCGATCGAATATTGCCAGGACAGGAACTCCTCGACCGTCAACGTATAGCGGCTGCACGCCTCTTCGAGCGAGAGCAGCCCGCCACGCACCGCCGCGACGACTTCGGCCTTGCGGCGGATGACCCAACGCTTGGTTCCAGGCGCGGGCAGATCCGCGATCGTCAAAGGGGAACCGTCCGGCCCGATGACATACTTGACCCTCGGGCGATGAGGTTCGGTCATAGGTACTCTCACGAACTCGACAGCACAGGATGCGACATTACGCATGGGGCGCTTAAAATTTACCTAAGCGGGCTGCGCAATTGGCGGCAAATTGACCGCGATTGCCACTTTTGGGCGGCCGCGGCGGCCCGAAGTTTAAAGAGGATGTTAAGACGGCGACCAAGGAACAGCCACGGAGCAGCCCAAGGACGGCAGGCAAGAGTGCGCCGCGGGCTTTCAGCCGAGGCGCGGCGCGCCTGCGTTCAGTTGATCGCTTCGATGGCGCTGATCGGGTAGCTCTGGCCGCCGACCGTGATCTGCGGCGGATTCTGGTTGACGTTGACCCCGGTCACTTTGCCTTGCACCTCGGTCGTGACGGTCAGCGCCTGCCCGTTGGCGCCGGTCGCATTGATCGACAGCGTGTAATTGCCGTCCGGCCAGGTCAGGCCGTTATTGCCCTTGCCGTTCCAGGCATAGGTCTGGTTGCCGGCGCTAAGCGAGATGGTGCCGGTCAAGACCACCTGGCCGCTCGAATTGGTGATGGTGACATTGCCGGTCGCCGGCGACGGCGAGACGAAGGTCCAGGTCGCCGGGTTGCCGGTGGCGTTCGACAGCGCCGCGGTGCTGCTGTTCACCGTGACGGTCTGGCCGACAAGCTGCAGCGCCTGCAGCGACTGCGAGGTCTGCTGCATCGAGATCAGCGTCTGCAAGTTCGAGTTCATGTTGACCTGCTGCTCGACGGAGGCGAACTCGACGAGCTGCTGGGTGAACTGATTGGTGTCGAGCGGATCGAGCGGGTTCTGATTCTTCAGCTGCGTGGTGAGCAGCGTCAGGAAGGTGTCGAAATTGCCGGCAAGCTGCTGGGCGCCAACCACGCCGGCCGCTTGCGCGGTGCTGCTGGTCGAGGCCGAAGTCGTCGGGGTCGTCGTGGTCATGGGGTTTCAGTCCTTCAATGACCGCTCACACGCGGATGTCGATGCCGCTGACGCGGGTGAAACGGGAATAGATTTGCGTTGTCGCGATGGCCGGCTGATCGGCATCGGGGATGACGACCGTGGCCGTGTTCGCCTGGCTGCCGCCCTGGCCGTTTTGCCCGTTCTGCCCCGCGAAGGATTGGTCGCGCAGCGTGAATTGCAGGCCATTATCGGCCGTTTTCAGGCCGGCCTGCTCGAGCGCCCGCTCGAGCTGCGGCTGCTGGCTTTGCAGCAGTTGCAGCGTATCGGCGCGGTCCACAGTGACATGCGACGTCACCTGGCCATCGCGGTCGACGTCGAGGCGCACCGCGATGCGGCCGAGCTCGGGCGGATCGAGGCGGATGTCGAACTGGGTTGCGCCGTCGAAGGCCCGCGCGGCGATCGCCACCGGCAGGCCGGCAATCGGAACGGCGGCGTTCACCGCGGCCGCAGCCGCCGTCGCGGGCGCTGCGGCTGCGGTGGGTGTCGCCTGTGCGATGGCGGCGAAGCCGAAATTCGCCACGCCGTCGGTCGGCTTTGCCGCAGTCGATGCACCTTGCGTGTTCGCAGCTCCGGCGTCGCCCGATGCGAACCCATCAGCGTGGCCGGCGCCGCCGCTTTGCGCCGGCGCAGCGTCATCGCCGTCGGCCTGCAGCTGCGGCTGAGGTACAGCACTATTCCATGCCGGAGCGTTTGTGGGATCGGCCGGTGAGCCAGCAGCGGCGTTGTCGGTATTGGCGGGGGCGGCACCATTGCTGGCCACGGTCGACGGCTGCGGGCCGGTGGTCTTGGTGTTTTGGCTCGACGCGGTGGCCTTGGAGTTTGGCGCGATCGGCGCGGCGATCCTGCCGTCCGGACTGATCGGTGGCGGGATATTGGCGTCTTGCGTCAGCGCGGGCGCCTTGACGCTTTGCGTGACCGAAGTATTGCCGGCGTTTTGTGTGACCGATGCGTCGCTGGCCGCTTGAGCCGCCGCGGCATTGCCGTCCATCGGCGCCTGCGTGCCGGTCGTCAGGGCATTGCCGGAGGCAACCGATGCGCTTTGCGTGCCTTGATCCGCCGCAAGATCTGCGGTGCCGATCGACGGCAGGAGCGGCTTGGCGCCGACCGATCCGCCGATCGTGACGTCCGAAGTCGTCGCATCGCCCGCGGGCGGCGTTGCGACGATGACACTGGCGACGAAGGCGGCCGCCAGCGGCTGCGGTTGGCCGGCTGGGGTTGCCGCGCCGGTGGCAGTTCCGTCGCTGCCGTCGTCTTGGCTGCCATCGGCGCTGTCGGACGCTGTCTTTGCCGTCGATCCCGGCGTCGAGGAATCCACTGGCACGTTGTTGTTCGCAGGCGCCATCAGCGCGCCGAGGAAGGCAGCGAATTGTGGGTCATTGCCGATCAGGTCGCTCGGCGATGGAGCACCCGCTTGGCCGGTCGGGTTTTGCGGCTGCAGCGCATTTGCCGGCGGATTGGTGCTGGCGCCGGGAGCGGCGCTTGCGGCCGCGTCCTTTACTGGGTCGGCGGGCGCGGTAGCGGTCGGACCGGCACTTTGCCCGGTTGGCGCACTGGTGGGCTTCGGACCGTCCTGATCGCCGGCGGTGGATGCGCGCAGCGATGTCGTGAGCGTGCCGGTCGGCTGCGAACCGGCCGTCGGCGGCGTGGTCGCGGCGGCATCGAGCAGGGCCGCAAACGGACTCGTATCGTTGGCCGCGCCGTTGTCTTGCGGCAGCGAAGGCGTCAGCGGACGTTGTGAGGGCGCGACTGCGGGCGAAATCCCGACGTTCGGAGCGGTACTCGACACGGCAAATCCCTTTACGGTGTCAGTCTGGCGCCAAGCTTTGCTGCAACCCGCGGGCCACATGACTGGCGAAATAAACCGTGTCTATTCAATGGCTTGCTCGATGAGGTTGTGCGGCCTGCCCGGCAGGCCTTGCGTCCGGTCGGCAGATTCTGCCGCTTCCGCTGTGGGCCGGCGTCCAATACCGCGCCATGGCGGGCCGGCGGTGCAGCGCATATAATAATGAGCGCAAAAGGAACGCCGCCGCAGCGCCATGTCGATCACTGACACTTTCGATATCGAGGGACGGCCGTCCGACACCCGCGTGGTCGTCGCCATGTCGGGGGGCGTCGATTCCTCGGTCACGGCGGCGCTGTTGGCGGAGGCCGGCTATGACGTCGTCGGCATCACGCTGCAGCTCTACGACCATGGCGCCGCAACCCACCGCAAGGGCGCCTGCTGCGCCGGCCGCGACATCCACGACGCCCGCGCGGTCGCCGCGCGCATCGGCATTCCGCACTACGTGCTCGACTACGAAAGCCGCTTCAAGGAAGCGGTGATCGACCGCTTTGCCGAGAGCTACGTCGCCGGCGAGACGCCGGTGCCGTGCGTGGAGTGCAACCAGTCGATCAAGTTCCGCGACCTGCTCGAGACCGCGCGCGGGCTCGGGGCCAGCATCCTGGCGACCGGCCACTATGTCGCCTCGCGCGCGCTGCCGGGCGGCGGCCGCGCGCTCTATCGCGCCCGCGAAGCCGAGCGCGACCAGAGCTACTTTTTGTTCGGCACCACGCGGGAGCAGCTCGACGTGCTGCGCTTTCCGCTCGGCGACCGCACCAAGGCGGAGACCCGGGAGCTGGCGCGGCGCTACGGCCTTTCGGTCGCCGACAAGCAGGACAGCCAGGACATCTGCTTCGTGCCGACCGGGCACTATGCGGACGTCATCGCGCAATTGCGGCCGGGCGCCGCCGGTCCGGGCGAGATCGTCGATCTCGACGGCCGCGTGCTCGGCCATCACGACGGCATCATCAATTTTACCGTCGGCCAGCGCCGCGGCCTCGGCGTCGCGACCGGCGCGCCGCTCTACGTGGTGCGGCTCGACGCCGCCGCGCGCCGCGTCGTGGTCGGCCCGCGCGAGGCGCTGCGCACGAGCCGCATCCGGCTGCGCGACGTCAACTGGCTCGGCGACGGTTCGATCGATGCGGCGCTGCAGAAGAAACCCGAAGTGTTCGTCAAGGTGCGCTCGACGCGCGCGCCGCAACCGGCCTGGCTGCGCGCCGGCGCGGGCGGCGCGATCGAGGTCGAGCTGATCGGTAGCGAAGACGGCGTGTCGCCCGGCCAGGCTTGCGCCTTCTACGAAGCGGCCGTTGGCCAGGCCCGCGTGCTCGGCGGCGGCATGATCGCGAGCACGGTCTCGGCCGTCGCCGCCAAGGACGCAAAGCCCGTCGCCAAGCCCGTCGCCATGGCCGCCGCCGCGCGCTGATAAAGCCGCGATGGCGGGGGCAGGGGCAGAGCTCGACAAGGACACCGTCGCCAAGGCCTATGCGCGCTGGGCGCCGGTCTACGACGTCGTGTTCGGCGCGGTGTTCGAGCGTGGCCGCAAGGCCTCGATCGCTGCGGCCGAGCGCATCGGCGGCCGCATCCTCGAAGTCGGCGTCGGCACCGGCCTGTCGCTGCCCGAATACGCCTGGACCAACCGCGTGACCGGCGTCGACCTCTCGGCGCCGATGCTGCGCAAGGCCAAGGAGCGCGTCGCCGAGCACCGGCTCACCAATGTCGACGGCCTCGCGGTGATGGACGCGCAACACCTCGGTTTCCAAGACGGCGCCTTCGACGTCGTGGTCGCGCAATACGTCATCACCGCGGTGCCGGATCCGGAGACGACGCTCGACGAATTCGCCCGCGTGCTCAAACCCGGCGGCGAGATCGTCCTGGTCAACCATCTCGGCGCCGAGACGGGCGCGCGCGCGGCGTTCGAGCGCGGCTTCGCGCCGCTCGCGCGCCGGCTCGGCTGGCGCCCGGAATTCCGCTGGGAGCGGCTCGCACGCTGGGCCGAGCGCCACGGCGGCGTAAAATTCATCGAGCGCCGGCCGATGCCGCCGCTCGGTCATTTCTCGCTCATTCGCTTCGGCAAGCTGGCGGCGTAGGCGCAACGGCGACCGCACGGCCGTCGAGGTGCCCCCACAGCGCCCGCCGGCTCATTTAGCCTCTTGGAAAGGGAGGTGAACTACCCTAAATCTCGCCGGTCCGGCGGCGGCTTTTGCGGCGCCGGCTCGATGTCCGGCCCTGTTCCTCAACTGGCGATTGGACCGGATGATTTGGTTTGGCGGAGTAGCTCAGCTGGTTAGAGCAGCGGAATCATAATCCGTGTGTCGGCGGTTCAAATCCGTCCTCCGCTACCAAGCCATCAAGACGTGAATTCAAAAAAATCGGACGCAAAGACTTCGAGCCGATACCATGCCGTGCCCATCGTCGCGGAGACTGCCCATGAACATCGCCGGCCCGTCGTCGCCCAAAGTCATCATCGTCGGCGGCGGCATCGGCGGGCTGACGGCGGCGCTGGCGCTTCTGCGCCGCGGCGTCGACGTCGAGGTTTATGAGCAGTCGGCCGAGCTGAAAGAAGCCGGCGCCGGGGTGCAGCTCGGCTCGAACGGCACGCGCGTGCTTTATGCGCTCGGGTTGCAGGAGGCGCTGGCGCGCGTGCAGGTCATTCCGGCGGCGCGCGAGATCCGGCATTGGCGGAGCGGCGAGACCTGGAACTGGTTCGAGCTTGGCGCAACGTCCCAGAAGCGCTACGGCACGCCGCACATTATGCTGCATCGGGGCGATCTGCTCGGCGTTCTGGCCGAAGCCGTGCAGCGACTGAAGCCGGACGCGGTCGCACTGCGCAAGAAGTGCGTCGCGGTGAGCCAGGCGGCGGAGCGCGCCGAGGTGCGCTTCGCCGACGGCAGCGCGGCGTCGGCCGACTTCGTCATCGGCGCCGACGGCATCCACTCCCAGGTGCGGGCCTGCCTGTTCGGAGCCGGCCGCGCCGAATTCACCGGCTGTGTCGCCTGGCGCGGCCTCGTGCCGATGAATCAGTTGCCGCCGCAGCTTGCCCGCATGGTCGGCACCAATTGGCTCGGCCCGCGCGGCCACGTGCTGCACTATCCGGTGCGGCGCGGCGAATTGATGAATTTCATCGCGCTGGTCGAGCGCGACGACTGGCAGGTGGAATCCTGGACCATCGAGGGCAGCCGGGGCGAGCTCGCCAATGATTTTCGCGGCTGGCATCGCGACGTTCACACCCTGATCGACGGCATCGACACGCCGTACAAATGGGCGCTGTTCGTGCGCGGCCCGATGCCGAACTGGACGCAAACGCGCATCACGCTGCTTGGCGACGCCTGCCATCCGACCCTGCCGTTTCTCGGCCAGGGCGCGGTGATGGCGATCGAGGACGCTTACGTGGCGGCGTCGTGCGTCGCGAAATATGCCAAGGAGCCCGAGGCGGCGTTCGAACGCTATCAGGACATCCGGCGCGAGCGCACCGCCGCCGTGGTGCGCAAGGCGCACGAGAACCGCCGCCAAGCGTTCAGCCCGGCGCTCGCCGACGAAGCCGCCGTCGCCGTCGAGGTGGCGCGCGCCTGGCAGCAGGAGCGGCTGCGCGAGCGCATGGACTGGCTCTACACCTACGACGCCACGGCGGTGGAGGTTTGAAACGGACGTAGGGTGGGCTAGCGCCGCAGGCGCGTAACCCACCGCTCGGAGCCACGGTGGGTTACGCCGCTGCGCGGCTAACCCACCCTACGACTCAACTTCTGAGAAATTCACCCACCGCCCGCGCCACCGTCTGCGCCTGCTCGAAATGCGGCAAGTGGCCGGCGCCGTCGAGCATCGTCACATGCGCATGCGCGATGCGCTTGGCGAATTCCTCGGCATAGGCCGGCGCGATCACGCCGTCGGCCTTGCCCCAGACGATCAGCGTCGGCATGGCAATGCGGTGGATATGCTTCTTCAGGCCCTTGTCGGGAATCGGCCAGACGAACTTGCCGGTGCAGGCCTGCGACCAGACAAAGTCGACTCTCGCGTCGATGCGCGCCGCGTCCTCCTTCGGCACGCTGAAGAATTTCTCGGCGTGCGCGCCCGCGGGGTCGGCGAACAGCGCGGCGCGCAGCTCGTCGGGTGACAGCAGCATCCAGTTCTTCACCGGCAAGTCGTCGCGCCATAGTCCGACCGGATCGATCAGCACGAGCTTTAAGACGCGCTCCAGCATGGCGGCGGCGATCTCGCAGGCCACGAGGCCGCCGAACGAATGGCCGACCAGGATCGTGCTCTTGAGCGCGAGTCGGTCGAGCAATTCGCCGTAATAGACGACGAGGTCCCAGAGATCGTCGATCCGGTGCACCGCTTCCGGATCGTGGGCGCCGGTGCCGGGATGTTTCGGCGCGTAGACCGTGTGCGTCACCGCCAACTGTTCGAGAAACTCCTGATCGTGGCGCAGGCCCCATGGGCCGTGCAGGAAGACGAGCGGCGGGCCGTCGCCGAGCGTCGCGATCTCGGTCTCGATCTTGTCCTGCCAGGTTCGCAGCCTGCGCATTGCCAGGGCCGGCATCGGCGTTGCTCCTTCGGATTTTCTGATTCTGCGCTGTTTCAGGACGCGGCTGCCGCCACCGCCCGCTTTTGCCGCAGCCGCTCGGGCCACCAGCGGTCTTCCCACTCGTCGTCCCAGATGTCCCGCAGGTGCGGCAGCACCTCGCGGCAGAACAGCGTGATGTTCTTCATGCATAGCTCGTGCGGCATCGAGCCGAAATGCAACAGCGCGAGCAGATGGCCGATGCGCAGCCGCTTGACGCCTTCGAGCAGCCGGTCGCGCACGGTGGCCGGACTGCCGGTGATGACGAAGCCGCGGTCGACGAAATCCTTAAACCGCAGATCGCGCACGTCGAAGCGCTCGCGCAGCGGCGTCTTCATGGTGCTGACCAAACTGGTGTGATCCTGATAGCCGGGAATGTCGCGATACTGCGGCGCGGTGCGCAGCAGCTTATGGAAGAAGTATTCGG
>Ga0335081_10000212_pt1 | contig 110617 bp, 96 predicted proteins | sample Lox_Sample_35_FD_206713 | JGI IMG/M metagenome (GOLD analysis project Ga0335081, IMG submission 206713) | Soil microbial communities from Loxahatchee National Wildlife Refuge, Florida, United States - Lox_Sample_3.5 | ecosystem: Environmental > Terrestrial > Soil > Wetlands | place: USA...
TATCCAGAATATAAGGATATGTCAGAGGATGAATACAATTTGATGAAAACTCAATTTCAAGAATGGTTAATCAAAAAGAAATTGAAAGTTAAAGGCAATTTATGAGTGTAAGAACGAAACGAAAATCTAACAACGCGCTAAATCATGACCGTCCGCATTTGCAAACACCTTTGGTTCGCGGCTGGTCGGTTCTTCATACAAGATTGGTGGTTTGCGGCGGGAAAATGCGGTCGTAGTCCGGCATATTAGCGCGGCGTTAGAAATGGAATAAAGAAATGAAAAAGGCAATTTACATCTTGATACCGGTATTCTTGCTTTGCTCTCATCCGAGTGAACCATTAAGCTCCTTGCCTATCGTTGGTTCTTGGGACAATTCTGGAAATCCAAACAATGAATGTGATTCAATATCATATGAATTCAACGCAAATTATTCTTATTTCGGAACTATAGTTTCTGCTGCTTACACACCAACCCTTCTTCCTGGTTCACCACACATTGTATGTGTTAAAAGAGTGCCAAACCCAAATCCAGTTCAATCAAACTGGAAGTCAAATGCAGACACTCTCTATTTTCAGCCCACAATATTTGACACAGTTTCTGCGTTCAATTGGAAAGTATCTGGGTCAGAAGATACTTTGTATTTAAGAAATATAGGATTAAATGAAATTGGATATCATGTCTATAGAAGAAGAAACTGAATTAATGAATTCAATGAAAATAAATACTAATAATTGCATTTCTAACAACGCGCTAAATCATGACCGTCCGCATCTGTAAACGCCATTGGTTCGCGGTCGGCCGGTTCCTGATACAAGATTCGTGGTTTGCGGTGGGAAAATGCGGTCGTAGTCCGGCATATTAATGAATAATAGGGACCAGTAATTCAATTCATTTGGGAAAGGCAGCCAAAAATGAAAACATTACTATCAATCACGACGCTTCTCATGCTATGCTTTTTACAAGCATTTTCCGCAACGCAAAATGCCTGGACGCAAAGCGTATCTGGAACATTTGCAACGCTTCATTCTGTTCTTTGGTCTGGCCAAGAATTCATTGCCGTCGGGGATAGCGGCGTAGTTCTGACCTCTGGAGATGGCCTGGCATGGACAAAACAAGTCTCGGGTACTTCGAGAAACCTGTTGGCCGCGACCTGGGCGGGAACGCGGGCGTTGGCATGCGGAGACTCCGGAGCTCTCATTTACTCCGGCAATGGGTCGACTTGGCAGAAAATCGATGTCGGCTTGCCGAATGCGAGAATAGGTGCTGTTGCGTGGTCCGGGAGCCAATTTGTTGCCAGTTACGGAAGCAACAGTCTTGTCCTTTCAAAAGACGGCAGCTCATGGACTCTGGGAACAGCACCAGGCCCCATTGACAGCACAAATCTTCAATTTCCAACCACCATACAATCAATTTGCTGGTCAGGATCCTATTTCGTCCTTTTCCAGAACGAATACAATTGGTGCTCATGGGTGTGCTATTGCAGGGGCTCCCTCGTGCAAGGCGAGTCGTACCAGTACAGAATTTCATCATCCAAGGATTGCATCACTTGGACCAGCGTAGACTCTTCCCTTGGAGGGAGCTCCGGTTTCGTCGGCGGGACCGACACCTCATTCGCGGTTGTCGGCCCAAGGTCCTTTTCTGCCTTCTGCGAATGGTCGTCAATGCCGGAAGTCTTGACTTCCCTGGATGGCACAAATTGGGTACACCATACCGTTCCAACTCAAATAGGCATGCCCGACTCCGGCACGCTAAAAGACAACAACCTCAACGCCGTCACCTGGACGGGAAGTAGATTCGTGATAGTAGGCGATTCAGGAACGATTTTGTTCTTTGATGGAGGCACTACGTGGACCAATGAGGGAAATGCCGTCAAGGAAACACTGCTGTCAGTTGTTTCCAATACAAATTGTATCGTAATCGTAGGGACACACGGAACAATTTTATCCACGCCAGCCAGCTTGGGTATTGTCTTTAACCCAAGTTCAAGCGCCGAAGACAAACAGTTGATATCTATTCATCAGTCCGGGACCAAAATTTCCATTGGTTTTCCTCAATGGCTCAACGGCACGGCGCTTGAGATATCCATCCATTCACCCAACGGCCGGCTAGTTCGGTCGTTTTCGACACATGTATCAAACGGCAGTGTATCCTTTCCGAATTTCGAATTTCCCAACGGAATGTACCTAGTAACCTGCAGGAGTATTTACGGAAATTCCAAGTGTCTTTTTGCGTTCGTTCGGAAATGATACCAGGAAGTTTAAGAGAACTACTTAGGGCTTTCTGAACAACTACTTGTAATTTGTTTACGCTGCTATCAAATATACTTAACAACGCGCTAAATAATGACCGTCCGCATTTGCAAACACCCTTGGTTCGCTGGCGGTAGGTTCTTCATACAAGATTCGTGGTTTGCGGCGGTAAAATGCGGTCGTAATCCGGCATATTAGTGCGGCGTTGTGCCTCGAAAACAATTGGCAACTGAGCCTTGCCACGGCTGGGAATTGGCATAAGTAATGTGTAACAACAGTCATGTCGCTTGATGAGTCCCACCGGAGGTAGGATTTGGCATAACGAGTGACATCATAGTGGTCGTGAAAATTGAATATCTGCCAGGCTCAAATGAATATTGAAATGCGGAAGGGTTACATATGGCTGCAATTCCGGCCCTAATAGCGATTATTGTCGTTATTGCCTATTCGTTGAAATATGGTAGGGGAATCGAGAAACTACTGGCGATTATTCCAATCGTATCTATATTTGTCTTGCTTAAGTTAATGGCAATAATTCTTACCCAGTTCTACAGCATATCTACCATAAAAAACTATTTTCCCAACCACTCACTTATTGCTTTTTTGGTTGAGGTAATCCCAACCATAATAATTTGTGGCATTTGTTTTTGGATAACTCGATATTTAGTCAAGCAACGAAACAAGAGAGATTTGGAAAAGGTATCTCAAGACAACACGCCAATTTCAAGCAATGATAAATTTGATGATTTGGTATAGGTCATGTTATCTGTATATATTTCTGCGATTCCGATAGTAGCATTTGGCATAACGAGTGATATCATATTGGCCATGAAGGTATCTGAACCAAGAAATGAAATGGAAGAAAAGGCAGGCACAACAACGCAATAAAGACCGACGAGCTGCAGTGCTTGTTTTTAGGAATAGTTCCACTGCAGCTCGCGGCTTATCGCGGGCGTTAGACCTGGAGAAGAAGAAAATGCAGAAGATCAATATCAAAATGGTAATCGCTTTCGCTTGTGCTCTTTACTTCTTGGTTGCGTCAATCATTATTCATTTTCTTAGGCCAGAACTAAGTTTCCTGTCAGAGCCATTAAGCAGATTTGCAGTAGGTGAATTCTTAATGGTACTTACTATCGGACTAATTGCAATTGGAATATGTGAAATATTAATCGGGCTAAATGTAGGATTAGCCCGGATTGGGTCTTTGTTATTAATTTTGGCTGGAATAAGTGTTATAATTATTGGGTTAATGAAAATGGATATAGGCGAAACCGTTACTATTGGTGGTCAAATACATGTTTGGGCTGCCTTATCCGAATTTACATGTTTTCCAATTGCCGTATTTCTAATTGCCAGAAAGATAGAATCTGGTACTTTCAAAACGTATTCACTGATAACTTCGCTTTTAACGATTTCATTGTTGGGGCTGATTTTATTGCTTTTTAACAACAAAAGCGTACATGTATTTGGGTTGATTCAAAAGATAAATATATTAGCAATTACAGCTTGGCTTCTTGCAAATTCAGGGTCCAAATTAATAGTTGGGAATACGGTTAAGGAAAAGTAAGAATAAGAGCAGGCCTAACAAGGCGCTAAATCATGACCTTCGCATTTGCAAACACCCTTGGTTCGCGGTCGCTCGGTTCTTCATACAAGATTGGTGGTTTGCAGAATGAAAATGCGGTCGTATGCTTCGACGGGCTCAGCACAAGGCCCGGCATATTAGCACGATCGTAAATATTAAAAAACAATTTCCACGTTCTTAACGCAGTAAGATAAGAGGGTGATTCTATGATGAGTTTTTTCCGCCGTTTTCACGACCTTGGTATCAACGGTTTTATGGCAAAATGGTATGATAACAATTCTCGAACACACAGACTTGAGGAAATGAGGTCTTACGCAAAAGAAGTGGCAAAATGTGCTAAAAGCGGCGATTCAATTCTAGAAGTAGCACCAGGTCCTGGCTATTTATCCATTGAGCTTTCAAAACTAGGCACATACAATAATTACGGCTTGGACATTAGTAACGATTTCGTCAACATTGCCCTTAAGAATGCAAAAGAACACGGCGTTATCATAAATTTTCAGCAAGGTAATGTTTCTAAAATGCCTTATCCTGATTGCATGTTTAATTTTATTATCTGTACTGCTGCATTTAAGAATTTTAAGGAACCAGTCAAAGCATTAAGCGAAATGTACAGGGTTTTAAAAAGTGGCGGAGCAGCTTTAATAATTGATATGAATAAAGGCGCATCTTCAGAGCAACTTGACAAATCAATAAAGGAAATGAATTTAAAAGGATTTGACCAATTATTTATGCAATTTGCTTTTAAATCTTTTCTTAAAAATGCAGCTTATAATAAGGATAGTTTTAACAAATTAATTTTGCAAACATTATTTAAAGAATACGAAATCAAAGAAATGGGAATTAGTCTTTATGTATACTTAAAAAAGAATTGAAGACACCCCAAAAACCATGCATAACATGTCGTTCAAGCACCGACTGGCTATGCGCGTGCTTATGCTTTCTTCAATTCCTCAGAAGGCTCAAAGTACGAACGGGAACCTAAAACAAAGGATTTTACGGCGCATTACACCAGCGGCTCAACGTTATCGTTATTTCATTAACCTCTACCCCCGATAGAACCGCCAACCGAGCTTCCTCAGAACAGCCTTCCTACCACTGCCGGAACAAACCATTCTGTCCGTAAAATCCTTTTCCCAAAATTGACGTCCTCAAATCCCTGCTTCTTCAACAGCTCAATTTCATACGGAATGAAACCGCCTTCAGGGCCGACCGCCAGCGTTATCGGCTCCTTGACATGATAAGGACAATTCTGCTCCGCGACAGGGTGCGCCACAAGCGCGCGGGTGTTTTTGATTATTTCGGGCGCCTCATCCTCGACAAACGGCTTGAACCGCCGCCTGAATTCAATCTCGGGCATCACCGTATCGCAAGCTTGCTCAAGGCCCAGCACACAGTGGTCTTCGAGGCTTTCCTTTTTTATCAACGGGCTTTTCCAAAAGCTCTTTTCAACCCGCCATGTTTCTATTATGTAAAGGTGCTTGACGCCGAACGAGGCGACGGCCTCGACGATTCTTCTGAGCACCTTTGGCCGGGGAAGGGCGAGCAGAAGCGTGAGCGGCAATGGCGGCGGAGGATTCTGATCAAGCACGACTTCCATTCTACAGGATTTTAAATCAATTGATTCAACCGTTCCCGTCCCCACTTTCCCGTTAAGCAATCCCACGCGCAGCGTGTCTGCCGGTTTTGCCCGGTGCACCTCAAGCATGTGCTTTAATCTCCGGCCTTTTAATTCAACCAGCGATGTATCGGTAAAATCTGATTGATAAAGAAGGATCAGGTTCATGATGATATATCTTAGGAAAATGGGTCCCCGACCGGGGTCGGGGGATGACATGATAGGTATTGTTTGCTCCCTTATTTGATAAATTACAGCTCGACGGCGCCATTGTTCCGGGGTCACTAACGCGTGCCTGCCGCCGCGCCAGGCCGGACTGCAGGGTGAGCTAAAGCGAATTGCCGGCCGACCCTTCGCCGCAGGCGACTTCGGGCGGTCCGGCAACGAGGCCGAAGGCCGAGCCCGGAAGGAGGGCCGCCGCCGTCTTCGGCGGGGCGCCCAGATTTAATACTTGTTTTATTTGCCTTGACTAATGCAAGCCACCAGATGCCCTTCGCCGATATCCTTCAAACCACTGTCTCCCACAAGGCACTCCTCCCCCGCCTTTCCACAGCGCGGATAAAACGGACACCCCTTTCCGCCCCATGCGCCGGCCTTTTCCTCCTCGCGGCCTTCCTGTTTGTTAAGGCGTCCCTTTCCCGCGACCGGGATGCTGGCCAGGAGCATGCGGGTGTAGGGATGGCGCGGGTCTGAGAAGATCTGGTCTCCGGTGCCCATCTCCATAATGCGGCCGCCGTACATGACCGCGATCCGGTCTGCCATGTGTCGCACCACGGCCAGGTCGTGCGAAATGAACAGCAGGGTCTGACGGTACTTTTCCTGCAGGTCCTGCAGCAGATTGATGATCTGCGCGCGGATCGACACGTCCAGCGCGCTCACCGGCTCGTCGGCGATGATGATGTCAGGGCCGCACGCAAGTGCACGCGCCACGCCGATGCGCTGGCGCTGGCCGCCCGAGAACTCGTGCGGGTACCGGTTGAGAAAGTCCCGCGACAGTCCCACAATGTCAAGGAGCTCCAGAACGCGGCCGCGCCGCTCCTTCGCGCTTCCCATCTTGTGGATGATGAGCGGCTCCTCGAGGATGGCGCGGACGGTCATGCGCGGGTTGAGCGACGAATACGGGTCCTGGAAGATCACCTGCACGCTCCGCCGCAGGCCGCGGATGCTCTCTTTGTCAAGCTCATCCCAGTTTTTGGGCGCGTCTTTCCACGGTCCCACGCCGATGGTGATGGTGCCGCCCGTCTTCTTGACAAGCCCGAGTATGGCGTGCGCAATGGTGGTCTTGCCGCACCCGCTCTCGCCCACGAGCGCGAACACTTCGCCGCGGTAGATGGAAAAGCTCACGCCGTCAACCGCTTTGACCCAGCCCGCCACCCTGCCGAGAATGCCTTTCGTGACGGGGAAATACACCCTGAGTCCGTCAAGGCCCACGGCAACGGTGTTTTTTACTGCTGCGTCAGGCATAAAGAAAACACCTCACTTGGTGGCCGGGCTCGGGCCGATACAGTTCGGGGTGCTCCCGTGAACACCGGTCCATGCGGAACTCGCAACGCGGGTGGAACGGGCAGCCGCCGGGGATCGAAAGCGGGCTGGGCACCTCGCCCGGGATCACCCTGAGCCGGTTTTGCTTTTTGTCAAGAAGCGGCAGCGTGGCGAGCAGCCCCTTGGTGTAGGGATGGAGCGGCCGCTCAAACAGCGCGGCCGCGCCGGTGTATTCCATGGCCTCGCCCGCGTACATCACGAGCACGTCGTGCGCGATTTCCGCCACCACGCCCAGGTCGTGGGTGATCATGATCATGCTCATGGCGAGCGTCTGCTGCAGCGACAGCAGCAGGTCGAGGATGCGCGCCTGCACGGTCACATCGAGCGCCGTGGTGGGCTCGTCCGCGATGAGCAACTGCGGCCCGCACGAAAGCGCCATGGCGATCATCACGCGCTGGCGCATGCCGCCCGAGAGTTGGTGCGGATAGCTCGCCGCGGCCTCGGCCGGACGGGGTATTCCTACTTTGTCAAGCATTTCCTTCACCAGGCCGTCGGCCGCCTTGGCGCCCATGTTTTTATGGAACACTATCGCCTCGCGGATCTGGTACCCGCACGTAAACACCGGGTTGAGCGAGGTCATGGGGTCCTGGAAAATCATGGAAATTTTGTTGCCCCGCAGGCCGCGCATCTCGTTTTCGGAAAGACGCAGGATGTCCCTGCCGCCGAATTCCATCTCGCCCTTTTCGATCCGGCCCGGCGGCGCCGGCACCAGCCGCATCACCGAAAGGGCCGTGACGCTCTTGCCGCATCCCGATTCGCCCACGATGCCGAGCGTCTTTTTTTCCCCAACGTCAAACGACAGTCCGCACACGGCGCGGCCTATTCCGTCGTCGGTGTAGAAGGAAACGTGGAGGTTTTTGCAGGAGAGGCAGTTGGGCATGAGATTTTATTTTGTTTAAATTTTTGATTTGTTGAAATGACACTGCTGATGAATGTAAAAAATATATCCTAAATACGGGTGAGGCTGATTGTTTTTGTTGGATGTAAATAATACAAATAAATGCAATGCGAGAAGAGTGATCGTAAAATAAAATACAAATTCAAGATATGGAAGGGCCTGGCCGGCCCTCAGACCCGCTAAAGAAAATGCTCATTGTAACAACCCCCGCGGCCAAACTCAGGGTTATTTGCTGGAAGAAGGAATTGGCTATGCAATAGCAGAATGGGCGAATTCAAGGAATGACTCCGGAGAAAATTGGAAGAAACATTTATGCTTAAATGTTAGAGAGTATTTTAAACAATCAATGAAATTCATACAATCTCAAAACAAAACCATGAAATAATTTACATTTGGATACGACACCACTTACAGGAGGACAACCATGAGCAGATCCTACCATAACTCAGGTTCCGGCGCCGTGTACGGCCTTGGCTTCATCGGCGCGGTGATTTATTATCTTTCCCATGCCGCAACGTTCTGGGTCGGCGTGCTGGGTTTTCTCAAGGCGATCGTGTGGCCGGTGTTTATCGTTTTCGGGCTGTTGAAACATATGGGAATGTGATCAGGGCCCGACAAGACGATCATTGTATCGTTCCTAAAGAGTAAGGTGTCCTCACAGCGCTTTATCGTGTTGTTTGCCCTTGCCGTCAGGGATAAAAATCCCCATTTTTTTTAATCGCCGCGCAGCGGCATACCGCAGTGGATGCGTTGCGAAGGGAAGGTTTTCCAAATATTTGATCAGAAACTAATATTCAACGTCAAACCCGAGGCCCGCGCCTGCGGATCGTATTGGGGAACAAATTTGATTGACGAAAGCGCCTTTGTCTCCATGTTCTTTGCCGTTACCCGCGCGTCGATGAACGCTACGAGGCGGTCAAGCACCATGGCGCCGAGGAAAAACGACGATGCCACCTGCCAGCTCAGGGACTGCTGCAAGAAGCCGTTGTATGTTTTACGGTTGGCGGGATCGTCCCAATGCCACTGCAGGTTGGGCGTGAGGTAGTCCTTTTCCTGGTCGCGGTAGATGAGTTCCATCTGCTCGTTGTAGCCGCGCGCCATGTTCTCGTTATAGCCGTCGGACTCGTCGTACTGGCCCACGTTGTTCCAGAAGTTGTCGTCGGCGCCCTGTCCGCCCTGGGCCTGTGCGTGCTCCCACGCGTACGCCTTGGCGCTGTTGAAAATCGTTTTCGAATAATGGTCGCATGCGATGGCGCCGAAGATGAACAGCGCCTCCGCGGAATAATAGATGAGCGCCTTGGCGTCGTCGCCGAGGTACTGGTGGCCGAGGCCGGGAAGGATCACGGACGCGCACATGGCGAGCACGGCCGATTTTTTCGGCGCGGCGGCGTTTTTCGCGAACAGGTCGACGGTATCGGTGGTGACGTCCTGCTCGACAGTCACCTGGGCCCGCGCCGGCAACAGGCAGGCGGTCGCAAGAAGGATCACGGCGATGATGGCGCGGTGCGGCATGGCTAAAACCGAAAGTTCATGGTGATTCCGGGGGCGATCAGCATGTCGCGGCCCGCAACGCCGGTCTGCAGGTCGATATGGTGCCAGAACGTCTGCTTGCCGAGCAGGTCCGCGTTGTAAACATTCGCACTTATCAAGGCGTCCACCGCGCTCACCACGTGGTTGATGAGGAGGAGGAACAGCACGGTGGTGGCGGTCTTGTAATTGTCGTTGGACTGCGACATGAGCGTACGGTACGTGCGCTGGTCGGCGGAATAGCCGTATTGCATGTCGCCATCAGCTATGGTAGCGCCGTTGTCCTTGTTCTTGATGGTGATGTAATACGACAGGCCGAGCGAGTCGTTGTTTCTGTAATACTTATACAGGTAATTAGGTTGATCCTGAAGCTGCCCGCCCGGGGTCGCATAATTTTGTATTTCCGCGAGCGTAGGCTGGCAATCGTTCCATCCCTGCGTATAGGCCTTGTCCTGGATGTCGCGGTAGAAATCCTGCGTTTTTGTGCTGCAGGCGTGCATGAAACTTACAAGCCCGTCCCCGGAAATGTTATCGAGCGCTGTCTGGATACCTCCCGAATCAAGCACACCATCTGAAATGAGGAAATTTTTCAGATCATTGTAATAAGTCTTCATCTTGTCGCCCGAGAATCTCCCGTTCGCGAATGCCGTTGCCTGGTTGTATTTGTCCTTCCCCTTGCTCGAGTACAACACGCTGACGCCGATGACGGCCGCCTCGGCAACCACGTACACGCCAGCCCGCCAATAATCTTTAATGTATGCCTGCCCCAGGCCGGGAATGCACAGGGACAGGAGCATGGCAAGTTTTGGCGAGCGGTATTCCTTGAGGTTCTTGGCAAAATTGATGGGACGGGCCTCTTCTATTCTAATGGTCTTTGCCGGCGCTGCCGGCGGCTGTGCCGCAGCGGCAGGCGCTGGCGTTGCCCTGGCCGACGTGTCCGCCGCGGCCGGAGCCGCCGCTGTTCTTGCCGTATCGCGGCTCACCGCCTGCTTTGCCGCGGTAGCCGCGGCAGGTTTTGCGGTATCGGCAGCCGTTTGCACCGCCACCTTGGCCGTGTCGGTTTTTGCGGGTTGCGCATTTTTTACCGGCTGGGACACTCCCTTTTCCGGGATGAGCATCTCCTCGTCTTCGGACATGATGTCTTCCTGCACCGTTTTCTTTTTTTGTAAAGTTGCGGCTGGCTTTGCGGGGGTCGCGGCCTTTTGAGCGGTGTCCTTTGCCGCAGCGGCGGCCGTTTGCGGCGCCGCCGTTTTCGCCGCGGTGTCCTTGGGTGCGGTTTTATTTTCGGCAGGCGCGGACGCCGCACCCTGCCTGGCGCTTGCCGCAGGCGGTACCGCCGAATTTCCCGATGCGGCTTTTGCGGTGTCTTGAGAATAGCTCTGAGAGGCAAAAAGGGCCGCCGCCACGGCAACGAGGAGAAATCCCGTCTTTCGCTGTATCATGAAGGATCCTTGAACACTAGCCGGTGAAAAACGCGCATTTTTTTGGCAGGCACGCCGCAACACCATTATTTCGTGTCAGAAATAAAAAAATTGACGTTTCCCCGGCCCGAAACGCCATTATTTACAGGCCGAGCACGTCGCGCATGGTGTAAAGCCCCGGCTTGCGGCCGCCGAGCCATTTCGCGGCGGCCACGGCCCCGCGGGCGAGCGTGGCCCTGCTGTGCGCGACATGGCGCAGTTCGAGCCGTTCACCCTGCCCGGCAAACAGCACGGTATGGTCTCCCACGATGTCGCCGCCGCGCACCGCGTGCATGCCGATCTCCTTTTTCGTGCGCTCGCCCACCATGCCGGACCTGCCGTTCTTCACCGCTTCGCCGTAGGTGGTGCCGGTGGCCGCGGCCGCGATCTCGCCGAGCCTGTGCGCCGTGCCGCTGGGCGCGTCCTTTTTCATCCGGTGGTGCGCCTCGATGATCTCGATGTCGAACGTGCCGCCCAGTTTTTTTGCAACAAGCTCCGTGAGCATGAACAGCAGGTTGATGCCGAGGCTCATGTTGGGGCCGAAAACAATGGGGATTTTCTTCGCGGCCGCTTCAATGCGGGCCGTTTGCGCCTCGTCGAAACCGGTGGTGCCGATCACGAGCCGCGCCTGTTTTCCCTCCACCGCGTCAAGGAGCGACAGGCTCGCTTTCGGCGAGGTGAAATCGAGGATGACGCTTTTGTCAATGGCGAGGCCGGCGACGGCGGCGGCCACGGTAACGCCTTTTGCCTCGAGGCCCGTGACAGAGCCGTAGTCCTTGCCCACGGCGGGGTGCGAGGCCTGTTCCACGCAGCCCGCAAGGCCGCATTCGGCGTCTTCCAGCGCGACCGCGGCGATTTCCCTGCCCATTTTCCCGCACGCGCCGTTGATGATGATGTTCGTTGTCATGGGAGCCTGCTCACTTTATAACATTTTCGAAGATTGACATAGAGGCACAGAGAAGTATATAGTTGAAAGTTGAAAGTTGGAAGTTAAATGCTTTTTGTTCTTTTCGTCACTTTCAACCTTTAACTTCCAACTCTTTTTCTCCGCATTGCTGCGATGATTGTTTTATCCTACGACAGCTGCTTGATGCCGCTCTGCTTGAGAACCGCGATGAGTTTTTCCCTGTTGTCGCTTTCCATGTCGACCAGCGGAAGCCGCAACGGCCCTGCGGCGAGCCCCAGATAATTCATCGCGGTTTTCACCGGGCCGGGGCTCGTCTCAAAGAACATGGCGTTGGAGACCGGCAGCAGCTCCTCGTGGAGCCTGAGCGCCGCGGCCATGTCGTTTTTTGCAAACGCGGCCAGCATCGCCACCATCTTCTGCGGCCAGATGTTCGCCACCACCGAAATCACGCCTTTTCCGCCGCACACGAGAATGGGAAGCGTGAGCGCGTCGTCGCCGGAAAGGATGGTGAGCCGGTCGCCGCAGCGGCGGTGGATCTCCGATATCTGCAGCAGGTTGCCGCTCGCCTCCTTGACTGCCACGATGTTTTTGAACTCGCACAGGCGCTCAACCGTTTTCGGCAGCATGTTGACGCCGGTGCGGCCCGGCACGTTGTACAACACGATGGGAATGTCCACGGTCGTGGCGAGCGTTTTATAATGCTGGTACAGCCCTTCCTGGGTGGGCTTGTTGTAATACGGCGTGATGCACAAAATGGCCTGCGCGCCTTTCTCCTTGGCATGCACCGCGGCCTCGATGGACTCGTGGGTGTTGTTGGAGCCCGCGCCCGCGATCACCTGGATGCGGCCTTTCACCTGCTCGAGGGCGATGTCCACCACCCGGTTGTGCTCGTCCCATGACAGGGTGGCCGATTCGCCGGTGGTGCCGCAGGGCACGATGCCGGACACGCCGTTCTGTATGAGAAACTCTATGTTGCTGCGCAGCCCCGCCTCGTCGACGAGCCCGTCGGCGCCGAACGGGGTCACGATCGCAACGAAACATCCTTGCAATGTCATAAACGCCTCTTTTGTTGATCAAAAGGCTTTACGGTAAACCGTATTCCTTACTTGGACTCTTCCTTGACCACCCACACCTTGAGGTTGGCTATAACGTCCTTGTACAGGGTAATCTTCACCGAATACACTCCGAGCTGCTTGATCGGCTCCTCCAGCTCAAGGTCTTTCTTGTCAACCGCGAACCCTTCCTTGGCCAGGAAATCCGCGATCTCCTGCGTGGTCACCGACCCAAACAGCCTGTCGTCCTCGCCCACCTTCGCCTTGATGGTGCACGGGATCTTTTCGATCTGTTTGGCCTGCTCACGCGCCTCTTTCTGCTTTTTCTCCTCGCGTTTCTCGGCGATCCTCTTTGATTCGGCCACCGCCTTGCGGTTTCCCTCGGTGGCGACCACCGCGATGCCCTGGGGGATGAGGAAATTCCTCGCGTACCCGTCCTTGACATTAACGACATCCATGGCCTTGCCGAGCTTGTCGTGGTCTTTTTTCAATACGACTTCCATGTGGTAATACCTCTTGTTATCGGTGATTGCTGTGCCTGCGGCACCATTCGGCCCGCGGCGCGGGCGCGGCGCCGTTTACTTCAGGTTCTCCGCGACAAACGGAATGAGCGCAAGATACCGCGCGCGCTTGATGGCGACCGCGAGCGCCTTCTGGTGCTTGGCGCACGTCCCCGACAGCCTGCGCGGAACGATCTTTCCCCGCTCGGTGATGAAGCTTTCCATCATCCGCTGGTCCTTGTAGTCCGGCTCGATGGAATTCTGGTCGAACCAGCACACTTTTCTCGATCGGCTTCTTTTATACATTATGCCTGCGCCCCTTCCGTTGGTGTTGATGCCTCGACGAGCCTGGAGGTCCCCGGCACCCGTCCCACGCTCAGATGACGGAGCACGGTCTCGTTGAGCTTGAGGTGTTTTTCCAGCTTGCCGGCAACGTCCCCTTCGCCGCTGTAAAGATACAGGTGGAAAATGCCGGTCTTCTTCTTCCGGATGGGATATGCAAGCATCTTCTTGCCCATCACCACGGTCTTTTCAAATGCGGCGTTCTTGCGGAAGAACTCTTCCAGCTTGGCGTTTTCGCCATGGATCGTGATTTCGGGAAGAGTTGCGTCAAAAATGACGACAGATTCGTAGGGTCGTTTCAACGTGAGCCTCCTTTGGTCTAGCGGCTTCACTCATGCGCGCATTCCCTTTGTTACGCGCCCGTGAAGCAGGATGATTGGATGTGTTGCTGTTATTACTGAATGCCGGTCATGGCCGGCTGTTTTTTTCCATACTCCTGTTATACCGGTTCATCGCCTTGTCTATGCCGTCGCTGCAGAACGCCGCCGCGGCATCCGCCGCGCATTTCACCGCCGCATCGAGACGGGCGGTTTCGGATTCGGTAAATTTTCCCAGCACGAAATCGACCGAGCCTTCGCCCTGCGGAAGCGGGCCGATGCCCACGCGCAGCCGCGGAAAATCGGGCCCGGTGCGTTCGATGATCGACGCCAGCCCGTTGTGTCCGCCGTCCGACCCGCCGCGCCTGAGCCTGATCGCGCCGAGCGGCAGGTTGAAATCGTCCGCGACAACGAGGCACGCCGCTTTCGGCACCGCGAACAGCCCGCCGCTTGCCGAAAAGGCCTCGCCGCAGCGGTTCACGAACGTTGTGGGCTTGACAAGAGCAACTTTCTTTCCGCGAAGCGTTCCGGTGCGGGCGTCAAACAACGCCTCGCTGCGGACGGCCGCGCCCGATAACGATTGCGCCAGGCAATCGAGCACCATGAAACCCACGTTGTGCCTGGTGCCCTCGTATTTCTGCCCGGGATTGCCGATGCCGAAAATGATGACATCGGTGCCCGCGGGCGGCTTTTTCCTGGAAAAGAACCGTAAAAAATTGACAAATGCCGCCACAGGTTCCAAATACTTCTGTTGCCGGTGTTTTTACTTGCCGCCCTTTGCGCCTTTTGCGTCCTTGCCGGGTGCCGCAGCAGGGGCCGCGCCTGGTTTTGCAGGAGCGGCGCCCGGTTTTGCAGGAGCAACTCCGGGTTTTGCGGGCGCACCTGGCTTCGCCGCAGCCGGGGCGCCTGGTTTTGCGGGAGCGCCGGGCTTTCCGCCGGCGGCCGGCGCACCGGGCTTCGCAGCTGCGCCTTCCGCGCCTTCTGCTGCAGGAGCGGCGGCGGCCTCTGCGCCTTCCGCGCCTTCCGCCGCGGGAACCGCGCCTTCGGCGCCTTCCACCGCTGCGGTGGGCTCCGGAGCCGTGACCACTTCTTCGGTGGGCACGATCACCACCGCGACGACTTCGTCCGGGGAATCTTTTATCACGGCGTTCTGCACCGTGATGTCGCGGACGTGCACCGAGTCCCCGATTTTGAGCATCGAAACGTCGACGCTGATTTTTTCGGGGATATTTGCCGGCAGGCATTCCACTCTGATGATCTTGGCCGGATGCTGCAGAACGCCGCCCATTTCCTTGACGCCGATGGGAGGCAGGCCAGTGAGCTCGACCGGAACGCCCACGGTCACCTTTTCGTCCATGGCCACGCGCTGAAAATCTATGTGCAGGAAGCGTTTCCTGTCGATGGTGTCGCGCTGGATCTCCTTGATGATCGCAACGGCCTCCTTGCCCTCTTCCTCGGTGAGGCTGAGGTTGAAAAGGCTTCTGGTTTTTTTCGCCCGCACGAGACGGGTAAACTCGTTCGCGTCTATCTCAATGGTTGTGGGCTGCCTGCTGCGGCCGTAATAAATGGCGGGAATCCACCCGCTGACACGCGCCTTGCGCGTATAGGATTTTCCCGACCCTGCCCGCGGCCGCGCCTTGAGTTTGATGATGTCCAACGTGAACCTCCTTGAATTTTATTATCATTGATAAAAAAATCTGGCGGGGAGAGGTATCTCCCCTGGCCTCAGCCTCCTCGTCCCGCCGGCAGCGGGACTGCGGAGTCTTCGGCACACCCCTCACAGCGGGGCCCGCCCCGCAACGCCCCTCGAACAAGACAATCATTGATGCCAGAAATCCGACTTTACACTAGGGAGTATACACAGGGTTTGCACATTATGCAGAAACCAGCTTTTCCGAACCCTTCCTCACCCAGCTTTCTACGCATGAAAAATCACGTAGAAGCTGGGGCGGAAGGATTCGAACCTCCGAATGCGAGGACCAAAACCTCGTGACTTGCCACTTGTCGACGCCCCAGCAAAGTTCCTAAAATAATATCTGGTGCATTCGGGAGTAAACTTTAAGGATTTAAAAGGATGAAAGGATATTCGGGTACAAAAAAGGACATTTCCCTTACGGTGAAATGCCCGTTACCTAAGGATGAATGCCCCTGTCAATGCTCCGCCTTTGCCGCCTCGTCATCCATGTCAAAATCCTCTTCCTCGGCCGGACTCGGCGCCTTGGTAACCGTCTGCGCGGCCCCGGATTTGTTAAGTTCGTTTTCAAAGGCATCAAGGACCTTGTCTTCGATTTTCTTTCTCATCTCGTTGTTGATGGGGTGGGCGACGTCCTGGTAGCTGCCGTCTTTCCTTTTCCGGGAAGGCATGGACACGAAATACCCCTGCGAGCCGTTGATAACCTTCAACCCGCGCACCACAAAACAATCGTCGAACGTGATGCTGGCAAACGCCTTGAGCTTTTCTTCGTTCCGAAGCGTTATTCTGACCTCTGTGATATCCACCGGAAGCCTCCTGATGAATGTGTGAAAAACGGCCAAGGCGAAACCGCCTTGCGCCCTGGCGCAGAATCGGAAAAGCTTAAATAGCCTCTCTCGACGAGAGGCATTGGAGTGATACTGGGTCTGTCTTCTGTTATTTAATATGTGAGATTGATGTTAAGGGAAGCAAGAATATTAATCTATTTTGTTTGACAAAATATTCCAATATCCTTGCTCGACGGAAGTGAGAAACAATTATTTTAATTAATCTTCAATTAATAACAAAATGATTTTTAAAGGTTACTTGCGGATCCATCCACTTTGGAGGAATGGATTTCACAGCCCGGAACAGTTATTATTTAACAATGTTAAATACCTTAACAACGGCATAAGTTCTAATGAGCTCGGCCAAGAGAAAACAGGCGTTTCCCACGCACGGTGACCACGTGGGGCAAAGGACTAAAAAGAACCTTTTGACCCTTTTTGACTATTCGCCCGAGGAAATCGAGCACCTCATTCTTCTCGCTAAAAATCTTAAAAACAAACGTCTTAATGCCGACCCAAAAGTGTTTGAGAGCAAGACCGGCGTTCTGATCTTTGAAAAACCGTCGCTGCGCACCCGCATCACCTTCGAGGCCGCAATGTACGAGCTCGGCGGCCATCCCATTTACCTTGCGTCCGACCAGATCCAGATGGGCAAGCGTGAAAGCGTTGAAGACGTTGCGAAAAACCTGGAGCGGTGGGTGCACCTCATCGTGGCGCGCACTTTTCTGCACGAGACCGTGGCGGGGCTTGCCATTCACAGCTCGATACCGGTCATCAACGCCCTGTCGGACAAATTCCACCCGTGCCAGGCGCTTGCCTTCGGGCTCACGGTGTACGAGCGCCTGAGCGCGCAGAAAGGCCTGAAGATCGTTTTCGTGGGCGACGGCAACAACGTGTGCCACTCGCTCATGGTGGTCGCGGCAAAACTGGGATGGCATTTTATCGCCGCGGGCCCGAGAGGATACGAACCCGACCCGGCGGTGCTGGCGCTGTGCCGCGGCGTTGCCGCGGACACGGGCGCGAAAATTGACATATCGGACAACCCGGCCGAGGCGGTCCGCGGCGCCACGGTGATCTACACCGACGTGTGGACGAGCATGGGACAGGAAAAGGAGACCGCGGTGCGGAAAAAGCGCTTCGCGCCCTTCCAGGTGAACGAACGGCTCCTTTCCCGCGCCCCCAAAGACGTCCTCGTCTCGCACTGCCTGCCGGCGCACCGCGGCGAGGAGATCACCAGCGGCGTGCTTGACTCGGACCATTCGATTGCGCTTGACGAAGCGGAAAACCGCCTCCACGTGCAGAAAGCCATCATCGTCCATCTTTTCTCCTGATCCAAGGAGCGTGCATATGAAGGAAAAGAGAATACCGTTCGGCATCAAGGGCCTCGACGAGATGATCCAGGGCGGGCTCCTTCCCGGCTCGGCCAGCCTCATCGAGGGCGCGCCCGGCACGGGCAAGACCACCATGGGGGTGCAGTTCATCTACAACGGCATCACGGAGTACGACGAGCCGGGCCTCATCATCACCTTCGAGGAATTCCCCCAGCAGTATTACCACGACGCCCTGCAGTTCGGCTGGGACCTCAAGAAACTGGAGGCGTCGGGCAAGCTCAAGATTGCGTTCTCGGACCCTGAAACCACGCTCAAGGAATTCGAGAATGTCGACGGCACCTTTATCAGCATCATCGAGAAGATGAGCATCAAGCGGGTGCTGGTGGACAGCGTCACGCATTTCGAATCGCTGTCGGTGGACGAGTTCCACCTGCGCGAGATCGAGCGGAAGTTCATCAACGCGCTCAAGCGGGAAAACGTGACGAGCGTGCTGCTGCGCGAGAACGACAGCCTCATGGGCCAGATGAGTAGGGTCACGAGCAAGATCCCGTTCATCGTGGATTCTTATTTCCTCATGCGCTACGTGGAGATCGACAGCACGGTGCAGAAAGCCTTTCTCATCCTCAAGATGCGCGGCAGCGACCACCAGAAGGACATCCGGTGCTTCAAGATCGGGCCGCACGGCATCGAGGTGGAATCGAAGTTCTCGGGCCGCGAGGGCATCATGAGCGGCATTTCGCACAACACGCCGCAAGACGCATTTGTCAAAGTTTTCGGTAAAAAGTAATGAACGTCACCATGCTGCTTGATTTCGGGCGCTTTTGCCTTGCCGCATACCTGTGCGCCGTGGCGTGCCTGAACGTCACCATGTACCTCATCGCCGCATTTTACCAGAAGAAATTCGGGGAGCCCACGCCGAGGATTGGATTCATCGTCTCCATCATTCTTTCGCTGCTGTGCGCGCTCACCGTGTTTGTTTCCGCGGGCGACGGCAAAATGCTCGGCGCGCTGCAGGCGGGACTGGTCATCCTGGCCGCGATCTCGTCGATGATAAGTTCCACCAACCTGTTCCTTAAAATGGGAAAGCCGAGGAAATAGGCGCATGGGCTTCACCCACTACATCGTTCTCTTTGATGCGTCGGCGGTGCTCCTCATGGTCATTCTCATTTATCTGAGCAGGCCCCTCGGCGTTGCGCTCAAGATCCCGCCGTGGTACCGCCTGCTGTACGTGACTTCGATTGTCATCGCGGTCACGGCAATCTCTGAAATAATCGGCAGCGACCTCGGTCTTCACATCCCGCAGAGTATTCCCATGCTGTTAAGGGTTGTATCGGCGGTCGTCGCATTTTTAGTGTGCCTTAAATACTGGAATTGGGCTTTTTCGGAATTTTTCAGAAAATAGGGGCAAAAGTTCAATGAAAAAGAAAATCATTGTCGTCGAGGATGAAATGGACATAGCGGAACTGGTGAAACTGGTTCTGGAGACCGACGAATTCGAGGTGCAAACCGTACTCGACGCGCCCGCGGCCTACGACAAGGTGAAGGAATACAAGCCCGACGCGGTGCTCCTCGACCTCTCCATGCCCAAGATGAACGGCTGGGAAGTGTTCAAGCAGATCCGAAGCGACCCGGAGTTCGCCAAGCTCCCCATCGCGATCCTCACCGCCAAGACCCACGCCTTTGACGAGATGGTGGGGCTGCATGTCATGAAGGCCGACGCGTATATCACCAAGCCGTTCGGCAAACAGGAGCTTCTCAACAAGACCCATGGCCTCTTTACCGAACGAAGCTGACCGCCGCATCCTCATCGTGGACGATGAGGCCGACGTTCTGGACTTTCTTAAAATCTATCTCGAGAGTCTGGGATGGAAGACGACCCTTGCCTCCTCGACGGCCGAGGCCTTCTCGCAGCTCGAACAGGGCTCCTTTTTTCTCATCCTCACCGACATCGCCATGCCCGATATGGACGGATACGAATTCATCGGCAAGCTCAGGGAAAAGGGCGTTGCTTCGCAGGTGGTGCTCATGACCGGCTTCGGCTACAACCCCAAGCACACGCTCATCAAGATTTACAAATCGTCAAAAATCCCGTGCCTGTTCAAACCGTTCAACCGGACAAAGCTTTCGGAGACCATTCAGCAGATGTACGAGGAATACAATAAGGGCCTTTCCCAAGAGCCCCCGCCAGCCGTTCCCCCGCAGCAGAATACTTAAAATAAAAATTACCACGGAGCCACGGAGAAAGAATGCAGTTGGAAGTTGAAGGTTGAAAGTTGAAGGCGGTAAAACGGACAAGGCGCATTTAACTTTCAACTTCCAACTTTAAACTATTTGTTCTCTCTGTGCCTCTGTGGCAATCTTTCTTATTTGCACAGCACAACGCTTCCACCCGAATCGCACAACGGAAAATATCCCCGTCCGATCTCCTTGCAGAACTCCTCCACCGCGGCGCGAACGCCCTTGTAGCCGGGGCCGGAAAAGTCATGGACAAAAAGGAACCCGCCCTCCTGCATGCGCGGATAAAAGTACCTCAGCCCGGCGATGATGGGGAGGTACAGGTCTGCGTCGAGGCTGACAAATACGAATTTGCCTTCGATACCGGCCGCGGTATCGGGGAACCTTCCTTTTTTCACCACACAACGGCCTGGGTTTTTCATTTTTGCCAGCACCGTTTCCACGCTGGTGCCGGAGAAATCCTCGTCGTGTTCGTGGTACCCTTGTTTTCTGTCGAACGCGACGTCCTCTTTTGAAAAGCCCTCAAAAGTATCGAACAGGTACAGGGCCCGGTCGGGGAACGCCTCGTTGATCTTGCCCGCGAACTCGCCCTTGTAAACGCCGACCTCGGCGACGCTGCCGGGGATTTTCTTCTGGTATATCTCATATGCAATAAGCTCCAGCGACGAGGACCGGACATAGTCCATACGGTCGGTGACATCGAGAATTCTCTCCCGGTACAGATGCGGCATGGTGGAGGTGAGAAAGAATCCGCGGGACATTAATAGTCTTTGGCCGAGGCTGATGAATTTACGTTTTATCGTCATAGTAAAATTGTCCTTGATGAATGTAGTTGTCTTAAAAAAATAAATCCGGGCGTTCCCCCTTGGAGAGGCTTCGCCCTCCAAGTGGTCGGCCGTCCACCCCTTCGGGTGCTTCTCCCTCGTCAGGGATTTCCAAGGGTCACAAGGGTCGTCGTCCTTCGGCTCGGGCTGCCACGCTCCAGCGGGTCTATTTCCTCCCGTTGGTCGGGACCAAGCTCCAGTCCTGGGCGGCGGCAGACTTCCGGTTAGTAAAGTAACAGAATTCGCGCCAATCAGGCTAATGTAATTAATTAGTCAGGTTAATCTCCCTAAACAACAGCCTTCCGCGGGTGCGCCCGGCGGATGTGTGAAGCTTGCAGCGGTCGGTACCCGGCCGCACCCAGAAGGGGGTGTGGGTGCAGATCACCGCCGCCGCGCTGTCTTGATGCTTCGAAAAGCTCAAGCATGCGCCACTAAAGTATTTGCTACTCGACAACCGCGCGGCGGCGGAAGCTGCACCCCAGGGGGAGCCCTCCCCCTTCAAAATATTAATAACAAGACGAGGTATTTTAAATCAGACAAATTGTCCCGCCCTTTTCAAACCCCACGTTGTAATTTTAATCAGGATTTCCAGAATTACCAGGATACTCGGAACAAAAATCATGCAAGTAAAAGACATTATTATCAAAGGCGCCCGCGAGCACAACCTCAAGAACATCGACGTCACCATTCCGCGCAACAGCCTCACGGTGATCACCGGGCTTTCGGGCTCGGGAAAAAGCTCGCTGGCGTTCGACACGCTGTATTCCGAGGGCCAGCGCCGCTATGTTGAATCGCTGTCGGCGTACGCGCGGCAGTTTTTAGGCCTCATGGAAAAGCCCGACGTGGATTCCATCGAGGGCCTGTCGCCCGCAATTTCCATACAGCAGAAAAGCACGGGCCACAATCCGCGCTCCACGGTGGGCACCATCACCGAGATTCACGATTACCTGCGCCTGCTGTTCGCGCGCATCGGCGACCCCACGTGCTACAAGTGCGGCAGGCCCATCACGCGTCAGACCGTGCAGGAGATCACGGACAAAATCCTGGACCTGCCGTCGGGCGCAAAATTCCAGATCCTGTCACCGGTGGTGTCGGGCCGCAAGGGGGAATACAAGGACCTGTTCGAGAAGCTCCAGCGCGACGGGTTCGTGCGCGTGCGCGTGGACCGCATCGTTTACACCCTCGACGAGCAGATCGCGCTTGACAAAAACAAGAAGCACACCGTCGAGGTGGTGGTCGACCGGCTGGTGAACGGCGCCGGCATCAAGAGCAGGCTCGTGGATTCGCTCGAGACCGCGCTCAAGCTGAGCACCAACGGCACGGTCGCGGTCGACCTCGTGGGAAAAGACCCCATTGTCTTTTCGGAGCTTCTCGCCTGCCCGGTGTGCGGCATCTCCTACGACGAGCTCACGCCGCGCATGTTCTCGTTCAACAGCCCGTTCGGCGCATGCGAGACCTGCAGCGGCCTGGGATACCTTCTCGAGGTCGACCCGGACCTCGTGGTTCCCGACCCGTCGCGCTCGCTTTTTTCCGGCGCCATCGTGCCGTGGAACGCGGCGGCAACGCTGGGCAGCTGGAACCACCAGATGATGCTGTCGGTGTGCAGGCATTTCGGCATTCCTGTTGACAAACCGTATTCGTCGCTCACGGAAAAACAGAAGGACATCCTGCTTCGCGGCGCGGGCGAGCAGAAGATCCTCATGAAATGGGAGAACCGCAGCCGCGAGGGACACGGCCAGTTCAAGAAGGAGTTCGAGGGCGTTATCCCCAACCTCCTGCGCCGGTACCGCGATTCGACATCGGAGGAGATCCGCCGCTGGATCGAGGGCTACATGGCCCAGCGGCCCTGCCCGGCCTGCAAGGGCAGGCGGCTCAAGCCGCAGAGCCTGGCCATCCTGATCAACGGCCGCAACATCGCCGACCTTTCGCACCTGTCCATCGACGGCCTCAAGGAGTTCTTTGCCGCGCTGCCGCTGCAGCCGCGGCAGGCCCAGATCGCGAAGCAAATTCTGAAGGAGATCGGGGAACGCCTTTCCTTTCTTGTCAATGTCGGGCTCTCGTACCTTTCGCTCGAGCGCGCGTCGTCGAGCCTTTCCGGCGGCGAGGCGCAGCGCATTCGGCTCGCCACGCAGATCGGCTCGCGGCTCACCGGCGTCATCTACATCCTCGACGAGCCGAGCATCGGGCTGCACCCCCGCGACAACGGCAAGCTGCTCACCACGCTCGTGTCCCTGCGCGACCTGGGCAACACCGTGGTGGTGATCGAGCACGACCGCGAGACCATGCTTTCGGCCGACCGCATCCTCGACATCGGGCCGGGCGCGGGCGTACACGGCGGCAGGCTCGTGGCGAGCGGGACGCCAAAGGAGATCATGGCAAACCCGGCGTCGGTCACCGGGCTCTACCTCGCGGGAAAAAAGAAAATCCCGGTCCCGGGCCGGCGACGCAGCGGCAACGGCCGCTTCCTCGAGATCACCGGAGCCAGTGGCAACAACCTTAAGAACATCGGCGTTTCGATTCCGCTCGGCATGCTCGTGTGCGTCACGGGCGTGTCGGGCTCGGGCAAAAGCACGCTGGTCAACCAAACGTTGTTTCCGGCGCTGGCGAAAAAAATCTACAACGCCAAGCTGCCCTGCCTGCCGTTCAGGCAGATCAGGGGGCTCGCGCTGCTTGACAAAGTGATAGACATCGACCAGTCGCCCATCGGCCGCACGCCGCGCTCCAATCCCGCCACCTACACCAAGACGTTCGACCACATCCGCACGCTGTTCACCATGCTGCCGGAAAGCAAGATACGCGGGTACAAGGCGGGACGCTTCAGCTTCAACGTGAAGGGCGGGCGCTGCGAGTCGTGCGAGGGCGACGGCGTGATAAAAATAGAAATGCACTTTTTGCCCGACGTGTACGTACAGTGCGAGACCTGCCACGGCAAACGGTACAACCGCGAGACGCTCGAGATCACCTACAAGGGCAAGACCATCGCCGACGTGCTCGACATGACCGTGGACGAGGCGCTCGGGTTCTTCGACAGGATTCCGTCAATCAAGGCGAAGCTCGCGGTGCTGTCGCGCGTGGGACTGGGCTATATCCACCTCGGGCAGCAGGCCACCACCCTGTCGGGCGGCGAGGCGCAGCGCATTAAGCTCGCGGCCGAGCTCGCCAAGCGCGCCAGCGGCCAGACCATTTACATCCTCGACGAGCCCACCACCGGCCTGCACTTCGAGGACATCCTGCTGCTCATGGACGTGATCGGGGAGCTTGTTGACAAAGGCAACACCGTGATCGTGATCGAGCACAACCTCGACGTGGTCAAGTGCGCCGACTGGATCATCGACCTCGGGCCCGAGGGCGGCGACAGGGGCGGCACCGTGGTGGCGACCGGAACGCCGGAGCAGATCGCGAAAAGCCCGGCTTCGGTGACGGGGAAGTATTTGAGACCGCATCTGGGCTGATAATATTCGCGCGTGATTTTGAGAATTATTTCAAATCATGGAAGGGCCTAGCCGGCCCTTAGACCCGCCAAGGAAAATGCGTCTTGTAACGCCCCACTATATCTCCCCCCGGGGAGATTTATAGAAATGAAACTATTTAATTTTACTATTTTCCTTTTAATTCGGTGGATGAAATATCATCGCTTCGTTAATATTGAAGATAAGCCATGGGTCAATCCTCAAACATAAGAACAATAATTGCGCTTGTCCTCATTACCCTCGCCGGTTTCGGCATGCGGTTGTGCAGTATATCCCAGAACAGCCTGTCGCTTGACGAAGGGTACACGCTGTTTCTGGCGAAAAAAAGCACGCCGGAAATGCTGCACAGCATCATGGCGGACGACAACCACCCGCCGCTGCATTACCTTCTCATGAAATTATGGGTACCAATCGCCGGGCAGTCGGAATTTGCCCTGCGCCTGCCGTCTGCGGTTGCCGGCACGCTTGCCGTTCCCGCGGCGTACGCGCTTGCCGCGGCCGCGTTCGGCAGCGGCACGGGCATTGCCGTGGCCTGCATCCTTGCGGTGTCGCGGTATAACCTCGCGCTGAGCCAGGAGGGACGCGGCTATTCGCTCATGGTGCTGCTGGGTATCTTGTCTTATTATTTCTTTTTTCTGATTCAAAGCAGGCCTGCGAGAAAAAATATCGTATTATATGTCGTTTCAACCATTTTGCTTTTTTACACACACTACTACGGCGCGTTCGTTATTCTGGGACAGGTGCTTTACTTTGCGTATAAACTTGCCGCCTTACCCCGCGAAAATAAAACCGGCTATTTAAAATCCAACATGATCATCTTCGGCGTTGTTTTTCTTTTCTGTGCGCCGTGGTTGCCGGTTATGTTCTTCAGGGCAAGGGCAGAGGCACCCTTGACGCGATTCGGATCATTGCTGACCAAGGAAATATTCGTGGCGTTCGGAACCTACGCCGGCTCCATCTTGGCACTTCTGGTTTTTATGTTCATTCTGATTGCGTGGATGATCCAGCAGCGCCGGAATCTCTTTTCCAAGGCAACCTGGGAGACTGAAAACGGCGCATGGGCGCTCTTCATTTGCTGGGTGACCGCAGTCATCATTATTCCCTACATCTTTTCATTTTTTACCGTGCCTTTTTTCACCAGGCGTTGCGCGGTGACCGCGTCAATCCCTTTTTATATCCTCATTGCATTTACCGTTTACAGAATCAACCTCCGTTTTCTGCGGATCATCCTGCTGGCAGCCCTGTTTTTCACCTGCATATTTGAAGACCTGCGCTATTTCAGCGCTCCGATAAATCCGAGGTGGAAAGAATGCAGCCGTATGATAGACGAAGTCAAAAAAGACGGGGACGCTTTGGTGTTTTCACCCGCGGGATGCAGGGACTATGTTTTTTCATACTATTCGAAAAAAAGGCCTTCTCATTGTTTCCTGTATCCCATTCACGACGCGCCGGTTTCAGGCGAAACCAAGTCGATGATTGACACGCTCAAAAAATATCCGACAATCTATTTCGCGCGGGGATCGGAGATTCTGGACAACGGAGCGTTTGAATCGGCGCTGGCGAGGGGATTTGCGATGAAGGATTCGGTGGAGTTCGGGAAGCTGGTGATGTATAAGGTGGAAAACAGGGTTGCTAAATAGAACTTTAACGTTTCTGTTTAAAAAATATGGATTACTATATAATTTCCCAATATCTTGACGATAGCGAGGCTGTTTCGTTAAGGGACCGGCTATTAGCGGCGGGGATTCCGTCCATCATTACACCGCACGGGCCCGGCGGCCAGTTTCGCGGGGGATTTTATAATTTGGTAAAAATCAATAAAAGTGATTTTGAAAAAGCACTGCCCATTGTATCGAAATTTAATGAGGAAATTGAAACCGACCGTATCAGCAAAAAACACGAGCTGACGTTAAAATGTCCGAAATGCGATTCAAGGTCTATTTTCCTGCATGAAAAGAAATCGATTTTCGACAAGGTGTTTTATTTTGGAGTAACGGTGTGGAGATGTAATAAATGCGGGAATGAATGGTATACGTGAGAGAGCAATGTACATCTTTTAACTTATCTACGCAAACCATCAACTATTCTTAATCAGACTTTCCGCCTTTATTATCTGCCTCCTCACGCTCCCCGTTCCCGTCCCGCCGTACACTCCCCTGTGTTCAATCGCGTTTTCCCATTTGAAAACCCTGAGCGCGTCGTTGCCGAACAGCGGGGAGAATTCCCTGAGCTGGTCCACGGTGAGGCCCGTGAGTTTTGCGCCCGACGCAACGCAGCAGCCAACGAGCTTTCCCACCACCTTGTGCGCCTGGCGGAACGGCACGCCTTTTGACACAAGGTAATCGGCGAGATCGGTAGCGAACAAAAGCGGGTCGAGGTCTTTTTTAATGGCGTCCGCGTTTACCGATAGCGTTGCGATGACGTTGGTGAACACTTCCAGGACAAGCTCCATCTGGCAAAGTGAATCAAATAGTGACGCTTTATCTTCCTGTAGATCCTTGTAATATGCAAGCCCTACACCCTTGAGCGTTGCCGCGAACCCGGTGTGGTTACCGATGAAACGGCCGGCTTTGCCGCGGATGAGTTCAAGTGAATCGGGATTTTTCTTTTGCGGCATCATGCTCGAGCCGGTGGCCCAGGCGTCGTCGAGCTCGACAAAAGAGAATTCCCTTGACGACCAGACGACAAGGTCTTCGGCGTAGCGTGAAAGCAGGGTCCCGCACGACGCGCAGGCGGCAAGCGCTTGCAGCACAAAGTCGCGCGACGCAACGGCGTCCATGCTGTTGTCGGAGATTTTGGAAAAACCGAGCTTCCTTGCGAGAAAATTCCGGTCGACATTGAAGCCGCTGCCGGCGACCGCGCCGGAGCCGAGCGGCATGAGGTCGGTGCATTCCTTTACTTGTGCAAACCTGGTTTTTTCCCGTTCAAGCGCGAACAGGAACGAGAGCCAGTAGTGGGACAGGAGAACGGGCTGCGCCTGCTGAAGGTGCGTGTAGGCTGGCGCAATGACCGTCATGTCGCTTTTCGCGCGCGACAAGAGCGCCTTTTGCAGGCCGGAAATCAGCTGTCGGATGTCTGTTGCCCTGCGCATGACATACAAACGCGTGTCGGTGGCGACCTGGTCGTTGCGCGAGCGTCCGGTGTGGAGCTTTTCGCCCGCGGCGCCGATTTTCGCGGCGAGCATGCGCTCGATTGCCATGTGGATGTCCTCGTCCGAGGCGACGAAGCGCGCCCTGTTCTGTTTGAAGTCCTCGAGCAGCCGCGCCAGCCCGCGCTCGACGGCCGCGCATTCGCGCAAAGAAAGCACTTTCGCCTTTTTGAGCGCCCGCGCCCAGGCGATGCTTCCCTCGATGTCTTCCGCAAAAAGTTCCTGGTCAACCGGAAGGGAATTGTTGAACCGCTCCATCAGCCTGTCGGTCTTTTTTTTAAACCGGCCGTCCCACATGGTCATAGCTCCACTCCCTTCACCCTGAGCTGCAGTGATTTCCTGCCGTTCCATTCGTTTTCGTCAAGGCAGAACGCGAGCGTATACGCCCCGGCCCTGCCGAGCTCGTTTTTGCGGTCGCCGAAATTGAAGGCGATGGCGTCCATGGATATGCCGCCGTCCTGCACCATGAGCTTGAGATGTTTTTCGCCCACGACGCGTGGGTCGAAGCGGTTCTTCAGGTCGCGGCACACGAGCACGGGCCGCATGTTGCCGGGGCCGAACGGTTCCATTGCGGTGATGCCCGAATAAAATTCCTGCGTGAGTTCGGCCAGCCGCACCACGGCGTCGGCCGTCACCTTGGGAACAAGGTCTTCGGGCGCGATCTTTTTGTGCGCGATCTCGTTGAAGCGGCTCCTGAAGGCCGCGAGGTTCTCCTCTTTTATGGTCATGCCCGCGGCCGCTGCATGGCCGCCGAATCCCTCGAGCAGGCCCGAGCATTCGGTGAGCGCGTCGTGCAGATGGAATCCCGCGATGCTCCGGCCCGAGCCGCGCGCCAGGCCGTTTTCTCCTATCGCAAACAGAATGGACGGCCGATGGTACCGCTCCACGAGCTTGGACGCCACGATGCCCACCACGCCGCAATGCCACTGCCGCGAGCCGGCCACGATGCCGTAGTCGCGGTCCGCGTCGCAGTTCTCCTCCACCCATGAAAACGCCTCGTCCTGTATGTGGTTGTCAAGCGCCCGGCGCTCGATGTTGGCCTCCTTGAGCTCCGCCGCGTAAAGGCGGGCCAGGGCCGGGTCGTCGGTGAGCAGGAGCTCCACCCCCCGGCGCGGATCGCCGAGGCGTCCCACGGCGTTGATGCACGGCGCGATGCGGAACACCACGTCGCCGGTGGAGATGCTCGCGCCGTCGCAGCCCTGCGCCGAAAGCAGGGCGCGCAGCCCCTGGTTCTTGGTGTAGGGCAGCTGGCCGAAGCCGATGCTCGCGATGATGCGGTTCTCACCCACCAGCGGCACGATGTCGGCGGCGGTTCCCACTGCCGCAAGGTCAAGGTACCTGCTCCACAGCTCGTCGCCGCCGCCGATCCTTTTTGCCAGCCCCTGCGCGAGCTTGAGCGCCACGCCCACGCCGGCGAGGCCGTCGTCCGGGTAGCCGCACGAGGGAAGCTTGGGGTCGAGCAGGGCAAACGCGGCGGGCAGTTCGTTTTTGGGCTCGTGGTGGTCGGTGACGATCACGTCCATGCAAAGCGACTTTGCAAGCGCGACTTCCTCGCAGGCGGTGATGCCGCAGTCGACGGTGATCATGAGCGTGGCGCCCTGTCCGGCGAGCAAGCGCACGCCGTCAAGGGACAGGCCGTACCCTTCTGTCAATCTGTTGGGAAGATAGTAATCGCAGGACGCGCCGAACTGGCGCAGGAGCCTCAGCAGCATTGCGGTGGAGGTCACGCCGTCGACGTCGTAGTCGCCGTAAATGACGATCTTTTCCCTGTCGCGCAGGGCGGCGCAGATACGGTCGCACGCCTTTTCCATGTGCTTGAACAGGAACGGGTCGTGGAAATGCTCCTGCTGCGGCGCGGAGAATTTCCTGCACTCGTCCGCGGTCTTGAACCCGCGTACCGCGAAAATCGTCGCCAATGCGGTTGAAACGCCGAGCTCCGCGGCAAGGCGCTTCACCACGGCGGTGTCGACGGCTTTCACCACGATGGACTCTTTTGCGGCGCGCATGGTTGTCTGCATACGGGAACCCCTACGACACCTTTGAGCCGGGCGCGACGGGCCTGTCCGGCTGGACCACCGACAATTTGCCGTTGTCAAGCGCGGCAAGCAGCATGCCGTCGGACGTGACGCCCCGGACCACCGCGCTTTTCAGGTTTGCCACGACCACCACCTGCTTGCCCACGAGCGATTCCGGATTGTACGATTGCGCCACGCCCGCGACGATCTGGCGGGTTGCGCCGCCCATTTCCAATTGCAGCTTGAGAAGCTTGTCGGATTTCTCTATTTTCTCTGCCGCGAGCACCGTGGCCACGCGCAGGTCAAGCGCCTTGACCGCGGCGATGTCGATTTCCGCCGGGGCCGATGCCGCCGCGGAAGCGGACGACGGCGCCTGTTGGACGGCGCCCTGTCCGCGCAGCAGCTCCAGCTGTTCCATTTCAAGCGGCTGGACAAGTATTTCCGTTTTGCCAAGCTTCCCCGATCTCAGGGAAAAGACATGGTCATTCCATGAAAGTTCCGCGCCGAAAAGATCCTCAATCTTTTTGACAAGGTCAGGAGTGATGGGCTTTAAGAAGACCGCGATGGAGCGTATCATGTTGAGGCAGGTCACCATCACCTTCGCGGCCGCGTTCTTGTCGGTTTTTAAAAGTTCCCACGGCTTGCTGTCCTGATAATATTTGTTTCCCTTATCGCCGAGCTCCTGCACTTGCTCGATGACCGATTTGTAATCGGTCTTTGCATACGCGTCGGCGATGCTTTTCCCCTTTTTGACAACCTCCTCCGCAAAGGAGGCTTCCCACGCCGCATCAGGCACCTTTGCGTCGAAATACCGCTCGCAGAACACCACGGTGCGGTGGTGGAAATTGCCGATGTTGTTGGCAAGCACCGTGTTGACGCGGCTCTGGAATTCCTCGGCGTTGAGGTCGAAATCATTCACCGAGCCCGAAAGTTTTGAAGCGAAAAAGAACCGCAGGAACTCCGCGGCCTGCGGGTGTTTCGCCTTGTCAAGAAAGTCGCGCGCCAGGATGAACGTTCCCCTGCTCTTGGACATCTTCTCGCCCGCGATGTTGAGGAACCCGTGCACGAAAATCTTCGACGGCAGCCTGAAGCCCGCGCTGTCGAGCATGACCGGCCAGAACAGGGTGTGGAAATAGGTGATGTCCTTGCCGATGAAATGCACGATGCTGCAATCCGCTTCCTTTGACCAGAACGACTCCATTTTTTCATGATGTTCATCGCACCATTTTTTTGTCGAGGCCATGTAGCCGATCGGCGCGTCGAGCCAGACGTAGAAATATTTGCCGGGCATGCCCGGGATCTCGAACCCGAAATACGGCGCGTCGCGGGAAATGCACCATTCGCGGAGCTTGACCGACAGCCAGCTTTGGGCGAAATTGCGCACCTCGTCGGCCAGAACGCCGGAGCCGACGTATTTGTCAAGGAAGTCGTGGCGTCTTTCCAGTTGCACGAAAACGTGCCGTGACGATTTCAGCACCGGCGTTTTTCCACAGGTGATGCACACCGGCGACTTCAGGTCGGTCGGGTCGTACGTCGATCCGCACACCTCGCACACGTCGCCGTACTGGTCGGCAGCCCCGCAGTTGGGGCACGTTCCCTTGATGAAACGGTCGGGCAGAAACCTGCCGTCTGTTTCGCAAAAGTACTGCGAAATCTCCTTTTCCTCAATGAGCCCTTTTTCTTTGAGGCTTTTGTAAATCAGCTCCGCGTAATGCCGGTTCTCCTCGGAGTTGGTGGTGTAGAAAACGTCAAACCCGATGTTGAAGCCGGCATAGTCTTTCTTGTGCCGCTCCCACATGCCGGCCACGAGCTTTTCGGGCGTGACGCCCTGCTTCATGGCGTTGATCTGTATGGCCGTGCCGTGCGTGTCGTCGGCGCACACGTAAACGGCGCGGTTTCCCAGCAGCTTCTGGAATCGCACGAACACGTCGGTCTGCACCGCCTCCACGAGGTGCCCCAGGTGCAGGTCGCTGTTGGCGTACGGCAGCGCGCCGGTCACCAGAAACGTCCGCGCGGCAGCGCCGCTATTCTTTTTTGTCATTATTCATCCGCCCTTTCGAAAGCTCCTCGGGCGTGAGCCATTCGTCGGTGCCGTCGGAAAAGCGCACCTGGCCCACGTTCTTGAACACGTTGATGAAGGTGAGAACGCCCTCCTTGTCCTTGCCGTCCTTTCCCTTGATCACCAGCTTGCTGTCGATGGCGGGAAATTCCTTGAACACGGTGTGGTACTCCTCCTCCTCGTAACGCAGGCAGCACAGCAGCCGGCCGCAGTTGCCCGATATCTTTGCCGGGTTGAGCGATATCTGCTGGTCCTTGGCCATCTGCGTGGTGATCTGCTCGAACTCGCTGAGGAACGCGCTGCAGCACTGCTTGCGGCCGCACACGCCGTAGCCGCTCACCCGCTTGGCCTCATCGCGCACGCCGATCTGCCGAAGCTCGATGCGCGTGCGGTACACCGACGCGAGGTCCTTCACCAGTTCCCTGAAGTCAACGCGCTGGGCCGCGGTGAAGTAGAACGTGATCTTGCTGCCGTCGAACTGCATCTCCACGTCCACGAGCTTCATGTCGAGGTTGTAGTGCTTGATCTTTTCCCGGCACACCTTGTAGGCGTCGTTTTCCTTCTGCAGGTTCGCGTTGTGCTGGTTCATGTCCTTCTCCACGGCCAGGCGCACGATCCCCTTTGCGTCGCCCTTGCCGCGCTTGAGCTTGACAAGCGCGCCAACGAGCGACACGCGGCCCAGGTCCTCGCCGCGCTCCGCCTCAACCACCACGCTGTCGCCCTCGTTGATGTCGAGCTCGCTGCGGTTGCGGTAGATGGCCCGGCGCTCTCCCTTGAACACCACTTCAACCAGCTTGCTGTTTTTCGACATTCAGAATCTCCATGAGCGTCGTGACGAAATTGACCAAGATGATGCCGATGTTCCCGTAGTTCCTCACGCCCGACAGCGCGGCGTTGCACGCGTCGAGCAGGCGTCCGGTCGCGGCCGGGCCATTGAAAATACCGGCGGGGTCGGCCAGTATGTTGCTTTCATCAATATAATTTTCAGAGCACCCCTTTTTCCGCAAAAAGCTGTTTCTCAGGAGGTACAGCAGATAGGTGAAAAAACGTTCGTGCACGGCAAAATTCTTTTCCCTGGCGCGCTCGTCGATCGCGGGACCAATGGCGAGCCAGTCACCGGTGGCGCAGAGGTTCCAGAAGTCTTTCACTTCCTGGGCTGTTTCCTGCAATGTTGAACCGTTTCCGAGTTCATCGCCGTGCGCGAGCGAAAGCGCCCTTCCCAGCGAGCCCATCGAAAAGTACACCGCGTCGTTGATTTTCGCTTCATCGGCGGATTTTCCGAGCGTTGAAGCGAGCTCCTGCCGGATCCGGGGCGCCGGCACATGGCCGAACCGCACGATCTGGCAGCGCGACGCGATGGTGGGCAGCACCGCCTCGGGCCTGCACGTGGTGAGAAACAGGAAGGTGTTCTGCGGCGGCTCCTCGAGGGTCTTGAGCATGGCGTTGGCCGAGAACGCGTTCATGGTGTCAACGTCGCAGAAGATGGTGGCGGTCCGCTCGCCATCCACCGCCCCGCGCAGGATGCCCTCGTTCACCTCCTTGATCCACTCCACCGGAATGGAGGGCACCTTGTGCAAAGCCGATTTGTCAATGTCCTCGTCCTCGTAGGAAAGCGGCGCGTAGGGCGACCCGATTTTCTTGGGCACGAGCGACGCGATGAATTCCCAGCCCTTCTGGTTCAGGTCGCCGCCCGACTTGTGGCTTTCGTCAAGCAGCACCGGAAATATCACGTGCAGGTCGGGATGGCTGCCCGAAAGCGCCTTGCGGCACGCCGCGCAGGAAAGGCAGGGCGCGGTATTTTCGTCGGCGCACAGAAGCGCGAGCGAAAGGTCGAGCGCGGCCGCGAACTTCCCCACGCCCTCCTCGCCGCAGAACAGGTACGCATGGCCGAGACTGCCTGATGTAAAGGCCGGGCCGAGCATCTCCTTCACCCGTTCCTGGGCAACGAGGTTTTTCCAGACCATTGATTTCTGATTTTTCGGCATGATAGTGTTAAACACGTTTCTGGATGAAAACTGAAACAGGATTAATAAAAATAATTGATATCAGAAGGGATTTTTAGGACGTTTTTGGAGGATTGTGAGATTCGGAATAGCCCTGGTTCTTTGCCCATTCTGTTAAATAAAGCAAATGACGGTTATATCTTCTGAGAAGGAATATCACCGCAATAAAAAGGACAAGGCTAATCCCGGAAGCAATGAAATGATGAAAAACAAATCCAAAAGAAATCCCTGCGCCAAGCAGTCCGAACAATAATCCGGAAAAAGCCCCAACCTTTCCAAACCGCCTTTTTTCTTCTACGGTCAGATGCTTGATAATTTCAGTGTCTTGCTCTGGCCAGAATACTGTCAAAAAATGAAGTTTCATAAGTAAATATTACCATGATGACATGATGAAATTCCACAATTCCAACCTAATTATGTTTCGATTAGCAAATTCATTCCGATGGCGCCATATTACTATCTTTATTAACTTGATATTCGCCGCCGCGTTAGGCAGGACTGGAGGCCGCGCCAAAGCGCGGTGCTGCCCGGACCCCCGGCGGTCTTCCGCCATCGGGCCGTGGCAGCCCGAGGCAAAGCCGAGACCGGAAGGACGGCCGACCCCTTGCCCGCAAAAACGGGCAAGGGGGAACGCCCGCATTATTATGCTTAATTTACTTTCGCTTTTTTTCCAGCCACTCCGCCGGATCCATCGCCTCGGTCGACTTCCGTATCTCAAAATGCAGTTTCGTCTCCTCATACGTCTGCGACTCGCCGACCAGACCAACCACCGTTCCGGTTTCCACTTTCGCGTCCTTTGCCACGAGCGTCTCCTCGAGCCGCGCGTAGGTGGTGTAGTAGCCGCCGTGGTCGACGATCACGAGCTTGCCCAGGCCGCGCATCCAGCCGATGTACGCCACCCTGCCCGGCGCCACGCAGCGCACCTTTTCGCCCTTTGATGCGCTTATGTCAATGCCCGTGTTCATGGTCACGGTCTTATATACGGCGTGCACCATCCTGCCGAACGGGTTTACCACAGTGCCGTCCACCGGCCAGGGCAGGGAGCCCCTGCGCTTCTCGAACGCGGCGTTGAGGCTTTTTTCGTACGGAGTGCGCGTTGTCTTGCGCTTGCTCTCGAGCGCGGCCACGATGTTCTGGACTTGCTTCTCCGCGGTTTCGAGCTCCGTGATCATTTTGACATACGATTCCTTCTGCGAGCGCACCTCGGCCAGGAGCTTTTCCCGCGATTCCTGCTCGTCAACGAACGTTGCGTACTCCGATTCCTTCGCCTTCTTGAGGCCGGCAAGCTTCTTTTTCTCCTTTTCGAGCGACTCCTTGTCGCCCGCGATGCGCGCGCGTGCAGCCGCGATGGACGCCATGAGCTGCCGGTCGTAACGGGACAGTTCGCTGTAATACCGCGCGCGGTGGAGCATGGCCGAAATGCTGGCCGACGAGAGCATGAGCCGCGGAAGCGGCTCGGGCCCGGTTTTGTACATGGCGCGCAGGCGTTTCTTCATGGCTGCCTGCCGCAACGCGAGCTCCCTACCCGCGGAATCGAGCTGGTTTCCGAGGTGCGTGATCGATTCAGACACCGAATCGATCTTGGTGGAAACGTGGTGCAGGTAGCTCTGGGAGGTGGCGATGTTCGCCTCCACCTGCTCGAGCTGCGCGACCACCGAGCCTTCCTGGTTCTGGAGCTGGCGCAGCTTTTCCCTTCCTTTTTCGAGCTCGGTCTTTATCGAATCGAGGATGACGTTCTGCTCCTCTATCTTTTTTTCGTAATCAACGGAAGGGGCCGGCTTTTCGGCAATAGGCTTCTTGTGGTTTTTTGCAAACGAGACAGAGCACCCGATGACGAGGATTGCCATCAGGAGACAAGGAATCTGCGCACCGCGCTCATGCTTCCTATGCACCCGAACAACGCCCCTATCGTGATGAAGACGAGAACCGTGAGGTACCACGGCCCCCACAGCAGATGAAAATGACCGAGCACCGCCTTTACAAGCAGCAACGACAGGGCGCCGATGGCGCCGCCGACAACGCCCTGCAGCATTCCCTCAAGGATGAACGGCGCCTTGATGTAGGCCGTGGTGGCGCCGACAAAATGCATGTTCCTGATGAGCTCCCGCCGCGCGTAAATCGTGAGCTTGATGGTGTTGCTGATCATCACATGGAGCGCGAGGACCAGCACGAGGCAAAAGAAGCCCGTCACGTAGAGCAGCACGTTCCGGTAATAATGGAGCTTGTTGATGTCTTCGCTCGACATGGCGATGTCCTCGATGCCGTCGATCTGTTTCAGCTCGCGCGACAGTGCCTCGGCGGCAGAAGCGGACTGGGACTTTTCGGTCAGGGAGAGCTCGAGCGACACCGGGAAGGGGTTTTCGTCCACCGCCTGGAGCATGGCGCTGTCGTTCTGCTCCTTGAACCGCTTCCATGCCTCTTTTTTGTCAATGACCGTCACGGAGGCCACCTGGGGGCACGCCTTCACCCGCGCCACGAGCGCGGCGAATTTGATCGAATCCGATGCGGCGGCGTCCTTGACATACACGACCGCCGCGACGCGCGCCGAGACCACCCGGAGCGTCTGGTCAATGTTCACAATGGCGACCACCATGCATCCGAAGAAAAACAGCGTGAGCCCGATCAACAGCACCGAGAGCGAGGTCATGAGCTTGGCCTGGTAGAACCCCCGGAACGCTTCCTTGATAAAATAGAAAATATTCATGGATTGATTGATGACGGTTATTCTTGATTTGTTCTTATTCTGATCTGTTAGCGAGCATTTTTAGTGTGGAATAAATGATTCGTTGTCGAGCAATTTTGCATGTATCACAATTTAGCCCGTTTTCGTATCCACGACCGCCCGCGGGTGCGCCCAACGGATGGATGAATCTTGCAACCGCCGGTACCCGGCCGCACCCAAGAGGGGGTAGCGGAAGACGGTCGCGCGTCTGTTCATTAAATCATTCTGCACTTTGTAGGACGTTGCAGCAGCGCGACCGGCTGCAGCGACGGGGAAACCTCCCCCCACAAATATTTTTTATTGTACCCTGATAAACTGCTTGTCCTTTATCTTGATGATCGACGCCTCGGTGTTGATCCGCTGGCTCGCGTCGAACGAAATCGGGCCCGACGCGCCCTTGTAGTTTTTAATGGCCGCCAGCGCCTGCGCGATCTGCGGCGCCGAGGCGGAATTGCCGGCCTGCCGCAGCGCAGCGACGATGAGCGAGGCGGCGTCGTAGCCGAGGGCGGCCACGCGGTCGGGGTCGGCGCCGTACTTGCCCTTGTACGGCCCCTTGAAATCCGTCCATTCCTTTTCCGGACCCGTGCCGGCCGGAAGGTTCGACGAGAAAAGCGCGTTGTTCACGTATTCTTTTCCGTCAACGATCACCTTGGAGTTGTGCCAGCCCGTCGAGCCCAGCAGCTGCGTCTTGATCCGGTGGAACGTGACCTGGGGCGCGAGCTCCGCCACGTCCTCGGCCTCGGCCGGCAAAAAGATGCCGCCGATTTCGTAGGACGAGTCCGCGGCCAGGAGTTTGGCGTCGGTCTTCGGCGACGGCATGGCGTCGCCGGCGAGGCTCTTCTCCACGGGCGTGCGCTGCTGCTTGCGCATGAGGAGCCTCATTTTCAGATTGTCGAACTGCATCTTGAAGTCCTGCGTGCCGGGCTCGTACGTCTCCTCGGTCACGATCTCGCGGCCGCTCTTCTCCACCTCCTGCCGGAACCCGCGCGACAGCGCCGCAGCGTAATCGTTGGCCGGCCCGATGATGGCGAAATCCCGTATGTTAAGGTTGTCCATGGCATACCGCGCGATCCTGGCGCCCAGGGTGCCGAGCGTCACGTTCATCTGGAAGATATACGGGCCCATGCCCGCGATGCCGTCCTCGTTGGCCGTGGGCGACAGCATCACCACTTCCTTTTCCATGAGGATTGAGGCGGCCACCACCGCGTCCTGGCTGAGCACCGGGCCCAGCACCACGGGCACGTGATGCTCGAACACGAGTTCCTTGGTTTTTTTCGCGGTCTCAACCATGTTGGCGCGCGTGTCGCAGATGATCAGCTTGATTTTCGCGCCCGACGCCGCGGTGTACTGGTCGAACGCGAGCTGCGCGCCCTGCAGCACCTGCCGGCCGATGTCCGCCTCGCCGCCCGACAGCGGCACGAGAAGCCCGATCTGGACAATGCCGCGCTGCGCCTCGGCGGCTTTATTAGCGTAGTCCCGCACCAGCGCGGCATGCGGGCCGCGCTCGTAGGTCTTGAGGTACTGTTCGGCCTTCTGCTTTGCGCCCACCAGCTGGCCGCTTTCGAACAGCTTGACGATCTCGAAATACACCAGCGCCTCCGTGATCCGCGGATGCATGTCGCTGCGGCCGGCAAGCGCCTCGAGTTCGTCGGCGGTGAGCACCTTTTCGCAGATCATCTGCACGTTGGAGAGGGTCAGCGTGTCGAGCGCGGCGTTCACGCCGCCGGCGAGCGCGTTCGAGAACGCGGCGAGCGCCGCGCTGTAGCTTTCGCTTTTGACAAGGAATATGCCGTCGAGGTACCACAGTCTCGGCATGAACGCGGACGAGGGATACCGCTTGAGGTAGATCTGGAACAGCCGCTGGCCCAGCGCGAAGTCCTTTTCGCGCACGCTCGACTCGATGAGCAGCGGCACCAGGTATTCGGCGGCGTTGTCGTTGCCGTGGTTTTTCAAGAATGCCCGGATCGCGGCAGAGCATGAATCGAAATGGGAGGCCTTGTAATATTCGACGGCCTTGGAAAAAAGCGCCTGCGGATCGTCGGCCGGCGAGGTCGGGACGGCGAAACAAAGGCGCATTGCGGCGCATACGATAAAAAAGGTCACACCACGTTTCATGGAATTCTCCGATTACTGGATTGCGATGGTAACAGCATCAACCTTCATTAAGGGTTTCCCTGACGGGATTGCCATGAAAAAATACACTCAAGACGAAATAAACGCCAGAATAACTAGTCTTGTACATTTTGTTATTACTTGAAAAATATCTTGTGGGGGAAGTCTCCCCCTGGCCCCCGGCTTCCGGCGCATCCCGACTGTTATGCGAAAATGAATCAGGGATTCGCCGGCGGTCCGGGGGCACACCCCCTCTTTGGCGCCGATACTCCCGTGGCCGGCAGACATCCGAGTGGCTCTCGTTCTGGCAGTGGTAATAGAGAGTTTACATGGTGGAAGAAGACAATATTGTATCGGAAGAAGTTACCTGCGATAACAGGCAGAGGCATTTTTCCAAAAGCTAATGCGGAAGCCGATTGGCGTAAAAAAGCTACTATAGGAATTCATCTGCAGCGGGTTAGGCAGGATTGGAGGCCGCGCTGGAGCGCGGTGCTGCCCGGCCCTCGCCGAAGGCATATACGGGGCCGTGGCAGCCGGAGCCGAAGGACGACGACCCTTGTGACCCTTGGAAATCCCTGACGAGGGAGAAGCACCCGAAGGGATGGGCCGGAAGGACGGCCGACCCAACTTTAAAAATACTTTTATCTGAATGCCGCCTTTACCTTCTCCAACTCATCCGGTATCATTATCTTTTGCGGGCATTTGGGAATACAGGCGTTGCAGCGCGTGCACAGAGCGGCGCCGCCCCTGTTGTTCTTTTTTGGCAGGTCTTTTTTGCTTTTCGCAAGCTTGCGGTAATTGCGGGTGAGCAGCCACTGGCGCACCTTTCCCTGGAAATCGGCCGTGGCAGCGCCGGTCTTGTTGTTGAGCAGGGCGAAATTTTGCGGAATGTCAACGCCAGACGGGCACGGCATGCAATAACCGCACGCGGTGCACGGTACCGCGATGTTCTTGCGGTAAATCGCGGCGAGCTGTTCCACCACGCGAATCTCCGCGGCCGACAAGGTGCCTGCGCCGGAGGCGTCGGCGCTCGCGCAATTTTCCTCCACCATTTTTCTGGTGCCCATGCCGGAGAGGAGGCACGCCACTTCGGGCCGGTTCCACACATACTGCAGCGCCCAGTCAACGGGCGTACGCTGCACCGGCGCGGCCTTCATGACGTCGAGCGCCTCCTGCGGCGGACGCGAGAGCTGCCCGCCCTTGAGCGGCTCCATGACCACGACCGCGATCCCCTTCGCGTGGGCATACTTCAGGCCCTCATCGCTGGCCTGCACCGTCGCGTCCATGTAGTTGTACTGGACCTGCGTCATGTCCCACGGATAATAATCGATGATCTCCCTGAACACCGGCAGGGTGTCATGAAAGGAAAATCCGATGTGTTTTATTTTCCCCTCTTCGCGGGCCTTTTCCATTTTGTCCATCAGGTTCATCCGTTTCACCTTGGCGAAATTGCCCTGGTTGAGCCCGTGCAGCAGATACACATCGATGCACCCGATCTGGAGCCGTTCCAGCTGCTGGTTCAGGTAACGCTCAAAAGCATCGGCCTCCCGCATGAGTATCATGGGAAGCTTCGTGGCGATCCGCACCTTTTCGCGGTACCCGTCCTTGAGCGCAAGGCCGATCACCTTTTCGCTCTGCCCCAAATGGTACACCCACGCCGTGTCGAGGTAGTTTATCCCCTTGTCAATGCCGAGCCGGATGATTTCGACCGCCTTCTTTTCGTCAACCCCGCGCAAAAATCCCCTGGAGGGCAAGCGCATGCAGCCGAACCCGAGCGCCGAGACCTGCCAGGGAAGGGAGCCCATTTTTCGGTATTTCATTGTATGTCCTTACTGTTATTCTGGTAATGATAATCCGATGAGAAAATTACTTGATAGCAGGGAGAAAAGGTAAGAAGTATGTAATAAGTGCGACGAAATTTCTAATAGGTTGCTATTTTTCTAAATGGCAATCCATGCGAATTTGAAATAAGTCCCAACAAATTTATTCAAGGATTTCTTTCGCCGTTGAACAATAGTTCTTCTGAAAGCAATCCTCGCATGCCCCGTCGCAACCGTCGATGACAAAGGTAAATCCCGCGTTCCCATACGTGCCGACCGATTCATTGGGGATGAAATCCTCGACAAGATATTTATAAAGGACTTTGTCTGGCAGTTTATTGGCGAACCCGAATTGGATGTCGTGCATCGTGAGGACCCGGACGATTTCCTTGATTTTATCGGAGAGCTGCTTGCGCGACATCGACGATGCGGGCGGGAATTTAAAATCTTCGGGAAACAATGTTCGTACCGGCACATGCGGCTCCTTGTCCGCTTCCTCGAAGGCCATGACGTTTTTAAGGAAGGCATTATGCAATTTCGGATCAACATCCCCGTTTTTATAGGTGACGCCGGCCTGCAGGCCGAGATCAGCCTCGAGGCCCTGGTTCTCGAGCCCCAGGTCCACTTCTTTCTGTTCGTCAGTGCGCCAGTCGTCTTGATTCACAGTAACTCCTTATGGTAATTTCTCGTTTGATTTAAATATCAATCCGCATTCTACAATCTACAATTTTATTCCCCGCCATACCCCATTTTCCTCAAAAACCTCTCATCATCCCTCCACCCCTTCTGCACCCTGACATGGCACTGAATCGAGGCGGGCACGCCGGTGAGTTTCTGCAGGTCCTGCGCGGCGCGCTCCTGAATTTTTTTTATGAGTTTCCCGCCCTTGCCGATGATGATGCCTTTCTGGCCGTCGGTCTCCACATAAATCGTGGCGTCCACGTGGTGGCAGTTGGGCGATTCGCGGTAGCCGGTGACCTCCACGAACGCCGCGTGCGGCACCTCCTCCTTGGTGTTGTAGATGATCTGCTTGCGGATGTATTCGGCGGCAAAGAACCTGGTGTTTGCGTCTGTCAAGTCGTCCGCCGGGAAATACGCCGGGCCTTCGGGAATAAACGGGTCGAGAAGCTTCAGAAAAATGTCCTTTGTCGCCGGTTCCTTGGCGTTCACGGCCGCATGCGGCGCATTGGCCAGGGCCGGGTGGCGTCCGAAAAACGTTTTCACCATGGCGTCCGGGCCGTCGCAGATGTCTTTCTTGTTGAACAGCACCACCGCCGGCAGCTTGCTTTTCGCAACGATTCCGGCCACGGCGTCCTCCTCCCCGCCAAATTCCCTCGCGAGGTCAACGATGTAGCAGACGACGTCCGCGTTGTCCGAAAGCGCGGCCGCGCTTTCGGCGAGCATGCGTTCGTTGAACGCGTGCTTGCCCCGGTGTATTCCCGGCGTGTCGATGAACACCAGTTGAAGGCCGTCCGCATTGTAAATGCCGCGCAGGTTCTTGCGCGTGGTCTGCGGCATAGTTGAAACAATGGAAAGCTCCTCGCCGAGCACGGTATTCATCAAAGTGGATTTGCCGCAGTTGGGGCGGCCGACCAAGGCGATAAAGGCGGAACGGGACGGTTTTTGCATGTTTTCTTGAGTTGACATGTTGGATGCTTTCGCTGCGATAACCTCACCCCGGCCTACAAATATCCCGCCCCTACGGGGCTCAGAAATTTAATAACTTCCTATCGGTCAACCTTATTATTAAACCAATCAGGATTCTTAAACAGCCACGCTCCACGGGTGCGCCCAGCCGAGGTGTGAATCTTGCCACGGCCGGTACCCGGCCGCACCCAGGAGGGGGTAGCGAAGGACTCCGCAGTCCCGCCCTTGGCGGGACGGGGAGGCCGGAGCGAGGGGGAAGCTTCCTCCCATGAATAAATCTTACTTTACCCAGGCGCCTTTTTCAAATCCCCCGTTATGATGTCCACCTTGCTCGCGGCCTGTTCCTCTTTCTGCAGCTGGCGGATGTATTTCCTGAAGACCTCGGCGCCGATATAGGCCGAATGCACGGTCCAGAACTGGTCGTGCACCGTGACGATGCCCACGGCGATGCGCTGCCGCGGGTCGGTGGGGTGCGCGGCAAAGCCCACGAACCAGTCAACCTTGCCGAGCTTGTCGTCGTCGACCGAGCCGGTTTTCCCGCCGTAATCGATGTCGTCGAAATACGCCGTGTGCTTGACATATCTGAACGAGGTCCTCGCCGTGCCGTACCGCGCCACGCGCTCCATCATGTCATGCAGCTTGAGCGCGGTGCTTTCGCGCACCGGGGCGCGCCACAGCCGCGGCGACGCCCGGTACACGAGACACGAATCACCGGTGGTCACGCTGTCGACGAAATACGGCACCGGCATCCGTCCCTTTTGCGAAACGGCCGCGGCGATCAGGGCGCCGAACAGCGGCGACATCTTGGTTTTCTGGTTGAAGCCCGAGGCGATTTCCGCGACCGCGATCGCGGAGTCCTTGTCCGAAATCGCGGCCACCGGCGTTTCGTTGTCGAGCTCGAACGGGATGCGGCTGTTGAAGCCGAACTTTTCAAAATATTCACGGATGACCGCCGGCCCCAGCACGTACACGCCGATGCGGCCGAACACCGGGTTGATCGAATACGAATACGCGTCTGTCAATGACACCGGCGCGTAGGCCGCGAGGTCCTCCTTGAGCTGGAACCGGTACAGGGTGTAGCGCCTGCCCGCGAGCGGCAGCTTGCTCTCGGGCTCCATGTTCCCTTTTTCGATGGCCGCCGCCGCCGTCACGGTCTTGAACACCGAGGCGGCCGGGTACAGGCTGCGCGCGAAAAGGTTGTCGCCCAGCGATGGCTCGGCCTCGCGGGTGTACGATACGAGCGCGAGCACCCGTCCGGTCGCGGGCTCCAGCGCGACGACGGCGCCGTATTTGGGATGGTACTGCTTGAGCAGGGCCTGGCTGCAGCGCATCACCGTGGTGTCGAAGCTGTAGTGAAGCACGTAGGATTTCTTGCCCGCCGTTACGGTGTCGCACACCGCGTTGAAACGCGGCGGATGCCTTTTGAAAAATTCGGCAAGGTCTGACGCCGAAAAATTCCTGCCGGAAAATCCGGGATTGAACAATGCGAACTGACCGAAAAAAGACTGTCCCTGTTTTCGCTCCGCCCTTGGCGCCGGTTTCGCCGCGGCGGGCGCGGCGGTTTCGCTGCGCGGCGGTTCCCGATGTGTAAAGCGGCTTGGGGAAGATTTCTCCGATGGCTCCCTGGCGATGAAGATTTTGATTGCAACAGCGAAAAGAATAATGGCGAGAAAAAAACGGATGCGGCCTTTTTTCGGGATGCGCGGCGGCGTCTTGAAAAACGGGAGTCCACCCGCACGGCCGGCACGCCCGATCCGCTTCATCATGGGGGATTCGGGAAGATTGCCGCGCCGGTCGCTCATGAATAAAAAATAACTCTAAGCATGTACTTTGGGGGAATGGTATTTGTTCATGATTTGTGGAATTTAAAAAGGTTGATGGGTTCGAACGGTTTGCCCACAATGAGCTTGCCGCATCCGCTTGTCGACCCATCAGCCATTTCTTTACTAAAACGTGATCGCCGTCGAAATCCCCATGTTGTTGTTCGGCACAAGTTTGTGGTTTATGTCCCACTGGTACCCGAAGCGCGCGTCCCAGATGAGCGACGCGCCCTGCGTGATCGCGACGCCGAGGCGGTACCCCCAGTAGAACGACGGCGTTAGGTCGAAGAACTGGTCATAGGTCGGCCTTCCCAAGCTGTCCGTCTTCATGACCGTGGAGCCGATATCCGATTTGTAAAGATATGCCTCGACCTTGGTAAGCTTGGGGATCCGCTTCACGAGCGCGTCCCCGATGCCGGCGGACGCCTCCAGGCGCTGGTCCTTGGCGTCGCTTTTGCCCATGAGGTACTGATAGGAACCGTTGATGAGCAGGACATTGGCGATATTGGCCCCGAGAATGCCGAACACGCCGTTGAGCGATTGGTTGGGCACGGTGCGGGATTTGGTCAGCACCACGGGATACCGCTGCACCCGTTCGTCAAGGTAATACGGCCCGAAGTAGCCGGGAATGAACCTGCCCTCGATGTGGCGGTATTCAACGCGAAGGTTCGCGGGTCCCGCGTGCACGGCCACGCCGGGCGCGCCCAGGCCCCAGCCGGTGCTTTGCGACTTGACCATGGCCGTGTCGGCGACGATGGCGGCCTGGCCGTAGAGGTCGAGGCCGAAAACGTCCGAGGTTATGAGGGGCAGCCCGATGTCGGCGCCCGCCACCGCATACCGGGACACCGAATCGCGGTAGGTGGTGTCGATGGTGAAGGTGCTGGTGTCGGCGTCACCCTTGGCGATAAGGGAGTCCACGACCGCGGGCGAATACTTGCTGCGCCAGTAGGCAACGTCGAACACGCCGTTGTGGTTCAGGTCGCGGGGATCTCCCGTCGTGGACCAATTATGCGCCGGCGCGAATTCGTTGAGGTCGACGCCGTAAGTGGCGCCGATTGACAGGCCGGAAAGCACGGGCACGCCCGTGGGCTTGAGCGGGCAAACGGCCAGCCGCGCCGCGCCGAGGCCGCCCTTGTACTGAAATTCGAGAAAATCGGAGACCATGGTCTGCACGGTGATGCCGATGGGGCTTATGTTGTTGAGGTAGAACTGGAACCCCAGGAGCTTCTGGTCGGGATAATGCAGCATGTTGGTGAAGCGATCCACCACGAACCCGTAGCCGAATGTCACATTTGTCAAGCCGCCGACCTTGACGAACACGGGGTCGTTTTCGTATCCGAAGCGCAAGTACCGGATCTTGCGCGCCAACGATTCGACCCAGTTGTCCTTGTCAAATTGCCAGCCCTTGTTCGAGAAATCACCCTTCGCGTCGATGAACAGCTCCACGTCGAGCCCGATGCCGAATTTCCAGATAGGAATGTCGGGCGAGAACGCGAGCCGCGTCCACTGCTCGTCGCCCACCGTGACGCTGCCGGCCGAAAGCTCCCACGTGATGCCGGGTGCGGCGCCTGCCGGCGCCTGAGTTTCCTTTTTTTCACCTTGCGCGGACGCGGGCTGCGCGGGTTTTTGTTCGGGCTGGCCGGGCGCGGCAGCCTGTGCAACCGGGGCAGGCTGCGGCTTTTCTTCCTGTTTCGGTTTTTCTTTTTTGGGCTCTTCCTGTTTTGCCGCGGGCGCGGGTTGCGGCGTTGCGGCAGGCACAGCAGGCTGCGCCGCTGGCTGGGAAATCTTCTGGGCAGTGTCTTTTGCCGACTGTTGAGCGGTTTGAGAAGTTACCCCCGGCCCCGTTTCCTGGTCAAGCCTTGTTCCAGACCAGCTTTCCAGCGAAGCGATCGCATCGGGCGGAAGCTTGCCCTCCTTGAACGACCCGCCGACGGGATCGTAGATGCCGAAATTTCCCGGCGTTACGATGAGCGGTTCGCCCTTGGGCGGCTCAATGCGGATTTTTCCCGAAAGCACGGCCGCGGTGGGCTCGCCCTGTTTTGTAAACTTGATCGCCGCAGCCGTGCCCACCGGAACGAACGCGCACTTGCGCAGCACCAGCTTGACATTCGCGGCCTCGGCGCCGCTCTCGCGTTTTAAAAACACCTGGCCCTGGTCAAGATATACGGTCACCGCAGAGTCGTTTCCCCCGATGGCCGCGCGCAGTTCACCGCGCAGATACAGCGCGCACCCCCTTCCCAGGAAAAGTTTCGAATTGTAATTGTCATCAAGGTACATGGAGTCGCCGATCCCGACCGTAGCGCTGTCCTTTACCGCGGTCCAGCTCCCTTTCTGCTGCTGCCACACCAGGATGACGCCTGAATCGGGCCTCACCGTGAAAGCGGCGGCGCTCATGACGGCGACCAGGCATGCTGCAACGCACATGACGGCTCTAGGCAACATACAGAAACCTCCTTGGAAGATAACTTTCACTGGTGATTTTTATATTGTGATTTTACAATGGTTTTTGGAATGTTCGCAAGAAAAAAGTCCCTTTCAGGTTTTTGCCCCGCCTTAAATCTTCTCCAGCCACGGCCTCATCTGCTCCCAGGCCTCTTCCGCCGAGAGCGCATTGAGGCTTGCCATGGGATTCATCCCCGGCGGAAGCCAACGGTCACCCACGTTTTTTGCGGTCCATACCGGAAATCCAGGCATGGGTTTTCGTATCAAAAGGTTTTTCTCGCCCCACGGGCCGTTGCGTTTTTCATCGGTGGGGCCGAAAATGCCCGCCGTGGGCACGCCCAGACACGCGGCCATGTGCATGATGCCGGAATCGTTCGCGATGCAGCATGCGCATTTGGAAAGAAGCGCCGCGGTTTTTTTCAGAGGCACCGGTTCTATTTCCAATGAAGGCTCCCTCATCGAAGCTTTGACCGCGTGTTTGACTGCAGATTCATCACCGGACCCAATGATGACGGCGTGCGCTCCGAGCATGCGGCAGGCGCGGTCCGCAAGCGCGGCGAATCGTTCCGGCGGCCAGCGCTTTGCGTCCATGCCGTGTTCCGCGCTCGAGCCTGGATGGATTGCTATCACCCTAGAGCCGCCGGCAACCGGCCGAAGAAAATCCTCCGCCCACCGCTCCTCCTCACTGCCGAACTGCCGGGGAAACACGATGGGCTCGGATGAAAGATCTTCGTTCAGGAAAAATCCCGCGAGACGCAGGTTCTGGCGCACATCGTGGAGTGCGGGATCAACCGCGACAAGATCGGTGCCGAGAAATGACAAGCTTGACAAACGCTTTCTTTCATACCTGAAGCCATACCGCCGCCTGATCCCGCCGAGCAGCGGGAGCGCATGGTACTGCCAGGTGTTCGACGGAAAGAAATTCAGGCACGCGTCAAACCGCGCACTCCTCAGGCGGAAAACGGCCGCGGCCTGGCCCGCGATATCGCCCTTCATCTTGTCCGGGTCAAGGGTTTCGACGCCGTTCCACAGGGGATCGCCCTGGGCGAGCGCGGCAATGCCCTGGCGCAGGGCAAGCATGTGCATCGGCATATCGGGCCTGCGCCGCTTGAGCGCATAAAACGCCGGGTAGCACATGAGGTAGTTGCCAATGCCGATGGGACAAACGCAAAGAAGTTTCATTACTTGATGTCCTATAATAAAAAACGGGCGTTCCACCAGCTAAAGCTGGCGTCGGCCCTCACTCCGGTCCCGGCCATCGCCTCGGGCTGCCACGTGCTGGGCCGCCACGCGGCGGCGTCTCCCGTGCGGCGCGGGACGCCCAGCGCGGCCTCCGTTCCTGCCTAACGCCCGAATACACTGAACCTCCGTCCCTCATTTTCCGGCAGATGCAATCGTAACGATCAATTATTTACAAACGGCATATTCTCCTGTCAAGCACCTTCGGAGAAAATATTATTATAAAACTTCTTTGATCTGATAGGTGTTCTTCGGCGCCGAATGCGTGATCATCTCGCCGATCAGGCCGATGGATATAAACTGTATCCCCATGATGATAGCGCCGAGCGACAGCAGCACCAGGGGCCGGATGTGCATCTGCCGGGTGACGATCCATTCAACGCCGAAATACGCGAGCACGGCCGAGCCGAGCAGCGCGAAAATCAGCCCCACAAGGCCGAAAAAGTGCAGCGGGTTTTTCATATACTTGCGGAGGAACAAAAGCGTGAGAAGGTCGAAAATACCCTTGAGCCCCCTGCCGAACCCGTATTTCGACTTGCCGAATTTGCGCGGATGGTGCGGCACCACCATCTCGGTCACGCGATAGCCGTCCCACGCCGCGAGCACCGGCAGGTAGCGGTGGCGCTCGCCGTAAATTTCGAGAGATTTTGCCGCGACGGCCCGGTACGCCTTGAACCCGCAGTTGAAATCGTGAAGCTTGACGCCCGCGAAAAGCGAGGTGGTGAAGTTCCACACCTTTGACGGCAGGGTCTTGGTGATGGGATCGTAGCGCTTCTTTTTCCAGCCGCTTACCACGTCCCAGCCGCTTCCAAGCAGCTTAACCATGTCGGGAATGGCGGCGGGATCGTCCTGCAAATCGGCATCCATGGTGACAATCACGTCGCCCTTTGCATGGTCGATGCCCACCGAAAGCGCGGCCGCCTTGCCGTAGTTCCTGCTGAACCGCACGGCGCGGACCTTGCCGGCGTACTCGCGTGAAAGCGCGGCCAGCGTGTCGAACGAACCGTCGGTGCTGCCGTCGTCGACGAACACCGCCTCGTAGGCGATGCCGGCGCCGCCCATCGCCGCGTCGACGCCCTGCATGAGGGGCCGAAGGCTTTCGTTCTCATTAAGCAATGGGATCACGATTGATAGCTTCATTGGTTTTCCTCGTTGGGGAAAATTTATTTATAACAAACATAATGCCGCCCACCAGGCTTGCCGCGCTTCCCACGATGGTCGCCAGAAACCCCATCACGATCGCGGCATGCGCCGGGAACCCGGCTAAGGCGAACAGCGTGCCGCCCACGCTCTCCCGGATGCCGAAGGGCAGCGGGACCACCATCATCATGGCGAGGATGGGCACGAAAATGAAAAAATAGTGTATGTTCGCGGCGCTGAGAAGCCCGAGCGCCCCGGCGCACATGATGTGCACGCCGATGCGCATAAACTGGACCACGGTCGAAAGCACGCCCACGGGCAGCAGGATGTGCACGTCGTGCGTCTCGATGATCGTTTCGTCAAGGATCCTTTTCAGCGCGTCCCTCTTTTTGAACGGTATTTTATCTATGAGCGCAAACGCGGCCGTCTGCAGTTTTTTCGACATGAGAAACAGCAGCGCTCCGCCGAAGCAGAAAAACGTGACGAACAGCGCGACAATGGCGAGCGTCATGCTCCGGCTTTCGAGGGCCTTCTGCTTGATGAGCAGGACGCTCCCGAAAATGGCGTAGCCGAGCATGGCCCACAGGCCGGCAAACCGGTCGAGGAACGTGGCCGCGAACCCGGCCTTGCCCTGCCCCTCGCCGAGCTTGATATATGCGACTTTCACCGCGTCGCCCGTGATGATGCCGAGCGCGAAATTGTTGAAGAACATGCCGATAAAATACAAGGAGAACACGCGCCAAAACGGCAGCGCCACCCCCCTGTTCTTGAGGATGATCTGCCACTGCACCACGCCCAGCCAGCCGCTCACGAAAAAAAGGACCAGCGCGGCCGCGAGCCAGGCAAGGTCGGCCTGCCTGCAGGTGCCGAGGATCTCACGCCACCCGAGCTTCCAGATGATGAAGGCGAGCACCGCGGCGGTGACCAGGATTTTAACCATCGCCGACGCTATCGCGCGCATACGGCCTCGGTGAGCCATTGCTCCATTTTTTTCGCGCTTTCGTCCCAGGAGAACCCCCGTGCCCAGCTCCTGCCGCCGGCCTCGAACTTGGCACGCAGCAGCGCATCGCCGAGCACCGCGCCGATGCAGGCCACCAGGTCGCTGCAGTCGTTCTCCTTATACAGCAGCCCTGTCTCGCCGTGCCGCACCGAATCACGCAGCCCGGGCACATCGTTGGCCACCACCGCGGTGCCGCACGCGCCCGCCTCGATGTTGGTGATACCCCACCCCTCCTTGCGCGAGGGGTTGACAAATACGCTTGCGTTGCGGTACAGGTTTATTTTTGCTTCCTCGGATACAAACCCAAGGAATTGCACCCTGTTTTCGATGCAAAGCATGCGGGCGCGGGCACGCAGGTTGTTTTCATCGTCGCCGGCGCCGGCGATCGCAAGGCGGACGTTTGATCCATTATCGGAGAGCTTTCTTACCGCGTCAAGCACGATGGCAACGTTCTTGTATTTCTTGAGCCTTCCGGCGTATAAAAGAAGACCCGGCTCCTTTTTCACCGCAGGATCCGGCGCGTATTTTTCGGTGTCAACGCTGTTCTCGATGATCCGGATCGAATCCTTTGCAAATCCCATTTCAACGAGTTCGGCGGCCGTGCTCCGGGAAACCGTGCAGACCGCCGTGCCTTTGTACCCCCAGGCGTTCAGCCGCTCCATGAACAACACATACCGTGCGGATGGGTACGACGTCAGCCCGAAAATCGTATCGCCGAACAGATGATGGAATATCACGCCGCATTGCTTTTTGGGAAACCACTTGGGCGAGAAAAACGGCAGCTTGTTGACATCGTCCACGATGCAGTCTATGCGGTGTTTCCAGAACACGCGCCTGATTAGAAACGGCGCCTCCCAATTGAACAAATACGTATGTCCCCAGCGGTATATTATGATGCCGTCCTGGTCATCTTGCGCTTTACAACCGTGAAATTTTGTGGTAAGGAGGATCACGGAATGTCCTCTCTTGACAAACCGCCTGAAGATCTCCTGGAAATGAACTTCGGCGCCGCCGGCCTGCGGGTGCTTTAGGTCGCGCCAGTTGAGAACCAGAATATTCATGGATAAAAAATACATTTCGTTGCCCGGCGTTATGCCGGTAAAGCAATAAAAAACTCCCCGGCGCTTGTCTGCGCCGGAGAGTTGTGCTGTCGTGGAGCTATGAGGCCCTTATCAGTCGTTCTCGGTAACGCCCGCAGGAAGTTTGGGAACTGATCCTCTGAACCCGTAGAAAAAGATGTACAGGTAGCAGATGAGCGGAATAATGAACGAGTGGTGCAACCCGATCATGTCTGCGACCTTTCCCATGAGCGGCGGAACGAGCGCGCCGCCCACGATGGCCATGCATAGAAGACCGGAACCCGAGCTGGTATGGCGTCCGAGTTTCGCAATGGCGAGCGTGAAAATGGTCGGGAACATGATGGAATTGAAAAGGCCGATGGCCAGCACCGACCACATCGCGACATGGCCCGCGCTTGCCATGGTGACAATAAGCAGCAAGCAGACCACGGTCGCGTTGAAGGCAAGAACCGCGCTTGGCTTGATAAATCTCAGTACCGCGGAGCCTATGAAACGGCCTACCATGGCGCCGCCCCAGTAGAACATAAGGAACTTTCCGGCCTGTTCGGCGGTGAAACCCACCAAGTCTTTCATGTAGTTTACGAGGAAACTTCCAATGGCCACTTCGCCGCCAACGTAGAAGAAAATGGCGAGTACGCCGAGCGCGAGATGGGGGTATCTGAGGGTTTTCTTGTATAGTTCGACGGTTCCTTCGTGCTTTGCACCGGGATCACGGGCCTCTTCCACGATTTTCGGGAGTTTCATGATCATAAAGAAAATCGCGAGCAGCGCGAACACCCCCGCCAGCATTAGATACGGCACCTGTACCGCGTGAGCGTTGGTCTGGAGTGCGGCGGCTGCATCAGTAGCGTTCATCTGGGCGATTTGATCCGCAGTTTTTATTGCGACGGAAAGGATGAGTACCGAACCGAACCAGGGCGCGACCGTGGTGCCGAGTGAGTTGAATGCCTGGGTAAGAACCAGACGCGAAGATGATGTTTTAGCTGGTCCTAGGATCGCGACATAGGGATTTGCCGCAACCTGCAGAAGGGTGATCCCCGAGGCGAGTACAAAGAACGCACCGAGAAACACTGGATACGACTGGCTGCTTGCTGCGGGAAAAAACAGCACGCATCCGAGTCCGGAAACGAGAAGTCCAATAACAATACCGACTTTGTACCCGATCTTCCGCACAATGACGCCCGACGGCAAGGATATGATGAAATATGCGGCAAAAAACACAAACTGAACAAGCGCCGCTTCCGCGTAATTCAGTTTGAAAATCGCCTTGAGATGGGGAATGAGAATATCGTTGAGACATGTCATGAATCCCCAGATAAAAAACAGCGACGTGAGCGTCACAAGCGCGGGCATGTAATTCTTGCCCTCTTCGATTGGCGCTGTAGCGGCTGTCGCGGAGGTAGGACTGATGCTTGCCATGAGCTTCTCCTAATGTTAAGTGTGGGATAAACAAAAGGGCGAAAACAATGACCAAAAAAAATAAGCATAAGGCCGGTGCCAAGTCAAGAAGAACCTATGAGCCGGGCGGATGTCCGTTCACGCCCGTGAACGCCTTAAAAAGCAAAAGGCCGGCGGATAACCAGCCAGCCTCTAAGCCGTATTTTTTTTTAAAACACTATTAAAAATTCGCTGAAAGCCTCATCATCCACCACCAGTGGTTTTTAGACTGCAGGAAGTCGTCGTTTTGGGCATAGTCCGGACTCACAAACGAAATAGGCCTGAAATGATCGCGGCCGACAAGGCCTGAAATTGCAAATTTGTTTAAAAAGTTTTTCTGGAAATACAATGAATACTTTGACGGCTCTGGTTTTCCAAAGCCGGCGGCGTATCGATAGGAGTTGGGGTACGGAACAGGCGATTTGTAATTTACCCCCGGGTTGACCGCGTAAAAATCGCTATTGGGATATCTCTGGCTGAACCATTCGAACTCAAGTGACATAACATCAAGCCCGAGGTCCCATCCCAGGAAATGGTCCATGACACCGCTCGCAAGGGCAGGCAGCAGCGTGATATAAGAAAGCAGCCTGATGTCCGAGCCTGTTTCGTCTTTAAGCCATTTGGTAAGGAGAAGGGGAAGAACGCCGTAGCTGATCAGCGGATTGGTTGGCAGATCGATGCCAGCCATGACCGGCACCCTGTCTTTCCAGTTATTATAATAATTTATTGAATCAGCCACCGGTTTCCCGGTTCCGGGTTTGTTGGTGAAACCAACGGGAATGCCGTTGACATACTGGGTGTCCTGGGCAAAGGAGTCGTATGCAAAAATGTCCTGCGTGCCCAGCACCGCGACTTCACCGTAGATTTTCAAGTCTTCCTTGCCGAAAAACGGTTTGTCGCCGAAAAATTCCGGAGCCGGCAATTTGAACTGAGGTACAAACCGTAAAGGGTTTACGGATGCGCGGGCCATGACTTTTGTGGAAGAGTATGTGTATGCCTGTTGAACGCCGTTGACATCAGTGTATTGGGCCAGGGGTTTGTCTTTGGGCGTTGTTTTTGAATCATCAACCGGGAACAGCCTTTGAAACGAAACGCCTGCTCCGATATCGAACATGTCGAACAGAGTGTTTGACACAATGGCGCTGAGCGTGCCGTCGAACAGCGGATAGTCCTGCGATTCGCTCGTAAGCATGAGATCCCACTTGAGCTGATCGATGGCCGGATTTCCCAGAAAACCGCTGAGGCGCAGGCCGAGCTGGCGAATCATGGCAAACTCAAAATTCGTCACAATGACGGTGGGATAGGCGCTGCATCTCAAAAGATATTCGCCAAGGTTTTTGGCGTCGGGATTGTACTTGACGGGAAAATACCCCACCGCGATCCTGAGCCACGGCATGTCAAGGTTGCCGAAGCTGTAGTTCACCTCGACGTCATTAGCATAAAAGAAAAAGCCCGGCCTTGTGGTGTTGGGGAAAATCTGCGGCTGGACCGTGGAAAAATGAAGGTCACATTCGGTGCTCAGGATGAATTGGAGTCTTTCGCGGTAATTTATAGCTGCCGTGAGATACATTACCATTTCCTGCTGCCATAATCTCTGAACGGTTGCATAGGGCGGCGACAGCTGGGGCGCGGGCTGGGCCTGGTCAAGCACGCCCTGCATGGCCTGGCCTTCGTCGAGCCCGATAAAAATATTGGTTTTCAATTTCATATCAGGAGATTCAATTATCGTATTGGCGTCGTGCGCGGGGCCCGATTGTCCAAGGCACACCAGAGATCCTAAAAGTATGGTGAATAATATTCTTCCTGTCATTTTTTCCCTCCGAGAAAATAACCAATGTTGTTTCTGGTTCTCATCGTGGCACTCTTGCTTCCGAATGGTTAGAAATTCGCAGACAGCCTGAACGTCCACCACCATTGGTTTTTCGTCTGAGTAAAATCATCGGTAACGGCGTCAACATATTCGCCGTTATAGGGAGGCCGCATGTGGTCGCGCGCAACGAGGCCGGACAATGCGAGCCGCTGATTAAAAAATGATTTTTTAAAATACAGGGCGTATTTTACCGTTTGCGGAGAGCCTTCACCTTTTTGTGCGAGATAGTTGAGCCTGTTTGCGTTGCTCGCGGGCAGGGGCACGTTACCTCCGGTAAAATTAAGCGGTCCGTAATCGTCAAAGGGGAATCGCTGGCTCACCCATTCAAATTCCAAGGAAAACACATCAAGCCCAAGGTCCCATCCCAGGAAGTAATTGCAAACGCCGCTTGCGAGCGCTGGTACCAAGGTCACGTATGAAAGCTGTCTGATGTCATCACCTGTCTCGTCCTTGAGCCATTTTGTCAGGAGAAAGGGAAGGATTCCGTAGCTGATGAGCGGCTGGGTAGGAAGGTTGATGCCGACCATATACGGCATCCTGTCGCCAAGAGAATCGTAATAATTGACCGGGCCGTTGGCAACCGGGTTTACCCGCGGCGCCACGACGAGCTTTTGCTGTCCGCCAGCGCCAACACCCGTGGTGTCCCACATGTATGCGGTCTGGTTTTGAAGGCCGAGTACGGCGAGCTCGCCGTAGACCTTAAGGTCTTCGGGGCCAAAAAACGGTTTATTGCCGAAAAACTGGGGCAGCGGGAGCTTGAATTTCGGGACGAACCTCAGCAGGTTGAGCGACGCCCTTCCCATGAGCTTGATGGATTTGAAGGTATAATAGCTGGTGTCGCCGTTTTCGTTGAGATAGGAATTTTGGGGGATATGAGGCGTTGTCTTTGCTTCATCGACAGAAAGGTATCTTTGAAATGAAACGCCGGCGCCGAGATCAAAGAACTGCAGCAGGTTGTTGGACACCAACGCCGAAAAGGTCCAGTCCTGCAGCGGCCAGCCCTGCGTCTCGCTGGTAAGCATCAGGTCCCATTTGAACTGGTCTATCTGGGGGTTGTTGATGAGCCAGTCCAATGTTCCATTCAAATGGAACCCGAGCTCGCGCACCATGGGAAATTCCCACCACGTGTAAATGACGGTGGGATATGCCGTGGACCTGAGCAGGTATTCACCGAGGTCTTTGGCGTCAGGATTGTACTTGAACGGGAAATATCCAGCGGATAATTTAAGCCATGGCATGTCGGGGTTGCCGAACGCATAATTCATCTCAACGTCGTTGGGATAAAAATTGAACACGCCGGTAAGGGTCGCCGGATACCTGTTGTCCTGCTTGTAAGAAAAGTCCAAGCCACTTTCAAAGCTCAAAATCAAATGCATCCGATCCCTGTACGAAAGGTCGTTGGTCAGATGAAAGATCATGCTCTGCTGCCAAACCCTTTTGAACAGATCGTAATTGCTCCGGTTGGCCGTGCCCCGCATAACCTGTCCTTCGTCAACCGCGCCGAACAGCGACACCTTGTTTTGCACGTCGTTTCCAAGGTTAAGCGCCCGTGGAGCCTGCGCGGCGGGCAATACGGCGCCGGAACTTTCCTGAACCGCGGGCTGCGAAACTGCCCGTGGAGGCTGGGAAGGTTGCTGATTGCCAGTTGCAGAATCGTCTGCCTGCGCAAAACACGCTGATGCCGCCGCAAGAAAACCCAGAACGGTGGTCCGGATCATTTGTCCAACTGCCATAGCTGTGCCTTTCTGAAAATCGGGTAAAATTTCTGATGTTATAATTTATATTGGGTTACAAAGGTAACCATGGGCTTGGTAATGTAATAAAATAAACAATCGGCCGGAAAAATAAAAAGTTTTATTTTCCCGGCCGATTAGAAAAACCCTACTGGACTACCGCTTATTGGCACCCGCCTGCTGCAGGATCCAAAGTAATTGATGAAACCAAGGCATTAGGATCATTCGCGTACTTTTCAATGGAAATATTGTAGGTGCTGTTAGGATCAACCGTCCAGCCGGATCCATGTACCCAGTGGGCAAAATCCCATTCTCTCAAATTAAAGTTGACCGTTTGGGTATGGCCCGGGGTCACGCTCACCCTCGCAAATCCCCTGAGCTGCTTTATTGGCCTTGCCGCAATGGGCGTTTTCTGACTCAGATAAAGCTGGACGATTTCGTCGCCAGCTATGGGCCCGTTGTTCGTGACATCGACCGAAACGCTGACCTTTGAGCCGATCGCCGCGCATCTGGGACATACCATATTGCTATAGGTATAAGTGCAATAGTGCAGGCCCCATCCGAACCAGAACAGGGGGATTTTCCCGGTTTTTAAATAATAAGAATATCCCTTTCCGTCGGATGGCCCCTCATACTGGTACTGCTTGCTCGCCGCGCCTTCCGCGGTAAACGGCGGCAGATCCGCAGCAGTCTTGGGGAAAGAAACGCTGAGCTTTCCGCTCGGATTGTAGTCGCCGAACAGAACATCTGCGATCGCGTCACCCTGCCCCTGGCCGGGGAAAAAAGCAACGAGTATCGAAGATGCATTGCTCCATGCGCCCTGGCTCACCGCTGCTCCGCCGGTGAGCACCACGATCGTTTTCTTGCCTGCCGCGAGTATGGATTGGACCAGCGCATTCTGGTCCGTGCCGTCTTCACTGACCGGAAGCACGACATCAGGCCTGTCATGGCCCTCGCACGCGGCATTGTCTTGGGTGGAAGGAATACCGACAAACACGATCACGACGTCGGCATTGGCCCACGTGGTGGTAACCTTTGCGGCCCCGATTTTATTCTGAATAGCCGTGAGGGGTGTCACGATCACATTTTGACATGGGTCGACGCGCGCGCTCGTGCCCTCGCATTCCGCGCCGATTCTCATCAGATTGGCATAGGGCCCGACAACCGCAACGGAATTAAGGGCCGTTTTATTGAGCGGGAGCAGCGGCGCCTGTTTTACGCCGCCCACAAGAATTGAATCGTTTTTAACCAGCACGAGCGATTCGTGCGCTCCCTTGACTGCAAGGGTATCATGGTCAGGACTGTTAATGGTGCTTGTTCCGTTCAAAGCACTGAAATCCGCTACACAGCCAGTCCAGATTTTTCCGCGCAACTGGTCAAGGACCTTCTGGTCAATGGTATCCTGAGGCACGGTGCCGTCGCACATTTTTCCGAAAATATTGACCCAGTCCATTTCGATATCGAGGCCGGAACCGATGGCGGCGGGTCCCATCCACGTGTACCAGTCGGAAACGATGAATCCCCTGAACCCCCATTCCCGTTTTGCAATGCCGGCGAGCAATGAGGTGTCTTCGGTGCAGAGCGTGCCGTTTAATTTATTGTAGGCGGCCATGAGGCCCCACGGCTTCGCCTCTCTCACGACCATTTCAAAGGGATAGGCATAGCTCTGATGCAGCGTTGTGTCGTCCACATTGCTCGATGAAGTTTCCCTGTTCAATTCCTGATCGTTGCAAACAAAATGTTTTGGCACGGCAATAATGCCGTTAGCCTGCCTGCCGCGCGTGTCCACGGTCGCCAACCATGCCGTGAGAAAAGGATCTTCGCCATAGGTTTCAAAGTCCCTGCCGCCGCGCGGGTCCCTCACCATGTTGAGCATGGGAGCGAGGTTAACGTTTTGATTTTGAATGGTATTTTGTCCGCAAGGAGGGTTAGCGGTCTTTGCCTCGCTGCCGATGGCAAGTCCGATATGGTAGGAAAGGCTCGTGTCAAAAGCATTTGCGCGTGCTGAGGGCGCGGGATACAGCGTGGCACATTTGACGTGGTTGGGGTCTCTCATGTTGATTCCCAGCGGTCCATCACACATATGGAACCCCACAACCGTGGTAAAGGGAGAGGGGGCGGTGACGCCGGTCACATCGAAGGTACAGAAACATCCTGTGCCTGCGAGCATGCCGCATTTCTGGCTATTGGGGATTCCTGCAAGTACATTGCGCGCGGTTTTTTCAAGGTTGCTCTGGTCTGCAAGAATCGTAACCGTGGCGGTATATTTGTCGGTGGCCATAGGTGCTGTGGGAAAAGTGCAGTCAAAGAAAATCTCGCGCTTTCCGTTGATACCGTTTGCCCATTGGATCGTGCCCACATCGCCTGAGGTGTTGGAGATGTTGCAGGCAGGCGCGCCGCCCACCGGATTGATTTGCAGGCTGATGCTGAGCGAATCATTGTCGCCGACCCGCAGCCAATAATTGACTTTGCCCGACCAGGTCGTTCCCGAACCGGAAATCACCTTGACCGGTACCACGACGCTGTCCAAATAAGTAGGATAGGAAGGCAGAGCAAATATGCTTGCCGAAAAGATAATGAGTAGTGCAGAGATTTTTTTCAACATGGATTTCCTCCTGGATGGTGCCTTGTATTGGGTTTTATTCAATAGGTCCTTTATTTGATTTGACCATTAATAAAGTATTTTTGCGTTTTTCTTGAATGCTCCATAGGTGAGCGTTGCAAAATAAACGCCGCTCGCCATTCTGGAAGGCATGTTCCAGGAGATCCTTCCCTCCTGAGATTTAATGTCAAACGACCTAATCAATTTTCCCGCAACCGTGAATACGGAGATTTTTCCATTGTCGGCCTTCATGCCGGGAAGAGACCAGGAAAAAGAAATGGCCCCTTTTCCGTTCACCAGCTTCTTACAGGTGAAATACATCGCATCCAAATTGAACAGCCTGGGCTGGTACACGCCCACTCCCTGCACAAAAGAGAATTGCCCACTGGTTGCCGTTTTTGTTTCCGGCGCCGCGAAAACGCAGACTGCCAGGAACAGCACCAGTAACTTGCTTTTAGAAAACATAACCGTACCCCCTTCTGGGATTTTAAATAATAATGGATGAGGATTTGTTATAATAATCAATAAAAATGCATGAATTGTAAAATATAATAATTTTATTTCCCAACAAGACAGTTAATAAAAAACATTAGAGTTTTTTCCGACTCTCACTCCAAGAGAAATTACCGGTTATAAAACGAATCTTTATGACCGGTTCCGCAGGACATTCAGTAATTGCAATCTATCAATTACCCGGATTTATCATCTAATACCCACAGAATATCTTTTAATATAATCGGAATCGGCTACAAGCATGTTCCCGTCTTTATCAAACGAAATTTTCTCCGGAAAAGCGGCTTGAGGGGAACTGTACGGGCTCGTAAAAATGTTTCCTGTTTCCATTCTTGCGATCAGGTCGCCCGCTAGCTTGAAAACCAATATTTTCGGGTCAGAAACCACGTAAATATTCGCCTTTGGGCCTATTGCCACGAAACTACCTACACCCGAAGGACTCCATTTTGATAATATAATGCGAGAAGTATCCACAGTCATATTTTTTTTGGCGTTTCCATTATTAATACTCTGCCTTGAAAGCGAATCAACGGCAAAATAAATAAAATATCCATTGGGAATGGAAAGCCACGATTTTGTAAGCGCATCTAAGTCAATATCAACTACTTGAATTGCGTTTCCAACATCAACCGCATATAATTGGTCATATACACATTCAAGACGCTTCATATAAACATTCATAGTGCATCCGGTTGCCAGGATGCCCATACTATCCGCCTTTATAATCTTTTCATCAACGTCTGTGGTATTTCCTAAAAAAATATTCCCGGAATCGTCAACTGCGATACAGGTTGGAAAAAATCCGAGGTTGCTGAATTTTCTAAGCAGGTTGCCGTCATTGCTAAAAATCTTGACAAAACCGGTATCGTCGACCACAACCACTCTGCCATTTTTCAGAACCCGAAAGTCTAAAATGCCTTGGAATTTTCCCCGGTCAGATCCATTGCCGGTAAAAATATTGATGAAATGGAATACGGAAGTCGCGGTCACCGTGCTCCCGTCGCTCATCAGCCCCGCATCGTCTCGCTTATCAACTGCAACCACTTTATATTCATAGGCCCTATCCTGGTGGACGGTACTGTCTTGGAACAAGGTGTCCTTTACCAGAATCGCCCCGTTTATCGGAGTCTGCACAAAGGCCGAGTCCGTATCCCTCCTGAAAACATTATATCCCTTGACGATGCTCGTATCGGCCCTGTTCCATGTCAATAAAACGGTTTGCAAAAGGGAATCGTATGAAATGGAAAGGTTTTACGGCACGGGAATAACGCTGGATGTAAGGGTGATCACGCCAAGATCGACCGTGTCAGCGGACAGGACCCTCACGCCGGAAGAATCGAAAACTCCATATCCGTAAAGAGCAGGTAAAAAAACCGCACCGTATAATTTACCTCGGCCAGGTTTGTGATTAAAAAGCGGCCCAGCGAATCAATTATGCCGAATTGAAGTGGCTGATAGGTTGTCACAAATGCCTTCCGAGGATCTTCGCCACCGGAGAGAACGATCTGTCCTAAGGGTCGGCAGGTGCCATTGCTTTACACAAAAGAAGATTCCAAAAAAACGGGCCGGGCCCTTAATTTCGCCGAATACAACAGGATAAGCTCTTGTACAAAGTAATGACAACAATTGTGGAATGAAAAAGCGGATATCGAATCATGTCATCTGCGGCTTTATTCTTTGGCTCACATCACTCGGCAACTTTCTTTACCGTTATCCCCGTGTAATACGCTTTTAATATTTCTTCATAGGTTTGCCCCGCCCGTGCCCTGCCAATCGCCCCCATCTGGCACATTCCGACGCCGTGGCCGTATCCCCTGCCCCGCATGGTCACGGTGCCCGTCTGCACCGACACACTCGTGATGCAGCTGCTTTTGAGAATGGGAAATCCCGCCGTGTTCCTGCGGAACACGAACCGGATTTTATCGCCGCCGTACACAAAGGTCCCGTTTGTCGTGCGCACGGTGCATTGCCGCACCCTGCCGCAGGAAAAACGCGCATCAACGGACACGGCGCGCACCTCGCCCGAGGCCGGGTTCTGCGGGAACGCCTCCCGCGAATAGCGGTTGACAATATAAGAAAACTGCGGAAGGGGCCACACCTCCTCCCAGGCAAACGACGGCGACGCCGAGCAGAACGGGCCCGACATCCCGTTGTTGTCGTCAACCGAGCGCAAGTAACCCTGCGCCGGCTTGTTCCACGCGTCCTCGATGCTTGCGGTCCTTCCGCCGCAGGTGGAATGGTAATAGGCGCAGATGAGGCTGTCGCCGTACAGCATGACCTCGCCTCGCGTGGCGCGGATCGCCTTGCTGCAGAGTTCCGATTCCGCGGCAACGCCGCCGTACACCTGGTCGGCGACCGTGGCGGAAAGGTCAAAGGACGAACCCGCGTTGTCCTGCATTTTTCGGTAGGTATAGGTGCGAGCGGCCACCGCCTGCGCCTTGACCGCCTCAACGATGTCGTCGCTTCCCTTGCCCACCTCGAGCGGCACCACCCCGCGCAGATAATCTTCCACGTTGACAAAATTAACGAGCGTGAAAAGGCCGCCCTGTTCAGGCGCGACAATCACCGATCCGCGGCATGACAGGTTTTCGATCTTTACAATGTTGAATTCGCTTTTCGCAAACAAGGTGCAGGGGAGCGCCGCCACGATCCTGCCCAGGCCCGGCGCCTGGAAAAACGCCCTGCCGTACGCGTCGCCGCGCTCGATGACCGCCCCGCCCCGCAGCGACACGGCGCCGGGAGTGCCGCCTTTCAAAAGGTCGAGGGACGACGACGAGAGCACCGCCGCCTGCGACAGACCCTGGAACAGCACGATGCGCACCGTGGTGAAGGGAACGTGAAAAGGCATTTCCGCCGCATTTTCCTTCTGGACAGGGGCTGGTTGCACTTTGTCAAGGCCCCGCCTGTCGCGCATCGTATCCGGTGCGGGTGCGGCATTCTGGGCAACTTGCGCCCCGGTTTCGGCAGGCTGCGGCGGGGGCGCTTTCTTTTTCGGCGATGACAAAAAATACCATCGGGACCCATTCGCCTGGGGCGGCACGCACTCCAATACAACGGCGAATGCGGTAAAAAGAAACGGGATCGCGAGACGGGCGGTCATTTTTGAAAACAAATATAGAAAACGCGGGCGGATCAAAACGGTCTTGCGGAAAAACAACCTGTTCAAACGGCTTTTGCCCTGCGCGAAGGGGCCGGCCGGCCCGGACCCGCGGCGGATATCTTTTTAAGCTTGCTGGAGAGGAGCTTGCGCTGCAGGAGCGACACCTGGTCGATGATGAGCAGCCCGTCGCAATGGTCAATCTCGTGCTGGAGCGCGCGGCACAGAAGGCCGTCCGCCTTTTCGATGAGGATTTCCTTGCCGTTCTCGTCGAATGCCTTTACCGACACGACAGCGGGCCGCTTGATGTCGAGGTGGATGTCGGGAAAGCTCAGGCACCCCTCCTCGCGCTCCTCAAGCTCCTTTGACTTGAAGGTGAATTCCGGGTTGACAAGCACCATGGCCGGCGCCTCCCCCTTGGTGGCGTCGATCACCACGATCCTCCTCGAATCGCCCACCTGCGGAGCGGCCAGGCCCACGCCGTCGCGCTCCTTCATGGTCTCTATCATCTCATCGAGAAATGCCCTGAGCTTCGCGTCAAAGACCGCGACCGGCTTCGCCTTTTTGCGGAGGATGGGATCGCCGTATAAAAGGATTTCGAGCATCCCGGTTATCCTTTTGTTTCCTTCTTGTCGGTACCGTCTGATTTTTCCGGTTTGTCATCGCTGACAACGGAGGAGATGGCGGTCTTTTTGAATTCCACGACCGTGTTGTCGGCGATTTTCACCATCACGGTGCTGTCCTTCACGTTGCCCACGGTGCCGAGCACGCCGCCGATGGTCACGACCTTGTCCCCTTTCTTAAGTTTGTCGAGCATGGTCTGCGTTTCCTTCTGCTTTTTCCGCTGCGGAAGGAATATCAGGACGTAAAAAATCAGGAAAATGATGATGATCAGCAGGAACGGCGCCATGGGATTCGACCCGACCGGTTTCTGGACTGCCTTGTCCTGCGCAAACAGGAGGCACGCGTTGAACAGAACGATGGCGGCAATCAGATGGCTCTTCATGGATCTTCCTTTCGGACAAGTTTAATAGACCATGTAAAAATACAGGTTTGAAATATATATGTCGCCATTCATTTAGGGTTTTCGGTTTAATAAGGGATGATATTTGAAAAAATATGGAGGGGTTCGCATCCCCTCTCCTATTCGGAGAGGGGTGGCCAGGAGGGCCGGGGTGAGGTCAGAAGAAAAAAATTCCAATAACCTTTCTTTCTGACCGCTGACTGCCGATTGCTGACCGCTTTACGCTGATTTAACTTTGCCCCTTTGTTACTTTGTCACTCTGTTACTATTTTATCTCCATGGCCATCACCCCCCTCGCCCTCATCACCGGTGCCACCAGCGGCATAGGAAAGTCGTTTGCCGAAAGCCTTGCGTCGCAGGGATACGACCTTGTCATTACCGGAAGGCGCAGGCAGATCCTCGAGAAGTTCGCGGCGGAGCTTGAATCGCATTACGGCACCTCGGTGAAGGTGGTGATCGCGGACTTCGGCGAGAAAAAAGACCTCGACGGCCTTATCTCTCTTGTCAAGTCCCTTGCCCGCATCGACATCCTCATCAATAACGCCGGTTTCGGCCTTAAAAACGCTTTTGCAATCGAAAGCCCGGAAAACATCGGCAGGATGATACAGGTGCACGCTGCGGCGACGGTGCTGATGACGCATGCCGCGCTTCCCAGGATGATCGCCGCGAAAAAAGGCGTCATCATCAATGTTTCCTCGCTTGCGGCGGTTTTACCGCTGCCGGGATCGGAAATTTATTCCGCGACAAAGTCCTTTCTCAACGGGTTTTCCAAATCCCTTTCACTGTCGTTGCGCAGGCAGGGGATTAAGGTCCAAGCGCTCTGCCCCGGATTCACGCGCACCGATTTCCATGCCAAACTCGACCTTGCCCCTGCTCAACTCAAAAACGCGGGCCCGGTGCGGTGGATGTCGAGCGACGATGTGGTTGCCGAATCTCTTGCTGCGCTGAAGAAGGGAAAAAAGATCGTTGTCGTGCCTGGTTTCTGGAACAAGGCCCTGTACCTTTTTATACGGTTCGTACCTTGGGGATTTTACGCGTGGGTCGTCACGACATTTTTTTTAAGGTCCGATAAGAACCAGGTTTTCAAAAAAAGGGCTGTTAACAAATCAAATGATTCCCCGCCCTCCTAAAATCCTCTTTACCGCCTTCAAACCTTTTGCGGGCCGTCCGGTAAACGGCAGCGAAACCATTATCAAATTCCTGAAAACCTGGAAGTCGCCGTATAAAATTAAAACCGTTGTCATGGATGTGCTGTGGGGCGAGGTAGAACGTGCCGGCCTTGCCGCGGTCAAATCATTCGGCCCGGACATGGTTTTTGCTGTGGGAGAAGGCAATGGGGACTTTGTCAAACTCGAAACCGTCGGCGCCAATCTCCGCGGCGGCGCGGACAATGCCGGCGAAACCGCAACCGGCGAGATAGAGCAGGGCGGGCCCTCCAAACGGCTTTCAAGGTTCTGCTGTTCAATGACGGACCCCCGCGAATTCGCCTTCCCGGTTTCGATCAGCGCGGATGCTGGGATTTACTTATGCAATAATGCCTTGTATACTTTTTTGGGGACGAAGGTGCGGCGTGTGCTGTTCGTCCACATTCCCCCGCAGGGTTCGGTCAAAAACGAGAAATATACCGGCGCCATATTGCCTATTGTTAAGGATTTGTTAAAATCGAATTTTCCGTGGATTGAATAGCTTATATCTCAAATCAGATTCGGAAAAATGGGCGTTCCGATTGGTCAAAAAGTATCTGTGGCTCCAATCGCATCATCAGCCTTTTTTGATTTCCCTCTTCACTTGCAAGATTTTATCATGAAAAAGGACACTTTTTCAGCGGCACTCCGCGGGTGCGCCCAGCTGAAGGATGAATCTTGCCACTCCGGTACCCGGCCACACCCAGGAGGGGGTGTGCCCCCGGATCGCCGCCGCCAGCCTTTCATTCTTATTTTTTGTCAATGAGGCGGCGGAAGCCGGGGGCCAGGGGGAACCTTCCCCCTTCAAAGTATTATTTTTTTATTTATCTTGAACAAAAACCTATCACTATACTTTCTCCTCATTTTTTGTGATACACTATTCCTATGACCACCCTCTACCTCGCGAAATGGATCCTTCTCCCCTCGTTTGAAATCCTGCACAACGGCGCGGTGTCGGTCGACAGCGGGCGCATCGTGAGCGCGGGGCCGAAAAGCTGGGCAAGGCGCGCGGAAAACGAGCGCATGGTCGACCTGGGCGACATGCTCCTTCTTCCCGGCCTCATCAACATCCACACCCATCTCGAGGAAAACGCGTTGCGCGACCTTCCCAAGGCCGAGGAGGAGACCTTTGCGTCGTGGATCGCCAAGCGCGCGACGCGGCTGCGGCAGGTGCCGGACGCGGGCATCGAAAACGCGGTGCGGCTCGGCGGCCGGGAACTGCTTTCGCACGGCATCACCACGGCGGCCGACAGTTCGCGGCGCGGCATTTCCCCCCGCGTGCTCGCGGCCGAGCCGCTGCATTCGTTCGTGTTCCACGAAGCGCATCCGGAAAGCGTTGACGAAGAGGAAAAGCTTGTGCCGTCGCTTTCGGCGCGCATCGGCAAGCCGGCGAAAAGCGGCCGGACCGGAGCCGGGCCCTATGCCCTGTATTCCCTGTCCCCGAAGGCGCACGCTTCGCTTGCCGAATTCGGCAGGCGGCACGGGTATTTGTGGTCATGCCATGTCGCGGAAAGCGCAGAAGAGCTCCAGGCGTTTTCGGACCAGACGGGCGACCTGTATTTCCACATCACCAGAAAAAAGGCCTGGCCTTTCGGCAAGGTGACGCAGGGCTCGATGGATTTTGCGCTCGCCAACAACCTGATCCCGCCCAACGCGATCTGCTTCCATTGCAATTATGTCAACGGCAGGGAGCTCGAGCGGCTCGCCGAGCTTCAGGCGGCCGCGGTGCTCTGCTTCCAGTATTCACAGGAGGCGGGCCACAAGGCGTTCCCGCTTGACGTGGCCATGAAGCGCGGGGTTCTCATCTGCGCCGCGACCGAAAGCCTGTCGTGCGAGCGCTCCGGCAACCTGTTCGACGAGCTGTTCTGCGCGCGCCAAAAATATCCCCATGTCCCGGCGGCGGAAATGCTGCGGTGGATCACGGTCAACCCGGCCCGGGCGCTGGGCGTGGAAGAAGAGCTCGGCGCCATTGCGCCGGGCATGACGGCCGACATCGTGGGCGTGCGGTTTCCGCAAAAGCCGGGAAATGCACTGCTGGACGAACTGATACTCGGGGAACCAGAGGTGAGGTTGGTGATTGTCAATGGGGAGGAGATTATTGCGGATTATTAAAAAAGTGACAGAATAACAAAGTGACAAAGTCAATAATGAGGATTAATCCGCGGATTTTATTCTAAGCCAAGCCGAAAGGCTGGCACAAATTTACATTGTTTATTTCGACGTCAACTGCAAACTGTCAACATCGGAGAGTTTGTCGACATTATTTTATGCTGCTCAGCATCTCATTCACCTTGTCGTCCTTCCCGCCCGCCTTTATATATTTGTTTAAAAACTCCTTTGCCTTTCCATTATCCTTGAGGTCGCTGTAGTAAATGTTGCCGATGATCTTATAGGCGTCGATATACCGTTTCTCGTCGGCTTTGTTGCTCACACACTTCTTGAACGACTCAATAGATTCCTTGAACTTCCCCACCGCGCGGTATTCGTGGCCCAGACCGAAATACAGCGCCGTGTATTTGGGGCTGACCTCAATGCCGTGCAGGAGCGTGGCGAGTGCCTTGTCGTGCAGCTTCTGCCTGCTCAGGGCGCGGCCCATCACGTAAAACACCTCGGGGTTCTTCGGCGATTTCTTCTCCACCTCGGTGTAAAGGTCGAAGGCGGCCTGGCTCTGGCCCATTCCCTCGTACGCCTTGCCCATGCAGAGCGTGAAGTCGACGTTGTGCGCGTCGCGGGCGAGCGCGCTGCCGAAATTTTCCGCCGCCTTTTCAAACTGCTTCTTGACAAGGTTGATGCGGCCCGCGCCCGCGTGCGCGAGAGCGTTTTCGGGCATGATCGCGACGGCGGCATTGTATGCGGCGAGCGCGTCATCGAACCTGTTTTCTTCCTCCGCCAGTTCGCCCTGGATGAGGCGCAGCCACGCGCTTTTGCGGCCGGCCTCGTAGCGGGTGTAAAGCGTCTTGGCGATGTCGAGGCTGTCCATGCGGATGTAAACGGAACACAGGCGGTACAGCGCCTCCTCGCCCTTGGGATTTTCCGAAAAAATCTTTTCGAACATCATGAGCGCGCGGTCGAGATCGCCCGACAGCATCAGCGACACGCCAAGGCCTATGGATGCGGCCTCGCTGAAACTTCCCACGGAAAGCGACTGCTTGTAGAATTTCACCGCAAGGTCGTAATCGGCGTTGGTGCGGTAGATGTCGGCGAGGTATTTATAGCAGGACGCGCAGTTCTTGTCGATCGTGATCGCCTTGAGAAGGATCTGCTTTGCCGTGTCGTCGTACCCGCATTCCCGGTACAATACCCCGGTCCACTGGAGTATCTCGGGATTGGCCGTGTCGCGGGCAAGCGCCTTGGTGATGTAGTCAAGCGCCATTTCTTTTCTTCCCACGTCGTGAGCGGCCTGTACGAATTGCACGATATACGCGTTGTTGTTGGGCTCGATCTGCAGGCAGGTGTTGAAATGCTGAAGGGCGCTGTCTTTTTCTCCCAGCGCAAAAAGCACGCGGCCGAACTCGTAATGCGCCGCCGCCCTGTTCGGGTCAAGAGCGGCGGCCTTTGCCAGGAACTGCCGCGCATAGGTGAATTGGTTGCGGGCCGTGAAGAACCGTCCGTATTCATACTGGGCATCCGCGCTGCCTGATCCGTAGGTGACCGCCTTTTTAAGGTGCAGGAGCCTGGCGGATTCGTTGCCGGTCTTTTCGTAGGCCTTTGCCAGCATGAGGTGTATCTGCAGGTTTGTACTGTCGAGTTCACTCGCGCCTTCAAGCACCGGGATCGCGTCCCGGTATTTCTGGTCCCACATATACATATTCCCCAACTCGAACTTGGGCTGGGAATTCTTCGGGTCTGCAATGGTCCAGTCCTTGAGCACACTTGCGATGTTCTTGCTGTCGTGCTTCATGCGGTAGTATCCGGCGAGCTGCGAGAGCGCCCTGATGTCGTATTTGTTAATGGTGCGCGCGGTCTCGAGCGGCGCGACCGCCGAAGCCGAGTCGTTGAGCCTGCAGTAGCAGGTGCCGAGCATGATCAGGCATTCGGCGTTCAGCGGCTGCAGCGCAACGGACTTTTTAAGCGCCTCGACCGCCTCCTGAAAATGCTCCTGCTGAAAAAAGACCGATCCGAGCTCGCACCACGCCGTTGAATCGTCGGGCACCGCATCAAGGTACTGCCGGTACCAGTTGACGGCGGACGGTCTGTCGCCCTGTTCCGCCAGGCTCTGGCCCAGCATTTTTTTAAACACCGGCTTTGCATTGGGCAGCGAGATTGCTTTTTCGAGCAGCTGCTGCGCCTGCTGGAAAAGCCGGTCCTGCAGCAGCATTGCCGCGAGCCGCTCATAGGTGGGCCAATGCGGCTGATAGTCGGCCAGATTTTTCTGGTAGCATTGCATGGCCTTGTCTTTCTCGCCCATGTCTTCGTACACCTGCCCCATGCGGAAAACATACTCGGTTTTTTTTTCGGCAGGGGCAAAGGCGAGCAGCCGCTCGTAGCACGACAGCGACGCGGCATAGTCGTGCAGGCGCGCGCTTGAAAATGCCAGAAGCTCGAGCGCCTGCCTGTTCTTCTGGTATTTAGGCTGGGAAAGCAGGGCAACGGTCTTGTCGAACTGACCCATCTCGTTGTGCGATTCGGCGAGGATCATGCACAGCTGGTCCTGCGCCGCCACCTGCAGCGGGATTCTCGTGAGCAGGTCAACCACGCGGCCGTAATAGCGGTCGCCGAATTCGAGGATTGCAAGATGAGATACCGCGCGCGGGTCGGCCCCGTATTTTTCAAGGTACTCGGTGTATGCTTTTTTGGCCAAGGCTTTCATCCCCGCCCGCTCAAACCCCTCGCCGGCATTGATGAGGTATTGCCGGTAGGGAACGTTGTCCAGCTGGTATATTTTAATGCAGGTTTCAGCGCCGGCGCTGTCGTGCCTTTCCCTGAACTGCGCATCGGCCGTCTGAATGAGCGCGTTCGCGGTTTTGTCCGAAGGGCCTCCCGCCAGTGCCGGAAACACGCAGCACCATAGGACGCACCCGGCGACGACCGCCATGACTCGGCGGCTCAATTTTGTCGGGTGTATCCTGAAGAACATTTTATCCCTTATGCCTGAAACGCATGACACTTGTTTTGAAATTCTCTATTAGAAAGAGTCGGATTTTTCAACTTGATTATACCATGCAAGAGTTTCATTGACAATACCTTCCCCACATCTTGAAGCGAAAACCGTTGAGCCTGTGGCGTATTGAAAAAATAAAGAATAATCCGGACGATAAAAAATGTTTTTAACGATTTCGGTCAAAAAGCCGGAATGCGATGCCCCCTGCGACATTTTCAATTTTCAAAGCAACAATCTTCCCTATCAATTTATTATTAGGTCTTTTCAATAATTATTTTACCTTACAAGAAACACATAAGGTTCTTTATCACGCACTATCATCCATAATAGAGAAGTTTTCATTTGAAAATCAACAAACAACATATCTACTTCCTCCTCGCCTGCATTTCTTTTTGCGGATGCGCGGATCATTCCAGCGTAAGCCTTTCGCTTGACTTTTCAAAACAAAAAACCTGGCGCTACAGCCTTACCGCGGCGGCAAGCGGCACGGTGGCTTCCGCTGACACGCAGCGGGCGTTTTCCAGCGTGGCGCGCTGCACGCTTTTCGGCACCGTTGATTCATCCGACAAGAGTCGCCTTCACGCGGCGGTCGGCTCTGTTGCGGTGTCCTCCGACATCCTCAGCAAGGCCGACCTGCAGAACCTGGTGGAGCAGGCAAAGGGTGTCAGGCTTGTCTGCGCGCTTAACGACGGCGTGATCGTTCCTGAAGATTCCTCCTCGTTGCCGCTGGTCCGGATCGGGGAATGGGACCTTTTCAAGGACCTTGCGAAAACGGTTCCCGCGCTTCCCAAGATAAAAGTCCGCACAGGCTCCGCCTGGGAACGGGAAAAGACAATCCCGCTCGAAACAAAGCACGGCACTGCCGCGGGCCACCTGTTCCAGTCGTTCTCGCTCGACAGCTTGTTTACAAACAGCAACCATGCCACGCTGGCGCTGGTGCGCTGGAAGTTCACCTACCAAGTGGAATTAAAGAACCCCGACACCGCGGGCATGCTTGACAAAATGCCCACAAAGGGCAGCGGAACGGGCAATGCCATCATCAATGTGACCGGCAAAACGCTCCAAAGCGCGTCGATACATTTTGTGGTGCCCGAGGCGGGGCAGGGCGGCTTTAAAATTTCATTGAAGGAAGATGTCGATTTACAATTGATGAAATAAAGAATTTCCGGGGGAGAAGTATCGGCACTCCCCTCTCCTGGGTGCGGCCGGGTACCGGCAGTGCCAAGATTCACACTACTGCCAGGCGCACCCGCGGAGAGCCGTTAATTGGGAAAAAATTATTTTTTTTATTTTGTAAACTATTATTATTATGAAAACTTTTATATCAACAATCGTTATCATTTTATCTGCCTTAACCTCTGCATCGGCTAAAAACGAATCGTTCACCATTTCCCGCGACACCGTCCTCACCGGCACCTTTGAAGTCCCAGAATCTCTCACCTGCGTCATCAAACCCGGCACCACCATCAAATTCTCCGGCTATTACAAGTTCGTGGTGCGCGGACTGCTCATCGCGCGGGGCACGGCAGCCGAGCCCATCACCTTCACCTGCGTTAACCGGCCGCACGGCGCGGTCGCGCCGCCCTGCTGGTGCGGCTTTTTGATTTACGGGAAAAGAGCCGGCGCCTACTGCCGCAACTGCCGGTTCGAGGGAATGTACCGCGGCCTGGTGTGGGAGGCGGGCCCGGTGTTTGACTCGTGCGAATTCGCGGGCAACCACGTGGGCCTGTACTGCACCAAGCAGGCCGCGCCCCACGTGAAGGACTGCAAATTCTTCCGCAACGTGTACGGCGTTGTCGCGGACTTTGCCACGCCGGTGCTCGTGGACAACGTCATCACCAGCAACACGATCGGCGTGTGCCTGCAGATCGGGTCGCGGCCCCTTGCCGGCCGCAACACCATTTTCGGCAACGGCACCGACGTCCGGAACGAAACGGCGCTCAAGGGCGACACCACCGCCATGGCGATTCAGGGGCTTTGGGAATTGATGAGCGAGTTGTATTAAGTAAATTAATGAGTTGGGCGTTCCCCTCGCCATCGTCAAGACTCAGGCTCGGGTCGGCCGTCCGGTGACAATCAATGATTGTCCAATGGAAAATCCAAAGAGGTTGATTTCTCATTTAGTAATTTGAAATTTCTCAAAGGGGGGATTCCCCCGCCAGAGTATCGTCTAAGGAAATGCCAGCCAAACGCAACAACCTTGTATTTCCGCCGGATTTATTTTGGGGCCCATGATTGATTTCAGGAACATCATCCATATCCAGGACCTCATCGACCTCTATCATGAGGCGCTGCGGTTTCCGCTGCGCGACTTGCTGTCCCGGTTCCGATTACGCAAGAGCTCCCGCACCAGGGCGGCCTGGAGCAGCATCGACCTCCCCGGCAAGGAATGGGGAAACATCAACCGGATCCAGACGCACATCAGTTTGATCACCACCGGTAACTCAAACAGGGAATACTACGACTACATCGCGGAAAAATATCTTAAAGCGCGGCAGCCGCTGATTGCCCTTTCCCTGGGCTCCGGCCGCGGCTACAACGAACTGCGCTGGGCCGGGTATTGCCGGTTCAGGGAATTCCGCGGGATAGAGCTTTCGCCGAAGCTGGTTGCCTTCGCCAACAATCTCGCGGCCGAAAACCGCCATTCTGAAATTACCTTTGCGGCCGGGAACGTTTCGAATATTACTCTGCCGGCCGGCTATTTCGACGCGGTTTTTGTCCAGCACTCCCTGCACCATTTCTCGCGCATGGAAAAGGTTATCGCTATTGTCAATAATTGCCTGAAGCCGGGCGGCCTCTTCATCGTTGACGAATACGCCGGTAAAAACCGGCTGCAGTGGCCGGATGCGCAGCTGCGCCAGGCCAATGAGCTGCTGCGGCAGATGCCCGAGCGCTACCGGAAATTATGGAAACTTGACAAAGTAAAAAAGCACGTGCAGCGGCCGGGCCTGCTCCGCATGTACCTCGCCGATCCCTCCGAGGCCGTGGAATCGGAAAAAATCAGGCCGCTTCTAAACAAACATTTTGAAACGCTCGAGTTGAAGGAGATCGGCGGCCCGGTGTTGTGCCCGCTGTTCCACGACATCGGCGCAAATTTTACTGATGATGATCCCGAGGCGATGCGCATTGTTGACCGTTGCATTCAAACCGAAATGGAACTTTTGAGGCGTGGGGGGATCGCCAGCGATTTTTTCATGGGCGTGTTTGCCAAAAGGGGAAAATAATGATGCAAAGCGGCAATTAAGTTGACATTTAGGAAAAACAACAGCTGGGCGAGAGAGCTTCTCCGATATTTCTTCTTTCCGACCAAAATTGATAACAACCCTTTAGGAAAACCCTACCGGCCTTTATTTTTTCAAGTATTTGTATTAGCGAAACATCTCACCTTATTTTTATCCCTTGCGAAGATTTCTTCATTTTAACACGACCCTTCCCAAATCTCCCCCCTCCCAAACCCATACAAAAACAATCCCGCGAACATCGGCACATGCAACGCGATGGTCACGGCCGCGAGCGCGAAAACCGCGACCGGAGAGGCTTTTCCGATGTCCGCCTGCACGGAAGCGGGCGGGAACACGAAAAAATACACCGGTATCCAGCAGAGAAAAGCCGCGAAGAAAATCCGCCAGAAAAGCCTGGCTACAAGCTGCTTTTTCCAGCAAAAACCGAACAGGCCGGCGAGCGCGACGAGAAAAAATCCCATGTCGACCATTTCCCACACGCGGCGCTCATACGGCATGATGAACGAGACCAGGTCGAGCGCCAGCACGGCCCAGAAGTAATATTTCCACAAAAGCGTTTTCATCCATTCTGTAATGTAGAACGAAGCGCCCTGGCGGGGCAAGGAAATAATATTAGGATTGAGCAAAGAATCATGCGGATGCTATATTAGGAACACAATCAAGAGAACCTCTAAAAATATTATGGACACCTGTCACTCCCGCGAAAGCGGGAGCCCATCTTCTCCTCTGGAATACGAGGATGGATTCCCGCTTTCGCGGGGATGACATTATCATAAAACAATTTTTAAAGGCGCTTTAAGGCCACATCAACTCTGGGAATTTTCATGGGACTTTCCGCGGGCATCGCGGGCCTGCCCAACGTGGGCAAATCCACCTTGTTCAACGCGCTGTGCAGCGGCAGGGCGCAAGTGGAGAATTACCCGTTCACCACCATCGAGCCGAACACGGGCATCGTGGCCGTGCCCGACGACAGGCTCAGCCGCGTCACGCTGCTGTGTCCCACGCAAAAAGTGGTTCCCGCGTTTCTGGAGCTCGTTGACATTGCGGGACTCGTGAGGGGCGCGTCAAAGGGCGAGGGCCTCGGTAACCAGTTTCTCGGCCACATAAAAAACGTGAATGCCGTGGTGCACGTGGTGCGCTGCTTTGAAGACAGCAACATCGTGCACGTGGAAGGCGGCATTGATCCGGTGCGCGACGCGGGCCTTGTCGAGACCGAGCTCATGCTCGCCGACCTGGGAACGGTGGAGCGCGCCATTTCCCGCGTGGAAAAAGCCGCAAAATCCGGCGACAAGGAGCTCAAGGAGCAGCTGGCGGTTTTTCAAAAGGCATTCGATTCGCTCGGCGCCGGCGTTCCCGCGAGAAAAATGCCCACGAACGCGGAAGAATCCATTGCACTTGCCGAGCTCAACCTTCTCACGGCAAAACCGGTTCTCTACGTTGCCAACGTCGATGAAAATGCCGCGCTTAAGGACAATGCTCACGCGGCTGCGCTGCGAAAGTATGCCGCGGCAAACGGCGCGGACATGGTGCGCATCTGCGGCAAAATAGAGGCCGAAATCGCCGACCTTCCCGAGCAGGAGCGGCCGGAGTTCCTGGCCGGGCTTGGCCTTGACAAATCCGGACTTGCCTTGCTCGCGCAGGCGATTTACCGGCTGCTCGGCCTTGAGACGTTTTTCACGGCAACGCCAAAGGAAAACCGCGCATGGACCATAGCAAAAGGCACCCACGCCGTAAAGGCAGCCGGGATCATTCATTCCGATTTTGAAAAGGGGTTCATCCGCGCCGAAGTGTTCACGCTGGAGGAGCTGGAGCATTACAAATCGGAAGCCGCCCTGCGGGCGGCGGGCAAGGTAAGGGCTGAGGGAAAAGACTATGTGATTAAAGACGGGGATATTGTTTTCTTTAGGTTTAATGTTTAAAAATTTCACCATAGAGGCATAGGGAGCGCAGGGGAAAATTGTCTCGCCAAGCACGCAAAGTAACCGATACTTATTTTTTAGGCATCTTTGCCTTCCTGAGGAGAGGTTTTTTTTCTTCTTGGTGTCCTTTGTTTCTCCGTGGTGATTTTTTTTGGATCCTTGAATGAAACACAGGCTTATTTACCTATACCGTTGGATCATGTGGAACATCTTCTCCCGCGTTTTCGTGCGCGGGTACCTCATGCCGCTGTTCCATTTTAGCAAGACAAAGGATTCCGACCCCTTTCCCAAGCCGCCGTTCGTCGTTGTGTCGAACCACGGAACCTTCTTCGACCCGTGGATCATCGGGTACTACAGCAGGTACCCATTCGCCATCATGTGCAACGACGAGGCGTTCACCCGGGGCGCAGTCTCGCGGTGGTACCTGAAGAGCATCGGCGCGTTTCCCAAAAAGAAAGGCGCGTCCGATTTCAAGGCCATAAAGAAGACCGTTTCCCTTTTGTCAGACGGGTGTCCGGTGTGCATCTTCCCCGAAGGACAGACCACCTGGGACGGCGAGACCCAGCTTATTTACAGGGGCATAGAGAAAATCGTGCGAAGGACCGGGGCAAGCCTCGTGCTCTGCCGCGTTGCGGGAAACTTTCTCACCAAACCGTGGTGGGCCGATTCCATTCGCAAGGGTCGCATCACCGTAACCTATAAAAGTCTTGACCCCGGCCAGATAAAGGCCCTTTCCGATGACGAATTGTTTGACAAAATGCGGACGTTCATCGAGCATAACGACATCAAAGATCCGTCAAACACCGATGCGATTTTTTCCGGCAGGAGACTGGCCGAGGGCCTGGAGCGTTTCGTGTGGACGTGCATGCATTGCGGAGCGGAAGACACGCTTTCGGCGTCGGGCGACACGATCGCCTGCGGCGCCTGCGGCTCGTCGTGGACGATCAGCGCGACCTGCAGATTGACGCCCGGGAAAAATGCGACACAATCTTGCGCCGACCTGTTCGACTGGGCGCTTTTACACCGGCAGAAGGTGATCGAAAAAATAAGGACCGCCGGCGCCGGCGCGGTGCTTGCAAAAAGCGACGGCGTCGCGATGCTGACCGGCGACACCAATGCCTCGTTCTCCCCTGCCGGCAACGGCTCGCTTTCCCTTATCGCAAGCACGCTCTCCTTTTATCCCGATGATCCAGCCGGCGATCCGCTGATGTTCGACGTGCAGAAACTTTCGAACGTGGTGATCCAGAAAAAGGACATCGTGGAATTTATCTATGCGGGCAGGTATTACAGATTTGTATTTGACCATCTGAGCATAATGAAGTGGATTTATTATTTGAGGTATTTGCGGGGGTATGAAAAGTGTGAGCTGCAGGGATATATAGAATAATTTAAATCATTTCCGGGGGAGATACCTCTCCCCCGGCCTCGGCCTCCTCGTCCCTTGCGGGACTGCGGGGTCCTCGGCAGCGCTTTCCGCCCTTCCCAGTTGGGCAGGCGCTTTCCTCTCCTGGGTGCGGCCGGGTACCGTCAGTTGCAAGATTCATCCATCCGCTGGGCGCACCCGCGACCCGCAGTTGTAAAGTACAAATATTTCAGGCATCCTAAAAACTATAATATTCTTCTTCCACCGTGTAAGGCCTGCACTGCCGCAATCGGGTCGCCAGCCACTGCAGAAGCTCGCACACCGTGGGAGTTTCGGCGCCAAAGAGGGGATGTGGGTCCAGACAACCGGCGGCGAAATAAAAAGGGGCGCATGATGATGCGCCCCTACATGACGCCGGTTGGCTGGACCCAGGGGGAGACTTCCCCCACCAAAATTGTAATTACTTTACATCTACTTTGTACATCCAGTGATGCCTGTCCTTGATCTCGCCGTACTGGATTCCCGTTATCTCGTTGTACAGTTTTGTCAAGGTCGGACCAGCCTCGTGCTCCTTGCCGAAAGTAAAGAGCTTTTTCCCGTAGCGGATGGAATACACGGGCGTGATCACCACCGCGGTGCCGCAGGCGCCCACCTCGGCGAACCGTGAAAGCTCGGTGACCGGAATTTTCCGGCGCTCGACCGTGAGGCCGAAGTCCTTCGCGATCACCTGCAGGCTCATGTTGGTGACGCTCGGGAGCACCGACGTTGATTCGGGCGTGACATACGCGCCCTTCGTGGTGATGGCCAGAAAATTCGACGTGCCGAACTCGTCGATGTACTTATGCGTGGCGGAATCAAGGTACAGGCAGATGGGGTAGCCTTTTTCTTTTCCGTCAAGATCGCCCATCATGCCTGCAGCGTAGTTGCCGCCGGCCTTGATGTTGCCCACGCCCTTGGGCGCGGCCCGGTCGTACTGCTCCTGGATGTAGGCCTTGACCGGGTAGAACCCGTTCTTGTAATACGGCCCCATGGGCGTTGCGAGCATGATGAGCACGTATTCCTCCGACGGGTGCACGCCGATGTGCGGGCTGCTGCCGACAAGCACCGGTCGCAGATACAGGCTCGCGCCCGTGCCGTAGGGCGGTACGTACGCTTTGTTGAGCATGATGAGCTTCTCCGCCGCGGAAAGAAAAAGCTCCTGGGGCGGCGGCTCCATCACGAGGCGGCGCGCCGAGCTTATCAGGCGCTTTGCGTTCTCGTCGGGCCGGAACATGGCAACCGTGCCGTCCTTGCGGCAAAACGCCTTGAGCCCCTCGAAGCATGCCTGGCCGTAGTGAAGGCACGTCGCCGCGATGTGGAGCGTGATGCGGGGATCGGTGCAAGTATGGATCTTGCCCCATTTCCCGTTCTTGAATTCGCATTTGACATAATGCTCGGTCTGCAGGTACTGAAAGCCGAGGTTTTTCCAGTCGATGTTCCTTGCCATAGCGTTTCTCCGGTTTATCTATTTTTGCCGCTTTCGAGGCCTATCGTCCTTGCGTATCTTTCCGTCCGCTTCCGCGAGCCCGTCCTTCATGAGCTTGTATTTGAGGCTGTCGATGAGCGCGAGCCACGACGCCTCGATGACGTTGGTGGACACGCCCACGGTACCCCACCGGTCGCGGCCGTCCGACGACTCGATGAGCACGCGCACCTTTGCCGCGGTGCCTTCTTTTCCGTCAAGCACGCGCACCTTGAAGTCCTCGAGCTTCACCTCGCGCAGGTTCGGGTAGAACTTTACCAGCGCCTTGCGCAGCGCGTTGTCGAGCGCGTTGACCGGCCCGTCGCCCTCGGCCGCGGTGTGCTCGTACACGCCGTCCTTCTTGAGTTTTATCGTCGCCTCAGAAAACACGTCGCCGCTCTCGCGCTTTTCCTCGATCACCCTGAACCCTTTGAACTCAAAGGTCTCGGCAATCCGCCCCAGCATTTCCTGGGCGATGAGCTCGAACGACGCGTCGGCCGCCTCGAACTGGTAGCCGTCGCCCTCGAGCGCTTTTATTTTCGCCAGCAGTTTTTTCACCACGGGATGGTGCTTGCCGAGTCCCGGCCTCGCCTGCGAGAGCTTCTGGAGGATGGTGCTCTGCCCGGCTTGCGACGACACCACGAACTGCCGCGTGTTGCCCACGCTCTGGGGCTTCACGTGCTCGAACGATTCTTCGGCCTTGCGCACACCGTCGGCGTGCGCGCCCGCCTTGTGCGTGAACGCGCATTCGCCCACGTAGGGCTGGCGCATGTTGTGCGCCTCGTTGGCCACCTCGGAAACGAACACCGACGCCTCGGTGAGCTTCTGCAGCGCCTGCGGCGCGAGCACGGCGCAGCCGCGCTTGAGCTGCAGGTCCGGTATGACGGTGCACAAATTCGCGTTGCCGCAGCGCTCGCCGAGGCCGTTCATGGTGCCCTGCACCTGCACCGCTCCCTCGCTCACCGCGAGCAGCGAGTTGGCGTCGGCGCAGCCCGCGTCGTTGTGCGTGTGCACGCCCAGGCCGCAGCGCACGGCGCGCTTCGCGGCGCGCCATGTGTCAACGAACTCGTCCGGCAGGGTTCCGCCGTTGGTGTCGCACAGCACGATCACGCCGGCGCCCGCGTCCTGCGCCGCCGCGAGCGTCTCGAGCGCGTAGTCCTTGTTGTGCCGGTACCCGTCGAAAAAATGCTCGGCGTCGTAGATCACCTCGTCGACGCGCCTTGACAGGTACGAGACCGTGTCGTGGATGAGCTCCAGGTTCTGCTCGAGCGTCACCTTGAGCACCTTGGTCGCGTGCAGGTCCCACGATTTCCCGAACACCGTCACCACGGGCGCGCCGGACTTAAGCAGCATCTGTACATACGGATCGCTTGTGCAGGTGTGGCGCGGCCTCCTCGTTGACCCGAACGCCGCGATCTTCGAGGCGAGCCCGAGCTTTTTCACCCGTTTGAAAAAGTCGACGTCGGCATTGTTGGTCGCGTTGGGCCACCCGCCCTCGATGTAATGGATGCCGAGGTCGCTCAGCCGCGCCGCGATGCGCAGCTTGTCGGAAACGGAAAGGCTTATGCCGAGCGCCTGGTTGCCGTCGCGCAGGGTGGTGTCGTAGATTTGGATTTGTTTTGGTTGATTCATTTTTTATTTCTTCTTCTTATTATTATTACCTATAAATTTGGGCGTTTCCCTCGCCTTCGTCAAGACTCAGGCTCGGGCCGGTCTCCCTCCGGGCTCGGCTATTCGCCTCGTTGCCGGACCGCCCGATGCCGCTGCCGCGGCGGGGCCGGCCGGCAATTCGCTCTCGCTCACCCTCCGGTCCACCTAACGCTTCGGCGGATATCTTATTTGTCAAACCACTCCCGTTACTCCGATCGAATTCCTTATTGTCACATCAAACCAATTATTACTCCTCTGATCAGCCACCGCTTCGGCGGGGCGCCCAGATCTTTTTTATCATCTCACGAACGACGCGACAAAATCACCCATTTCATTCGTGCTCATCCCCATTTTTCCCGCCGCGAGGCTCTTGATCTTGCCGGATGACAATGCATCAAATATCGCCCGTTCAATTGCGCTTCCCGCGGCCGTTTCTCCCAAAGTGTCAAGCATCATTCCGCCGGCTGCGATCGCCGCGAGCGGGTTGATCACGTTCTTGCCCGTGTACTTGGGCGCGCTGCCGCCCATGGGCTCGAACATCGATACGCCCTGCGGGTTGATGTTGCCGCCCGCCGCAATGCCCAGGCCACCCTGGATCATGGCCGCCAGGTCGGTGATGATGTCGCCGAACAGGTTCTCGGTGACCACGACGTCGAACCATTCGGGGTTCTTGACAAACCACATATTCGCCGCGTCGACATGGTTGTAGTCCCGTTTGAGCCCAGGATATTCCTTTGCGCCCATCTCCTCGAATGCGCGGAACCACAGGTCGCCGCAATGGGTCAGCACGTTGCGCTTGTGCACCAGCGTGATCGGCTTCGCCGCGTAGTGTGCATTGCCCGCGTTGCGTTTTTTCTTGAGCTCGAACGCATAGCGCAGGCAGCGGTCAACGGTCTGGCGGTCGTACACCATGACCTGCGTGGCGACCTCCTGGGGCGTGCCCTTGCGCGACACGCCGCCGATGCCGGTGTAAATGCCGCCCGTGTTCTCCCGCACCACCACGAAATCGATGTGCTCGGGCTTTTTATCCTTGAGCGGCGTTTCGACGTTCGGGTACAGCTTGACAGGCCGTAAATTTATGTACTGGTCGAGCGCGAAGCGCGCCTTGAGCAGGATGCCGACCTCCAGAATACCGGGCTGCACGTCGGGATGGCCGATGGCGCCGAGATAAATGGAGTCGTGCTTGCGCAATTCGTCAAGCGCACTGTCCGGGAGCGTCTCGCCCGTTTTCAGATAGCGCTCGCCGCCGAAATCATAATTGACGTAGTTCAGCTTCACCTTGTGCTTCGCGCACGCGGCGTCAAGTACCTTGATGCCTTCCCGGACCACTTCCGGGCCTGTTCCGTCGCCGGGAATGACGGCTATGTTGTATGACTTCATCAAAAAACCCCGCTCCTTTTTAAAAAAGTGACAAAGTTACAAATCCAAAAGTTTGGCCATGAATCATCGGGAGATTGCCTCGTCGTTTCGCTCCTCGCAATGACACACTCTTTCTTTTCAACCTTTCAACTCTTTAGCCCCTCAACTCCTTATTTGTTAATCGGCAATTTCTTCCTGAACTTTCTCATCCTTGCTATCTTATTGACAATATCCATATAGGCCAGCGCCGACGCTTCAACAATGTCGGTGCTCGTGCCGACGCCCACGAACAAACCCTCGGCCGCCCTGCCGTTGATGGTCACGCGTCCCTGCGCCTCGCGGCCGCCCGTGACCGCCTCGAGGTGGTAGTTCTCGATGGTAACACTGCAGCCCGTGATCCGGTCGATGGCCTTGGTCGCGGCGTCCACCGCGCCGTCGCCGGTCGCGGCCTCCTGGACTTCCTTTCCGTCAAACGCGATGCGCGCCGTTGCCGTGGGCACGGTGCCGCGGCCGCTCGACACGTTGAGGTACGAAAGCGCGTACCGGTCGGCCATGCCCTGGCCGTCCTTCGATTCCATGAGCGCGATCAGGTCGTCGTCGTACACCGAGCCCTTCTTGTCGGCCAGCGCGATGAACCGCCGGTAAAATTCCCCGATGTCAAACTCCGCCTCCCGGTACCCGAGCGCCGTGAGGCGCGCCTTCACCATGTGGCCGCCCGAACGGCTCGTCAGGTTCATGCGGCTCTCCTTGAGCCCCACCGATTCCGGCGTCATGATCTCGAAGGTCTGCGTCGCCTTGAGCACGCCGTCCTGGTGTATGCCTGACGAATGCGCGAACGCGTTGCCGCCCACGATCGCCTTGTTCGGCTGCACCGGCATGTTGCAGGTCTCCCGCACGAGGCGGCTGGTGCGCATTATTTCCTTTGTGTCAACTCCTACCTCGCAGGCGAACAGGTCGCGCCGCACCGCGAGCGTCATCACCACTTCCTCGAGCGCGGTGTTGCCCGCGCGCTCGCCGATGCCGTTCACCGCGCATTCCACCTGGCGCGCGCCGTGCGCCACAGCGGTCACCGAGTTGGCGGTCGCCATGCCCAAATCGTTGTGGCAGTGCACCGAGATGATCGCCTTGTCGACATTCGGCACCCGGTTGAACAGCATGTCGATCTGCCCCGCGAACTGCTCCGGCGTGGTGTAGCCGACGGTGTCGGGAATGTTGATCGTGCGCGCGCCGCACCGTATGGCGAGCTCCACCACCGCACACAGGAAATCGTCCTCGGTACGGCCCGCGTCCATGGGCGAGAACTCCACGTCGCCGCACAGGCGGTGCGAGAGCTTCACGCTGCGCCTGATCATCTCGAGCACCTCTTCCTTCGATTTCCTGATCTGCCGCTGCCGGTGGATCGGCGACGTGCCGATGAACGTATGGATGCGCGGACGCGCCGCCGCCTTTATGGCTTTTGCGCACGTGTAAATGTCCTTGTCGATCGCGCGCGCCAGGCCGCAGATCACGGGCCCCCTGATCTCCCTCGCAATGGTCGACACGCTCGTGAAATCGCCGGGCGAGCTTATGGGAAACCCGGCTTCTATTATGTCAACCTTGAGCCGGGCCAGCTGCCGCGCGATGCGCAGTTTCTGGTCAACCGACAGGCTCGAGGGCAGGGCCTGCTCACCGTCGCGTAAGGTTGTGTCGAAGATGAATACTTTGTCTTTCATGAGTTCTTCTTTCTCAGTATGAATCTGGGCGTTCCCCTTCGCTGCGCTCAGGGTCGGTTCTCCCTCCGGTCTCGGGCTCGCCCTCGGGCCGCCTCGGCCCTATGCCGCGAGTACGCGGCCGGGTCCGGGCGGCACCGCGCTCCAGCGCGGCCTCCGGTCGCCCCTAACGCTCGGGAATAAGAAAACCATTCTGTCAAGTACTCTGTCCGCGCCATCCGCATTCGCAATAATCATCAACCAAAGACTCTTTCACAATTTTTCAACTCTTCAACGCTTTTTCTTCTCAACTGCTCCACGTGGGTGCCGCCACAACAATGCATGGTCTAGCATCTGTTTTGTCAAGGCGGCCACCCAAGAGGGGGTAGCGGAGGACGCCGAAGGCGGTGATCTTGCCCCGAAACTGTGGACACTAATTTAAGGTGTCAAAGATACGTTTTCGAACTCAACCGGACTTTTATATCCCAGAGTCGAATGCAATCGCTGACGGTTATAAAAAGATTCAATATACTCGAAAATATGCTGTCTTGCCTCGCCTCGAGATTGAAAATGATAGCGGTGAACAAGTTCGACCTTGAGCGTATGAAAAAAAGTCTCTGTGACCGCATTATCATAACAATTTCCCGTCGCACTCATACTTTGGACGCACTCATGCCTCGTAAGGATTTCACGGAAACGTTGGCCACAGTACTGAAACCCTCTATCAGAATGAACGATCAACCCGGATTGCGGCCTACGATTCAACCATGCTGCACCGAAAGCTGCCACCACCAGGTCATCAGTCAGCCGCTCCTGCATACTCCACCCGATAACGCGCCGGGAATACATGTCGAGTATGACCGACAGATACAACCAGCCTTCCTGCGTGGCGATATACGTGATATCCGTGGTCCAGATGCTGTTGGGAATCATCACCTGAAAACATTGCTGCAATCGATTCGGTGCCGCTTCCTGTGTGCCTGCTACCGTTGTCACCCGAAAAGCACGGCGCTGAACCGCCTGTATTCCCATTACTCGCATCAGTCGCGCTACCCGGTGCCTGCCGCAACGATATCCCTGGCGACGCAAGGAATGAAAAATCCTCGGACTGCCATAGGTCTCTTTGCTCTGCTCAAAGACTTCCTGTATCGCTGCGGTCAGTTGCTTATTTTCACGCGTCCGGACAGACTCACGGCACTTTCGCCATGCATAATACCCACTCCGAGCAACCCCCATTACTTTGCACATCTCCTCGACCGAATACTCCCGGTCGTGCTCGGCTACGAATCCGTATATCGATCTGGATCCGCTGAGAAGATGGCCACTGCTTTTTTTAAAATGTCCCGCTCACGACGGAGACGTTCATTTTCTTTCTGTAATAGCTTCAATGCTTTCTCTGGAGGTAAATGTGAAACCTCAACAGGTTTCTCCACCTGTGATTTCCAGACCCAGTCCTTCAGCAAACCACAGGTGATACCTAGTGATTTTTCAACAGATCGACGAGTGCGGCCCTCTTCTAACACCAGACGAATGGCTTCCTTCTTGAACTCATCCGAATACGACCGATTTGCCATAAGACACACTCCTTCTCCTGTAAAATACAGGAATGGTTGTGTGTCCACAAAATCGGGGGAACCTCTCGGCCGGGGCGAGGGGGATACCTCCCCCACCCAGGACGACTTTAATTAGTTCTGCCCTCTCCCGCCGACTCCCTTTGTCAAACTCGAAATGTCCTTCGCCTTCTCCTTCGGCCTTAGCGAGCGTACCGCGGCCCCTGCAAGCCACATCTCTGAGTTATGGATCTGCGCGAGCTTCTTTCCAAGGAATTCTTGATAGTCCTTCCTGCCGCAGTCCCTGATCACTTCTCGCGTCTCAACGCCGTCTTTCACCGATTTGTAAAGCTTCTTGAACACCGGCAGGTTCGCCTTCCTGAAAATCGGCCGCCACTTGAGCGCGCCGTGCTGGGCGGTCGCGGAACAGTTGGAATACATCCAGTCCATTCCGTTTTCGTCAACGAGCCTGATCAGGCTCTGCGTGAGCTCCTCCGACGTCTCGTTGAACGCCTCCGACGGCGAGTGGCCGTGGCTGCGCAGCACGTCGTACTGCGCCTGCATCACGCCGGCCAGCGCGCCCATGAGCACGCCGCGCTCGCCCGTGAGGTCGCTGTACACCTCCTTTTGGAACGTGGTCGGGAACAGATAGCCCGAGCCGATCGCGATGCCGACGGCGAGGCACCGCCCGCGCGCGCGGCCCGTGGCGTCCTGGCCCACGGCAAAGCTCGAGTTGATGCCCGCGCCGCTTAAAAAGTTGCGCCGCACCGACGTGCCGCTTCCCTTGGGCGCGACCATGATGACGTCGACGTTGCGCGGCGGAACCACGCCGGTCTGGCTCTTATAGACAATAGAGAATCCGTGCGAAAAGTACAGCGCGTCGCCGGGTTTGAGAAATTTCTTGACCGTCGGCCAGATCTTGCGCTGCGCCGCGTCAGACACGAGCATCTGGATGATGGTGCCGCGCTTCACTGCCTCCTCGATCGGAAACAGCGTCTTGCCCGGGACCCAGCCGTCCTTGCGAGCGCGGTCCCAGTCCTTTTTGTATTCCGGCGCCTGGCCCACGATCACGTTGATGCCGTTGTCCTTCATATTGAGCGACTGGGCCGGCCCCTGGACGCCGTACCCGATCACCGCGACGACCTCGTTCTTGAGCACGCCGCGCGCCTTTGCAAGCGGGAACTCCTTGCGCGTGACGACCGTTTCCCGTACTCCGCCGAAATTGATGACTGCCATAGTCTGGTTCTCCTTTGGTATATGATGATTAAAACGTTTGTTTCGTTAGACCTCACCCCACCATCCCGGCCATTCGCTTCGCTCAGGGCCACCCCTCCTCCCCTCTCCGATTCGGAGAGTGGAGGAGGGGATGGGGGTGGAGGGGCGAGGTTTTCCTTTGTTTACTTCCGCGCCTGCGCCATGGCCACCTTGCCGGTGCGGATGAGCTCCTTCACACCGTACGGCTTTATCAAGCCAATAAAGTCGTTTATAATATCATACGGCGCGGAGAGCTCGAACGTGATCGACGACGACCCTACGTACGCCACCTTGGCGCCGAACAAATCGGCGAGCTCGACGATCTCATGGCGGCTTGACTTTGTAGAGTCGACGCGCACGAGGATGAACTCTCGCTCGATCACCGGCTGCCCCTCAAAGTCGATCACCTTGATCACGTCGATCAGCTTATTGAGCTGCTTCACCACCTGCTCGATGATCGCCTCGTCGCCCTCCACCACGATGGTCATGCGGGAGATCGAAGGGTCTTCGGTCTCCCCGACCGTGAGGCTCGCGATGTTGTATCCGCGGCTCGCGAACAGGCCCGAAATGCGGGACAGCGTGCCGCTGTGGTTTTCCACAAGCACCGAAATGGTCCGTGTGTTCATAGTTCCTCCATCACCTGGTCGAGCGGCTTTCCCGCGGGGACCATGGGAAACACGTTCTCCTCGGGCGCGACCGCGAACTCCATGAGCGCCGGCCCCTTGACCTCGAGGCCCTGCCTGAGAGTGTCAGCGACTTCGGCCGGCTTTGTCGCGCGCAATCCCGGGATGCCGTAGCTCTCGGCGAGCTTGACAAAATCGGGAATGTACCTGACCTTGCAATGGCCCGGCCCCTTGCAGTCCTCGCACAGCATGCCGCCGCGCAGGCAGGTCGAGCTGTAGCGCTTGTTCCAGAACATCTCCTGCCACTGCCGCACCATGCCCAGATACTCGTTGTTGATGATGACGATCTTCACCGGTATCTTGTTGATGGCGATGGTCGCCAGCTCCTGGATGTTCATCTGTATCGAACCGTCCCCGGATATGCTCACCGTGTCCTTCCGTCCCGCCCCAAGGCTCGCGCCCATGGCAGCGGGCATGCCGAAGCCCATGGTGCCCAGGCCGCCCGACGAAAGCAGGGTGCGCGGCCTGGAGAACCGGTAATACTGCGCGGTCCACATCTGGTGCTGTCCCACGTCGGTGGCGATGAGCACGTCCTTGTCCTTTGTCAAATGGTACAGCTGCTCGATCACGTACTGCGGCTTGATCACCTTGTCCGAGTTCTTGTACGTAAACATCGCGCCGTTTTTCCATTTCTCGATCTGCTCGTTCCATTCCGACGCCGGCCGCGGCGCGACCGCCTTGACAAGCGCCGTGAGGATGTTCTTCGCGTCGCCCACCACCGGGATGTCGACCCTGACGATCTTCGATATCGCGGCCGGGTCGATGTCGAGATGGATGATCTTGGCCTTGGGCGCAAACGACCCCACATGGCCCGTGACACGGTCGTCGAAGCGCGCCCCAACGGATATGATCACGTCGGCCTCCTGGAACGCCAGGTTGGCGGCCTTGGAGCCGTGCATGCCGGGCATGCCAACGAACAGCGGGTGCTCGCCCGGAAACGCGCCCAGCCCCATGAGCGTGAGCGTCACCGGCGCATTGAGCTTGACGCAAAGCTCGAACAGCTCGGCGTGCGCGCCCGACGTGATCACCCCGCCGCCCGCATACACCAGCGGCTTCTGAGCGGTCGCGATGAGCGCGGCCGCCCGCTCGATCTGCTTCGGGTGCCCGGCGAGCGTGGGCCGGTAGCTGCGCATCGTGATCTCGCGCGGATACTCGTAATCGTCAAGCACGGCGCGGGAAATGTCGGCCGGCAGGTCAACGAGCACGGGACCCGGCCTGCCGGTGCGCGCGATGTAAAACGCCTGCTTGAGGATGAGCGGCAGGTCCTTGATGTCCTTGACTAGAAAATTGTGCTTGGTGACCGGCCTGCTTATGCCCACCATGTCCGCTTCCTGGAACGCGTCGGTCCCGAGATACGGCGTGGGAACCTGCCCGGTGATCGCGACCATGGGTATTGAATCGAGATAGGCATTGGCGATGCCGGTCACGAGATTGGTTGCGCCGGGCCCGGACGTGGCAAGGCAGACGCCCACTTTGCCGGTTGCGCGCGCGTAGCCGTCGGCCGCGTGCGCCGCGGCCTGCTCGTGCCGCACGAGAACGACCTTTAGTTTTTTTTCGTCGTATAATGCGTCAAATATCGGGATTGCCTGCCCGCCCGGAAACCCGAACAGGAAGTCCACGCCCTCCTGGACCAGGGCGTCAACCAGAATCTCGGCACCTTTCTTTTTCAACCTATCCTCCGCATTGTTAAGTGAACGCCTTCACTGCGTTAGTGCCGGAAAAAGAAGCAGTTAAAATACCTCTTCCCCTGGGGGTAATCAAGGAACGGTTCCGGCATGCGCAAACGCGCAACAACAAAAAAAGACCCGCCTCTTGTGGGAGACGGGTCTTTTTATTTTTCCTTGCTTATAATTTTATAAGCCCGTCTCCCTTTTTCGCAAAAGAATGACCACTACCACGTTAAGGATGAGAACGAGGCTCAAAAGATTTCTATTTTTTGTTGATGCGGTGAACATGAGATTTTCTTTATTGCTATAAATATATCTTGATTTTTTTAATTAGTCAAGGATAATTTTGCATTTGAATTTTATTCATGTGAATAAGAAGCACAGTCTGCAGACGTCATACTCCTGCGGATCACTATTTTCACCGTACTTCAATTTGATTTGAAACCATGTTGATGATTTCTTCTATGGTGATGGAATCTATTCTCATTTTAACCGCACCGGGATTGAATGGCGAAGGCCGCACAAACGACAGCGCCACGATGTCGTTTTTTCCTCGAGGCAATGCAACGCAGGCGCCCAGTGACGGGACGCCGTCGGCAATATTCTTGAGCATGACGTCTATGCGAAGCATTTCCGGATGGATCGTATCGGCGACCAGTGATTTCACCCGCGATTCGTTTTGAATAAGAAAATCGATAATATGCGCCCACCGCTCGTTGGTTATAATTGTTTTTTTATTATTTTCTAACATATGAATCTCCTTTCTAAAAAAAACTATTGAACATGTTACGGATTTTACCGATGTGTATAATATACACTATTCGGGCAACATTGTCAACCCATTTATGAAAATAATTAAACTTTCCCCTGATGACCTGATTTCCTTTGCTGATGCAGGACGAATGCGCGGCGTTTCCAGGCAATCCATAACCAAACTGGTAAACAAGGGAAGGTTCAAGACATTTACCGTTGCGGGACGGAAATTCTTATGCAGAAAAGAAATCGAAGATTATATACCGCTTTCGGCCGGAAGACCTGGCGCCGGGAAGGCAAAAGAAAACGTCATTCCTTATCCCGCTCTCAGGCCGGAATTGCTCAAGGTCGCTGAAGATCCGCCGAAAAAGAGACCGAAAAAATAATCCGTGAATCACCCCTTCACGTTCTCAAGATACTCTCTCAACTGTCGCGCATTCTTGACCGCATACCCATGGTAATCATTGTTGAAAAAAGCGCACAGGAATTTCGAACGGCCGAGCCATCGTCGCGCCAGCGCAGCCCATTCCATTAATTCTTTTTCTGAATATTCCGATCCGTAAAGCTCCTGCCCGCCGTGGAAACGCAGATAGACGAAATCAGAGGTCTGCTCGAACGCCGTTTCGTAGCGGCCCGAATGCGCGATACAGAGGTTCATGTTGTGCGAGCGGAGCAGCGCATAGGTCTCTTCGCAGAACCACGATGGGTGCCGGAATTCGAAACTGTGGAAACAGCGGTGTTTTGCCAGGAGGTCAGCGAACCGCCGCAGCCGTTCAATGTTCAGCGCAAACGGTTGCGGGAACTGCCACAGAACGCCGAGGAGCTTTTCGGACAGCGGTGCCGCGTTGCTGAAAAACCTTGTCAGCGGCTCCTCTATGTCAATCAACCGCCTGACATGCGTGATATACCGCGAGCCCTTAATGACAAACCGGAAATCTTCCGGCGTTTTGTCGTGCCAGCCCGCAAATGTTTTTATCTGCGGCAAATGGTAGAAGGTCACGTTGAGCTCGACGCTGTTGAACCGGGTGGCGTAATACGCGAGATAATCGCGCGGTTTGGTGTCGGGCGGGTAAAACGTCTCCTTCCAGTGACTGTAGGAGTACCCGCTTGTGCCGATGAATAGTTTCAATTGCATATGATACAACTCATGCTGATGCTTTAAACGGGACCGGGGTCCGGTGTTTTATCCCGGTAAATATTTAATCGCCGTTCACGGTTCAATCATCCCAGCGTCCCATGGCAACTGCGCCGCGATTTTCACCCAAACACCGGATGATTGTAGTATATTGTTCGATCGCTTTATTTTCTTCCAGGATGATGACCTTGCTCACCATTCTCCAAGGGACGTGGCTGTGAAAATAAAACAATTTCCGTACATGGTTTTTCTTTCGATTTTCGTCGCGGCCCTGGTCATGGCAGGATGCTCCAAAAAGAACTCCAATCCCGCGGGCACGAAAATACCGCAGGACTATACGGTAAAAATTACCGTGCTCGATTCAGCGGGTCAGCCGGTCAAGGGCGCGCGAGTCTGGTTTGATGGACAAAACGACACGGCGGTCACCGACAGCACGGGCAGGGCGACCCTCACCTCGCCGGCGGGCAGCCAAATCCTTCAGGCGAAGTCGGGCACACAGGTCTCCTCCCATTCCGAGACGGTTCCCGCAGTAGACAGCATTACTGTTTTATCACCGATAATCCTGGGCTCGGCGCAGATGGTCCCGATGTATGTAATGGTGGACGATCCCCAGGGCCAGCCTTTCGGCGGCGTGCGTGTCTGGATCGATGGCACAACCGACACCGCGGTTACGAACGTGACCGGCAAAGCCGTGCTGGATGCTTCTCCCGGCACAAAAAACCTTTTCGCGCGCCTGGGCATTTTCGGTGCGCAGGAATGGGTGACCATTCATCCCGGCGACACCGCAGTCACGGCACCCGCGCTGCGTCTCGCCCAGAACTCTTCGGTGAAGATTTTAGTCCTCAAGGCGCCGGCCGAATCGCTCGAGGTGGTCCTGAAGGCGATCGGATTCACCACGTTCGACACCATGTCGGTCGACACGCTCGGTGCGCGCGCCGATTCCGACACCGTGGCAGCGGCCAGTTTTCTCGGACAGTACGGATTGGTCTTCCTCGATTGCATCGCGCCTGAGATTCCCGCCGACCTCGGCGGCACATCGCTGTACATTTCAATGAGCCATTACATCGAGCAGGGCGGCGTGGTTTACGGCGGACACTACGGCTATTTCGCCCTCGAGGCGATATTCGCACCGTATTACCAGAACATCAACGACGGCGACCAGCAGCCTGCCGACACGCTCCTCGTCCTCGACACGGCAATGGCCGCGAACGTCGGGTATTCGCAGATCGCGTGGCAGTCCACCGACGGCAGCGGCAGGATGCTGTCGGGCTACGAAACGTTTTCGGACCTGCCCCCGAACGCGCACGTGATGGGCGCCATCAAAGGCACCAACCCGCTTATGGCGGTGATCATCGAGAACTATCTGGGCAGAGGACGCCTGCTGTGGACCAATTACCACAACCAGGACATCGTGTCGTTCCCGCAGCTGTTGAAGATTGTCAAGTACACGATGTACAACTTGTCGAAAATAAACTGACTCGCCGGTTTTTTTTGTGTCAAAGAGACGGCGACCGCTCCGCTGCGGGGGAAAATCTCGGTAAACTCCATGAATATCGAGGATGCATCGTAGATAAATGAGCCATGATACAGATACAATTTCGAGGGTACTTTGTTCCAACTCCCTACAATCCGGGTATTTGCGCCGGTAAAGGGAACACACTCCCTTATGAGAAAAAGAGTGTCTCCGGCAATAAGGTATTTAATTAAAGATTGATCGGCTCGAACCGGAGCGGAATATTCACAAACTGGTCTGCAAAGGTTTTATACTCTTCAGAGTAATTCCAATACAATGGATCCGTGGCAGAGAATCGAAAATATCAAAGGTCTCGTCCGGATGAAAAGTGAAGATTCCCTTGCCCCCTATTGGGCTCCACGTGCCTATAAATTTAGGATCATTAGGGTTCGGACCATTTTTTGGCGCATTGGGACTGCAAAAGAAAATAAACAACGAGATTGCAAGGATCGAGGGAAGATATTTCATGGGATCCTCCTCAATTCGTGGTACTGACGTTAAATATAGATCTGGACGGATAAGATCTTTAGAAATTGAAGAACCCCGCCCCAAGTGGCGGGGATTCTTCCTTGGCTGTGGAATTAGAATATTTTATAGTCGCCCGCTAACCCCGCGCCAAGTCGCGGGGAATGCGCGGGCTGTGCCATTCATCATTGAACCGCCTTTACACATTCCAATTCTCTTACCTGTTCCTCAATCGTCCCCGGATCATACCCCAGATCAAACGCCTTCTCGCTTGAAAGCGACACGTCGCGCGCCCGTGGAGCGGCGCCCGTATTCTCCTTTTGCAATGCGGAAACGATGCCCGAGGCGTCGCGGCCGATCGCCTTTGCCACGAGCACGCCGATGTCGTAACGCGACACGCGCTCCCTGCCGCCAAGGTGAAGAAGGCCGGGCGCCCGTTCGAGCGCCAGCAGCAGGCCCTTTGCCGCGGCCATGCCGCTCACCGGGGTGCGGAATTCGTCGGTGAAGAGCCGCGTTTCCTTTTTGTCAATAATGGCCGCGATCAGGGGCTGAACGATGCTTTTTGCGTTTGCCGGGGCGTCGCCGAACATGAGCGGCATACGGCATATGGTCACTTCGGGAAACGCCTTGCGCATGCCGCGCTCTGCCCCCACCTTGTGCTGGCCGTAGATGTTAACCGGCCCCACCGGGCTTTCCTCGTCGTAGGGCGGGTTATTGCCGGCAAACACCAGATCGCTCGAGGTGAACACGCATTGCACGCCGAGCTTCGCGCAGAGCGTTGCGACAATGACCGCGGCCTGCACGTTGTTGCGGTACGACGCGTCCGGATTGGTCTGGCACTGGTTTGGGTCGGGAAACGCCGCGCAGTGGATGACGGCGTCGGGCCTGATGTCCTTGAACATGATCTCCATCGGTTTGGCGTCGGCGAGGTCGGCCTGAAGCATCTTTACATTTGCGATTTCCACCTGCCGGGTGTGAAAAACGCCGAACACCTCCCAGGTTTTTTGCGCCTCGCGGCACACGTTCCAGCCCAAAAAACCCGACGCGCCGGTGACAAGCAGTTTTTTCATGGTTTGCTCCTACCCCAATAAACAATAATATGCGGCCGACATAATCAAACACGCAAGCAGGACCGTGAGCGCGGGCGCGAAAATGTAGCGGTAGGTGCCGAGCATTCGCGCCCTGAAATATTCGTTGGTGACCACAAAGCAGATGTGTACGGGCGAAAGGATCATGCCGACGTAGCCGCACCCGTACGCGAATACTGTTGCGGCGCACACCACGTTGAGGTGCGGTGAGGCGCCCAGGAGCGCGAAGACGATGGGAAAGCTCGCGCCCACAAACCCGAACGCGACGCCGGTGACCGCGCCGGAAATAAACGGGATGAGCGCGATGACGAGCAGCAGCGGAATTCCCAGGGTCATGAACTCGTCGCGCATTCTCGTCACGAGCGTGGCTCCGGCGTTTCCCGGAAGCGGGCACGTGAGCGCGGCCGAAAACACCACGATGCCGAGCACGAGCGCCATCATCTGCCAGGTGCTTTTCATGGCAAACAGCTTGCATGGGAGTTTGAGAGCGGCCCAATTTTTCCAGAACACCGAAACCAGGGCCAATGCAAGTCCGGCAAGCATGCCGATGAGGCTTGCCAGGGTCTTTGAGGCGCCAAAGGCCGGCAGAGCAAACGAGCAGGCAACCGACGTCACCACGATGACCCCGATGGGAACAAGCGTCGACAGCGCGTCGCGGCCGTTGAGCAGGCCCAGGGAACGGCGGCCGTCATCCGCGCGGATGCGGCGTATGATGAAAAAATATCCGCCGCAGAGGGCCGCAACGGTAAACGGCATCTGGATGAGAAAATACAGTCCCGCCGGCAACCCCGAATATTTGATTGCGAGAATCACGCCCGGGTAGAGCGGCCACCAGTATTCCCATACATGGCGAAACCAGTAATTGATCGCCGCCTTGTGCGGAGGCGACAGGCCGCTATCGGCGTCCACGGCCGCGACAAGCGGCGCTGAAAAAAGCGCCCCGCCCGGCATGGGGAGCAGTCCCACAAGTGCCGGCAGGCCCATGTATAACAGGGCGCGGCTTTTGAGCCACCGTTCCAGCGCCTCGATGGTGCGCCGCATCCTTCCTGTTTTGTCAAGCGACTCGGTGAAAAACAGGAGCATGAGGATGACGACGAGCAAAAGCCAGCTTTCGGGCATTGCCATGTTGTGAAGCTGGTATGCGAGCCCGCTGCCGCCCGCGCCGGTCCACAGGGTGAGCAAGACCGCGAATGCCAGGATGGCGTAGCCGAGTTGAAGGCCAAACCGGTAGGCGATGAGGATGCCGAAAAACACTGCCCCGACTTTAATATAGGCCGGAATTGAGAGAAGAAATTCCATGATGCTGTCCGTTTATCAAATAAAATGGAATTAGTTTAGAAAATACTCGGCTGGCAATGGATGAAGTACGTACAAACTAGGGAGGACGGGTTTACAAGCCCCCTAAGATATAATAATGAATCAGGCGCGCTCCGCTCGCCTTCCGCTTCGGGCTGTACGGCAGATTGGGCTACTGTGCCACGGCCGTTCCAACCTGACTCAGTCCACCTTCATTGCCGGACGCATCAACCGCGGAGACGGCAAACCGGTAATAATGACCCACGGCCGCATTTACCCAGTGGAACGGGGATGATACGTTCGTGATTTCTTTTCCGTAGGCGGTCTCTGTCGGCCCAATGGCGGAATCCAAGGCGCTGTTTTTCTCATACACGTTGTATGACGCGGCTCCGCTGACCGCGGACCACGTTACCGTGAATTTGCCGCTGTCGGCCGGCGTTACCACGACGTTTGTGGGTATGAGCGTCGAACCTGCGACCATGGCACTGGCATTACCTTCGCCGTTGTCATTGGTCGCGGTCACCGCGATCTCGATTGGCTGACCGTAAGAAGAGGTGACGTGCGATATCACTGTGGAAGTAGTGGTAAGGTCCGAGACATAGTCGGCGTAATTATTTGCGCCGGGTTGCGATCCATCGAGAGTATAATAGACGGTATACGACGTCGCCCCTGCAACGGCGTTCCATTTAACCGAGATGGTTGAGATAGTGGACCCTGTCACCGCGACGCCGGAGGGAATCCCGGGCACCGATCCGGTCGTATTCGGTGTCGTGTCGCCAATGGGCGGAACGCATGAGGTGACGAGTCCGACGGTTAGTACCCCAATGACCTTTGCCAAGCTGCTGCGTGTTCGCATTGTTCTGCTTTTCATCGGTTCTCCCTTTTTTTAAGGCTGAATGTTAAAATCGAGATCGAGTAATATAATATTTGGCAATTTTCCCCCGGGCATTTGTCTATGCTTTGGAGGCGCGCCGGCCGGACCACGGCGCAGTCCGGGGTTCGCATTCTTTTAGCGCCTCCTTTTTCCACGTTTTCGCATCGATAGTTTCGAACCGGCCGCAGCGGGCATGTGGAACGCTGTCGAATTTTGTCACATACGGTTTGATATCAAGAATCGGCGTTCTATCGAGCGTATCAACACCCTGGACACGCAAAACTCCGCCTTTGCGTCCCAGCAGCCGCACCACCGAAATACCGATGCGATTCGGCCTTAGAGGACATCTGGTGGAAAACACGCCGCGTTTTTTTGTGTCAAGTAACGGTGTTACGGTGAGCAATTCGGATTCCGCGCGATGAAGACGATACACCAGGATTAAGTGGGAAAATCCTTCGATGTCCTTGGGCCCCCGTATAAATTCCGGAAACATCTCGACAGTTCCCTCGCAGCGCTCTGCAAAGATCGGCTGTGCGGGCGTTTTTTCAGGATCGCGGTGTTTGCATCTGGTAAGCCCGATGGGCACCTCCGTGTAAACGCAATTATTTCCTTTTATTTTTTCCATTCCCCATACTTTTGCAGGTCAGAACCCGTGAGGAACCTTCTTTTGTCGCGGCTTCCGCTGACATGAATCAAACGGCTTAATGACAATCATGCGCATGGCAGGATGTTCTCTCGTCAAGAACGCAGATGTCCCGTTTGTCGTACTTTTCAACCGCATCCCCGACCGTCTCCGCCTCAACCAGATAGGGTCGGATTCCGGCCGCCGCGAGCAAGTGGGCCGCCCGAAGCCCCATGCCCCTGCACAGCACGGCCTCCGCGCCCAACGTTCGCAGCGTGTTTACCGGCATGCATTTCCCGTGTTCGTGCTCCGCCTCGTTGTTGCTTGTAAAAACGGTTCGTTGTGTTTCCGAATCGTACAGCGCAAAGCAGGGTGCGCTGCCGAAATGTCCGTGCAACACCGATTTCATTCCCTTATCTTCCGCCACCGGCATGCAGATTTTCATTGTGTCCTCCAGCATTTGTTAAAGGTTATTCCAAGTTTCATTTTTTTTTCGCAACAGAAATTGCGGCCCTTGCAATGCGGGCATTCGGTGGGTCTTTGCGCACGCGCAGCGACCGAAAACGTCCGTTTGCAGGACCCGCAGACAAAGCGGCAGTTTCCCACGGTTACTTCGCCGCCGGCAACGTTCAGGCGCTTGGAATTTACGAGAAAATCGGCCGTCTTTTTCCGCGCCGACATGACGATGTTGCCGAAGGTGGCCCTTGAGACGTGCATCCGCCGTGCCGCTTGTTCCTGGTACAGGCCTTGGTAATCGGCAAGCCGGAGCGCTTCGAGTTCATCATACGTAAGCGATACGCTCTGCGCCGATGGCGAGCCGGCACCCGACGGGGAAAAACTTTCGGCAACAGGGCGGCAGGTTACACGGCGTTTCTTGCAAGGACGAGGCATGCGACCCTTTCTCTGTTTCTGGCATATGCCAAAAACAAAGATACGTCACGGCTTTTCAGGAATCAAGTCTCACTTCGTCTCATCTTAGGGAAAGACCCCGCAGAAAGCCGCGTCGGTATTGCCATAATCGCGGCCGCACGATCAATCCCATCATTTTTCAATTGCACCGTTCAGCTTAATTTCCGGTTTGTCAGGATGATTTGTGGTTATGGTGAATTGGCCGGCCTGCCTTTCCGAAATATCGGGCGCGGAGAGAACGATTTTTTCTGGTAGGTCATCAAAAGCCCCCGGCAGTTGGAAAATGCTCATTATTTCTAATCTATTGTGGGGAGAGATGGTGTTACAAGCAAATTCTGACAAATCATTATTTGCACTAGCCGTTAGCAACTACTGTTTTTAAACCGGTGGGTTCCGCGCACCAGTGTCCCGCCGCCCCTTTAAAACCATCATTTACTCGATCCCTTACGAAAAATTACCCTTCACTGGTCTGACCCTTTTATGGAAGTTACCGACCGCCATAACTTTTTTCATTAATAATGTCACTGATTATTTTCTCATACTCCTTGTTAAGATGCCTTTCCGGATTGAATTCCGGTTGATGCTGTAATCGATTTTCAGGAAAACCTAATATAATCCCGGTTTCCTTTTGGACAGGCTGTGTGATCCAATTCGGAAAAACGATGATATTCTTCTGCTCTGGCAGCGTGAGAGCAACCACTGCAAAGCGAACTAACCACAGCTTGTCTTCAAAAAGGAAATCCGTAATTGTGCCGACGGTTCCATCATTGCACCTGACCTCCGATCCGACCATTTCGCTAATGCTTTTTAGTCCTTTATACGTTTGAAACTCGGCGTTGGTCACCGGTGCCTCTTTCACCCTCGTGGCTGCAGGACTTAAAAATTCTGTTCCTACCGACATAGAGAGCACCCTGCCCTCCATAAAAAAAGGCCAGGCGTATCCGGAGGGAACTTCATTGTCGTCCGCCGGAACAGCGATATCGGTGCGCGCTTCTATCTCATCGAGGGAGATCGTCGTATGCACTTCCAGCCCTCGTACTTTCTTTATCTCCGACACCGAGAAAAACGCGCGGCATTCCGGCCTCGCAGGATACGGCAATGCGACAAAAAACTGCACCACCCATTGTCGCGCGTCAAATAGGAGATCGCTGATCCTACCCACTTGGCCGTCTCTTGCAAAAAGGATAGAGCCGATCTGATCCTTCATGCTTAATATCATGAGCTATCCCCTTTTTATTGCGCCTGGCTTATAGATTTAGCTGTACCCTCCAGCACGGAGAATTCATCCCGTCTGTTTTTCGCGTGGCATTCCTCGTCCGTACAGCCGGCTACCGCAGGGCGCTCCTTGCCGTAGGAGGTCAATTCAATGCGGTCGGACGCCACGCCATAGGTCACCAGAAAGTTTTTGGCGTTCTGCGCCCGTTTCTGGCCGAGTCCAATGTTGTATTCGGCTGACCCCCGCTCATCGCAGTTGCCGGCAATGAGTATCCTCATCGCCGGATGATCTGCCATAAACTTCCCGATAATGGTGAGCCTTGTTTCACCTTCCGGCTTTATTGTGGACTTGTCAAAGTCGAAATAAATGTTTTGCAGCGCTTCCCTGGCCTGCTGCTCCAATTCACCCTGCAGCCGCGCCTCTTTAAAGCTCGTCGAATCGAATGGGGGCGGCGCCGGAGCAGGCTTCTCCGCAACAACAGGTTTTTCCACGGTCAACTTCGTGACTTTTTTTGAACACGACACGGCCGAGAGAAAGATTGCCGCCGTCACCGATGCGAACACAAGTGCCCCGTGTCCACGCATATATTCCTCCTTTATTGTTTTGTTTCGGCTTTCCCCGGCGATAGGCTGATTCCGGAATCGCCGTGCGGATTGTCCGGTCCATTAACGTCGGATGCAGACTTTAATGCGGCGGAAACACACTCAACGATTTCCGCAATGTTGAACGGCTTGTCAAGGCAAAATAAACTGCCACGCTTTTTAAGTTCGCTGTACAGCTCCTTTGAGCCGTAGGCGGTGATCATGCCGAAGGGAACGGTAAAGCCCTCGGCGCTCAATCGGTCGATCAATTCTGTGCCCGAAATTACAGGAAGATGATGGTCGGTAATTACAAGGGCGAACTGTTCCTTCATTTTATTTGCAGTCACGATTTCCACGAAGGCGTCTGCGCCGTTGTCCACCGGGACCGTTTCATAGCCGGCCCTCCGCAGGGTAAGCGTCACAGATTTTAAAAGGTCCTGCTCGTCTTCGACCACAAGTATTCTTTGTCGCCGCATGGCATCACTCATTTTTTCCGGTTCCTTACTGCATTCCTATTGACATATGCCATTTTCAACCGTTAGTAATGGCTGTCAGCTCCACTCGCCTGTTTTTTTCATGGCAAGTGTCATCGTCACCGCAATTTTTCTGCGCCGGCTTACTATTGCCGAAGGTATGGACAATAACTCTCTTTGCTTCAATTTGATAGGCTCCATACAATACAAGCCAATTGTAAACGCTTTTAGCACGCTCTTCAGACAGGTAGGAATCGTATGTATTATCGTCCCTTTCGTCGGAATAAGCTTCAATAATAACCCGGTAGCCCGGATTGGCAGCCAAAAAATGGCCAACATTATACAAACGAGAAAGCGCGTCTGGCGTAAGCACTGTTTTGTCCCGGTCAAAATACAGCACACCGAGATCGATTTTCTTTTCCGGCGGTAGGGCCGGTTTCTGTGCTGCCGGCGGGTTCAGTGCGGCCGCACTGTCTTGCCGCGACACTATTTTTACGCAACCGACCATAAGGAGCGTGCCGCCAGCAATGATCACTATCGCCTGAAAAACGATTTTAATCTTTTTCCTTAACATGTTCTCCTCTCGATCTGAGAATTGGCCATCTTTATGGTCATCCAATACCCCAATAACCGTGCCATGCCATTGTATGCCGCTTACTTTCAAGACGACAACGTGTTAGAGCTATGCCGTTTCTAACCGGCAAAATTGCCGATTGTCCCAGTCACAAATGTAAATGGAGATAGTGCTATGAAGTAAAAGGAGTTGAAATTCTTGGGACAATTGTCTCTGATGCGGAGTTAGTCCCGATGGGAAAAATAGAAAACCATAAATTACGCATTACTGTTTGCCTCGCGTGAGCCTCTTATTAAGCGCGGATCTTGTCATGCCGAGCAGTTGGGCGGCAATGGTCTGGTTGTTGCCCGCTCGCCTGAGCGCCTCGTTGATGAGCATGGATTCCGCGTCCTTGATGGCAGGCAGGGTTCTTAGCCTCGACAGGTCTTCGGGTGAATAAAACAGTGTCGACACGCCGGAGCCTTTTACCGATCCCGTGACCTTTGAAAGGCGCTCGGTAAAAAAAGAGCCTGCGAGGGTGCCTCCCTTTTCGACGCTGACAGAATCGAAAATCAGGTTCCTCAATTCCCGGACGTTCCCTGGAAACGGATACGCGGCGAGTAAGGCATAAATTCCCTGGGGCACCGACGGCGCGGGGTGCTTAAGTTCGACGGACGCCCGTTCGACAAAGTGATCGATGAGAAGCGGAATGTCGCTCGGCCTTTCCCTGAGCGGCGGCAGGTCTATCTGGTGGCTTTGCAGCCGGAAATACAGGTCGCTCCTGAAGGTACCCTCCTTGCGCAGAGCGACCATGTCACGGTTGGTCGCCACGATGATGCGCGCCGTCGACTGCCGGAGGGAATCGGATCCAACGGGGTAATAGGTCCGGTCATCCAGCAGCCTGAGGAGCTTCACCTGCGATTCGCGCGGAAGGTCTCCTATTTCGTCAAGGAAAAGCGTACCACCCGAAGCCTTTGCGACAAGGCCCTCCCGCCGGGAGTCGGCGCCGGTAAATGCGCCCTTTTCATGTCCGAACAGCGTGTCGCTCACCATCGAATCGTCGAGCCCGGCCGTGTTGACCGATACAAACTCGCCGGAACGGCCGCTTGCGTCGTGGATGATGCGTGCGATCAGTTCCTTGCCTGCGCCGGTTTCCCCCGTGATAAGCACCGGCATCGGCGTTTGGGCAATGGCCTCGACGTACTGGAAAATGGCCGTCATTTTCCTGTCCCGGGTCACGAACCGCTCGAAAAGCTCCGGCCGCTGCAGGCGGTCGTCAAGCAGGTAGCCTTTGAGCCGCGTATTTTCATTGCGGATTTCCACAAAGTCCATTGCGCGGCGCACACTCGTTATCAGCCGGTCTTTTTCCACAGGTTTCACGAGGTAATCAAACGCACCCGCACGCATGCAGCAGACGGCCGTGTCAACGTTATTGATCGCCGTGAGCATGATGACCGGCGATTCCGGATAGGCCTTGACAATCTCCGGCAGAAGTTGTGTCCCCTGGTTTTCCGGCATCATGATGTCCAATAACACGACGCCAAAGCGCTGCCCGGCCATGAGGGTGAGCACGTCGCCGCTGTTCTGGCAGGTGGCGACGGCGAAGCCGCCCAGGCGCAGTGTCACCGATGCGCTCTTAAGGAAATCGAGTTCGTCATCGACGAGCAGAACGGGTAATGTTATTATTGTTTCAGGTTTCATTGTGCTGTTCTCCGCGCATCAAGTGATTGGCAGCAGAATCGTTGCCGTGGTTCCCCGGTTCTGCGCCGATTTGATCCGGAGGTCACCGCCGTGATCCTTGACAATTGAGTACGATATCGCGAGTCCCAGCCCGGTGCCCCCGCGGTCACGCTTCGTCGTGAAGAACGGATCCATGATGTATTTCAAGTGTTCGGGCGGTATGCCCTGGCCTTCATCATGGATGGAAAGCGACACCCTGTTTTTCATATCATCGTACGAAATGGTTACCGTGATGGGTTTTTCGTGGTCCTTCGACGCTTCACACGCGTTGGTGATAAGGTTGATCACCACCTGTTCCAACCTCTGAAAATTCCCCGTGACTTCGGGGATTTGCCCTTCTTCTATCACCTCAAACCGTTTTGTTGCGGTCTTAATCATGTTCCCGAGGATCACCGAGGCGTTCTCCACAACGTCCTTCAGTCGTATCTTCTGGTTGAGGTCTCCGCTCTCCTGGCGGGAAAAGTCCTTAAGGGTCTCGACAATCCTTTTAATGCGGCGTGCTCCCTGGTTAATGCCGTTGAGCAGGCCGGGGAGCTCCTCCCTCATTTCCTTATAAGGTAGGCCGCCAAGCGTGTAGGTAGGGTGCGATGCGTAGTATTCGTCGAGCACGGGCATGACGTCTTTCCACATTTCCGATAAATTTTCACCATTGAGAATGATGAAATTGTTGGGGTTGTTGATTTCGTGGGCAACACCCGATACGAGAATCCCCAGCGTGGCCATTTTGTCGGTTTGGATCAGGGTGCGCTGCTGCTGCTGGGCGAGCTCTTCGGCCTTCTTGCGGGCCGTCACATCGCTTCCGACGCAAAGGATCTCCATGAGAACGCCGGCGTTGTCGTAAATAGGCCTGGTTGTCCAAGCGACCCATTTTTTTTCGTTCGTCTTTGTCTGCACCTGTTCTTCATTGTAAATATACGCTCCAGGGGAAAGAAGCACGTCGTACAATATCGAATGCGCTTTCGGGTTCGGTACATCAGGGGATACAGAAACAATGTTAGTGATGTTCTTCCCCTGGATTTCCGCCGCGGAAAATCCGAACATTCTTTGAGCATATTCGTTGAAGAACAGAATTTTCCCCTGTCTGTCTATCCTGATGATAGCGCTGTTTGCATTCTCAACCAATTCACGGTATTTGCGGCCGTTTTCCTCCAGTTTGTCCATGGTGGTCTGGATGTGGCCGAGCATTGCGTTGAAGGAGCGCGCCAGCCGGCCGATCTCGTCGCGCGAGCGCAACGTGATCCGTTCCGTAAAGCCTTTTGTCCCCGAGGAAATCTGCTCAGTGAGCGTGACAAGCTTGTTTATAGGTCCCGTTATCAGGCCGGTAAAAACAAAAATGGCGACGGTACTTACGAAAAGCACGGCAAATGCGAAGAAAATGCGGTCCCGTATGATGACATCTATCTCCTCCCTGGTTTGAGTAATGCGGTGGTGGATGACGTCGTCGATGTCATCGGTATAACGTCCCGATGCAACTACCCAGCCCAGGGGCGTATACAACCGTGCGAAGCAGAGTTTTGAAAACGACGAATCTGAAAACCCTTTCTCGTCCAACCGCGGCCAGGTAAGCTCATAATACCCTTCGCCGTGCGTGCGGACCAGCCGGTTGACCGTACTGACCAAGGACAGGATCTTTGCACTGTCCGGTCCCGACAAGCCGCCCAGATACGGATGAATGAGAATCTTTGGCGAGTCATGGGTGTCTGAAATCCAGAAATACCCGCGACCTTTATCGTAGGTAATGGTTTTGATCTTGTCCAGGATCGAAGTCATGTCTTCCTGCGTCATCGAGCGCTGGTGTTCCGCCTTGATCATGGAATAGATAATGTTCACTTGTTCCCGAAGCACGTTTTTCACCCTGCTCGTCTCTATGATACGTATGTCGGCGATGTTCTTTTCCGCTCGCCGCTGCGTCTGTCTCACCGAGACGGTGAGGATGGCTACGGCGGTGATGAAAACAACCACCACAATGAAAAGTGGCAGTTTAATTCGAAGGCTCATGATACGCACCAGTTCCCGTATTTTTTTTCCGAACGGGCAAGGTAACAGCCCTTTTGTCACTAAAACTTTATACTACTCCGATGCACAATATTCGCGCAACAACCGCGCAGGCAGTGCGAGGCCGCCGAAATTGCCGGTGCCGTCGCCCGTGCTGTCGAGAAAGCTCTTGACGTGGAGCTGGTAGATCACCGCATCCTTGTACCAGAGCGGATCGCCGGATAACAAATTGATGCCGTGTGCGGTCATCGATGATCCTTATCGAGAATAGCGGGACATTCCGAACCCACATCAAGAAAATATGTTTTTTTCTATGGTTTGCCCTCGATTAAAAACTCCATTTCCCCCGTACCACCGCCACCGTTCCTCTTCCGCCAAACGTGGTGTTTTTCTCGCCGTAGAATCCTTGGCAGATGAGATCGAAGTCGATGTTGTTGGTAATTGAAAACGTGACGGTGGGTCCCGCCACGCCCGAGCCGTCGATAGGATTTACCATTGTGAACGCATCTATCCTGACAAGCGGCGTGATCTGGTCTGCGCACTCAAGAAACAGTGTTACCGCCGCTGGAGAAAGGTGCTTCGCCAGCGGGCCGTCCATGGGTTGGGCCGAATAGTTTTCGTGCTTCTTTTCGCTGCCGGCGCTGTTGTACAGCACGCTTGCTTGCACATACAAGTTGTGCGGAAACGTGTAATCTCCGGAGACACTCGCCGCGACCGATTCGCGTCGGCCCTGTTTGTCGATGACTGGACGAAAGTATGTTGCCTCGCCGCGGAATGCGCCCCCGCCGATCTGCCCCGACCAGCCGAGACCCGCACATCCGTCTCCTTTGACAATGCCGCCAAGCACTTGCATGTCGTAGCCCCATACATTCCAGCGGGCCAGGGCAGCTCCTCCCATCGCAGCAAGCGAATCCCCCGCCTCATACACAGCCGTAAGCTGGGAGGTCACCGAAGGAAACCAACTCACAACCGCGCCATCGGTGCCCTGCTTCTCCTCGTAATCGAAATCGAGGTACGACGAAGCGTTGAACAGATCGTTGGGGTTCCACACCAGGTTCATGCCCCAGTTGACGCGGCTGCGGCCGGCCCGCACCTGCAGCTTGTCGGATGCGTATTGCAGGTAAAGCCGGTCGAGCTCGCTTGTCAACTTGTACGAAGGGCCGCTCGAGAATGTCCTGTTGAGGCCGAAATATCCCGGCGTCACCGCGGTGAGCTGGGCGAGATCCGGTCCGTCGCTGGCCAGGTCACCGTACAGAAACAGGTTGCGCATGCCTGCGGTAAGTGAAACGGGCCCGTTGGGAAGCAGGGTGGCATCGAAACGGTTGTGCACGAGGCCGAAAAGCGCCCATGTGCCGCGGAGGTTTTGGGCATCGGTGATCTGCAGGTCCTTGACGTATCCCTTTGCCGACACGAAGTCGGACAGCTTCAGTGAATCAAACGGGGCAGCCCGCAGCGCGGCGCAGGCGACAAGAAGCGCGAACGACACACTGCGTCGAACGGAACTCATACGGTTTCGTCCTTGAGCACTTTGCCGTCCTCAAGCGTGATGATCCGCCGCGCTTTGCGCATCACGCGGACATCATGAGTGGAAAAGATAAACGTGACGCGTTCCCCCTTGTTAAGAGTTACCATGATATCGAGCAGGTTTTCCGCCGCTTTCGAATCAAGGTTGGCCGTGGGCTCGTCGGCGAGCACGAAGCGCGGCCGCGAGGCCAAGGCTCGCGCGACCGCCACGCGCTGTTGCTGTCCGCCCGACAGCTGCCCCGGCCTGCTCGCTCCCCGGTCGGGGATTCCCACCTGCGCAAGCAGGGTGCGGGCGCGAGCGGCGCGCTCCGCCTTGCCCTTGCCCTGGAGCAGCATGACGAATTCGATGTTCTCCTGCGCCGTGAGCACCGGAATAAGATTGTATGACTGGAACACGAATCCGATGTTATGCAGTCTGAAGCGGGTGAGGTCGCGGGACGACATGGCCCGCATGTCCGTTCCGGCGATGTTGATCGTTCCGCCACTGGGCGTGTCGAGGCCGCCTAAAATGTTCAGCAGCGTGGTCTTGCCCGAGCCCGAGGGGCCGACGATCGTAGTGAATTCCCCTTCCTCGAACGTCAGGTCGATGCCGTTAAGGGCATGGACGGGGACCGATTTCTCATCGTATACCTTGGTAAGACCGGTGATGGTGATGATACTCATGATTTTTCTCCGTTATGTGCTCCGAATTGCCCTTGCCGGCTGCAGCCGCAGCGCCCGCAACGCCGGATAGACAGACGATGCAACGCCGGTCGCCACAATCAAGAGGCTCAAAAGGATATAGAACGAAAGGTCTATCTGCGGATACACAAGTGCCCCGTATCCCATGGCCGAAAGTCCCCGCGACACCGATGACAGGCTGATGCCCCGGCCGCCGAAATAGGCAATCGCAGCGGCTGATGCGGCAACGCCCGCGGCGCCTCCCGTAACGGACAGCAGCACGGTTTCGGCCATGATCATCGCGAAGAGCCGCAGCCTTGTCATGCCGATGGCCATGAGCATGCCGAACTCGCGGGTGCGTTCCAGGATGGCCATGAGCATGGTGTTGACGATGCCGAATGCGAGGGCCGCAAGAATAATCACAAGGAAGAGAAGCATCATGTAATCCATGATGCTTTCCATGAGTGCCAGGTCGGGGCTCGACTCCTTCCAGGACTTGACATCGAGGGAAGGAAACATGCCGCGCAGCAGCGCCGCCGCGGCCGGGGCCGCACGGGAATCGGTTATTCGAACAGCTATCTCCTGAACAGCCTCCCGCGGAAGCCCCGTAAGAAAGCGTACATCGGCCGCGAGCGCGAAGACGGTGTTCTCGTCGAAGGTGGAGTTGTCTGTTTTGTAAATGCCCGCTATCCTAAAAGCGCCGCCGGTGATCGTGCCGTCAACTTCCTGAAGGGTGAGCACGATTTTCGAATGCAGCCGCACCTTGAGTTTGTGTGCCAGTTTCTCACCCACCACGATGCGATTGGCGCTTTCGTCCGTAAGATAACCGCCCTGCACCAGGTGGTCGGCGATGGCCGAGACCCTGCGCTCCTCGGCCGGGACGATGCCGTACAGCGTCACCCCCGTGCCCGTGGTCGCACTCGACGCCATGGCGTTTATCCTGACGCGCCCCGATGAGCACGAAAACCCCGGCAGCGTTGTGACATATGCCGTCACCTCACGGACGCCGGGAACGGTGTCGATGATGTCGCCCTTTTTGAGAAACCCTGGAGCGTGGACCTGAATGTCGGCAACCTCTGCGGCGATTGCGCTGTGGATGCGCTGGAGGGTCATGCCGTTTGTAAATGCCATGGAGAACACACCGCCGAACAGCCCAAGGCACACGGCCAAAAGCACAATAAGGCTCCGCAGCGGCGAGCGCCAAATGTTGCGCCAGGCGATGGAGAAAAGCATAGGGAAATTCCGCCGTTCAAGTAACTTTTTTAATGGACCTTTTCCTATCAATAAAAATCATTTTTCTCTGTGTTCTCTGAGTCTCTGTGGTGTTTTTTTTCTTCACGATCGCAGCGCGCCAGCCACTTTAAGCCGCCCGATTACCCACAATGGGAAAAGGGCGCAGATCAAGGTGGCTCCAAGCACGATGGCCGCATGCGTGCCGTAAATCGAACCGTCAAACAGAAACGGCATCACCGGCTCGATGCCATATTGAGCCATCATTTTTGCCGCCTCACCCGTGAGGCGTATTGGGTGTACGTGAAAATACAAAATCACCGGCGTGGCAGCGATCATGCCGGCGGCAATGCCCACGATCGAAATCATGATTGTCTCGACCAAGGTTGTGGCCACAAGAAGCGTTTTGCTCATGCCAAGGGCCAGTACCATGCCGAACTCCCTCCGCCGCTCAATCGTCATCATGGTGATGGTGCCGAATATCCCGAAAATGACGATGGCGTATAGAATACCGAGCATGATGAGCCCGGCCATGTTGTCGGACTGAATCTGTTGAACCACTTCGAGAAGCATTTTGTCCCATGTCATCACCTCGTATGAGGCGGGTGCCAACAATCTGCTCAGTGCGGCCGCGACCGTCCCGGCATCGGCAGGCCTGTTGACCGCCACGACAAGCGAGGTAATTCTTTGCGGAGCCGAGTACAGGTCTTGACATGCAGAAAGCGGCATGTACACCACGCGGCTGTTGAGGTCGGGCGAACCGAAATGGACGATGCCGCTCACGGGAAACGCGCCCGCCGCGCTCATGCCGTGAAATCCCTGGCCAAGCAGCACGATCGAATCACCTACGGCCACGCCAAGGTCCGAGGCCGCTCCCTCGGCGACAAGCACGCCCCGCCCCGACTGCTCGGGCATGATCCCCTTGCTGATTCGCGAAGAGAGATGTGTGAGGCGGTCGTCTTGCGCAAGGACCGCTCCCACCACCAGCACGCCCTTGGTCTGCGTGCTCGTCGAGGCGAGGGCAAAGGACTCAAGCCGAGGGATAAGGTACGAAACGCCCCCCACATTCTCGACGTTCTTCAGCAGTGCAGTATCGGCAATGAAACTGCGGTCGAGGCTCTTGTCGTCCCAGTAGCCTTTTGCATGGACTTGAATGTAGCCGGTGTAAAATTCCACCACGTTACGCACGATCTTGTCATATGAGCCGAGCTGCATCGCCCGCATAATGAGCGCAAGAAACACCGCGGAAAAAATGGACGCCGCGGTGATTAGGGTCCGCCGTTTGTTGCGCCATATGTTGCGCCACGAAAGTGACAGCAGTTCCATGTTCCCTACCGAACGCGTTTGAGGTTTTGCAGCGAAAAGAAATCGTCGGCGATGGGCTTGTCGAACCATATAGTATTGACGACGAGCACGGTTTTGCACCCGGGCTTTGCCGCGGGTGTCATCTCCATGCGCGCGGGGATCTCCCTACCGCCCATCATCTGTATGTCGGAAAACCGCTCGGTGTTGACAAGCGCGCCATCCTCGTCGAAGTACTGCTCCTTCACCTCGATGTCTTCCTGCACTGTAATCCACGCCACAACCTTGCCCCACACTACGGCGGCGTTCGGAAGCGGGGTTAGGGTGACCTTCCAGCAGTCGCGTCCGTCAATGGTATCACGACCCGACAGGGTGTGTGAATAATCCTTCACGATGGACGATTCCTTGATGAGGTCGTCGTTGGTGAAGTCGGAGCCCATCCACGACTGCGACATCATCGAGGGCGGGAGCTTGATCACCCGGTCGATGGACGGCACCCAGTTCCACATTTCAACGCCGCGTTTCAGGAACGCCTGCCCCTTCTCCTTGGAAGGCGCGGTGATCACGGTGAGTGAATACGTACGGGCCTTTTCCCAACCCTTGAGGCTCACGGTTCGGCTCCAGTCGGGCCGCACCACGGTCATGGTCATTTCGCTGTAATTGGTTTCCCCACGCATCTTGGCGTCGGCGCGGCGCACGATTTCGTCGGCGTCGAGCGAGGGCTGTGCTCCGGCGAGAAACACGGCGGTTAATAGCACAGACAGGGAAAAGAAACAGGCAGCGGATCCCCTTTGCATATTGAGGCGCTCCTATGGAAAAATGCTCCGCCCAAAGTAGAGATAAGCGGAAGTGTGGGAAAATAAAATTTCGCGACGCGGGCCTCCGCGCCGGCGAATAAACAGAACACCATGAAAAATTATTTCTTATAATTCATCGGTTATAAAAATTGGACCTTATGGCAACAGAGTAATAATAATAAATTGATTGTCTGATATAAAATTATTTCCCCATTCATTAACATTTTATTTCAAATACTCCAGCACCGAATACGGAAGATTGCCTATGTCATCGCAGGTAACGAGAAGCGGGAATGTTATCGTCACCGGCTTTCGATTGACAATAAACTGGAAAGTCACCCTCGCCTTATATGGTTGTGTTGTCTTTTCAACCGCCTTCCACTTGCTATTGTTGACCACCAGCGGCATATCGAACGCAATGTTTCCGCGCGAGGAATTACCTGGCATAATAGTACCGAAAATGAAAGCTCTGCTTTTTTGCGATTGATAAAAATCACGTATTTCATCCGAACAAACATACTGATAATCGCCGGCATAACATAGTGATTGCAGCCGTTTGGAGCGCCTGTCAAGGAAAGAGATGTAATCTTCCACTGCGTTTGCCTCAAGCAGTTTTTTCGGGATTTCGAACAGGATCTTTTGCGGTGACACGTCAATCGGCGATGAAGTGTTGTTTACAATCACCAGTTTGTTATCTACCAGGCTGTTTTTTGACAGCTCAAGCGTAACGTCAATGTTGTCTTTTTGTTGATGAAGTATCCTGTTTTGCGCCTGCGTTTGCAGGTACAACGATCTGCTCGGAGTGCAACCGGTAAAAATCATTATTATAAGCAAACTCTGAACGATTGCGCTCAACAGCCAAAAAATTCTTTTTATACCTTTCATGACAAACCTTCTCTAATCAATAGAACAGCCTTTTAACTCGCTGCAGTTTGTAAAACCGCAATGCATGTGCCAAAGATACAGAGCGTGCATAACTATCTGTAAGTGGTGCAAATAGAAAATGTTGCTTTTGTAAAGGTATAGGGAAATTTGTCCCTTTCCGTTTTAAAAATGATTTTATTTCCCCTATTGCTAATTCATTACCCCATAGGGACAAATATCCCTGACAAATTATGGGGAGGAGATTTACTGTTATCCTGGACAGCCCTTCCGGCATCTGGATGGCGATAAAACGACGTTATCATCCGCAAGCCTACCGGTCCTGAACACTACCAGGTTGTGGAGTGGGTAAAGACCAAATTCAACAAGGCATGAGCGAGCGAGACCGACTTACGGTTGTCAAACGGAATTAGAGTATTTCCAATGGTGAAATAAGGGGCGAGTGCTTCTCACACCCGCCCCATGAATAAAACATTACATTTATTTTTTATCTTCATTGAACAACGAATAACTCACCAGTTTTGGCTTCTGAGGGACCCATTCGTGATCCTGTTCAGTCACAATCCTTACCCTCGGCTGCCTGCCACGCAGGGGACGACGGCGCAGATGCGGAAGAACCACTCATGAACACCTCGCTGACGGAAAGGTCCTGTTTGGCCGAGGCAAGCACGATGGTGTGCGGCTTCCCCGGCGCAAGGCTCACGTACTGCTCCGAAACATCGATCACCGGTTTGATGACGGCGCTTATGGAAAGCTGCAGCGCGGGATTGTTCGAAGCGTTGGATTGGACGGTCACGTATTTGGTGATCGGACCCGAATGGTAATTCGCGATGGTGACGGTGGAAGCGATGAGACCGGTTTTCCCGGGTTGGATGGTGGTGTCGAACCTCACCACGGTACACCCGCAACCCGGACACACGTTGCTGATCGTGAGAGTCGCATCTCCCGAATTCTTAACGACAAATTGCGCGTGGAGCTTGTCAATTTTTCCTTCGGCGACAATGCCGCAATCGTAGGCGGACTCGTCCACCTCGATTTTCGGGGCAGCACAGGCTATAAAAACGGGGATGAGGACGAACGGGGACGCAAGGCAGGACACACGGAACATGGGGACCTCCGCTTTCTGGTTGTTCTCCGCGCATGGGTCGGCCGACCGGTCGAATCAGCGTGGAATGGGTTTCAATAACCTCCGGGTTTTTGGTTTGTATACGATTTTAAAATACTATTCGCCGTAGTCCGAGGCTCCGGCGCTGGATTTTTTAAAACATGAAATTTCGATGGAAGGGATATCAATCATCGTGGAGCGTCTACCGCCGACTCATACAAAAAGCTGCTGGAGGGTGATCCAAAGAACAAAGCTCGCTCTGCGTCAGCCGCAGACGACTTCTTGATGATTCCTTTGCCCCCGGCGGTTAAAAAGATATATATTTTCCCGCGTCCATTTTCGCACCATTAGCTCAGCTGGTAGAGCAACTGACTCTTAATCAGTAGGTCCCTGGTTCGAATCCAGGATGGTGTACCATCTTTGTTTCTTGGAACCCGGGCTTCTCCGAACCGTCCTCGGAGGAGCCCAGTTCCTTTATCCCTGCGAATATCTTGAAGAAATACCCCATCTCTGGTGCCCGTGCTATGGAAAAATTCCATCTGCTATGCTACCATCCTGAAATAATGATGATGTAATCCAGAGAGAATCGGGATTTTCGAGATCTCTCCCTCTCTTTGCGGAGAATATCCTCCTGGAATCTGTTGCTCAAGACTTTGGTGTGGTCGTTGAGAATTGTAGAAATTCACATAATCCACCAGAATTCTATTAAGCTGCCGCCGATTGAGAATAATGTAATGGTCCAGTGCTTCCCTTCTCACCGATCCAACGAATCTTTCCGCGATAGCATTCATGTCCGGGGCTCCGATGGATATCGCGAGTCCCTTTATTCCATAATCGACATACT
>Ga0335081_10000213_pt1 | contig 110524 bp, 95 predicted proteins | sample Lox_Sample_35_FD_206713 | JGI IMG/M metagenome (GOLD analysis project Ga0335081, IMG submission 206713) | Soil microbial communities from Loxahatchee National Wildlife Refuge, Florida, United States - Lox_Sample_3.5 | ecosystem: Environmental > Terrestrial > Soil > Wetlands | place: USA...
CGCCCGCATGATGCGTGAGGCCGAGGATTATTTGCGCGCGGCCGGCTGCAATGTGGTCGACATACGAATCGTCAACGTGAGGCCGGAGCTGCGGGAGCTTTATCACAAGTTCGGCTTTGTCGAAACTGGGACCGAGTCGGCCGAGGTGATCCGCAGCGCCACGCGTCCAGTTCACTTCATTACTATGTCGAAGGAGCTGTAGTCCGGAACCGGACAACTTGAACGAAAATCTTACCCGTAAGAAAAAGAAGCAAATCTTACTGGTAAGACGATCTTACTGGTAAGAAAATGAAATTTTCCGCTATTACGCTCAAGCACACCGACCTGGAAGTCTCCCGCTTTTGCTTTGGCACAATGACCTTCGGCAAGCCGCTTGACCAGACCGGCGCGACGCAACTCGTCAACCGCTGTCTCGATGCCGGAATCAACTTCTTCGACACGGCCAACGTGTATCAGAAGGGCGTCGCCGAAACCATGCTGGGCCACGCCATCAAAGGCAAGCGCGACCGGCTCATCATCGCCAGCAAGGTTCACGGCAAGATGGGCGACGAGCCTGACCAGCAGGGGCTCTCGCGCAAGGCCATCCTGCGCGCCATTGACGAAAGCCTGCAGCGGCTGGGCACTGATTATCTCGACATCTACTACTTTCACATGCCCGATTGGAATGTGCGGATCGAAGAGTCGATGGAAGCGATGGAATCGCTGGTGAAACAGGGCAAGGTGCGCTATCCGGCGCAATCGAACTTCGCCAGTTGGCAAATAGTCGAGATGCTGTGGATCGCGAAAGACCGCGGCTGGCACGCGCCCTACGTTTCGCAGCCGATGTACAACCTACTGGCGCGCGGCATCGAGCAGGAGTTCCTGCCCATGTGCCAGGAGTTCGGCGTCCCGAACGTCGTCTATAACCCGCTAGCGGGCGGGCTGCTCACCGGCAAGCACAAGCAGGAGAACATCACGCCGGGCACGCGCTTCGACAGCAACAAGATGTATCAGGAGCGCTACTGGCACGAGCAGCAATTCCGCGCCGTCGAGCAGCTACGCAAAATCGCAAAGGACGCAGGACGCTCGCTGGTGAGCCTGGCGCTGAACTGGCTGCTGCATCACACCGCGACCGATTGCATCATCCTCGGCGCGTCGCGCATGGAGCAGTTGAACGAGAACCTGGCGACCCTCGACGACGGCCCGCTCAGCGACGACGTGCTGAAGGCCTGCGACGGGGTCTGGCGCAACCTGCGCGGCCCAATGCCGTATTACAACCGGTAGCCGAAACCCACGAGAATGAGGCGTCGAGCATGAAGGAGCGAATTCTGCTGATCTTCTGGGCAGTTGGTACCGGAGGTGCAGTCCTGTGGACGTGCTTTTGGACGTGGGGGTTCTTTTACGGACTGCGGCAACACTGGGCCCACATCTACATAGCTTTAATAGCTGCGCTCTTGGGAGGATGGCTGACAAGAGCGGGCTCCAAAGGCCTACCGCGAAGAAAAGAACGTCCTGTGATGACTGCCCTGGATTGATGATCTATGAACGAGCCGCGAAGCGGCGACTGCGATGTGAGTCCGGGGCGCAAGCCTCGGGAAGGCAAAGCAAAAAGGGGATGAGCCGCGGCAGCGGCGGACACTTCATGACGCCTTCGACAAGGCGAGCTTCACATTGGCAGGCAGCCGCAGCGCGACGAAGTATTCGGCAGGATACAAATAGTCCTCGCCCGATTCGTCGATCACGCGCACGAGATTGTGCTTCGCAGCGACCGCATCCCGCACAAGCAGGTACAGCTTCCGTCGCTCCAGAGACGCGGGGTGATCGTCGTTCCGGACACACAGGAGGAACCGTTCGCTTCTATTTTTCCGCGACGATCCGTTTGATTTTTGAATTCTTTTTTGCCGATGCCATGCTTCATACCAATGTAACTCCGCCTTGAGGAGCGCGCCATGGCTAAGCTTGATCGGCGCAACACCCTTCATCTTTCGCCAAGAGCCGCGACCGTAGGTCCTCCGCAATCGCTTGCGTTCGCGGACTCCCGCACCGGCCGCAATCACCTCGACGTCGCCGATCTCGCCTACGGTTTCGAAATGCACGCGGGAATTGTAACTGGCAATTCTTTGCACCGGCCCTACTTCATTGCAACCCCTTGCCGCCTATGCTACTTTCGAGATGATCCGAGGTACGCCTTGCGCACACAAGTGCCGTCTGGGCTGAACCGCAAAGAGGCCGAGATCTATGCCCGCCTCGATCCCGAGCGGTTGCCCCACCACATCGCCATTATCATGGACGGCAATGGCCGCTGGGCCAAGCGCCGCCATCTGCCGCGCATCGCGGGACATCGCTCCGGCGTGGCCGCCGTCCGCTCCACCACGGAGACGGCCGCGCGCATCGGCATCCCCGCGCTCACGCTGTACTCATTCTCCGCGGAAAACTGGAAGCGGCCCAAAGGCGAAGTTGAATTCCTGATGAACCTGCTGCGCCGCTACCTGAAGATGGAGCTGCCCACGCTGATGGAGAACAACATCCGGCTGCAATATATCGGCCGCCAGCATGAGCTGCCGCAGGAGGTGCAGGAGCGCATGTCGTGGGCGCGCGAGATGACCGAGCGCAACACCGGCATGGTGCTGACGCTGGCGCTCAATTACGGCTCGCGCACCGAGCTGGTGGACTGCTTCAACGCGCTGGTGAATGAGGCATCGCGCAATGGCGGCATCGAGCACCTGAAGATCGACGAGCGCTCCATCGCGCGCCATCTCTACACCGACGGCCTGCCCGAGCTGGACCTCGTCATCCGCACCTCGGGCGAGATGCGGTTGTCGAACTTCCTGTTGTGGCAGGTGGCCTACGCCGAGATCTACGTCACCGAGACGCTGTGGCCCGACTTCCGCGGTACCCAGTTACTGGAAGCCATCGAGGCTTTCCAGAAGCGTGAGCGCCGCTTCGGCGGCCTGGTGGAAAATAACGGACACCTTTCGTGAAGCGCGTCCTCACCGCGGTCATTCTGATTCCCCTCGTTGTGCTGGCGCTCTTCCGGGCGCCGCTGTGGCTGTTCACGGTGCTGGTGCTGGGCGTGGCCCTGCTGGCAGCAAAGGAGTATTTCGACATCGCGGAGAAGACGGGATACAGGCCGATGAGAGGCTTGGGCTACATCTTTCTGTTTTCTATTTTCATGGTGAGCTACGTCGGAGGCAAGCTGTTCATGGACGTGCATCATCCTCAGCAGCCCGTGCCCGTGGAGACGGCGGCAAGCATCGCGGTGCTCCTCATTGTTTTTTCCCCGTTCATTCTTCTGATTGCCGGCATGTCGCGCGACCCCCTGTCGCAAGCCCTCTCGGATTGCGCTTCGTCATTCCTGTTGCTTCCTTATGTTGGGGCGTCGCTGGCGTCGATTGTCCTGGTGCGCTCTGGCAGCAACGGAGCCCTGTTCCTGTTGGTTCTCATGCTACTGGTATGGGCCGGAGACATTGCGGCCTATTATGTAGGCCGCGCGATTGGAAAGAACAAGCTTGCGCCGCGCATCAGCCCAGGCAAGACCTGGGAGGGCGCAATCGCATCCGCGATCGGGGCTACGCTGGTCGCACTTTTGCTCCTTCATAACCTGCAGGTCATTTACGATTTTTTCGCTCGGATCCACCTGATCTATCCGACATCGGGAACGGTACTGAGCACCATGACGGCTTCGCTCACTCCAGTGTCGATTGCGATTGCCTTTGCCGTTTGCGTGAATGTCGCGGCACAGTTCGGCGATCTCGCCGAATCCATGTTGAAGCGCGGTGCAGGGCTTAAGGATTCGGGAGCGTTGCTGCCCGGACACGGTGGTGTGCTCGACAGGATTGATGCGCTTCTGTTCGCGTTCCCGGTGGGCTGGCTGTTCTATTTCACCGTGCTCGGCAGGTATTTTCGGGCAGTGGCGAAAGCGTGAGAGTGCATGCGCAGCAGCCCGAAGGTAGCCTCGCGTGAGAGCGGCGGGTTCGCGTGTGAGAGGCCCCTTCAGGGGGCGACACGGTTTTATGTGCCGTCCCTGAGGGACTCACGTCATCGAGAGAACCGACCATTACCCAGAGCTTCCGCTCTGGGCTATAACACCGGTTGCGCGAGTGTCACGCGGAACACAACCGATGGACAATTCCTTGTGTCATGCGACTTTGTAGCCCAGCGCGGAAGCGCTGGATATCGAGCTCACGTCAGAATTGCTGTCGCTAACCCAGCACTCACAGCCTGCCCTGAGTGCAGTCGAAGGGTGCTGGGCATAGCCTGCCCCGAGCGCAGCCGAGGGGATTGTGGCGCCCTGCGGACTCTCGTTTTCGCGTATCACGCGCGTTTTCGTTAGCGCGTCATGCGGATGCGCTGCGGTCGAACAGCAGGTCCCTCCACTCGGGCTGAAGCCCTCGGTCGGGATGACAAATCATGAGAGGAGCGCGCTGGCGGCACGGCTTGAAGCCGTGCTGACCCGAGGCGTGTGTTGCGTAGGACGGGACTACGACTGTGTCGCGCTGCGGGCTTTGACCCTCGCTGATGCACCCTCTATCCGCATGCTCATGGGATACTACATTGAGCACGTATGAAACGCATCGCCATCCTCGGCTCGACCGGCTCCATCGGCCGCAGCACGCTTAGCATCGTCGAGAGCTTTCCGGAGCGCTTCTCGGTGGTCTCGATGGCGGCGGGCAACAACATCGAACTTGCCTTTGAGCAGGCGCGGCGCTGGTGTCCACAGGTGCTCTCGATGGCGACCGCCGGCGCTGCCGATCAACTTGCACAGAAACTGCGGAAGGCCGGGCTCGCGAACCAGACGGAAGTCGCGTACGGCTCCGCTGGCACGGTCCGGGTCTCCACGCATCCCGACGCCGACTTCGTCGTCAGCGCCATCGTCGGCGTTGCCGGACTGGAAGCCACCTACGAAGCCGTCAAAGCCGGCAAGACCGTCGGGCTTGCCAACAAGGAATGCCTCGTCGCCGCCGGCGACCTCATCACTGCCGAGGCCCGCCGCCAGGACAAGCCGCTGTTGCCCATCGACAGCGAGCACAATGCAATTCACCAATGCATGCGGGGCGGACGGCGCAACGAAGTCCATCGCATCTGGCTGACCGCCTCGGGCGGTCCATTTTTTCATACCCCGGCGAGCGCGTTCTCCAAAATTACGGTGGAGCAGGCGCTGAATCACCCCACCTGGAAGATGGGCAAGCGCATCACCATCGATTCAGCCACCCTGATGAACAAAGGCTTCGAGGTGATCGAGGCCTGCCGTCTCTTCGACCTGCCGGCTGATCACATCAGCGTGCTGATTCATCCCCAGAGCACGATCCACTCGATGGTCGAGTTCGTCGATGGCAGCTTGCTTGCTCAACTTTCCGTAACCGACATGCGGTTACCAATTCTCTACGCACTGACGTATCCTGATCGAATTCAGTTCGAGCTGCGCTACCCTGTACAGGAGCTGCGGCGGCTGGATTTTGCCCCTCCGGACTGCGACAAGTTCCCCTGCTTACGTTTGGCCTACGAAGCAGTCGAAGCGGGAGGAGCTAAGACAATCGCGCTGAACGCAGCCGACGAAGCAGCGGTTTCGGCATTCCTCGAGGGCAGCATTGGATTTCCCGACATTCCCGCTACAATAGAGGCGGTAGTCGGTGAAACGCCCGCCCGGATACCCGAATCTATACAAGACGTCCTCGAGACGGATGCCGACGCGCGGCGACGTGCGAAGGTGGTTGTCGAGCAATTGGCGCTCCCGCGAGCACTCAGCAATCAGCCCTCAGCATTCGGCCGATGAAGGTGGGTTCGGGCAGCTACTCGGATTTTGCAGCAACTCGCAAACGGCTGACTGCTGAACGCTGATTGTTTCAAGGTTTTTATGGAATCGTTCTTCATTGCGGTGGTTTCGATGGCCGTGGTGCTGGGATTCATGATCCTGATCCACGAGTTCGGCCATTATGCTGTCGCTAAGGCCTTTGGCGTTCGCGTCCTCACATTCTCCATCGGCTTCGGCAAGCGCCTATGGGGTTTTCGCCGCGGCGATACCGACTACCGCATCAGCGCGCTGCCGCTGGGCGGTTACGTGAAAATGGCGGGAGAGAACCCGCTCGAGGCGCGCACCGGCGAACCCGACGAATTCATGTCGCACCCGCGCTGGCAGCGCTTCGTGATCGCCATCGCCGGTCCGGCCATGAACATTCTGCTCGCCGTCGGATTGCTCACCATCGTGTTCATGATGCATTATGAGCGGCCTGAGTTCTTCGATCAGCCCGCGGTCATCGGCTGGGTACAGGACGACTCGCCCGCGCTCCAGGCAGGTATTCAGCAGGGCGACCGCATTGTGCGGATCGACGGCGAGCACAACCCGAGCTGGGAAGATGTGCTGCTGAAGCTCATAGAGAGCCCCAACCAGCCGGTCAGTCTCGCTCTCCAGCGCGGGAATGAGATACTCGAGAAACATGTCAAACCTGAACCTGGCATCAGTGACGATTTCGGCAATGTAGGCTGGGAGCCCCAACAGACGATTACGGTGGCCGAACTTGAGCCCAACATGCCGGCGATCAAGTCGGGTCTCGAAGTGAACGATCGTATCGTCGCCATCGACGGAAAACCCATACAGGCCCGGCTCGCTATCCGCCATTACTTACAGCAGACGCGCGGCAAGCCAGTCGACGTCACCGTCATCCGCAACGGAAAAGAACTGCACTTCACCATGACTCCCGTCCATAAGGAAGAGAGCGGCCAGAACGGCTATTGGCTCGGTTTTCTGATGTCGGGACCATCGACGCGGGTGGCGAAACTGTCGTTCCCCAAAGCGCTTAGCCAATCGCTGGAAGAAAACAAACGCTACTCGCTGCTGATTGTTGACCTGGTGCGCAAAATGCTTGAGCATCAGGCCTCGATCAAGCAGATGGAAGGCCCCATCGGAATTGCACGCGCCACGGGCGAAGCCGCGCGCCAGCCTGGCTGGACCCCGCTCATGGGGTTGACTGCGATGATTAGCCTGAACCTCGGCATCTTTAACCTGCTGCCGATTCCAATACTGGATGGCGGCATGATCCTGCTGCTGCTCATTGAGTCGACCATCCGCCGCGACATCAGCGTTCGCATTAAGGAACGGATTTACCAGACGGCCTTCGTTTTCCTGATTCTGTTCGCCGCGGTGGTCATTTACAACGACCTGATGAAGGCGCTGCCAGGGCTGGGGCAGCGCATGCCATAAAGGCAGCAATTAGTTGGACGCCGGCCTGCAGGCCGGCTCTTCCACCGACCGACTTAATCAGAGCCTCCCTAAGTGCCAACCGCTGCCTTTGGGCTTCGCCAGGAAGGAAATTCTGGCCTAATTCGGCGCGAGTGTACCCTCTTTGATTGCGGAGTTCCACAAAAAAATCTAGCCGTTCTAAACTAAGACGATTGAGGCTTGGGACGCGGGCTGCGGATGTCGCCCGGGGGGATGGCGAACGGGGTTTTCCGATCGGTGCAACCCTCTGCCGCAGCTCTCATCTCATTGAGAAATCCCATTTCTTAGCAGTCGTGTACGATGGCCACCAGGAGGAGTCGTGGTCTGTAGCGCTTGTGCATTCGAAAATCCCGCGAATATGCGCTTTTGCGGCATGTGCGGCATGCCGCTGCCGCAGCGGCCGATTACTGCGCCGGGCGCCCATAGCACACTGAGCTTCACCCGCGTCCCCTTGGATTCCCGCGCCGTGCGCAGCGCAAGCTCGCAGGAACGCGAAGCCGCATTGCTGGAAAATCCCGCCGCGACGACACGTCCCAACGGCGATGCGCCCAATCCTGCCCCGGCCCGTGCTGATACCACGCTGAATACGAGCAGCACCACGGAGCCGGTGCTGCCGCCTGCGCCGAAGGAGTTGGTACCGGACGTTCCGCTAGACGACTACGTCCGGAGTTTTCGTTATTTCCCGCCAAAGGACCCGGGCGAGGTTACCATGCGTGGAGACGCTCACGTTGCCGAGCGACCGGAGACTGGGAAGGAAGCGCCCACGCCCGCAGTTCCGGAGATTCCAAAGGAAGCGTGCCGCCCGGTGGTTGCGCCCGATGGCCCGCGCGTGAGTTCAAGCGTCGCAGAAGAAATCAAGCCGCCGCTCGGGGCTGCCCCGGGTGCCGGCGACGACGACCTCGACAGCCGTCTCGGGCTCGAACCGGAGTCGCCGATAGAGGCGCACATCGCCCGTCCGCGCTTTCTCGACGTGAATGAGCCCGCAAAGGAAACCAATGCCGAGTTGCCCGGGCCGATGGAGAGCGAGAACAGCGGCACAACTACGATCAGTGGGCCGTCGTTCCTGGGCCTGAGCGATCGCCCGCAGACCTTCGCGCAAGCCGTCGGCGTCGAAGAGGGAGAGTATGCGCCGCGCAACTATCATTGGAGAACATGGTTCGCATTGGCTGCGGCCCTGGTTCTGGTGGCTTTGGGAGTGCTGGAATGGCGTTCGCAAGTTCACCAGACCAACAACGGCCCGGTCGAGGTGATTCGCACCAAGCTGCACAAGCTAGGCCAGAGCGCGATGTCGCAAGTTACGGGCGAGCCTGCTCCCACCGGCAATGACAACGCCAAGCCGGAAATGCAGGTGCAGGAACAAGCTCCTGCGCAGCCGCCGGCGCAGGCTGCAACCGCGGGAGCGCAAAATGCCGGCGCCGAACCGACGCCGCCCGCCAGCCAGGCCGCGGGAAGTGCGGCGACAACCGTTCAGAGCGGCTCGCCGCCTGCGAGTACCCCGGCCGCCATGGATGCCAACCAGAAGAACTCCGCGTCCGCGAATGCTCCTGCTCCGAACAAGCCGCAAACCAAACGTCAGGCGGATGTAAACGCCACTCCGGATGAAGCTGCCAAGCCGGTCCCCGGCGCCGACGAGATGGTAAAAGCGAAGAACGCCAGCGACTCCGCGGCCGAGGCGGCATGGTTGTGGAAGGCTACGGCCAAGGGCAATCCTGATGCCCCGGTGCAATTGGCCGACATGTACGTCCAGGGCGACGGCGTTCCCCGCAGTTGCGAGCAGGCCATGGTGCTGCTAAAGACGGCGGCGGAAAAAGAAAACGCGCACGCACGCAACCGGCTGGCCTCGATGTATTCGACCGGAACCTGCGTTCCGCGTAACCGCGTGGAAGCCTATCGCTGGCTTAGTTCGGCGCTCACCGCCAATCCCAACAGCCAGTGGGCGCAGCAGAACCGCGACCTCATCTGGCAGCAGATGAGCCCCGACGAGCGCGCCGCAGCCCAGAGGTATCGGTAGGCAGTTTCGAGTTTCACGTTCCGAGTTGCAAGCGAAAAAAGCAACGTATTCGAGCATTTCTCGAAACTTGAAACTCGAAACTGCATTACAGCAGAAGTTTGCGCGCGATCGTTCCGGCCGCAGGGCAGAAAACGCCTACGCCCACAAAGGCCCATCCAATGCGATGCACATCGACTGGCGAGTCCGACGTTGCGTGCGGTAGAAAGATCAGCAGCATGATGCCGATGCCGATGGCCAGCGTACCGCCCACCTGCGCGCGCCGTCCCGGTTGACGATCAAATTGGCAGGGTTCCATGGATGTGCCGTTGGCAGAAGTCGATTACGGGTAAGGATAGCAGCTAGTGACCCCAGGCTGAACCCTCTTCTGCCCGCATCGATCACCAACCGACGGGCCCGGGACGTTGCTCAACGCTCCTTGATCCCTGCCTAAAGTATTTGCCGCATTTTAGCCAGATGGCGTATCATAACTAGCCAAGAGGCCAAACATGACGTCCGCTGCCATTGCCGATGCCCTGGGCGGCAAGAAAGTGTTGGGGCAAGCCGTCCGCAGCTATGCCGAACTGGCGGAACTGACCCGCCGGGGACTGCCGGCGGATTCGCTGACGGCGTTGGGAGAAAAGCTCGATCTCAATCAGGCTGCGCTATCGGCAAAAGTTGGCATTCCACCAAGGACCTTGACCCGCCGTTTGAGCCGGCATTCGCGCCTAACGGCGGCCGAATCGGACCGCACCGTCCGTCTGGCTCGCGTCTATGCCACTGCGGTCGAGATGATCGGCAATGAGGAGAAGGCGTCCCAATGGCTGCGCACCCCCAACCGAGCGCTGGCCGGCAAAGTTCCTCTCGATCAACTCGACACCGACCTCGGCGCAAAGGAAGTGGAGAACATCCTGGGACGCATCGCCTACGGCGTCTATAGCTGATGCAGCTGTGGAGAATTTGTCGCCAGACCCATGCGACCGGTGCCTTCTCCGGCGAGGGAGCGCGCCTTTACGGTGGTCGCTGGAACAGTCCCGGCGTCGGCGTGATCTATACTTCGCCTTCCCTGGCGCTGGCGGCGATTGAGACTTTTGTCCATCTCGAACCCGATCTCCAGCCCGACGATCTGGTTTCGATCCGGGGCGAGGTTCCTGAGGATGTCACGGTACAGCAGATTGAATTGCGATCGCTGCCTATGGATTGGTATGCGGCGAACCACGAGTCGCTTCGAGTTATCGGCGACCGCTGGGCGAGCGCCGGAAAGACACTTGCACTGCGCGTGCCTTCAGCCGCAATTCGCGGCGAGTGGAACATGTTGCTGAATCCAACGCACGCAGAGTTCGGGAAAATCCGCATCCGCAGGCCGGTACGGTTTGAGTTTGACCGGCGCATGTTCCGCGCGCGCTGACGATTACGCTTGCCCCCTGCACCCTGCCGCTGCCCGATCTCATCTACACTCTATCGGTTCGCAATTCCCCACGGGAGTTCTTGGCATGGCTGCTGCGCGCACAATCATCTCCGCTGAACCCGGTTCCGACGCCTTTCCTCTGCTCACGACGGCGCAAATCGAGCGCCTGCGCCCAGCCGGAAAGCTGCGGCAGGTGCACGCGGGCGAAATTCTGTTTGAGCCCGGTGACCCAGACATGCCCTGCTTCGTGATCCTGTCGGGCGCGCTGGACATCATCCCGCCCTGTCCGAAGCAGGCGCAGCAGCAAACCCTGGTCACCCATGTGCCCGGCAGCTTCACCGGCGAATTCGCCATGATTTCCGGTCAGCGCAGCATCATGCGCGGCCAGGTCAAGGAGGACGGCGAATTCCTGGAAATTCCTGCCGCCGAGTTCCGCGCCTTCGCCGCCAAGGACGCCGAACTGGGCGACATCTTCATGCGCGCGTTCATCTTGCGGCGCATGGCGCTCATCCATGAGGGCATCGGCAACGTGGGGGTGCTGGGCTCGCGCTACTCGCCCGACACGCTGCGCCTGCGCGAGTTTCTTGGGCGCAACGGCTATCCCTACCGGTACATCGATCTCGATACGGACGAGCGCTCGCAAAGCATCCTCGACCAGTTCCACATCGATGTCCACGACATTCCGGTCGTAATCTGCAAGTCCTCCAGTGGCGACCCGAATATTCTCCGCAACCCTACGAATCGCGAGGTGGCTGACTGCCTCGGCATGAATGCGACCCTCGACGAATCGCAGGTGCACGACCTGATTGTGGTGGGCGCGGGGCCGTCGGGGCTGGCGGCCGCGGTCTACGCCGCATCCGAAGGGCTCGACGTGATCGTAGTGGAAACCGGGACCCCCGGCGGGCAGGCGGGCTCCAGTTCGCGCATCGAGAACTATCTCGGCTTTCCCATGGGCATCTCCGGCGGCGAGTTGGCAGGACGCGCGCTGGCCCAGGCGCAGAAGTTCGGCGCTCACATGATGATTGCCCGCAGCGCCGCGCGACTGGACTGTGACAGCCGTCCGTACAAAGTGCTTCTCGACGAAGGCACGACGCTGCTGACGCGCGCTATCGTGCTCGCCGCCGGCGTGCAATACAACAAGCCGCCCATTGCCAAGCTGGCGCTGTTTGAGGGCAGTGGTGTTTATTACGGTGCCACCAAGATGGAATCCTCGCTCTGCGAAGGCGAGGACGTCGTCGTCATCGGCGGCGGAAATTCTGCCGGGCAAGCGGCAATTTTTCTTTCACAGAAGGCGGGCAAAGTTTACATGCTGGTGCGCTCCGGCAAGCTGTCCGACACCATGTCGCGTTATCTGATTCGCCGTATCGAGCAGAACCCGGCTATCGAGCTGCACTACAACAGCGAGATCACCGGGGTGGACGGCAACGGACACCTGGAGTGCGTGACCTGGCGCGATGGCGAAAATGGCCGCACGTCGCCACACAACATTCGCCACCTGTTTGTCATGACCGGCGCATCGCCCCGCACGAGCTGGCTGGCGGGCTGCGTGGCCCTGGACAATAAGGGCTTCGTCCTGACCGGCTACGACCTGGATCCGGCGACGCTCGCGTCGAAAGCCTGGCCTTTGTCGCGCCCGCCGCAATTGCTGGAAACCAGCCTGCCGGGAGTGTTCGCCGTCGGGGACATTCGATCCGGCAATGTGAAGCGGGTGGCTTCAGCGGTGGGCGAGGGCTCGATCGCGATTCATCTGGTGCATCGCGCGCTGGCGGCGATGTAGTTGGATCGAGCTGGTGCCCAGGTTCACGTAATACATGGTGCCCCAGATTCGCGTCCTTCTGTTGGGCGCTAACCTGGGCCGTGCTGACCGTAGACCCAGGCTAGCCCAAAAGGGTGGGCGAACCTGGGGCACCGTCATCTACCATTTTTTCGCCGATAGAACGGGCCGGAGAATCAAAGTATCCTCACGTAATGCCTACTGGCAGCTCTCGCTGATCATCTTGATGTGGTGAACTTTCAGGTCCACGGTGGTAGCGCCGTTGGCTTCCTGTTTTTCGGTTGATTCCCGCTTGCTTTCCATGCTGGACGGCATCTTCTCCTCCATGCCGGTCACGGTCACCTTGTGGTTCACGTGTGCGCTCAGGCCGTTGCCCCATAGCTCGTACATCTTGCCGTCGTCGCCCATCAGGTAATAGCCGCCGTTGTCGCTGCCCTGCTTCAGGCAGCCGGTCACGGTCACGTGGTTCCCCATGTTGTTGCCCATGTTGTCCTGCTTGGCCATGGTGTTGTCCTGCGCGTTCAGCGCCAGGGCGAACATCGCCATGAAAACCGCCGGAGCCAGGCACAGGGCCAGTTTCTTCAGATGTGACATTGCTTCTCCTTTCGATCTCCGGCAAGGCCGGAGCGGGTTGCGGGTTGACCAGGGAACGGAGTAGCCGAAAGCTAGCATCCTGAATTATTACGATGATAGGACTGGGGTTACGGGGTTGTCAGCTAGCGCGAAGAGAGTTTCCAGGATCCAACTTTTTTCGGGGGTTACGGTTGGGCGCATTCCCTGCATATAATGTAAGTAGCAGAAGGAGTGCCCGCTTGATCCGAACGATCATGCATCGCCGAACGGCCAACACCGTGTCCCCCGCCGTGCGGCGGACAGGTGCGCGCGCCATCTGGTCGCGGGTGACTTTTATCCGGGCTGATGTCAAGTTGGCGCCTTCCATGGCCCGTCCCAACCTCTTCTCCGGCGACTAATTTTTCCTTCTCCGCTCCGCCTCCCGCATGTGCCGTCCAACCAGACTGAACAGCGGGCTGAACGAAGCTCGATCCACAACCGGGATCGCAAGCCTTTTTCGGAGGAAACGTCATGACCGCCAATGTTCTTACTTCCGTCGCCGGACCCAATATCAGGACCGCTCTGCCCGGGCCCAATGCCCGCCGCATCCTCGAGGGCGATGAGCGCTATGTCTCGCCGTCTTATACCCGCTCTTATCCGCTGGTCGCCAAGCGCGGCCGCGGCGTCGTTGTTGAAGACGTCGATGGCAACGAATTTTTGGATTTTTCCGCCGGCATCGCCGTAACCTCAACCGGCCACTGCCATCCCGAGGTCGTCGCCGCCATCCAGAAACAGGCTGCTGAGCTGATTCACATGTCGGGTACCGACTTCTACTACGAGCAGATGGTGACGCTGGCCGAACGCCTGTCGCAGGTCGCGCCCATGAAGGGGCCGCACAAGACTTACTACGGCAACTCGGGCGCCGAGGCGATTGAAGCCGCGCTGAAGCTGGCGCGCTATCACACCAAGCGGCAGAACATCATCGCGTTCTATGGTGCATTTCACGGCCGCACCATGGGCGCGCTGTCGCTGACGGCCTCGAAGCCGCAGCAGCGCCGCCGCTTCGCGCCGCTGGTTCCGGGCGTGACTCACGTGCGCTATCCCGATATCTATCGTGGGTGCGTCGGCGGCAGCCCGCAGGAGGCCGAAGCGTTTGCCCTGGGCTGCGCGCGCTTCATCGAAGACAAGCTGTTCAAGACCACGCTCGCGCCCGAGGAAGTGGCCGCGATCTTCGTCGAACCGATCCAGGGCGAGGGCGGCTACGTTGTCGCACCTACGGTCTTCATGCAGGAGCTGCGGCGCATTTGCGACCGGCACGGCATTCTGCTGGTGGCCGATGAAGTACAGTCCGGCGCGGGCCGCACGGGCAAGTGGTGGGCCATCGAGCACACCGCCGTTGAGCCTGACATCGTCTGTATGGCGAAGGGAATCGCCAGCGGCATGCCGCTCGGCATCACGGTGTCGAAGGCCGAGACCATGGACTGGGTCCCCGGCTCGCACGCTTCCACCTTCGGCGGCAATCCCGTGTGCATTGCGGCTGCGTTAGCGACGCTGGACATTCTCGAACGCGAGGGCATCAAGAACGCGGAAGTCGTCGGCAAGCACATGATGAAGCGCATGGCCGAGTGGCCGCAGCGGCTCGATCTCGTCGGCGATGTGCGCGGGCGCGGGCTGATGATCGGAGTCGAGATCGTCACCGATAAGAGAGCCAAAACGCCCGGCGGGGCCGAGCGCGACCGCATCATAGAGGCAGCCTTCGAGCGCGGCATTCTGTTCCTGGGCTGCGGACCGAACACGATTCGCGTCTGCCCGCCACTCATTGTCTCGAAGGAGCAGGCGGACATCGCGATGGACGTGCTGGAGGAGTGCGTCGAGATCGTGGCCGGCAGGCCGCACAGCAAGCGAGCGACGATCGGCGAGCCAGCGGGATCCTAGACCGTCGCTTATTCGCGAGGCAGTCTTCGTTGCCGACTGCCCCGTGTTCTCGTCCAAAGAAGGGTAGAGTGGCCCAGACCTACTGTATCCCAGCTTTGAAAGGGCACGGCTTCAGCCGTGTCAGCGAAGCACGCTGACGGTGGCCCGCCTTCAGTCGCTGAGGGGTGGGTCCCTCAGCGGCTGAAGCCGATTTCATTCGTCCCTGTTGTGGCACGCCTGAAGGCGTGCCCTTTCAAAACGGACTGGACCTGCTCTGAAACTGCTTAGTCAAATACCCATTTTGTGACCGCAGTCGCGATCTGTTTCTCAGGAAAGGCGAAGGCGATTCGCGGCGTCAGCTTATACACTACCCCGCCTGTTGATGGATCCATCGGCCATCCGTATTTTTTCTTGCTAGCCGCTGACAATCCGTCTGGAAGCCTGCTGTAATCGACGACTTCGGCCACACCTTCAACGATGACCAGTTCGTGCAGCTTTTCGTTAATCAGAATGCAGTGCGGGTTGACTGCCAGGTTCTTCGCCTTTCGCGCCCCTGACTCCGTGCCGAAGTAATAAGCGTCTCCGAACCACAGCCCGTGCATCCCCATGGCGTGAGGCCGGCCATCGGGGCGCACGGTCACGATGACATAATTGTGCGAGCCGGTGAGCCGCTTTCGTGCCCAACGCCAGTCGAGCATCCCTTTCGGAGAAGTCGGGAAACCGTATCCCGCGGGCACTTGAGGACGCATCGCTCGCGGCGAGCCCTGCGCTTCGCTTGCCGAGGATTTTGTGCTGCGAGTCCGAGGCGCCGTCTTCCGGCGCTTGGTCGTAGTCATTAGTCCCCCAATCGTCCGCCGGCAATTCCGGCGCGACGGCTTTTCGCCGCCAAATTTACTTCGCCAGCTCCAACATGGTCACGGCGCGGTTCAACGCTGTGGTCAGCACCCGCAACTGCTGCTTCGTCAGTGCCAGATCTTTGTTCTCGATCGCCTCATTTACCCCGGGGATCACGACCGCCGCGTACCCCGTATTCTCGCCGGGCGCGTAGATAACGTGTTTGTACCACGGCCGGCCGGGCAGTCCGTCGCTAGTCAGCCCACGCTCAGCGTTGCGCAGCACCAGGTTCAACGCTCCCGCATCGCCCGCGCCGATGTTCTGCCGCTTCATTGCCTCCGCACCAGCCTTCTGCAGGCGCTCGGCCGCGCTGGCCGCATCGGCGAAGGACGGCGCTTGCTCGCCAAAGGCTGCCTTGGCGCTCGCCTCCGCCGCCCTCACATATTCGGCGATCTCCTTGCCGTACTCCTCATAGTTCAGCGGCAGCACATCGGCTGACGCCATGCGCATCACCGTAATGCCGTAAACGCGCGCCATCTCCTGCTCGTATACAAACGTCGGATCGGCGAACTTGGTGAACCAGGCGAAGTCGTCAAAAGCGGAGTGATAGACGCCGTAGGGTCCACGCGACGTGATGTCCGCGGAGGGTACGCCGAGATGTTGCAGGAATGCGGTGTAGTCGGAGCCGCTGCCCAGATCGCCAACCTTCACGTCCTTGGTGACCACGGCGGCCGGCTCGCGGACATTCGCGCCGGGAAGCTCCGGCTCATCCTCACTCTTCGGCTTCTCCTGCTTTGCTTTCCATTGATCGTAAACGCTGCCGCCCTTCGGGCTCGGCACCGCCTTGGCCACATCGCGCAGGTATTGCTTCAAACTCGGAACCGCCGAGGCGCTAAAGTCTGGCCCCGAGCAGGCGGAATCCATATTGAAGTACGCGACCGCGCGCGACAGCTCCTTGGCGTGCTGCTCGGCGAATTCGGTCGAGCCGAGCAGGCCCTCCTCTTCGCCGTCCCAACTGGCAAAAACAATCGTGCGCTTGGGATGCCACCCCGTCTTCAGCAGCTCGCCAATGCCATGCACCGCCTCGAGCTGCGCTGCGGTGCCGCTATTGGGATCGACCGCCCCGTACACCCAGGCGTCACGATGATTGCCCGTCACCACCCACTCGTTCGGCAGCTCGGATCCTTTCACCATGCCGATCACATCCCAGATAGTCGTATACGTGTATGCGATCTTGACCGCCATGTGCACCTTCACCGGCCCGGGCCCGACGTGATAGGTGAAGGGCAGCGCGCCTTGCCAACTGCGCGGCGAATCCGGGCCCCCGAGGTTTTGCATAATGGGCGTCGCATCGGCGTACGACAGCGGCGTGACCGGAATTCTGGGCAGGTCGGTTGCCTTCTCCGGAGGCGTGCGCTTGTCCGCCGGCAGATCGGGAACCGACGCGATGTCCGGCGTTGTAGGATCGCCCGGATACTTGAACAGGTATTGCACCGACCCGCGCTGCACGCCGGTGTCAGGCCGCCACGGGCCTTTGGGATACTTGTCGCCCTTGAAGTAGCCGTCGTCCCACGGATCGGAATAGATGATGACGCCGGCGGCGCCATACTGCGAGGCAATCGACGGCTTCACGCCGCGAAACACCTCCCCGTACCGGCAAATGACGATCTTGCCTTCTACGTCGATGCCCATGTCCTTCAGCTTCTTGAAATCTTCCGGGCGTCCGTAGTTGGCATAGACGACCTCCGCCGTCACCTCGCCGGACGCCGAGTACTCGTTGAAGGCCGGCAGAATTCGCGGGTCCTTCTGAAAAGGATCGTCGCTCACGTGCTCGGCCGACGGCCCGTGCATCACGACGCCTTCGGGCGCGACCACGTCGACGCGAACGTCCAGCGGCAGCCCCATCCAGACTTTGTACGGCTGGATGTAGGCGTCGAGCCCCGCGGCCTGGTACTTGTCGAGCACATATTCGGCGTTGCGGTGGTCCTCGGGCGATCCGGCAACATGCGGCGCCGAGGTCAGAAATTGCAGGTGCGCCTTCGCCAGCATCGGATTGGGGACAGCCAGGAAGGTCTTCTCCGCTTGCAGCTCAGCGGCGGGATTGTGATAACCGAAGATCTTGTCGGGCGGAGTGAACGGCGCGGCTGTTGTTGTGGCGGCCTGCTGGCCGGAGGCGATGGTCGCGATGAAGAGCGTGCAGATAAGAAGACTAGTTGTCGGACGGATCAATCGGGTCTCCTGGAAGCAATCGGCCGTCAGCATTCAGCATTCAGTCAGGAGAGACCGATGTTGATTTTCAGCAGTGAGCGGCAGTTTGCTTTTCATCACAAAGTTATCATCAATTGCGCGAGCACTTCGCGTCCCCTGGTAATGGGCGGGGTTTGATATCCCGCTACCATCGGCTTATCAATCTTTAATGGCTGAATGCTGAGTGCTGACGGCTGATTTGCCAACCATCTACACCATCGGGCATTCCACGCGCACGCTTGACGAGCTCATTGCGGGGCTGCACGCGCACGGTGTCGTCACGCTGGTGGACATTCGCGCCTTCCCCATGTCGCGCCGTCTGCCCCACTTCAATCGCGAGTCGCTGGAACGCGAGCTCCCGAAGCGCGGCATCGAATATGTCTGGATGAAGTCGCTGGGCGGCCGGCGCAAAAAGACCCGCAACGATTCGCCGAATACCGGCCTGCGCAACGACTCCTTCCGCAACTATGCCGATTACATGCTCACGCCGGAGTTTGCCGAAGCCATCGAGTCGCTGCTCGAAATCGCCGCTCGCGGTAAGACCGCGATCATGTGCGCCGAGCGGATGTACTTTCAGTGCCACCGCATGCTGGCTAGCACTGCTGAAGCCGGCGGCATCCGCCTTCTCAACGACGAAGGCGTCGAACTATTACGCGTCTGTCAGGACGGGAGGCTATTACCGCAAACAGGGTTTACGAATGTCACCAGCAATGAACACCCTGATTTCCTCTTCGTCACCCAAGTAGGGGCGAAAGCATGTGAAGCAACCTTGTACCGAAAGTGGGGGGCGCATTACATTCGCGTAGGTTGGTGGAGTGGGTGGGAGATTCGTCCGGAGCGGTGGCACAATCGCCCGGCGATTCACTACGAGGAACTTGAACCCACACTCGATCACCCGAAGAGCGTCGTGTATTTCACGTGGAATGGCCATCGACTCGTTCCGAACCGTGCTGCCCCGATGAGCTTTCATTAGTATCAGTTTGAAGAGTGGATGTCATTATCAGGCCATTGCGTAAGTTTGCGCTGTTTCTTCGCCTATTGGCAAGCGTAAGTGTTGTTACCAGGCCTTAGCGGAACCGAGCCCTCGCTCCCAATAGCGAACATCCTTCTCTCTTGCTACCATCGATTACGCATGAAACAGGCCGTTTTCCGCGAGCGTAACAAGCGTTACTATCGCGTTCTGCACACGCCAATCTGGATTTGGGTCTTTTGGGTGCTTCCCGGATGGCCGCTCACCTACGATCTCTACGCGCATGGCCCGGACCGGCGGCATTGGATATGGCTGGCCATCGTAGTGACCGTAGTCGCCTGGCGAGGCTTCGTAGGCGGCGTGCCCGGTTGCGAGCAGCGGCCTTACATCACCTATTACGGCGTGCATCAGCCAAACCTGCCGTACCGTGTGGTCTGCTATACGGCCGCATGGATCGACATCATTGTCCCCTACGCGCTGAATCTTATCGGCCTCATCATCGCCAACCTCAACGGGCGCTGGATGCTCCGGGAACTATACGAGTACGCGTACTATCCGCTGGCGCTGGGCGTCGTGCTCGGCACTGCGCTGGATTGGACGCCACGTGCCCGCCGCGACACCTTCGGCGAGGGCGCCGAGCGCGCCTGGTTCTATGTCGCTGTCTGGACGGTCGTGCCCACGCAGGTCGTCAACTGGGGCGCATGGCGCTTCGGCAAGTTTATGGACCTGGCGCCTACCCCGCTGGCGCGCGTGCGACTTCTCGTGTGTCTGCTCTCAACCGCTTTTTTCTTTCTGCTGGGATATTCGCAGAAGCTGCCGAGAACCACGCGCCACTATGAGGGCGTGGCCGCTGCGGGAGTATAGAAGCTATTTCGTATTACTGCGTGGCATCGCCAGAACCCAAAATCATAGGACGGCTTCAACGCGGCGCTGAACTTGGATTATTCATGCCCGCAGGTACGATATTGAGGTGTCATCCCGACCAAGGGCTTCAGCCCGCGTGGAGGGACCTGCTGCTGGCCCCGAGCAGGGTGTCACTGCGCGCGAACAGCAGGTCCTTCGACTCCGCGCCCGCCGACTCGCAAGCGAGTCGGGAAAACCACGCGGGCGCTCCGCTCAGGATGACACGTTGTTGGGATTTGGGGAGTGATGAATAATCCAACTGAAGCGCCGCTCTATCCCAAGGACAACCACTCGCGAGGGTAGAGACAGCTATAAGCTCCTGGCCCGGCGCGCAAACGGGAAATACCATTTACTCCCGCCGGTGTCGGCCTTTGCTGAATTACTTCTGTTGAACTTCTCTGGATTGCTTTCGATGATTTCGTCCAGTTCCTCGCGGTTCTCCCATGAGGCGCCAGGCAGCTCCGACGAGACCAACTGCCGCAGCTTTCGTGAAGACTCTGCGGCGGTCTCAAGCTGCCTGATCATCTCGGCGACGTCGACCGATTTTGCAGCCTCCAGTTGTCGCAAGCTCTCATAGGCCTGCGCCAGGGAATTGTCCAGGGATGCAACTGCAGGAAAGCTAACTGAACTCATAAGGAGTCCTCGCTTCGTTCAAGTTTGTCACAACTTTGTAGGGGAGCGACTCTCTCATCGGGGTGGCTATTATCAGCTCTGGTTCCCCCGACTTCCTTGTTCTTTCTTGTGCTTTGCCCAAAAGCTATCGCACTATCTCTTTCTTTGGAAGGTCAGAACATGGTGAAGTAGGTTGCCACCGAAGAGCAGCCGGCGAGGTGGTAGTACCGCCCAAAGGGAATGGCACGTCGAGATAAACTTAAGTACCCCAAGGTAACTGCTCAGGTATCCGAAGGCGCTCGCGCCGACGAGATGGCGAAGCGCGCCACAACTCGGCGACGCCGCGCCTTGCCGGATCATCTCTTAAGTGGAGGTGATGCGAATGTCGACGGCAACGCATTCCCCAACTCGGCTGGAAAAAGATTCCCTCGGCTACAAAGAGGTTCCGGCTCACGCCTACTATGGCATTCAGACGGCGCGGGCGGTCGAAAACTATCCCGTCAGCGGATTGCGCGCGCATCCCACGCTCATTCGCGCCATCGCGATGGTGAAGGAAGCCGCGGCGCTGGCCAATCGCGAGCTGGGCCTTGTCGATGCCAAAGCCGCCGACGCCATCATCCAAGCCGCGCAGGAGGTGCAGCAGGGCAAGCTGCATGATCACTTTGTGGTCGACGTCTTCCAGGCGGGCGCGGGCGTCAGCTTCCACATGAACAGCAACGAGGTGATCGCCAACCGGGCCTCGGAGCTGCTGGGCGGCGCGCGCGGCGAGTACAAGCACGTCCATCCCAACGATCACGTCAACTACGGACAATCGACAAACGATGTCTTCCCCACGGCGATGCGGCTGGCCACGCTGCTGGAGCTCGAAAAACTCTATCCCGTGCTGGAGAGCCTCACTGCCGCACTCGAAGACAAGGGCAAGGAGTTTCACCACGTCCTGAAGTCGGGGCGCACGCACATGCAGGACGCGGTGCCCATGCGGCTGGGGCAGGAGTTCACGGCCTACTCCGGTGCGATCAAACGCGCGAAGAAGGCCCTACAAGAGCAAGCGGCATTTCTGCGCGAGCTCGGCCTCGGCGGCTCGGCGGTTGGTACCGGCATCAACACCCATCCCGACTACCGGCACAAAGCCATCGCCGAACTGGCGCGCATCTCCGGACAGAAGCTGCACGCGGCCGACGACATGCGCTACGCCATGCAATCCAATCTGGCGATGTCGAGCGTGAGCGGGGCGCTGCGTAATCTCGCTCTGGAAGTCATTCGCATCTCCAACGACCTGCGGCTGCTTGCCTCCGGCCCGAACACCGGCTTGGCTGAAATCAACCTGCCGGCGCTGCAGCCCGGCTCGTCGATCATGCCGGGCAAGATCAACCCGGTAATGCCGGAGCTCGCGGCGATGGTGTCGTTTCAGGTTATGGGTTACGACACGGCAGTCGCGCTGGCTGTGCAGGCGGGCCAACTCGAACTCAACGTTATGATGCCGACCATGGCTTACAGCGTGCTCCTGTCGATCACCATTCTGACCAACATGCTGCGCCAGTTCACCGAGTTCTGCATCAAGGGCATCACCGTCAACGAGCAGCGTACGAACTATTACGTGCAAAGCACGGTATCGCTCGCGACAGCATTGAATCCGTACATCGGCTACGCCAAAGCTGCGGAGATCGCGAAAGAATCGGTGAAGACCGGCAAGTCCATCATCGATATCGCGCGCGAGCGCGGCGATCTCACGGAAGAGCAGATCAAGGAGATCCTCGATCCCGCGCGCATGACCGAGCCGGCCTCGCCACTCGAGGTCGCGAAGGAACGGGAGAAGATCAAGGCGAAGTAGCAATTAGCACTCAGCAGTCAGCATTCAGCCCTTGACGAAACTCGTCGGGAACCCAGCAGGATTACAAATCCTTGGCTGAATGCTGAGTGCTGACGGCTGATTGCTGCTTTTCAAAACGCCCAACGCAGCAGCGTTGCACCTGACGTAAAGCCTGCGCCCACGGCCGCCAGCAATACCAAATCGCCCTTCTTCAGCTTGCCTTCGTCGATGGCGGTCTGCATGGCCAGCGGAATCGTCCCCGCAGTCGTATTGCCGTAGCGATCGATATTGATGATGACTTTGTCCAGCGGCATCTTCAGCCGTTCCGCGGTGGCAACAATGATTCGCTGGTTGGCCTGGTGCGCGATAAAGCAGTCCACCTCCTTGCCCGTGAGCCCGTTTTTCTGCAGCACGCGCTCGGTCATCTCGGCCATCTTCTTTACCGCATACTTGAAGACCTGCTGGCCGTCCTGATGGATGTAGTGCATCTTCTGATCGACGGTTTCGTGCGATGCGGGATGCAGGCTGCCGCCGCCGGGCTGATTCAGGAACACACCGCCTGCACCTTCGACCTGCGCTTCCCAATCGATGATGCCGTACTCTTCGCCTCCTTCTGCCGGCTCCAGCAGCACTGCGCCGGCGCCATCGCCGAAGATGATGCACACGGCGCGATCGGTGTAGTCGGTCATGATGGAGTTCACATCGGAGCCGATCACCAGCACCTTCTTGTAACGCCCTGACTCGATGAACTCGACACCGGCATTCAGCGCGTAAACAAACCCCGAGCAGCCGGCGGAGACGTCGAATCCCCAGGTGCGCTGGATGCCCAGCTTGTGCTGCACCAGGCACGCCGTCGAGGGATACATCATGTCGGGCGTCACCGTTCCCACCACGATCAGGTCAATCGCCTGCAAATCGAGCGGGTGAGATATCAGCAGGTTCTTCACCGCCTCCACCGCCAGATCGCTCGCGGCCACGCCCTTGTCGGCCAAATGACGCTCGCGGATACCGGTGCGCTCGAGGATCCACTGGTTGCTGGTCTCCACCATCTTTTCCAGATCTTGATTGGTCAGAATGCGGGGCGGGACGTAGGTGCCGAGGGCGGTGATTTTGGCGCGACGAGTGTTAGCCAATAGCGTGCTCCGTGCTTGTTTTTCGCGGTTCGCCTTTCGCTCTTCGCCAGAGGAGTTGAATCGTAGGTAGATTTCCCGAGAAGGCTGCCATCAAAGTCGCTTCAGCCCTGGGCAGGCAAAGAGCGAAAAGCGAATGGCGAATTGCGGCTTCTTCACGCCAGGCGCCAGTTGACCGCTGCACACGCAGGGGCCTGCTACCGTTGCTTCCTTCCGGACCTGGCGGGGTTCACAAGATTGCGTTGCGCGGGACCAGCGCCCGACTTCTCACTATAACATCGTTGTTGTAACCCCTGCGATGTGTGGACCCATGGACTTGGCACAAATCAGTTTTCGTCGTGACCGGAGCTGCTCCAGCAATAACGACGAACATTCACCCACGGAGGCACGGAGATGGTTGAGAGTAGCCGGATAATTTATCGCGAGACTTGACCATGCGCAGCATGATGCCGGATGAAGCTTTCACCCTCAGGCAGACAGTTTTTTTCTGCTCGGTGAATAAACGGAAAATGCTTGTTTACAACAGTTAGCTTCCGGTCTTCCTGTACCCGCCAGGAGACGTCTGCAAAGCCCACCGCTGGTGCTCACGAAGCTACTCGGCGATACGTTAACGAAACACGAACCTGCAATCTGCTAAGCCAAACGGCCCGGCTGCAACCGCATTTGGTCGTACAGCATCCAACTCGACTCCCCAGCGGACTCGGCTGAGGAAAGCTCGGAGCGCAATCTCGCGCAACCTCTCTCCCAGGGGGAGCGGACGTGAACAATCTCGACACCTGGTTAGCACGCAACAAGAAATTCGCAGCTCAGCAGTCTGCTGCGGGCACGTTGATGCCTTCGCTTCCGAGCGCGCTACTGAAGGTAAAGGCAGTCGTCATCGGCTGCGCGGATATGCGCGTGGATCCTGCTCATGTGCTTGGAATCGGGCCGGGAGAGGCCGTGGTGATGCGGAACATCGGCGGTCGCATTACGCCGGGAATGCTGCAACAGTTGGGGTTACTTGGGCGAATCGGTGAAGCTGCTGGCGAGGCTCCCGGAGGCGGCGGAGAGTTCCACCTCATTGTTCTTCAGCACACCGATTGCGGTATCACTCGCCTTGCGGGCGAGCCGGCCAGGCTGTCGCAGTATTTTCAAGTATCGGAAACCGATCTCAAGACGAAAGCGGTTACTGATCCTCGCGCTGCCGTTACCATCGACGTTGCTTTGCTGCGGACGGTCCCAGCATTGCCGGGCGCGTGGCTTATCTCCGGCCTAGTCTACGATGTGGCGACCGGACGGGTTGAGATCGTAGTACCGCCAGCCCCAATTCGTGACTCGTAATTAGCCAGGAAGCTCCCGTTGTTGGCGTCACATCGTCACTACACTCAGATTCCCGCGGATCGCAGACATCCCGTGTCGCACCCGCGGAGCCGTGCCTACGCTTGGGATAACGCTGCTTCATCTCGCGGTAACGTTGCATCGCGGCTTCGACACCCTGCTGCGTAATGACGTTCGACAACACCATTAGCGCGTCGGGAAACACAGTTCGGCGTATAGACTCGATTACCAGCTCAGACTGATCATTCTGAATGTAAGTTTATGATTCGCAATGACGTAATGCGACATCTAGGTCCGGCGGACTTTGCCCGCAAGGTCGCCTAGATAGAGGACTGGATTGAAGGGGAGGGTGCCCAGCATCACTTCAGGGGTTCCGCGATGCTAAAATCAAGGCACTGCATGCCCCTGAAAACCGACTCTGTAGCCCTACTCGACGCCAAAGAGCGTGAAATTGATGCGCTTGGGAAGCGCGAGGTCCTGGATTCCGCTGAGGCGCGCCAACCGGCAACTGCTCCCAAGAAAATTGGATTCGTGAGCCTCGGCTGTCCCAAGAATTTGGTGGACAGCGAGGTGATGATGGGCTTGCTCACACAAGGCGGTGCCGAGATCACGCCGCGCGCCGAAGACGCCGACATCATCGTCGTGAATACCTGCTCGTTCATCAACACGGCCAAGCAGGAGTCGGTGAACACGATCCTGGAAATGGCGCAGCACAAGGCGAGCGGCCGCGCGCAGAAGCTCATCGTTGCCGGCTGCCTGGTGGAGCGCTATCGCACCGAGATCGAGCAGAACATTCCGGAAGTCGATGCGGTCGTCGGCACCGGCGAGTTGGAGCAGATTCTGAACGCGACCGGGTTGGTGCCCCAGGTTCGCGGCCCTCTTTTGGACGCTAACCTGGGATCGCCGTTTGTGATTCTGAATTCTCGTCCCGAAGCGGAAGCGCGCGAGTCCGCGGGACGGTTCTCAAAAGAAGCGTGGGACGGCGCCATCGCCGATCTGCCGAACTACCTCTACGATGAGACCACGCCGCGTTTGCTGGCCACGCCCAGGTATTCGGCATACATCAAGATCGCCGAAGGCTGCGATCATCCCTGCTCGTTCTGCATCATCCCGCAACTCCGCGGCAAGTTTCGCTCGCGGCGATTCGAGTCGGTGATCGCCGAGGCGCGGCGACTGGCGCAGCAAGGCGTGCGCGAGATCACGCTGATCGGCCAGGACACGACTTGCTATGGCGAGGATCTCGGCCTGAAGGACGGCCTGGCGCTGCTGCTGGAGCGACTGGCGCAAATCGAGGAGCTGCGCTGGATCAGGTTTCTCTATGCCTATCCCAACAAGATCACGGGCAAGCTGCTGGAGACGATTGCCGCGCACGAGAAGGTTTGCTCTTATATCGATGTGCCGCTGCAGCACGCCTCGCCCGACGTTCTGAAGCGGATGAAGCGCGGCGGCGGAGCTGAGATCTTTCTTCGCAACATTGAAAAAATGCGCCGCGAAATTCCCGATCTCACGCTGCGCACCTCGTTCATAGCCGGATTTCCGAGCGAGACCGAGCGCGATTTCGATCAGCTCTGTGATTTCGTGCGCGAGGCGCAGTTCGACTGGCTTGGCGTCTTCGGCTACTCGGATGAAGAAGGCGCGAGGGCGTTCGATCTGGCGGACAAAGTTGCCGCGCGAGAGATCGAGCGCCGCCGCAGGAAGCTGATGTCGATCCAGAAGCGGATCAGCCGCAGCAAGAAGCGCGCGCTGGTCGGCCGTCATTTCGACCTGTTGCTGGAAGGGCCATCAGCCGAAACCGATTTGCTCTGGGAAGGGCGCACGGAGATGCATGCGCCGGAAATTGACGGCACGGTTTACGTGAACGATTTTGGCGATCATGTTGTGCGCGAAGGCGAGTTGTATCGCTGCGAGATCACGGAAGCGCATGAGTACGATATGGTAGCAAAGCTGATTTAGGATTTGGTTATGCCGGCAGAAGAGGAGCGACAATTCGTTCTCAAAGAGCGGGACCATCGTGGTTTGCGACTCGATAGCCATGAGCAGTGTCGCAACACGACCGCCTTTCAGTTCTATGGACAGATCGTCGTCGGAACCATTGTCGCCGCCTTTGGGATTTTACTCATCTGCGGCGTTTGCAAGACGAGGCTGCAGGAGATCTCAGAGTACGGAAGAGCTGATCCTTACTATGGCAGCTTTGCGTTTAGTTTTGCTGTGGTTGTCATAGGCGTTTTCATGGCCCATCCCGGCGTACTCGCCTGCTGGAGAAAGCTAACAGCACATCGAAGCAACAGCGATTAGCCTTGTGCCGGTTGCACGGCAAAAGATGTTCAAGAAAGTCGTTCGCAGTCTTCGTTGTCCCACCTGCCGCAAGCTTGTGCTGCGTTCTGAGCCGGAGTTCCCATTTTGTAGCGAGCGCTGCCGCCTCATCGATCTCGGCAAATGGGCGAGCGGCGGATACGTCATCTCAAGTCCGCTGAACGATCGCGAGACCGGCGACTCCAGCTATCCGAAGCCACATGTCAAAAAGCCCAATTGAGCCGGCGCTGAACGAGCCCGCGGTGAAAACGAAAGCTGCGCCGCGTTGGGCCACGCTGGTCGCGACCTTCTTCGGCGTGGGGCGATTGCGTCCCGGGCCGGGAACTTGGGGAGCGCTGGCGACGATGCTGCTATGGTGGTTACTGGCATCGCATTTGCCGGCTGTCGCACGACTGCCGGTCATTCTTCTGCTGATCGTCATCGTGGTTGCGATTGGCATTCCCGCGGCGACCCTGGAAGCGCGCGCTTGCGGCAAGAACGATCCCTCGCATGTGGTCATCGACGAAGTTGCCGGGCAACTGGTTACGCTGATGGCGTGTCCCATCGTGTGGCGGGCGCTCGTCGCGGGCTTTATACTTTTTCGTGGGTTCGACATTGTGAAGCCGCCGCCGGTCCGCAGCCTGGAGCGATTGCCGGAAGGCACGGGCATCGTAGTGGACGATCTTGGCGCCGGCTTATACGCGCTGATTGTTTTGCAACTGCTGTCGCATTTCGGGGTTATTCGCTGAGGCCGATGATGGAGCGCAAGACCGGAACGAAGAACGTCAACGGCAATCCGCGCATCGACGGCATCGATCCCCCCTGCGCGCTGCCCGGCGGCGAGGTGCGCATCATGGGCAGCGGTCTGGGCCCGCACGAACTGCGGCGGCCGCGCGTCAGTTTCGGCGACTTGGATGGCGCCATCATCATCAGCTCGGAGCAGTTCATTCTGGCGCGCGTGCCCGAAGGCGCTGCCAGCGGTGAGGTCGTGGTCGCCAGCAACGGTTCCCGCAGCAATCCGAGCGAGCTTCGCCTCGCCGTGCCCATCGCGGAGAACCTGCATCCTGTTGCCAATCCCGCCGTCGATGCCCACGGCAACATCTACGCAACCTTCTCCGGGCCGCGCGGGCAGAAAGTCCCGGTCGCGGTGTATCGCATCGACACCGGCTACAACGTGAAGCCGTTCCTGCATGAGATGATGAACGCCACCGGCCTGGCCTTCGACTGCAGCGGCAGCCTGTACGTTTCGTCGCGTTACGACGGCACCGTGTACCGCGTCGCGCAGAACGGCACCATGACGTCTTACGCGGAAGGCATGGGGGTGGCGACGGGAATTGCGTTCGATCGCGACGGCAACCTTTACGTCGGCGACCGAAGCGGAACCATATTCAAGATCGGACGCGACCGGGAGATTTTCGTTTTCGCCACCATGGAGCCGAGCATTGCGGCCTATCATCTCGCCTTCGGCAACCACGGCAATCTGTACGTGACCGGGCCAACGACTTCGAGCTTCGATGCCGTTTATCAGATCGATCCGCATGGTACGGTCACGGAGTTCTATCGCGGCCTCGGCCGGCCGCAGGGCATCGCCGTCGATGTGGACGACAATCTCTACGTAGCGGCGTCGCTGAATGGGCGGCGCGGCATCGTCAGGATCACGCCCGAGCGCAAAGCCTCGCTCATCGTTTCCGGGCACAATTTAGTGGGATTGGCGTTCGCGCCCGGCGGCGCGGCGGTGCTGGCGACCACCAGCGGCGTGCATCATTTGTCCTGGGGTATCAAAGGACGGTCGTTGCTGCCGTTGAGTTGAAGCATTCAGCAGTCGGCACTCAGCCAACCGAGATGTCGCACTACCCAGACACAACTCGGAACGCTCCGCCCTTCGCTGGCTGAGTGCCGACTGCTGAGTGCTGAATGCTAGACTTTACCCGTGATTGCGGAGATCATCGCCATTGGCTCGGAGATGTTGACTCCGTACCGCCAGGACACCAACTCCCTCTTCCTCACCGAGCGCCTCAATGACTTAGGCATCAGCGTCGCCTTCAAAACGGTGGTGGGCGACAAGCTTGACCACCTCATCTCGGTTGCGCGCACGGCCATCGGCCGCGCCGATCTCAGCATCTTCATGGGCGGGCTGGGACCGACGCAAGACGACCTCACGCGCGAAGCCGTCGCGGCCGCGCTCGGGCTCGAACTGAAGCGCGATAACAATCTGGTCGCGGAGCTCTACAAACGATTTGCCGAGAGGCGTTTGCCGATGCCGGAAAACAACGCGCAGCAGGGCGATGTGCTGCAAGGCGCAGTCGTGCTGCCGAATACGAAAGGCACCGCGCCCGGACAGTGGTTGGAGACGGAATTCGAGGGCAAGCCGCGATTCATCGCGTTGATCCCGGGGCCACCGCACGAGCTGCACACAATGTGGGAGACGGAATGCATGCCTCGCCTGCGCGACAAAGTGCCGCCGGCGGCGCTTGCCAGCCGTGTGCTGAAGGTCGCCATGATGGGCGAGTCGGCGGCCGATCTGCGCACCGCGCCGATTTACAAGAAGTATCCACACATCCAAACCACGGTGCTGGCCGGACAGGGACAAGTGGAGCTTCACCTGCGCGCGACGGCGGCAACGAAAGAAGAAGCGCAGGCCGAGGTTGATCGGCTGGCCGGCGAACTGGAAGACGAACTCGACGACGCGGTGTTCTCGTCGCAAGGCGAGTCACTGGAAGAGATCGTCAACTACTACCTGCAAATGCGCAATGCGAAGCTCGCCGTCGCCGAGTCGTGTACCGGCGGGCTGATTGCCGAGCGCGTTACCTCCGTCGCCGGCAGCTCGCGCTCGTTTCTGGGCGGGGCCGTAGTGTATTCCAACGAACTGAAGACGCTGTTCGCCGACATCCCTCCGCTGATGATCGAAGCGCACGGCGCAGTGAGCCGGGAAGTCGCGCTGGCGCTCGCCGAGAACATTCGAGAGCTGTGCAATGCCGATATCGGCGTGGGCGTGACCGGCATCGCCGGCCCGGGCGGCGGCACCGACGCGAAGCCCGTTGGACTGGTATTCGTTGCAGTGTCGAACGGACACAAGAACGATGTGGTGCAGCGGAGGTTCTTCGGCGACCGTGAACGCGTGCGGCGCTGGGCCAGCCAGCAGGCGCTGGACATGGTGCGAAGGATGTTGATGTGAGAAGCAGCAATTAGCACTTAGCATTTGGCAACTCGCCGGGTGCCCAGGTCTGCCGATTTCCAGACCTGGGTCTGGAGTAATTAGCATTTGGCATTTCGCAAAGGCCAAACGTGGTGTACACATCCAAATGCCGTCGCGCTGCATTGGCATCGTGAGGTGGATTTTGAGCAATGCGCCTGTTTGTAGCCCTCGATATTGATCCTGACATTCGCAAACGCATCGGCGAGTTTCGTGACCAGATGCTGGCCTACGCCCGCGATGTGCGCTGGGTCGGCCCGGAGACCTTTCACATCACGCTGCAGTTTCTTGGCGAAACAGAGAAACTGGAAGCGATCAAGCAAGCCTTGCAGCCGGTGCGCGGAGCAGCGATCGGCCTCTCGTTTCGTGGCACAGGATTTTTCCCGACACCGAAATCGCCACGCGTGTTTTGGGTTGGGATCGAGTCGGACGAACATTTACAAGAGCTGGCGAGCTCTATACGCGAGGCGTTGCAGCCGCTGGGATTCAAGCCCGACGCTGGACCATTCAAACCGCATCTGACTTTGGCGCGCGCGGGCAGCGGCCGGCCCAAGCCGGTGCGCGGTGAGCATGCCGCGCTGGGACTGCGCGCCCTCCGCGCCAGGTTGGAAGAACTTGCGGCTCCCGACTTCGGTACAATGACGGCGCGCGAATTCTGCCTTTATCAGAGCAGGTTGTCGCCGTCGGGAGCGAAATACGTGAAGCTGGCGACGTATCCGCTGGCCTCGCCCCATGAGTAGAACGATCTTGGTCGAAATCATCGTCATCATCGTTATCGTTTCCTACCTGCTTTGTTCCATCCCATTCGGTTATCTGCTGGTGCGCATCTTTCGCGGCGTAGATGTGCGTGCAACCGCCAGCGGCAACATCGGCGCCACCAATGTCGCGCGCACCGGATCGAAGGGGCTCGCCGTCGCCACGCTGCTGTTGGACGCGCTGAAGGGCTACAGCGCGGTGAGCTTGGCCTTCTGGATTGCGAACACATACCGCTTTTCAGCGAGGAGGCAGTTTCCTGAGACGGTTTACGATACGCGCAGCGCCGTCATGAGCAGCCAAACGGTCTTTCTGCTGGCGGCGCTGGCCGCATTGGCCGCAATTCTTGGCCATGTGTTCACCATCTGGCTGCGATTCAAAGGCGGCAAGGGAGTGGCGACGGCCGCCGGGTCGTTCGTCGCGCTGGCCCCGCGGGCAATGCTGGTGGCTCTCGTTCTGTTTGTCGTGATTGTGGCGATCACCCGCTATGTTTCGCTGGGCAGCGTCATCGCCGCCGCAGCGTTTCCGCTATGCGTGTGGTGGCTAAGCCCGGACGAGCGCACGAGCCCGCCCATTCTTCTTCTGATTGCCGCCTCCTCGGTGCTGGTGATGGTTCGCCACAAAGACAACATCCGGCGGCTGCTGGCGGGCACCGAGAACCGGTTTTGATAAGGACGGCTTGTGAGCGAGATTGCGGTCATCGGCGCGGGCGCGTGGGGCACGGCGATCTCCATCGTGCTGGGTCGCAAGGGAATGCACAAGGTGCGGCTCTGGGCGCACGAACTCGAAGTCCGCGACAGCATTGATGCCCGCCAGGTGAACGAGCTTTTCCTGCCCGGACAAGTCATCCCAGGAACCGTTCGCTGCACCAACAGCCTGGCCGACGCGCTGGACGGCGCCGAAATCATGGTCAGCGTGATGCCCTCGCATCACGCGCGCCGCGTGTTCGAGGCGATGCAGCCGTATCTGCATTCGGAAATGCTGTTCGTCAGCGCGACCAAAGGCATCGAGAACGACTCGCTGCTGCGCATGACCGAAGTCATCACCGAAGCGCTCGGCGAAGGAGAGCAGCCGTTCCGGCCACGTATCGGCGCGCTCAGCGGGCCGAGTTTTGCCAAGGAGGTCGCGAAGGGCGATCCCACCGCAATCACCATTGCCTCCGCCGACCGGGAACTGGCCGAGACCGTGCAGCGCGAATTCAGCGATCCGCGATTCCGGGTTTATACCCACAACGATATCGTGGGCGTGGAACTTGGCGGGGCGTTGAAGAACATCATCGCCATTGCAGCGGGGGTTTTGTTCGGTCAGCAGTTGGGCCACAACACGGTGGCTGCGCTCATCACGCGCGGGCTGGCGGAAATCACGCGCCTGGTGGTTGCCTGCGGAGGTAACGCAGCCACCATGTCCGGCCTCGCGGGCCTGGGCGATCTAGTGCTCACTTGTACCGGCGGGCTGTCGCGAAATCGCACGGTGGGCGTCGAGCTGGGACGCGGCCGAAAGCTTGAGGACATCATCGCGGGAATGCACGGCATGGTAGCGGAAGGCGTGCTGACAACGAATGCGGCGGTGGGGTTGGCGCGCAAGGCCAACATCGGAATGCCCATCACGCAGCAGATGCATGCCATCCTGCAGCAAGGGAAGCCCGTCGCGGACGCGATTCGCGACTTGATGGGGCGGCCATCGACGCGCGAGTTCACTCTGGTTTAGCGATCCGACTCTCACATGCTTTCGCCAAGGGAAAAGGCGAAGGGATGAGGACCCGCAGATTGGCGCCGCTGCGGAGACTCCTTGCCATTCGGCATTGGGCCCGCAACGCCAATGCCTGCTGCTACATCTAAGTGGCGGCAAGCAAAGCGTCGCATCGGCGTCATCGATGTGCGTATTAAGAATGGAAAGAAACGAAAGCAAGCCTAAATGCTGCGCCTTCGATATCTGGAGGCGGGCGTTAGCTGTCGTCGCGGTTTTCCTGTTCACGTGCGGCCTGGCTTCTGCACAGACGCAAGCTCCGGGCCTGACTTCATTGCCGTCCGCCGAACAGGTCATCCAGCGCAACCAGGACCCGTTCTCCGGCTCGATTCCTCAAGGCAAGGCAACGAACGAAGTCATCGATCTCAGCGTGCAGGATGCGCTCGACCGCGGCCTGAAGTACAACCTGGGGCTATACCTGAGCGACCGCGCGACGGAGCAGGCGCGCGCGGCCCGGCTGCGTGCGTTGAGCGAGCTGCTGCCCATGGTCAATGGCGACGTCACTGAAGAAGCACAGAAGATCAATCTGAAGGCCTTCGGCTTCGGGAGTTTCCCCGGATTTCCCAGCTCGGTCGGTCCATTTGGCTTGTTTGAACTGCAGGCCGGAGGAACCTGGAATCCGCTGAACCTGCATTCCATCAGCGGAGTTCGCTCCGCCGATCAGAATGTGAAGGCCTCACAATTCACTTATCGTGATGCGCGCGACACGGTGGTGCTGGCAGTAGGTGCGAATTACCTGCTTACCATCGCTAATGAATCGCGCGTCGCCGCCGCGGACGCGGAGTTGAAGGCGGCGCAAGCCCTTTATGATCTCGCCGTCGACCAGGAGAACGCCGGCCTCGCGCCCCAGATCGATACCTTGCGCGCGAAAGTGCAATTGCAGACCCAAGTGTCGACCCTGATCCAGGCGCAGAACGATCTGGAGAAGCAAAGGATCGCGCTGGCGCGAGTGATCGGGCTTCCGGCCGCGCAGAAATTCCGGCTGGTGAACCGCGTCCCCTATCGGCCGCTGCCCGAATCTGAAGTTGCCAACGCCTATGAGCGGGCGTTGCAAACCAGGCAGGATTATCAGGCTGCGCTGGCGTCCCTGCGGGCCGCGCAGCACAGCTATGATGCGGCATGGCAGGAGCGGCTGCCGTCGATTGGCTTTTCCGGAGATTACGGTGTCCTCGGTTTCACTCCGAGCGCGCTTGCGCCCAACTGGACAGCCGCCGCGAATCTGACGATTCCGATTTTTCAGGGCGGAAGAATCGAATCCGACATCGAACAGGCGAGGTCGGTGATGAAGCAGCGGCAGGCACAAGTCGATAATCTGCGCGGCAGCATTGAGCAGGACATCGACAACGCACTGCTCGACCTGAAGGCCGCGGCCCAGCAAGTCGAGGTGGGCAAAATCGGGCTGGAATACGCGCAGCAGGCGTTGGAGCAGTCGCAGGACCGCTTTGCGGCCGGGGTGACGAACAACGTCGAGGTCATTCAGGCGCAGCAGCAACTCGCCTCGGCCAATGACCAATATATCGGAAGCCTCTACGAATTCAACATCGCCAAGGTGCTGCTGGCGCGCGCCATTGGGAATGCCGAGCAGGCGGTAAAGCAATACCTGTCGGAGCCGGGCAACGTGCTGCCCGCGCCGCCGCCGGCACTGCCCAAGGGGCCGGCGGCACCCAACTCCCAGCCGGGGAGCACGCCGCCATAAGGTACGCCAACCCTAGGGATGCCGGAGTGGAACACGGATAATGAATCCGATGGAGACTAGATGAGTCCAACGTCAACAGAGCCGAACGAGGCCGAGCACGCCGAGGTGCAAGGCGAGCGCCCGGAAGAACATCACGACCCGGAAGTCCGCGACCGCGACGAGGACCATCGTGGCTTCTTCCAGAAGCATCCTGCTGCCAAGCCGATCGTTTTTCTGGTTGCCATTGTGGCCATCGTTCTCGTGGGCTGGTTCTGGTGGGAGAGCCGTCACTGGGAATCCACGGATGATGCGGAGGTCGACGGTTACATTTATCCCATCAGCGCTCGCGTGAGCGGCCATGTGATCAAGGTGAACTACAACGATGGCGACCTGGTGAAGAAAGGCGATGTGCTGGTGGTGATCGATCCGACGGATTACCAGGTTGCGCTGGAGCGCGCCCGCGCCGATTACGCTGACGCCCAGGCGCAGGCGGAAGCGGCGCGTTATGGCGTACCGGTTTCCAGCGTCGGATCCTTGGCACAGATTCGTTCCGCCAGTGCGGACATGGCAGCAGCGCAGGCTTCGGTGGCTGCCGCGCAAAAAGAGGCTGAAGCGGCGCAGGCCGACGTGGTCCAGGCACAGGCTGACGCCTACAAGCTCAACCGCGATGTGGAGCGTTATCGGCAGCTCTTGGGCAAGCGCGAGATTTCGCAGCAGCAATTCGACGCCGCTACGGCTGCGGCCGATGCCGCCAATGCAACCGTCCAATCGCGGCAGGCGGCGGTGCTCGCGGCGCAAGCCCAGGTGAAGAACGCGCAATCCCGCATCGAGCAGGCCCAGTCTGAGATACGCAACGCACAGATCACACCCAAAACCGTCGCCGCGACCCGGGCCAAAGCGCAGTCCGCCGATGCCCAGGCGCAGCGCTCCAAGGCCGCGCTCGACCAGGCGCAGCTTAACTTGTCCTACACCACCATCGTCGCACCTGTGGATGGCGTGGTGGGTAAGCGTTCCGTACAGGTCGGCTCCAATGTCGCGGTCGGTCAGGACCTCATGGCCGTCGTGCCCCTGAGCGACGTGTGGGTTACGGCCAATTTCAAGGAGACGCAACTTGCCCATATGCGTCCCGGCCAATACGCCAAGATTAAAGTGGACACCTACGGGGGCAGGGGGTGGGACGCCCATGTGACTGATCTCGGAGGAGCTACGGGCGCGAAATTCAGCCTGTTACCGCCGGAGAACGCTACCGGTAACTATGTGAAAGTTGTGCAACGCATTCCAGTGCGAATCGATTTCGACGGACACGGCAAGCCTGATTTCAACAAGGACGGAAAGCTGCGGCCGGGCATGTCGGTAGAACCCGACGTCAAGGTCCGATAGAAAAAACACCAAAGTGCCGTGGAAGCCGTTTTTTTTGTCAAAACTGCTTGCAACCCGTGGCATACTCAGGTTCGACAAGGGCCAATGAAATTCACCGTCCTACCGAACCTGATCGCACTAGCTGTTCTGGTTGCGGTCTTCTGGGTCATTTCGCGAAAAGCCACCACCGAGCGCCTTCACCTCTGGTTCGCGGGATGGGCCTTCATCCTACTGCATTTCGCGGCGGAATTCGTTTCCCCAGTCCGGGAGTCTCGGGGAGTCATCTTCGAAACCGTAAGTATCGACTCGCTGGTGCTTTCGGGGGTCGCCTTCTTAATCTCGGTTTCGGGCTTTGCCACCCGAAGGCGGCAGTCGGCGTTGGCATTGGCACTTGCAGGTCCGGCCCTGGCTTATGCGACCGGAGTGGTTTGGGGCATCACCTCAAAGAACTTTTACTTCGCACTGCTCGCGGCGGGCGTACTCGCACCCTCGATTTGCTGCCGAGCTCAAGCCTTGCAAAACAAGTGGAAGACACTGGGCATTGCAAGCATCGCCGGCGTCGCCACGGCGATTGCGGGGTGGGCAATTGCGCGCGGTAATCCGGAACTCGGAGTCGCGGTCATCCTCACGACTTTGAATTTCATGATTGCGATCTTGTACGCGAGTTCCCATCGCCGCGCGACTGCCGGCGTGATCACTACGGTTGCGGGATTTGTCCTGTGGGCTGCGGTGTTTCCGCTCGCGATCTTAATTGACGTTTTCGCGCCTGCGTTGAAACCGCACTCCGAGGCTTGGAACATCCCAAAGTATATTGTCGCCGTAGGAATGATCCTGACGCTGTTTGAGGAGCAGATCCAAACCAGCAAGTATCACGCCTACCACGACGAACTGACTGGTCTGCCGAATCGGCGCCTTTTGGAAGACCGCCTGGCACGGGCGCTGACCTATGCGCATAGGGCGGAAACGAAAGTAGCCGTTTTTCAACTGGATCTCGACCGCTTCAAGGAAGTCAACGACACCTACGGTCACCGCGTCGGGGACTTAGCGCTGCAGGAGGTCGCCGCAAGGCTCGCCGCACGTATCCGCGTAGGAGACACCTTGGCCCGGTCCGGGGGCGACGAGTTCACGGTAATCAGTCCTGTCAGAGACAGGCAGGCGGCTGAGGCCTTGGTTTCTGCGCTGGCGTTGGCTCTCTCGCTCCCGATTCTGATTGACGGCAAGGAAGTCCAGACGGGCCTGAGCATCGGCATGGCTTTATATCCGGACGACGGCAGTGACGCTGACCAGTTACACGCTGCCGCCGATGGGGCCATGTATGCGGTGAAGAAATTGGGTCGTACCGCCCATCCCGACGACGCGCTTACACCAGCTTCCCGGACATGACCAAGTCTACGACTACCAGCGTCGGGTGCTGTCCAAAATAGCATTTCCGTGCCGGGTAGTAACTGAGTTCCTTCCATGTGTGCAAGAGTTTTCGCTCTTCTATCCTATACCCACTAAAGCTGTTGAAGGTAAACAACTTAGATACAAAGCGTCTGGAAGTACAAGTGCATTAATAAACCAAGCTTGCCTCGCTGTGTCTCTGTCCGGCCCAGCAGGAGTTTCTAATTCGCGGGGTTTCTAGAGAGGCCACCATGAAGAACGCGGTACTTGCGGTCGCGGTGATTTTGGCATGCAGTGTCGGAGCTTTCGCCAGCTCCTGCCAATCAACCACCTACGATGTCTACATCAGCCAAGGGTCCTGCACAATCAACGATCAGACTTACTCCGGCTTCGGATACACTGGAACATCGAACCCGCCCGGCTTTGCTATCGCTGCGGGTGCCGTCGGGGTCACACCCCTCACTACCCCCGGCAACCCCGGCTTACAGTTCAGCGCGGGCTGGCTGGCCTCCACCAGCACTGGCGTGCTCGAACAGGACTCGCTTTTCCAGTTCAATGTGAACTCGAGTTCGCCCATCACCGATCTCACCCTCTCGATTGGTGGAGCGTCCTTCCTCGGAACCGGCGAGGTGATCGTGGCTGAAACCGCTTGCCTCGGCGCACTGCTGCCAACCTGCACCGGTGGACAGCTTGTTACCCTCACGGTATTCGACGACTCTGCGGGATCGCAATTGGTCGACACGGTTAGCTTTGCTGGCGTCAACGAGGTTTCCATTTCCAAGGACCTGACGGTTGCGGCTGGTACAAACGGAGAAGCTACGGTTTCGGTATTGACCGATCAGTTCTCCGAGGGCACATCGTCGGTTCCGGAGCCGGGCACGCTGAGCATGCTGGGACTGGGCGGCATCGCGTTGTTCGGCTTTGCGCGCCGGAAACTGAATCTCTGAGTCAGCCACCCGCCCATTGGATTTGACCAAAGCCGGAATCTTGGATTCCGGCTTTTCTGCTTCTCTGCGGTTTCTTCACCCCTGGATTGCTCACCTCCAAGCGCCCTCGCTGTGGTCTCGCTAACCAGACGATCACAGGAACGCCCCGGAAGCGTCGTTGTTAGCAAATCGCTAAACAGGAACTCTCTTCTTGGTTTATCGTCTAGTCATCTTCGTTTATGCTCATGGCCGATCAAATAGCACCGAAGTGCGGACAACTGATTTCCACGAATATGCAATAGTTTTCGCCATCGAGTAAACCAATCTACCAATTCGGCTGAGTACAAAAGACTTAAGTTTACCTTTGGCTGGAAACAAAATTGCTAATTACGACACGAGATCGTGCTGCTGCGTCCTTCGTCCGGCCTCAGCGTGATCGCCTGATTCGTGGGATTTAGAGAGAGGCAACCATGAGGAATGCGGTACTTGCGCTTGCGGTGATTTTGGCCTGCAGTCTCGGAGCTTTCGCCAGCTCCTGCCAATCGACCACCTACGATGTTTACATCAGCCAAGGCTCCTGCACCATAAACGATCAAACCTATTCCGGCTTCGGGTACACCGGAACATCGAACCCGCCCGGCTTTGCAATTCCAGCCGGCAGCATAGGGGTTACACCCCTGACCACACCGGGTAATCCCGGCTTGCAGTTCAGCGCGGGCTGGCTGGCCTCCAGCAGCACCGGTATCGCGGAGCAGGACTCGCTCTTCCAGTTCAATGTCAACTCGAGTTCGCCCATCACCGATCTCACCCTCTCGATTGGTGGAGCGTCCTTCCTCGGAACCGGCGAGGTGATCGTGGCTGAGACCGCTTGCCTCGGCGCACTGCTGCCAACCTGCACCGGTGGGCAGCTTGTTACCCTCACGGTATTCGATGATTCTGCGGGATCGCAGTTGGTCGACACGGTTAGCTTCGCCGGCGTCAACGAGGTTTCCATCTCCAAGGACCTAACGGTCGCTGCCGGTACCAACGGAGAAGCTACGGTTTCTGTATTGACCGATCAGTTCTCCGAGGGTACATCGTCGGTTCCGGAGCCGGGCACGCTGAGCATGCTGGGACTGGGCGGTATTGCCTTGTTCGGCTTTGCGCGCCGGAAACTGAATCTCTAGTTCCGTCACCGCAAACTGGATTGGACCAAAGCCGGAATCTGGGATTCCGGCTTTGCTTTTCTCAGCCGGCCCTCTGCCCGACGTATGCTACTGTGAATGTGGCTGGCATTATCATGGCATTCGGCGGGAAAGCGGTTTCAACATTGGGTTTTCCATGTCTGTTGCTCTTTCTCTTTTCGCTCGCCGCGTGGCCGCAGGGTGCCGCTGCGCCGCAAAAGCTGTACGGTAATTGGTACACGTATCCCCTCGGCAATCCCAATACTGACCCGGTCCGTCGCGAGTTTCGGCACAACATTGCGAGTGGCAATGATGAGCTTGTCGTGACCCGGTCCTGCACTGACCAATCCCGGGTCGTAACCGCGAAGGCAGTTTCTCCGATCGAGATTTCGGCGGAAACGATTCGCATCCTCAAGAGCGCCTCCGATACAGAACCCCTCCAAGGCACGGCCGTATGTGAAGCAAGCATTACTGCCGGCGTTCTCGGCTACAGCTTCTCGGAAGATGGCCAGCACGTGATCCTCACCGATCCGGGCGGCAATCCCGATTATCTGGAGTTGGCCCGGGTGACCAAAGAGAGTGAGACTGCGGCGCCGCACAGGCTTTACGGGACCTGGTTGCTGCCACCGGTCGATGGCAAAGAGATGCGCGTGCAGATACGGTGGGTGTTCTATGCGACTGCGGAACGGCAGGACAAGGTGCGCCAGATCGCCGTCTGCACCAAGGGCAACGACAGCCTGGTTTCGCATGTCGATTCTGAAATTGGCCTTAGTCCAGACGAAATTAAGGTGATGCAATCGGCGTCGAATGCGGCACGCGAAGGAAGCTTCATTTGTCAGGCCAGCCTGATCGCCGGAAGCTGGCGCTACACCCTCTCGCCTAGCGGGTTGAAGCTCACGCTCTACCCGGCGGGCGCCAAGCCCATGACGCTTACGCGCGAGCAGGAGCCCGGTCTAAACTAGTAGCGATGTCGCATCGACGATGGCGGAGGGCTCTGTTGTTACTGACGGGAGCCGGCTGGCTTTGGCTCTGCCCGCTTGCCCCGGCCCAGCAGCGCACCGAGCGGCTGATTCTCAAGGACGGCAGCTATCAATCCGTGGAGAAATACGAGGTGCAGGGCGATCGCGTGCACTACCTCAGCGCTGAGCGCTTCGAGTGGGAAGACATTCCCGCGTCGTTGATCGACTGGGACGCTACGAACAAATACAACCAGCAGCTAAGCAGCGGCAAGCTGAAAACCCAGGTGGTCGAGACCCCCGAGGAGAAGGAAGAACGGGAAAAAGAAGAGGCGAACTCGCCCGAGATTGCGTCCGGCCTGCGCTTGCCCGGCAGTGGTGGCGTCTTCCTGTTTGACCAGTTTCAGGGCCGGCCCGAGCTGGCCGAGATCGTGCAAAACGGAGGCGAGGTGGGCAAAGCCTCCCGCGGCAAGAATGCACTGCGAGCGGCAATCAATCCGTTGGCCTCCAGTAAACAAGCCATCGAGGTGAAGGGTGCACACGCACAGATTCAATCGCACGTGCCGCGGCCCACAATCTACCTCGACATCGACGAAGGCCCGCTGAACAATACCGCGCCGGGCGAACGCTTCCGGATCGTCCGGGCAACGGTCAAGAACGGCAACCGGGTGCTCGGCGAGGTCAAGGTTACCGTCTCCGGCAAAGTTTCCAACGAAGCCAGCGTCGTTCCGGCAACCGTCGAAAAACTGGGCCTGGGACAATGGCTGAAGATCACTCCGACCGCAGACCTCACGTCCGGCGAATATGCAGTGGTGGAGATGCTGAGCCCGGAGGAGATGAATCTGTATGTCTGGGACTTCGGCGTCAATCCCAGCGCACCCGCCAATCCCAATACCTGGCAGCCTGCGGCAGCAAAATAGCAAACGAGCAGTCAGCACTCAGCATTCAGCCCGTTGTGAGCGAAGGCAACGCCAGAGCGCAAGGAGCATGGCAAGGGGGCTGTTCGCGCCAACCTTGAGAGCCTCTGAGTGCTGATTGCTGACTGCTGAGTGCTATGATTGCGCCGTGGGCTCCTTTGGCGAGCAGCTGCGGCGGCAGCGGGAGATGCGCGGCATCTCGCTGGAGGAGATTGTCGCCACCACCAAAATCAGCCGGCGGCTCTTGCAGGCGCTGGAGGACGAACAATTCGACCTGCTTCCTGGTGGAATCTTCAACAAGTCCTACGTGAAAGCCTACGCCAAGTGCGTGGGGATTGACCCGGATCAGGCGGTCACCGAATACCTGGAGGCGTCGCAGGAATCCCCGCCCGATACCCGGGTCATCGCGCACCAACATGCGTCGCTTCACTCCGACCGCCGTGTCCAGCGCAGCGGCTTCCCGTTCATCCCGGTTCTCGTGCTCTTGGTGGTCGCCGCCGGAGGCGTCGGCGGGTGGAAGCTGTACCGGGACCGCCAGCGCGAGCGAGAGCAACAGCCGTCGCAGGCGCCGGCAGTGGAAACTTCCGCCGCGCCGAGCGCTGCCGAAAGCAGCAACTCGGCTGCGGAAAACCGAAGTGAGAACCGGAGTCCGTCGCCGGGGCCCGCTAGCGTGAATACCAGCGTCGCGTCGGGCACGGTGACCGCCGCTGCGACGCCTTTACGGCCTGCAGAATCTGCCGCCGGTGCCCCATTTGAAATCACGGTTCGTCCGAAAGATCGCGCGTGGGTTTCCGTCAAGGCAGATGGCAATTACGTGGTGCGCGGCGTTATTGAACCTCCCGAGGTGAAAACCATTCACGCCACCAACAATGTGGTTTTCTATACCGGCAATGCGGGCGCAGTGTCGGTCGCGTTTGACGGTAAGGACGTCCCGCTCACCGGGGGGTTGAATGACACGCAAACGTTGATCTTCGATTCGCACGGGCTACGGCCCAAGGAACCGGCGCCATGAGCCACGCCCGCAGCGGCACTCAGCCCATTCTCGCCAGCAACACCGGCGAAAGGGTCGTGCGTATCGAAGCTCAGGCCTTGCGCACATTGGCTGACCGTCTGGCCGGACCGATGGCCGAGCGCTTCGAGCGCGCGCTCGACTTGCTCCATGGATGCGCCGGCCGCATCGTGGTCAGCGGTATGGGCAAGAGCGGCCTGATTGCGCGCAAGATCGCAGCCACGTTTACCTCGACCGGCAGCCCGGCGCTGTTTTTGCATCCGGCCGAGGCCCTGCACGGCGACCTGGGCATGGTGGTGCGCGGCGATGTCGTCCTGGCGCTCTCCGCCAGTGGCGAGACGAACGAAATCCTGCAATTGCTGGCCACGGTGAAGCGACTGGGAGTCCCGCTGATCACGATGACGTGCGACGAGTTGCACGCCACCCCCGAAGAGCGGGTGCCCCATTCAGATCCGCAGGACAGGATGGGTCCGACGTTGTCGACGCTGGCGCAGGCGGCCGATGTGGCGCTCGACTGCTCCGTGGCGCACGAGGCTTGCTCGCTAGGACTGGCGCCGACCGCTTCCACCACCACGATGCTGGCGCTTGGCGATGCGCTGGCCGTTGCGCTTTCCGAACGCCGCGGTTTTGCCGAGGAAGACTTCGCGAATCTGCATCCCGGCGGCAAGCTCGGCAAGCGCTTCGCGCGGGTTTCTACGCTGATGCGCACCGGCCAGGCCATACCGCGCGTCGAGTTGGCGACAGCGATGAGCGAAGTCATCTACGAGATGTCGCGCAAGGGCCTGGGCATGACTACCGTAGTCGAAGAGGGCAAGCTGGTAGGGCTCATCAGCGACGGCGACCTGCGCCGCTTGCTCGAGCGGCACGGCAAGCACGTCCTGGACCTCACTGCCGGTTCGTGCATGACACGCTCGCCGCATGTGGTTGGACCGGATATTTATGCCATCGCGGCGCTGGACGTCATGGAGCAGAAAAAGATCACGTCGCTTCCCGTGGTCGACGAGAGCGGCAATCTGCAGGGAATATTGCACCTGCACGATCTCTGGGGAACGCAGATGCTGTAGGCCGCTAACGCGTGCTGCGGCTGAGTCAAGAGGCGCTAGCCGGCTTCGAAGATGTCTCGCGTTCCTGTTGGTGCTGCAATTGTCCCCAACCCAATTCGAGTAGTGCCGATAAAGCAAGTTCTGCCTGGTTCTTAACCCGCCATTTGTTGGAGAACTGCCTGCCATGTTTATATGAATATTGCATGACAAACAGTCGTACAATCGTTTTTCCTGACAAACAGGGGCTCCCAGGGTCATGGCACAAGGTTTCAGGCCGAAGGTGCCCGCGTAAGCTGACGATGGTCGGGACATACGCCTAAATGAGTGCCTACGCCGAAAAAGCGAAGACCAGCAGCACGACGCAAAAATCCGAGGTTGAAGTAGGGCCGGGGCGCGTCTTCTGGCTCACCGGGTTGTCGGGAGCCGGCAAGACCACCTTGGGCCGCGAATTATGGCGTCGCTTGCGGGCTGACGGGCGTCCAGCGACCTTTCTGGACGGCGACGCGCTGCGCGCCGCCATTGCCGACGATCTCGGCCACACAACAAGAGAGCGAAAGCAATCGGCCATGCGCAACGCACGACTGTGCCGCCTGTTGGCGCAACAGGGTTTCGATGTCGTCTGCGCCACTATCTCGCTGCTGCACGACGTGCAACGTTGGAACCGCGAGAACATCCCCGGATACCGCGAAATCTATCTGCGGGTGCCGATGAAAGAACTTCGGCGCCGTGACCGCAAGGGCATCTACGCCGACCGTAGGCGCAACGTTGTGGGGATTGATGTGAAGGCGGAGATCCCTGAAGCGCCGGACCTGGTGCTGGATAACTACGGCACGCTCGATCTCGCCACGGCCGTTGACCGCATCCTGGCCTGCGCCGGCAACAATGGCGCCGGCTCAACCGAGGCTTTGGGTGCTGTCGAATTTAAGACAAAAGCAGAGACGCTGGAAACGCTTGCCCCCTTGCTCCATAGCGCGCGTGTGCTGCCACAGGTTCGCTTCGCGGTCGCCGATTGGCGCTCGAACCGTGACGCGATTCTGGCCGCAAGCGGCGCTGAAGCCTGGGGCGCGGCACGTGTAATCGTCCGCAGCAGTGCACAATGCGAGGACGGCGCTTGGAAATCGCAAGCGGGCAAGTATGATTCGATTTCCGGTGTCGCGGGCCGGGCGGCACTGGCGGAGGCGGTTGACCGGGTAGTTGCATCGATGGCGGAGAGCGGGGGGGGCGAAGATCAGGTCTTCGTTCAGCCCATGCTGGAGGACGTCGCGATGGCGGGAGTCGCGTTCTCGCGCACTTCCAGCGGCGCGCCATATCTCGTTATCAATTATGACGATCTCTCTGGCTTAACGGACCGCGTGACCGGCGGCCTAGGCGAGAATCTGCAGACGTTCTACTGCCTGAAATCGCGGGCGAACTCCTGCCCGGGTCCTCTTGCGCCTGTGCTTTCCCTGGTCAGCGAACTGGAAGGCCTTCTGGGCTGCGACGCCCTCGACGTGGAATTCGCCATCGCGAATGATGGTCAACTGTACCTGTTGCAGGTGCGCCCACTGGCGCTCGAGCGGCATGAGCCCGCTCTCGACGCGAAGATCGAGAGCGCATTGACGGATGTAGCGCGCAAGGTGGAGCTGCTCAGCCGCCCGCATCCCTACCTGCACGGCAGCCGCGCCATCTTCGGCGTGATGCCGGACTGGAACCCGGCTGAAATTATCGGTCTGCGCCCGCGTCCTCTCTCGCTGGCGCTGTATCGCGAGCTGATCACCGACGCCATCTGGGCCTATCAGCGGGACAATTACGGATACCAGAATCTGCGCAGCTTTCCGCTGCTGGTCAGCTTTCACGGTCTGCCCTACATTGATGTGCGCGTCAGCTTCAACTCGTTCGTACCCCGTGATCTGTCCGACGATCTTGCCAGCCGGCTGGTGAATTACTACATCGACCGTCTTTTGGCTGAGCCTCATCTGCATGACAAGGTTGAATTCGAGATCATCTTCTCCTGCTACACGCTCGATTTGCCGGAGCGGACCGAAAGGCTGACGGAGCACGGATTTTCGCGCAACGACCTTGCGGAGCTTTCCGGCGCGTTGCGGCGCCTCACGCAACGCATCATCCATGGCGAGACAGCCCTGTGGCGGGGCGACCGCGCGAAGATCGATCTGCTGGCAGAGCGCATCGGGACCGTATGCAATGCCGACCTTGACAAGGTCAGCCGCATTTACTGGCTCCTCGAGGATTGCAAACGATACGGCACGCTACCCTTTGCCGGTCTGGCGCGGGCGGGCTTCATCGCGGTGCAATTGTTGCAGTCGTTCGTCAGGGTAGGCGTTTTGAATGCACCAGAGGCCGCGATGTTCATGGCCAGCGTGGATAGCATCACCTCGCGCATGGGTCGCGATTTTGCAACGATGCCAAAGCTGGATTTCCTGGCGCGTTATGGGCACCTGCGACCCGGAACCTACGACATCCTATCGCCGCGCTACGATGAAGCGCCCGATTTCTATTTCGACTGGTCTCGCCAGCCTACGCCCGCGGCCGAATCGCCGCGATTCGAGCTCTCGGCTGGGCAGTTGCACAGTCTCGACGATCTGCTGAAGAAACATGGACTGGACATTGACGTCCCAAGCTTGATGGAGTTCATCAAGGCCGGCATTGAGGGACGCGAATACGCCAAGTTTGTTTTTACCCAAAGCCTGAGCAATGCACTCTCGCTCATCCGCCAAATGGGCGAGGAACATGGGCTTTCGGCAGAAGATTGCGCCTTTCTTGACTACGACGTAATCCGCAAGCTGTACAGCCAAAGCGGCTGCGTGCGCCACGCGCTGCGGGACAGTGCCGAGCGCGGCAGAAGCGATCACACACTTACGCGCAATTTGGTGCTGCCGCCGATCATTGCGTCGCCGGAGGAAGTGTTCGCCTTTCACCTTCCCCCCAACCAGCCGAACTTCATCACTCAGCGCGAGGTTACCGCACCGGTAGCCTCCGTCAGCGATCCACCGGAAAGCTTCGCCGGACGAATTCTCTTCGTTCCCAGCGCCGATCCCGGCTTCGACTGGATCTTCACTCGCGACATCAGCGGATTCGTGACGCAATTCGGCGGCGCCAATTCGCACATGGCGATTCGCGCCGCCGAGCTCGGCATACCGGCAGTCATCGGCGCGGGTGAGACGCTGTTTCACCGCTGGCAGGCGGCAACGAAGCTATGCCTCGACTGTATGAATCAGAGGGTCATGGTCATTGCATGAAGACGGTCGCCATCACTCAGCGGGTCGAGGTGGTTCCCGAAACTGGCGAGCGCCGCGACTGCCTCGATCAGGCATGGACGCGATTCCTGGCCGCTTGCGGGCTGCTTCCCGTGCTGCTCCCCAACGTCACCGACGTGGCGCTTGCGTTGTGCGAGAGAGCGAATGTTGCCGGTGTGCTATTGACGGGCGGCAACGATCTGGCTCCGTTGGGCGGAGACGCGCCGGAACGCGATGCGGTTGAAAACGCGCTGCTCGATTTCGCGGAACAGCACAGATTGCCGGTGCTTGGCGTCTGTCGCGGCATGCAGCTAATTCAATATCGCTTCGGTGTTCCGTTATGCCGGGTCGAGGGACATGTGGCGAAGAAGCAGGTGGTCCGCGTCAACGGCGAGCCAAGAGAGGTCAACAGCTACCATCGCTATGGCACACTTGCGTCTGACCCGGCGTTGGAAATTTGGGCCGTTGCTGATGATGGCGTTGTCAAGGCGATTCACCATGCAACCCAACCCATGACGGGAATCATGTGGCACCCCGAGCGGCTCGCACCCTTTTCGCCTGCCGACTTGCAGCTAGTTCGCAGCGTCTTCGGAGTTGACGAATGCGAGCCTTGATACTGGCTGCCGGTCGCGGCAGTCGCATGGGGTGTCTGACCGGGGATCGGCCGAAGTGCTTCGTTGAATTGCAAGGCCGACTGCTGATCGAGCGCCAGATCGCAGCGTTGCGGCGCGGCGGCGCAGACGAGATCGGAGTGGTGCGCGGCTACCGCGCCGAGATGATCGATCTTCCCGGCCTCTTCTATTTCACCAACGAACGATGGGCCGAAACCAACATGGTGATGTCGCTGGCGACAGCCGCTTCCTGGCTCAGCGCGGGTCCGGTGATCGTGAGCTACGCCGACATCTTCTACCGGGGCGAACTGGTGTGTGGTCTGGCTGCTGCCGAGGGGCAACTCGTTATCACGTATGATCGCCAGTGGCGAAACCTATGGACGCGCCGCTTCGACGACCCCTTGGCGGATGCGGAAACCTTTCGTATCGATGCTGCCGGCCGGTTGCTGGAAATCGCCGGCAAGACCACCCGCATGGAAGATATTGAAGGCCAATACATGGGCCTGTTGAAGTTCACGCCGCCCGCGTGGCAGGCGGTGGAAACGCTGCTCAGCACACTGGACGGAGCAACCCGTGATCGTTTGGACATGACCGGACTGCTGCGGCGGCTGCTGGCGCGAAGCTTCGCCATCGATACTTTCGGCACAGATGGGCAATGGGGTGAGATCGATAGTCCCAAGGATGTGACGCTGTATGAGGAGATGGCAAGAAATGGCGAGCTCGTGCTCGAGAATGTGCCACTCGACATAGGGGCGGCTGCATTATGAATGCGCCGAGGACTGATGCTGACGCACTTGCGCTTCCCAGAAGTTCCACTCTACCCGGGAACCATCATTCACGATGAAACACGGCGATTTCACAGGTTTGGCCGGCGATTATGCCCGGTTTCGCGCCGGATACGCGCCGCAGGTGGTGACTGCGACCCTGGGCTACGTTGGACGCGATCCAGCGGCGATCGATGCGGTTGACGTTGGCGCCGGCACGGGCATTTGGACACGCATGCTCGCTGACCGCGGGCTGCATTCGGTCATGGCGGTTGAACCGAATGACGACATGCGCGAGCAAGGCGTGGAGAGTTCTCGCGGAACGCAGATTCTGTGGCGCAAGGGGTCGGCTGAATCCACCGGACTGCCCGACGATTCAGCCCACCTGGTCACGATGGCGTCATCACTGCATTGGGCCGATTTTGACAAAGCCTGCGAGGAATTTCATCGCATCCTGCGCACGGGCGGTGTCTTCGTCGCGCTGTGGAACCCGCGATTGATCGAGGCGAACCCGCTGCTGGTCGAGATCGAGGCAGAAATCACGCGCCTCAAGCCTGATGTCCAGCGTGTTTCGTCGGGGCGCTCCGGTCTCACCGAACGGTTGACGGAGATGCTGACCGCGAAACCGCAATTCACCGATGTGCTGTACGTGGAGGGCCGGCACGTCGTGCGGCAGACGCTGGAGCAGTATATGGGCGCTTGGCGCTCGGTGAATGATCTGCAAGTGCAACTCGGCACCGAGCTGTTTGCAAGATTCCTGGATGCAACGGAGAAGCGCATCGCTGGTCTCACGACAATCGAAACTACCTACCTGACTCGCGCCTGGGCTGCGCGACGAGCTTCTTGAAACCTTCAGCAACACAGCGACTTTAGGTTGAGGACGGGGTTATAGCGTACCGCGGCATTGTCTTTATACCAGCCCGCAACCTCCGGGTTCGACGTTGGTGCCTGGACGGGAGCAACATCAGATCACCTGATTGAGGCGCACTATTGTGACGGAACTGGAATACACAATCCGACACGGTGGACTGACTCCGAAACGCCTGCTCAAGAGAATCACCCGGCGAGAGTTCGGCGTGTCGGTTTTGGGCGGCCTCATCGGCACGGCGGCTTCGCGGCTCATTCCCTCCGCGTCGGCAGCAGCCGCGGGCAACGATTTCACCATTGCCATCATTCCCGACCCTCAATACCTGGCCGAGTCGTGCCCGGATGCCGGCGGTCAATATTACGCGTCGATGATGCAGTGGATTGTCGACAACAAGAACATACAGTTGCGCTCTAGTCCGCCGCCGTTCTTTGCGAACATCAAGGCTGTGATTGGCGTGGGCGATTGTGTGAATGCGGCGGTCGACATTGAGTTCAAGAACGCGGAAAACGGCTGGAGGATTCTCGACAAGAACCGTATCGCTTTCACCACTCCTCCAGGGAACCACGATTACCCCGACTTCTCGAAGGGCATTACCTCGCGCAGCGGCGTGGGAGAGCAATTCAAGAAGGGATATTTTTCGGCGAAGAATCGCTCCAAGGTTTACGGCCATGGCATTGACCTCGGAGCCGGCGACACCGCCTTCTGGATCGGATCGCATGACGGTACAGGATGCAACACAGCGGTAAAGTTCGTGGTCTCCGGAATCGGAATGCTCGTGCTGGCCATGGATTTCTTTGCCGGCAACGACGCCTGGTCATGGGCCTACGACGTGATGATGGCGCATCCCGATTGCGAGTGCTACGTCACGACTCATGCCTGGCTGACCGCATGGGGAAACCAGTATCGCAGGACCGATGGGTACGGGCCGGACTTTTATTCCATGCCGGGTGCACCGTACTCGAACGCTGCTGTGGAAGCCTGGAACGACGTCGAGGTAAGAACCTGGCCAAACCTGTTCGGGGTTTTTTCCGGCCACGACATCTTCGATCCGAAACGGCCCGCGCCAACGGCCGTGACCACGCCCGCGTGGTACTGGCAGCAGGTTGCCATCAAGAGCGAAAGTTCGCGCCAGCAGACAGTGCAGCAAATATTCGCCAATTCGCAGGAATTAGACCATGGGTGCAGTAAGTCGCCGAACCAAAGCAACGGACAAGGCCAGATCGCCAGCGTTCTCCTGCTCAGCCGCCGCCCTGAAAGGGGAGTACTTGAAGGCCGTATGATTTCGACGCGATCGGGTAACTGGTTTAAGTCGAAGTCTGCGAAGTTTCCAGAAGGCACAAGCTGGAGCGAATCCGAAACGCTATTGTTCTCGGTCCCGTTTACCGGGCTCCAGAGCTAATACGAAAGACAACTGCTTGACTCAAGCAAGGTTGTAGCCGAGCCTTTCAATCCGCCTTCTCGTGTCCAGGTTTAGATGGTCGATGAAGTTTCTGAACCGAGGGAGCTTCTCTCTTACCGCCAAATAGCCATAGGCTTTGGTTCGCGGAGCGAGTATACGCAACCCGCCCAGATCGAGGTCGACCGACATGACCTCGATAATTTTGGAAAACTCCCGCACCGGATCGATCATGAAGTCCTCAAGACGCAAAGGAAGGCTGGCGGACTGAAAATGGAGCGAAGTTTCCTCAACAAACTCCGCAAAAGAAAGAAATCGCGGCCCTGCGTGGCCAAGGTAGAAATCAGAATCACCCTCGGCAAAGGCTTTGAACTCAAAGAAATTCCGGTCAACGTCGGCGCATAAAGCGTCTGCACTGTCATAGACGTGCGAGATACCACTCACCAGGCGGTTTTCGCGAAGATACGTCCGCCAGTAAACCCAATTGGTCAACAAAGAATCGAGCGGGTGACGATAGATAAAAATAGAATCGGCAAATCTTGCCTTGACCGCTTCCATGATTCGGCCCATGATCGCCGGCAACGACTGAGCCCCCGATATATATTTCACGGTGACGTGCCCGCTGCAGATCACCGAGGTCGGCCCTGGATACAACCGCAGCTCATCCCTGAAATACTTCGCACGCTCTCCGATGTTCTGCAGAACGAGCTCATTGATATACATACGACCGGTGCCGAAGAGTCCAAGAATGTAGGCAGTTCTGTCGTTGCCCAGGCGAGGCGCGAAGGAGCGCCGAGAACCCTCAAACGCTGCGTTGCTCCTCTCGGTTGCCGGAGCCGCAGCCGGTGCTTCCACTGTCGCCGTGCGTTCCAGGCTGAGCAATGCCCTTACCTGCTCGTGCAGCAGTTCAAGTTGCTGGTGCGCCAAACGCTCGTCCAGGGCGAGCATGTTCTCCTGAAAGTCCCCCAGCGCGAAATAGATTTCGGTGAGCGCTCGTGCGACGGAGGTGCTGAAATCCTGCAGTGGCCGCGTATACCAGGCCAGAGAGCGAGCCAGCGATTTCTTAAGAAACTGGATCAGGTCGTTGTGCCAGCCAGGCGGCCGCGGGTTGACGACTCCCACCGCCTTTCGGTTTGTCTCCACTGCAGCCACGGCACGTTGCAGTTCTTCGAAGGTATAGGGCAAGACGCACAGGCCCGTTTGCGGCTTGGTCCCGCGGGAATCCATCTTTAGTTTTTCTCCTTCCGCATCATGCCAATATCAACGCTGCCCCCGACGCGAAGCAGCCACTGGCCGGTAATCAGTTGTCAGCTAATAAGCCGTCTAAGGAAGAACGCACATGGCGAAAGCACGGCCCATGCAAAAGATCTTCAGCAGGAACAAGAGTCAGCCGCACCGCCGGCCGGTCGCAAATGAACCACGAGTAGTCTACGCCGAAGCGAACCTGCCTGCAGCCGCGGGCCAGCCGTCGAACTCCGGCGGCTCATTGGTCGGCATGCCGACTCCGTGATATTCAAAGCCCAGGTTCCGCATTTCATTCGCGTCAAGCAGATTCCGTCCATCAAGGATTAAGGACCGCAGCATGAGCTTGCTGATTCGCGGCCAGTCCAACTCCTTGAAGCTGTCCCACTCGGTGACAATCAGCAGTGCCTCGGAGCCTTCGGCGAGCTCGTAAGCGTCGGCGCAATACTGGATGGAAGGAACCAATGCTTTCGTCTTCTCCATGGCCTCGGGATCGTAGACTCGCACTTCCGCCTGTTCAGTGAGCAACCTGCCAATCAGTTCGATTGCCGGCGCGAAGCGAATGTCGTCTGTATTGGGTTTGAAGGCTAGTCCCAGGATACCGATCCGCTTGTTCTTCAGAGTCCATAAGCATTGGGCAGCTCTTGCCAGAAAGTGATCAATGCGCCGCTTATTGATCATTTCTGCCTCTCGCAGAAGGGAGACATTTACGCCTGCTTTTTCTCCTAAACGGATGAACGCCTGGATGTCCTTAGGTAAGCAGAAGCCGCCGAACCCCAAACCGGGTCGCAGAAAAGCGGGGCCGATGCGTGGATCCAGCCCCATCGCCTGCACCACTTCGGCTACATCCGCCCCCATTTGTTCGCAGATGTCGGCGATGAGATTGGCGTATGAAATCTTAACCGCCAGAAAGGAATTGCAGGCGTGTTTAATCAGCTCCGCACTGTTGATGCTGGTCACCAGCAGCGCCGGGGCTTCTTTCATTGGGCAACTTCCTGCATGCAATGGGCATGGAAAATTCTGTTTTAGGATGGGATCATAAATCTCACGAAGCTGGGCCTCGGTAGTTTTGTCGGCCACGCCAATGACAATGCGGTCGGGGTGCAGAAAGTCGAGCACTGAGGTCCCCTCCCGGAGAAATTCCGGATTGGATGCGACGGAGAATTTACAGTGAGAGCCGCGAGCGTAAATCGCCAAAGCTCGGGTCAACTTCTGCCCGGTTTGCATAGGCACCGTGCTCTTTTCAATGACCAGCTTGGCCCGGTCGGCCTCGACAGCGATCAGTCGCGCCGCACTATCAATGGCGCTGAGATCGGCGTCTCCGTCCGCAAGCGGCGGCGTGCCCACGCAGATGAACACAGCGTCCCCGTATCGCACGGCTTCTCCCAGGTCTCCGGTGAAGCTGAGTCGTTCGGCCGCGACATTCCTGGCTACCATCTCGGCCAGATGAGGTTCGTAAATCGGCAAGCCGCCCGTTTGCAGAATACGGATCTTAGCGGCATCATTATCGGTACACATCACGGAGTGGCCGATTTCCGCCAGACATGCACCCGTCACCAGACCGACATAACCGCAACCTAAAATGGCGATCTTCACCAGTTCCTCCCTGTTCGTAATCTAGTTGTTCTATCACATAAGAAACATTATTCGCAGTTACCGCCGGTGCTTCACATCTGCTAAGAAACCAAGTTATTCGTTATTGCCGGTGCCCCGGAAATGAACACAGCCTCCTCTCATCGGCCCCATGCGCCCCCGTCTCCTGTGAGCGCCGGAGACCATGCTGCCGGGTTGCCGGGCCTTCGCCCCACTGTTGCCGGCAGGGTTGCTGTAATCGATTTTGCCCCAAGCGCATGAGAGATGCCTACAACCATTTATCGCTGCCGTGCCGGCTGCTTGCAGCGTGAATCGGCGGTCAGGTGCGCCCTGGCGGTCACTTCGCGTGCTTGGCCTGCACCGGCTTCGCTTCAGCCGTGTGACTTGCGTAATCAGGTTACTTCTTGATTACCGATCCATTCTCTCGCTAGCATCGAATTATCTTGCTCCCCATGCGACCACCTAAGTGCCCGGTTACAGGCCACGTCTTTGTCCTTTTGATGGGCAATCCAATCGGCTTCAGAGCCATAGACTTACAGCAATAGTAGGGCTAGATTGCAGGTATACGCATATTTAGGTTCGTCGTCGAAACGGCCCCGAGGTGTCGTCATGAGTCATGCTTGTGCGGTTGAAACCGAGTTGCAGCCGCGAGTACCGCAAGCTCCTGAATCGGTTGCGGATGTGGGAGTGCGCAAAGTCGTCCTGGAAGATCTGGCGCTAAAGATCCTCTGCACGGGCGGTCCTCTGTCGCTTCGGGAATTGGCAACGCGTGCCCACCTACGATACAGCGTGGTTCACGAACTGCTCGTTCGCTTACGTGCCGAGAGGCTTTGTGAAGTCACGGGAATGACCGGGAATATTCCTCATATTGCGATCACGGGCAGCGGCAGGTCCCGGGCGGTGGATTTGTTGGCCTTGAACCAGTATGTGGGTCCTGCTCCGGTTTCGCTGGAGAGTTATGTGCTCCAGGTCCGCCAGCAAGGCGTGCACCATTTAAATGTGCATGCACACCACATCCACAAGGCCTTTTCTCATCTGGTACTGGATCCGGCAACGTTAACCAAGCTCGGCACTGCCCTGAATTCGGGCAGCTCGATCTTCTTATACGGTCCCACCGGCGCGGGAAAAACCGCTATCGCGACAGCGTTATCGCATCTGTTCGTCGATGACGGAGTGTGGGTGCCACATGCCTTGGAGATCGAAGGCCAAATTATTGCTGTCTACGATCCACATGTTCACATTCGCCTCAGTGATTCGTCCTCAGAGGACGACACGAGCGATCCTCGCTGGGTACTTTGCCGGCGTCCCACCGTGGTGGTTGGCGGCGAGCTTACGATGGAAATGCTGGAGCTCCAGTTCGACCCCGCCACGAAGTTCTACACGGCTCCCGGGCAGATGAAGGCCAACAATGGCGTGCTGATCATCGACGACTTCGGACGGCAGCGGTTGCGTCCAGAAGAGTTGCTGAACCGCTGGGTTGTTCCCCTGGACCGCAGAATCGATTTTCTGACCCTGGCGGGAGGCAAGAAGGTCGAGATTCCGTTCGAGCTGTTCGTGGTATTCGCCACCAATGTGAACCCGGCAACCCTGGCGGATGCCGCATTCCTGCGAAGAATCCAGACCAAGATTAAAGTAGGCAACGCTTCCAGGCGGCAATTCCACGAGATCTTCCGCCGGGTTTGCCACGAATCCGGATTGCAATGCAGCCCCGACTTGATCGATGAGTTGATCGACATAATTCAAAAGCAGCTGAAGGAGCCGCTGCGGGCATGCCATCCTCGCGATCTTGTGAATCAGGTCCAGTGGGCAGCGCGGTACGAGCGCAAGGAGCCTCGCCTCGATCGTGAGTCCCTGATGATTGCGCTTCAGGCGTACTTCGTGGACAGCTACGAGGAGAACGACAATTGAGCGTTTAATGTTCCCGCCGCCGAAGCATGAAGCGCTGCACCTTTCCCGTCGATGTCTTAGGAAGTTCGGGGAGAAATTCGATCTGATGCGGCCGCTTGAAGCTCGCGAGCCGGCTGGCGACAAGTTCCCGCAGATCGTTGGCTAACTGCGCTGTTGGCTCAAAACCCTCTCTCAACACAACGCAAGCCACGGTGTGGGGAAGTTGCTGTTCATCGGGACGCGCTACTACGGCCACTTCCTGCACCGCGGCATGCTCGATCATCACGCTCTCGATCTCGGTGGGACTCACCCAGACGCCGCTTATCTTCAGCATGTCGTCAGCGCGTCCGGCATACCAAAAGTAGCCGTCGGCATCCTGATAGTACTTGTCGCCAGTACGAATCCAATGTCCTTCGATGGTATCTTTGGTTTTCTCGTGCTGGTTCCAGTAGTAAGCGCAGACGGAGTCGGCCTTCATTAACAGGTTGCCGGTCTCACCTGCCGCCAGGGGCCGATTGTTGTCGTCAACGATGCGGGCTTCGAAGCCGGGTATGACCTGCCCGCTCGAGCCCGGACGCGCGTGGCCGGGCCGGTTTGCGATCATCATGTGCAAGGCTTCGGTCGATCCAATCGCGTCGAGGATCTGTACGCCGAAGCGTTCGTAGAAGCGACGGAAGACGATAGCGGGCAGGGCCTCCCCGGCGGAAATTGCCCAGCGAATGGAAGACAGATCGAAGTCCTGGCCGCCGTTCTGTCGATGGGCGAGCAACCGGGCGTAATGCGAAGGTACGGAGAAAAACAGTGTGGGACGATGGCGCTCGATTACTTCGAAGACGCTGCCCGGCCGGGGCGGTCCCGGGAGCAGAATGCTGGCCGCACCCACGGCGAGGGGAAAATAAAGCGCGTTGCCCAGTCCGTAGGCGAAGAACAGCTTCGCAACGCTGAAACAACGGTCGCTCTCGGTTAGGTTCAGGATGCCTTTGGCGTATCGTTCGGCGCTCACCACCATGTCATGCTGCAGATGCACGCAACCCTTGGGCTTGCCGGTGCTTCCCGATGAGTACAGCCAGAACGCCACGTCGTCTTTGCTGGTCGGGTTGGCGTCAAGCACGGTTGAGCTTTCAGACAGTGCGCGGTCGAAACTGTGGGTGCCGGGCCAATCCTCACGTCCGACCACTAGAATGCTTTCCAGGAACCGCAGATTTTGCCGGGGAATTGCTTTGATCAGGGGCACCAGCCCTTCGCCGATGATGGCAACCCGCGCCCGCGAGTCATTGAGCAGATATTCGTAGTCGGCTGGCCTCAGCAGTGTGTTGACCGGGACCGGCACAGCCCCAATCTTGACAGAGCCAAAGAAGCTGGCGGCGAACTCCGGCGTGTCGAACAGCAGCAGGAACACCCGTTCTTCCATCCGGGTACCGAGTTTCCGAAGGGTGTTGCCCACCCGGTTCACCATTTCAAAGAGCTGCCAATAGGTGACGCGCTGCTCTCCGCATTCGATGGCGATCTTCGGTCCTCGCCCTTCGGTGATGTGACGATCGATGAAATAGGTTGCGGCATTGAATTCGTCGGGAAGAACAATGGGCGCGGGGCTATTCATGATCGCTGGATCCGCAGGGCAGGGATTCTATGCCGGCGATTCTTGCGTCCATGCGAACAAGCAGCTTCACTCGCAGGGCGCCGGTTCTCGAAATTCTAAATGCTGGTGTCCCCAACTGCGCGAGGCCTCCGCGAATGCCTTTGCGGGGAATCACCTCAATGAGCAGAAGCTATTCGGATTCCAGGTCAGCTTCCAGGCAGAATTCCCAACCACAGTACTTGCCATCCTCAGACTCCGGCGGGCAGTGAAGACACTTGGTATGGATCCGAGGGTCAACCGTTCGAGCGAAGGCCTCGAACTCCACCGTGCCGACGCTCTTGCAGGGGAAGTCCGGAAGGCCCTTGCGTCTGCGGGTTTCCTGCACCCGGCAGACATCCATGAAGAACTGCAGACGTTTTCTATTTGCGGACCATTCGATCCTCTGAGAATTGATGAGGCTGTACTGACGCAATTGCAGAGCTTTTTCCAGTGCCGGCAAGCCGCCTGCGGGCGGGAGGCTGAACGTCGTCATGATTCGGTTTGCCTCGGCAACGGCGAACCGCTGCCATGCTTGGGCGTCCAGATCGATCGCAGCATCGATTCCAAGACGTTCTTCCGCCGCGAGGAACCAGCAACCGTCATGGGCTAGCCAGTTTTTGGCAAACATCTCGAGCGCCCGCAACAGCTCTTCGCGAGTCATGGAATGAAAAACGGTCGTCCGAACTGGCGTCTCGCTTGAACTGGGCATGGTCCAGGTCCTCAACTTAAGTGCGCTGTCTACACGAATCCTGAAACTGGTGGTACAAAATCGCTGCGATATCCGGACAAAGATTTGGCAGCGCCAGGGCTCACATGCGCCGGCGGAGCCAGCCGGGCTCGCGCACGTATTCCTCGTCCAATCGCCGGAGCCGCGAGGCCATCACCTGCGAACGTCCAAGATAGCCCACGATTTTCCCGGGCTCGCCGCGCGCGACGACCGGCAGGCGGCCAACGTTGGCACGAAGCATTCGCGCCACGGCATCGTACAGCACCTCGTCAGGATAGGCCACGACGGGATTGCGCGAGCCGGCATCCAGCACGCTCTGATGGCCAGGATTTTCCAGCGCGCGCATCAGATCGGTACGAGTGATCACGCCGGCGAGTTGGCCCTTGTCATCGACGATGAACACGCCATAGTGCTTGGTCACCGATGGGTCACGCCGCGCGATGCGCTCGCTCAACTCGGCCGCGGACATTGTCGCAGGCACCACATCGAAGTCCTTCGACATCGTCTCGCCCACCGTGAACTGCTGAAAGACCTCCGGCTCGTAATCCTGATGGATGTGCAGTCCGCGGCGGGCCAGCTTCTCGGTCATGATCGAGTTCTTCGCATAGCGTACCGCAATCGCGTCGGCGATGACCGTGACCAGCATCAGCGGCAGCACCGAGTTGTAATCGCGCGTGATCTCGAAGGCAAAAATGATGAAGGTGAACGACGCCCGCGAGGCCGCGCCGAAGACGGCGCCCATGGCCACCAGCGCGAAGGCGCCGGGCGAGAGATTCGCCGCCGGCCAGATCTTGTCGACAACCATGGCAAAAGCCGAGCCCATGGCGGCGCTCGCCATGAACATGGGCGCGAGCAAGCCGCCAGAGGTGCCGGAACCCAGCGATATCACCAGCGCCACCGACTTGAAGATCATGACCGCCAGCATGCCCCCGAGAAGCATCTTGGTATTCAGAATGTCAGAAATGGTGTCATAGCCGACGCCCAGCACGCGCGGCACGAAATACCCAATGATGCCGAGGCCGAGCGCGCCAATGGCCGGCCACCAAATGTCGCTGACCGGCAGCTTTTCGAATTGATCTTCCGTCCAATAGAGCGCCTTGCTGAAGACGATGGCGGCTACCCCGCAGAGCACGCCCAGCAGGAGATAAGCCGGGATGGCATGCGGCAGCCCGAAGTTCAGCGCGCCGACCGCGAACATCGCACCCGGCCCCAGCAAGCGAAAGTGGACCGTGGTGGCCAGCGTGCTGGCGATCACGAGCGGAATGAAGGAGCGCGATTTGAACTCGAAGAGCAGCAGCTCGATGGCCAGGATCACGCCCGCCAGCGGTGTGCTGAACGTTGCTGCCATTCCGGCAGCGGCGCCGCAAGCCAGCAGCACCTTCCGTTCCGCGGCGGTCATGTGGAGGATCTGACCGACGAGCGATCCGACGGCACCACCGGTCTGGATGATGGGACCTTCCGCGCCAAACGGCCCGCCAGTGCCGATCGCGATGGCCGCGGAGAGCGGCTTCAGGATCGCCACCTTGGGCTCGATGCGGCTGCGGTTGATCAGCACTGCCTCCATGGCTTCAGGAATGCCATGGCCTTTGATTTTGTCGGAACCGTAGCGCGCCATGATGCCGACAACGATGCCCCCGACCACGGGCACCAGAATCACCAGCAGTCCGAGATGGTTGAAACGCGGGCTGATGAAGGAAACCGAGAAACGCTGGTAGAAGAATATGTTGGTGAACAGACCGATCAGGTTGTACAGAATCCAGGCGATGATCCCGGCCAGCACGCCGACGAGCGCCGCCAGCAGCGACATCAGCCCGACACGAAAGCTCGCCTCCGCGCCACGGGGCCTTTGCTGGGCGGCCTGCTCCGCACTTAGCGAACTGACGCCATCAACGCCTAAGGTCTCCTCTGGTATGGCCATGAGCTATTCCCCAACCTCTGCTGCGGCGTGGCGGCACAGACGAGCTCTCTCGATCCTGCGCAGCCGATGTTGCTGAGGTTTGATGCCCGCAGTATCGGCGCGGCATCGCTGAATCGCCGGAACAAGCAGATTTGGTCGCGAAACTCCGCCGGCGCGCGGTACTCGGAGAGAGTAAGCCGGTGCTTCTTCATAAGCAGGTACAAACAGTATATCGTTTTACGATGTTTCTCGTAAGCGGCGAGGGACTCAGAACGCGCCGCCCCTGCACTTTGGGGAGGGGGCAACCCAGCGAGCCTTTCTTGGTTTTGCTTGACATCAGTGAACGTCGTGTTATCGTTTTGCACGATTCACAAGCAACGAGGAGCAATCTATGACACTATCCCGGCGTTCGTTCACGGTAGTTGTTGGGTTCTGCCTTTTGAGCTTCGGCATGGCGTGTAGGCACCACGAGCTGGCGGCTGCGACGACCGACAACCTGGGCGTCAACGGCAGCATGTGTACGCAAAACGTAGGAGGAAGCGCGATTCACTGGGTCCAGGTGAGCAAGGGCGACACGGTGACCTGGAACGCGCCCAATGCGACCGCATCATGCTCGATAAATTTCGCCAATACTGCGTCCGGTTGCCCGTTTTTCGGTGGCCGCTGCTCATACACCTGCAGCGGTGGCACCGTGACGTCCGATCCTGTTACCAGCACTTCGTCCAGCGGGACGCAGTATCAGTACAGTTCCTGGGGAGTTGCCACGATAAACAATTGTCAGGTTGGACAGGACGGTTTCGTCATGAAGTAGCGCCATCAGGGAGCGCTGTGCAATAGCTTCAGGAACCTCGGATCTCGTTGCAGAGGGTCAAAGTCCGGAGAATCCTCGATGATCGCTCGTGAGTAGCCAACTGCGGCTGCCCTATGCAGGAAGCCAAGAGCCTCGTCGGTTTGCTTGAAATGGTTATATACGACGGCTGCCCGGAATAAGACCTCACCGTCATTAGGAGCAAGGCTCAGCGCCCGACGCAGGTAGGTAAAAGCGGTGTCGCGATCGTCCAGCATGGCCTCGTAATTGGCGATGTAAGCCATAGTTTCCGCGTCACGTGGATTTATCTGGATTCTCGAAAGCGCGATGGTAATTGCTTTACGATATTTCTCCCCGGCTTCGCCGCGCCGTTGTGGACTCCAGTAAAGAGCATCTCCAAGATTCCCCCAATATTCCCAGTGGCTATCGTTCAGCCTAATGGCCTGTTCCTGCGCTGCTATGGATTCAGAGTAGCGGTGAAGGAGAAAATATGCATATCCTAGATTCGTATAAGCGTCGGAGCTAGGTAAAAGATCAATGGAGCGCTTGAAAGCGTCGATGGCATCCTCAAACCGGCCTTCCGCCCCGTAGGCACCTCCCAACGTCAGGAACCCTCGATAATTGTCCGGTGCGAGCTCAGTAGTTTTTAGGAACATCTGAACTGCCTCGGGATAGCGACCCTGGCTGTAATAGAACAGCCCCAACCAGTGGTACACGCCCCAGTAGTTGGGACGCGACGCGATAGCCCTCTTGTAGGCCGCTTCCGCGCCAGCCAAATTGCCCATACTCGTGTAAGCTCCGGCCAGGCCTCGTAGCGCGTCCTCGTTTTGGGGATTTAACGCGAGCGCGCTCTGGAATTGTTCTGCCGCCTTGCCGTACTTGCCTGTACTGTTGAGTACGTTGCCGAGACAGACGTGCCCTTCCATAACGTTTTTGTTTAAGGACAACGCTTTTTCGCAATCGCGCGCAGCGTTATCCATCCAATTGTTCCCTTTAAGGAATTGTTGGAAGCCAATCCAGTTTGCTTCTCCTCGGGCCGCATATGCCGGGGCATAGTTAGGATCAATCTTTAATGCCTGATTGAAGGCGGCAATCGCGTTATCGATATTTTCCGGTTTCTCGTACTCCTGCAGATAGCCGCGTCCCTGAATGTAGGCTTCATAGGCAGCCGGCTGGGTATCCTGTCGCGCGGCCAGCGCCTGGCGTTGCGCCGGCTCGATCTTTCCCGGCAGCATGTCCAGCACGGCGTTCACCACCTGATCTTGCAATCCGAAGCTGTCGCCCACGCGGGTTTCGATGGTGCGCGCGGCAAGCTGGCGGTGGGTGATGGAGTCGACCAGGTAGCAGTTGACACGGATCATCGGTCCCGAACGTTGCAGGCTGCTTTCTAAGACGTAGTCGGTGCCGAACTCGCGGCGCGCGTCGTCGGCCGTTTTGACCTGCTGGTCGCGCAGGTCGCGCGGCGAGACCACCTGTACCGAATCGTTGTCGCTGGCCTGCTCCAGCTTCGCGGTCAGGGTTTCGGTCAGTCCCAGGCCGAGGGCGCCGGTTGCGGCATCCTGCCCGACGGCTTCGATGGGCAGCACCGCCAAAATTTTCTGGCGTTGCGGAACGCGCTGCAGCCGCCAGCGCCGGGCTGCAAACCCGATTGCGATGGCGGCCAGCAGCAACATGGCTACAGCCGTCGTGATCTTGCGGCGGCGCGCCCGCGCCACGAATTCTCGGGCCCGTGAGTGGCGCAAGGTATCGGTGGCGACCTCATCCCCGGCGAGGATGCGCGCCAAATCCACGCGCAGCTCCCGCGCGGATTGATAGCGGCGCTCGGGGTCGCGGTCGAGCGCCTTCAGAATCACCGCCTCCAGCGCCTGGCTGATATTCGGATTAATTAGCGTAGGCCGGACGGGGTCGTAGTGCAGGATGGCGTCGATCACCAGCGATGGCTGCTTGTCGGGAAAAGCCCGCTTGCCGGTCGCCATTTCGTAGAGCACCGCCCCGGCCGCCCAGATATCGGCGCGCACATCGGTTGGCTGCGCCTGCAAGAGCTCCGGAGCCATGTACGGCAACGTGCCGCTGGCGGAAAGCTCGCTGTCAAGCGTGGCCGTCTGCGCACTGGCATCAATCGGGCCGGTCATCTTGGCCAGCCCGAAATCGAGCAGCTTGAGCTGCTCGTCGCGGGTCAGCCGAATGTTGCCCGGCTTGAGGTCGCGGTGAATCACCCCGGCCCGGTGCGCGGCTTCCAGCCCGCTCACCATTTGCAGGCCGAGTTCCAGCACGGTCTTCTGCGGCAACGGTTGGCCGCCGATCTTTTCGTCCAGGCCGACTCCGGGAATGTATTCCGTCACCAGATAGTCGACTCCGTTTTCCTCCCCGAAGTCGAAGGCCATGGCGATGTTGGGATGATTGAGGCGGCCCACCGCCAGGGCTTCCCGGCGAAACCGTTCGCGCCGTGCCGGCTCGCCGAACAGGCCAGGCGGCAAGACCTTGAGGGCAACATCGCGCTGCAATTGTTCATCGAGCGCGCGGAAGACAACTCCCATGCCGCCAGCCCCGATCTGCTCGAGTAGACGGTAGTGTCCGAAGACCTGGCCGATGTTGGGAGACGCCACCGACATTTCCCGGATATTAGGACGAGTGGAGAAACCCGTCAAACGCTCGGCTTCGACTGGGAACCCCAACCAAGAACTGTAAACGATGTGTCGGGACAAAAGGTAAAGCATGTCTTGGGACTCGACACCTTCGTTTGCTTGGGTGAGGCTTTCTGGTTTGAGTGAGAACCCGGGGGGTTTGAAGCGAACGGGTTTTCGATCGGGTTACCGGCGATGCGTTGGCGCCTGAGCACCGGCAGGGCCATCACGTCCGCAGGTGACGGTCATCACTGAATGAGCGGCATAGCGCATGAAATAAACACCCATCGCTCCTGTTTCTAACGGACGTTCGATTTGAAGGGAGCGTTGTCCTGAGGTGTGCTGCAACCCTATGCCGGGCCATCGATTTTTTCGCGACGCCGCTCCGCAGCAGAAACGGACTACCCGTGCTCGCGGACGATGCGGCCAACGGCTACTCGCATTCATCTTGTTAAGTCTGCTCGCTTATCTCGGGCATGCGGCAGCGATCCAGCAGCCCTCCAAGGATGATTGCCTGGCCTGCCACGGCGAGAAGTCGCTGACCACGAAACGCGGCGGCCGTACGGTGTCCTTGTTCGTGGATCCGAAGAAATTTGCCGCCTCGGTCCATGGCCCGCTGCAGTGCACCAACTGCCATGCTGATCTCGAAGGCAAGGACCTGCCACACTCCGCGCCGCTGGCCAAGGTCAACTGCGGATCGTGCCACAGCGACGAATTCCAGCAGCATGCCAAGTCCGTGCATGGAAAAGCGCTGGCCCGGGGCGATGCGCTGGCGCCACGCTGCGTGAATTGCCACGGCAATCACGACATCTTGCCGGTCAAAGATCCGCACTCTTCGGTAGCGGCGATCAAGATTCCCTATCTATGCGGGCAGTGCCATCAAGAGGGCACGCCGGTGCAGCTCAATCGCGACATCGCGCAGCACGACATACTGTCGAACTATACCGAGAGCATCCACGGGGAAGGTCTTCTGAAGAAGGGACTGATTGTGGCGGCCAACTGCGCCTCGTGCCACACGGCGCACTCGATTCTGCCGCACACCGATCCCAACTCCTCCATTGCGCGAAAAAATATCGCCGCCACCTGCACCAAGTGCCACGCCAACATCGAGCTGGTGCACCGTAAGACCATACGCGGCGAGCTGTGGGAGAAGCAGGCCAACACGCTGCCTGCATGTATCGATTGTCATCAGCCGCACAAGGTGCGAAATGAGTTTTACTCGCAGGGCATGGCCGATGCCGACTGCATGCGCTGCCACGGGGACATCCACCTCAAGGCCAGCGATGGGCGTTCGATGCTGGTGCGGGTCAATGAAGTGGCGAGCTCGCGACACGTGAAGGTGGCGTGCAGCCAGTGTCACTCGGAGGTGAACGCCTCGCGTATTCGTCCCTGCGAAACCATCACCCACAAAGTGGATTGCACCGCGTGTCACGAGGCCATCGGACAAGAGTACGCGGGCAGCACGCATGGACAGATGCACGCCAAAGGCGACCCCAACGCACCCTTCTGCAAGGATTGTCACGGCACGCATCACGTACTCGGCAAGCGGAATCCCGAATCGCTGACGTTTTCGACCAACGTGCCCGATCTCTGCGCCAAGTGCCACCGCGAGGGCCAGAAGGCCGCGGTACTGTATACCGGCAAGGAACACGAGATCATTCCCCGCTACACCGAGAGCATCCACGGCAAGGGCCTGCTGAAGAGTGGACTGACGGTCACGGCGACCTGCACCAGTTGCCACACGGCGCATCACGAACTGCCGGCCTCGGATCCGGCATCGACCGTCAACCCGAGGAACGTGCCCGCCACCTGTGGCACCTGTCATCACGGCATCGAAGAGCAATTTGTGCAGAGCATCCACTCCGCAACCGTCACGCACACGAATCAGCCGTTGCCGGTTTGTAACGACTGCCACAGCGCCCACTCCATTCGCCGCACCGATCTTGATGGTTTCAAGCTCGACATCATGAACCAGTGCGGGCACTGCCATGCGGAAATTGCCAAGACGTACTTCGACACCTATCACGGCAAGGTTTCGCGCCTGGGATACACCTCGACGGCGAAATGCTACGACTGTCACGGCGCGCACGACATTCTGAAGGTCACCGATCCGCGCTCGCACCTGAGCCGCGCCAACGTGGTCGCAACCTGCCGCAAGTGCCATGCCGACGCAACCCGGCGCTTCGCCGGCTATCTCACCCACGCCACCCACCACGATCCCAAAAAGTATCCATTTCTGTTCTGGACGTTCTGGGGGATGACGGCGCTGCTGGTGGGAACGTTCACCGTAAGCGGAGTACATACATTGCTGTGGCTGCCACGCGCATTGCAGATGCGCCGGCAGTTGCGGGCGGAGGAAGCAAAGATGTTAGAAGGCGGCGAGAGCTCATCGAGACCTGCGCCCGAGGACAAGGATACCGACGATGGCAGACCATAGACACGCAGCCACGGCCAGGGCGGAATACGCGTCGGACACCGCGCTGATGGCAGAGCCGGCAGCGGCCTCTGTGGTTTTGCAACCTGCAGACCGGCGCGAATTCGTGCGTTTCACTCGTCTGCACCGGACCCTGCACGCCTGCATGATCGTCAGCTTCCTGACGCTGGCACTCACGGGGATGTCGCTGAAGTTTTCTTATACCGGCTGGGCTTTCCGGCTGGCTCATTTGCTGGGCGGTTTTGAGACCGCCGGCTTCATTCACCGCACGGCTGCGCTGGTCATGTTCGGGACCTTCACGACGCACATCGTGACCCTCGTCCGCGATAAGCGCCGCAATCAGCTCACCTGGCGCTCGCTTCTTTTCGGGCCGAACACGCTGCTGCCGAATAAGCGCGACGCGCAAGAGCTCGCGGGAACCCTGAAATGGTTTTTGGGGTTAGGACCCCGCCCGGAATACGGCCGCTGGACGTATTGGGAAAAGTTCGACTACTTCGCCGTGTTCTGGGGAATTGTGGTCATTGGTTCAACCGGACTGACGCTCTGGTTCCCGGTTTTCTTCACCCGCTTCGTGCCGGGAGCGTTTATCAATGTGGCCACCATCATTCACAGCGACGAAGCGTTGCTGGCCACCGGCTTCATCTTTACCGTGCATTTCTTCAACACACATTTGCGGCCGGAGAAGTTTCCTATGGATACAACAATTTTCACCGGCCACATGCCTTTGGCGGAATTGAAGCGCGACAAACCCCGGGAATACGCCGCCCTGATGACCACCGGCGAACTGGAAGAACATCTGGAGGAGCCGCAGCCGGCCATTGTGGTCAAGGCATTTCGGGCGTTCGCCTGGACCGCTCTCGGCATCGGTTTCAGCGTGGTCGTGTGGATCGTTTACGCCATGATTTTCGCCTACCGTTAGGAGGTCTGCGCACAAACGAGGAAAGGTCGATCGACAGTTAAAGGAGTAGGTCCATGAGGAAACAAATTATTGCACTAATGGGAGTTGGTCTTCTGGCGCTGGCAATTGCCGGCTGTTCCAAGGACAAGACGACGGCAGCTCGGGGCGCGGCGACGGATTGGCTGAAGCTGGTGGATTCCGGCAACTACTCCCAGAGTTGGGACGAGGCGGCGGGCGTGATGAAAACTTCGGTCGCCAAAGAACAATGGCAAGAAATTCTGAACCAGAACCGTGCTCCACTGGGCACACTGGTATCGCGCAAACTGACCTCGGCCGAGTTTACGGAGAATCTCCCCGGCGCGCCCGCCGGGCAGTACGTGGTCCTAACCTACGCGAGCAGCTTCGAGCACAAGAGCTCGGCCATCGAGACTGCGGCCCCCACTCTGGATAAGGATGGAAGATGGAGGATTTCGGTTTATTACATTAAATAAGACTTTGGATATCTGCTGCGGCCAAATCTAAGTAGTGCACTCCAGCGTAGGCAAAGCTCTGCCGACATCGAGGATGGTAACTTGGCATCCTGCGCGTACGGCAAACCACTTTTCGGCAAGCCGTCCCACCACGCTGCACCACCATAGTAACGCGAAAATTTCTTCCAGCCGAGAGCGTGTGAATTCACCACAGAGACAGAAAGAACACTGAGTTTTTTTCTGTGCCTCGGTATCTCGGTGGTTGACTTCCGGTCGCCGCTTATACGGGCTTGCGAAACTTAGCTTCGCCTCATACCGGCATTAAAAGCTTCCAATAGTCGTGCCTCGGATGCTCTCAAAACTCCGACTCAACGTCCGAGAGGCTAACCGGCAAGCACCTCTAGGCTGTTGATTCCCCTCTCCGGTGCCAGTCCCGAGCGATTATTTCCCCCTTGGCTGGGAGTTTTCATTTGGAAATGTGCGTGCTTCTGGGAAGGCAGGTCGCGCGGCCGGATGCATTCAGTTCGACCTATCCGAAGGGAAGAAGACTGCCGTTTAACTCAATGCGGCCGACGGGGAAGTCCGGCATGAGCGACTGGCACTTCCGGCAAGGAGTTGAATTCGGAGACCGACATGAAAGCTAGGCTCGCCCCGTTTGTGGTGCTGCTGCTGCTGCAGGCCGTTGATCTGGTGTCGACGCGACTGGCGTTTTCTGTGGGCGCGATCGAGTTGAATCCGCTGGTGCACGGCCTGGGTTTGTGGCCGGGAAAGCTGCTCGCCTGCGTTGTCATTCTGCTGCTGGCGACTTTAACCAAGCGCGCGGGACGGTTGTGGGCGCTGTGCGGCATCTACGGCTTAATTGTGGGCAACAATTTCGCGGTAGCACTGACGCACCTGAACGCGCGTGCGCGCTAACTGCCTTCCGAGACTTACAAAGCCACCCTCGATGAAGCTCCTAAGAACAGGGTGTGAGTGGCCGTGCACGTCTATCGACCGTGAATCATTTTGTAGGCTTGGGATGACAAAGTAGTATGGGAGCATGGCTGCTCCGAAACCTCTTGTCCTGACTATCCTCGATGGCTGGGGCTATGCTCCGCCATCGGACTCGAATGCCATCTCCCTGGCACGCAAGCCCAATTACGATCGCCTGCTGGCGGAATTTCCCAACACTCTCATCCATACCAGCGGACGCTATGTTGGTCTGCCAAAGGGCCAGATGGGCAACAGCGAAGTCGGACACCTCAACATCGGCGCCGGACGCGTGGTGTACATGGACATCACCAAAATCGATCTCACGATCGAGAACGGTGAATTTTTCGCAAATCCGGCGCTGCTGGATGCCATGGCCGTTGCCCGCAGGAGCGAGCGGCGTCTGCACCTGTTCGGGCTGCTTTCCGATGGTGGCGTGCACTCGCACCAGAACCATCTCTACGCCCTGCTGCGCATGGCCAAGCTAAACGGCGTGGAACGCGTGTTCGTACACTGCTTCATGGACGGACGCGACACGTTACCCACCAACGGTGCCGCATACATCGAGCAGTTACAACAGAAGATGCGCGAGTATGGCATCGGCAAAATCGCCACGGTGAGCGGCCGCTACTACGCCATGGATCGTGACCGGCGCTGGGAGCGCGAGAAGAAAGCCTTCGACGCCCTGGTTTACGGCGAAGGCGAGGCGCCCTACACGAGCGATCCGGTGCAAGGCGTAAAGGATTCGTACAATCGCGGCGTGACGGACGAGTTCATTGTGCCCTTCGTTGTCATCAATGAGAGCTATGAGCCTGTGGCGACGATCCGCGACGGCGATGTCTGCATCAACTTCAACTTCCGCGCTGACCGCGCGCGGCAGATCACGCGCTGCCTCTGCCGCAACAGCCACTTCACCCCGCAGGATGGCCGCGAACTGGAAGGCGCGGAGGACCTCGACCGCATCATCCCGCGCCGTCGCGCGCCCAGCCACCTGACCTACGTCTGCATGACGCAGTATGACAAGCATTTCACATTGCCGGTGGTTTCGCCGCCGGAGTCGCTGACCAACATCCTGGCGAACGTAATGGCCGATCGGCAGATGCGCAACCTGCGCGTCGCCGAAACCGAGAAATATGCGCATGTAACCTACTTCTTCAATGGCGGCGTGGAGAAGCCTTTTCCCGGCGAGGAGCGCGTGCTGGTGCCGTCGCCCAAAGTTGCGACCTATGATTTGAAACCGGAAATGTCGGCGCAGGGCATCGCCGATGCGGTGGTGAAGGCCATCGGCGGCAACAGCTTCGACGTGATGGTGGTGAACTTCGCCAACGCCGACATGGTGGGACATTCGGGCAAGATCCCGCCCACGATTGCGGCCGTGGAAACGGTCGATAGCTGCCTCGGGCAAATTTACAGCGTACTGCGCCAGCGCGGCGGCGCGATGATCGTCACGGCCGATCATGGCAACGCGGAGCAGATGATCGACCCGGAGACCGGCGGCCCACAAACCGCGCACACCACCAACCCGGTGCCGTTCATCGTGGCTGCCGAGCAGGCTGTTCCCGCGGCCAACCACAAGGGAGATGCGCGTCGCTTCACCTTGCGTCCCGAAGGCGCACTTCAGGACATCGCGCCTACCATGCTGGGCATGCTCGGGATTTCGCAGCCGAAGGAAATGACCGGGCGCGACCTCATCGTACCGGCATCGCCGGAAAAATGAGCGGCGACATTGCCGCGCGTTCACGGGGCGGTACTGAGTTCGAACTTCCGCCCCACGCGCTGCTCCTGCAACGACGACCGGATGCAATCTTCGGCGGCAGCAGAGTCGCCGGTCGCGTCGTAGGCGGAAGCCATACGCTGAAACGTATCGGCGCGCAGCGGCGCCAGCACACCCGTATCGGTCCGCGTCAGAGCGATGACCCGCTTAAACTGCTCGATGGCCTCCTGCGGATGGCCCTGTTCTTCGTCGTAAATTCCAACGTGATAGTGAGGATAGGGCAAGAGCGGATCGATCGCGGCGGCGGCGTGGAAGTGAGTCATCGCTTCCTGCTTGCGATCTTCCCTCAGGAGCGCTTCTCCAAGCAGATTCTCCGCCGCAGCATTGTTGCGGGTGACCTGTACGGTGTGCGCCCATAAGCTCACATCGTCAGACCAATAACCGAGCTGCCGATGGGTAGCGAACATCAGCAACCCCAGTACGACAACACAAGCGGGAGCCAGCAGGGCCCGAGAGACGGGTCTTTGCTCCGCCAAATCGCCGACCAGCCAGCACACGGCGATGAATAGCCCGACAAAGGAGAGATAAGCATACCGGTCCGCCATCGCCTGGCCGCCGACCTGCAACAAGCCGATCATCGGCACCAGCGCACCCAGAAACCAAAGCCAGCCCACAAGCAGGTAACGGCGGCTTCGGAAGACGAGCACGAGCACCGTTATGGTCAGCAGCAGAAGCAGCGCCGGGAACACTTGCCGCTGGCGGAAAGTGGCGGCATGAGGATAGAAGAATGCCAAGTGCGCGGGCCAGATCGCTTTGCCCAGGTAACGCGCATAGCAAACGATGGCATTCTGCAAGCGCATGCCCAGCGAGTACGAACGCAAGGCTCCGCCCATGGCGCCGCCCGCACGCTGCGCTTGAACCGTAAGAACCGACGCTGCGGCGGAAAACGCCAGCAGAGGCATCTTTTCGAATATCAGCCACAAGAACCGCGGTTCGCCCTTCGTCGTTCGCTGTTCTCCACAAATCTTGCCCGAGCCATTCTGGCGAAAAGCGAATGGCGAATGGCGAAAAGCGGTTCTCTCTAGCGGCCAATAATCCCAGAGCAGCAAAAGAAACGGCAGGGTAACGACTTGCGGCTTGGACATCAGTCCGAGCACGAACAAGCCGGCGACGACGCAGTACCGGCCCATGCGTGGCTTGCTCGCGTACCAGCGGTAAGCGCACAAAACCAGCAGGAGAAAAAGCATGCTGAGCAGATTCTTGCGCTCAGCGACCCAGGCGACGGACTCGACATTAATGGGATGAAGCGCAAATAGTGCGGCCACCATGAAGCTGCGCCCGGCGCGAGCGGTCGCGCGCCATAACACCCAGAACAGAAGCAAGACATTCAGCACGTGCAGCAGCAGGTTGGAATCGTGGTGCCCGCCGGAGTTGAGGGAGAACAACTGGTAATCCACGGCGTGCGACATCCAGGTCAGCGGATGCCAGTTGGCAGCGCGAAATGTGCTGAACGCCCAGGCTATGGTGCTCCAGTTCAACTGCTGAATGCGGAGATTCTCGGTCACGTACTCGGCGTCGTTCAGGCTGCTAAAGGGCAGGCGGTGTACTGGGTAGTACACCGCGACGGTGACGGCTAACAGCAACACGGCAAGAACGGCGCCTCGGCGTAGAGGCGAATTGACAATTCGCGAGCTGTCTTCCGCTTTGACTTCGGGCTGCGGCATCCATGGGATTTGTAAGTCAATCAATAGCCCCTTGTAAACTGCACCGGGCTGAGGCCCGGGAAAAGAACCTCGAAGCTCACGCCACTTGCGAAGGCCCTTCGATGCTGGCATCATGGACGCCCATGGTTGCAGTAGCCTCTACCGAGAAGTACCCAAATGTTCAGCCATAGTGATATCGCGGCATGTGCGGCGGCAAGAGTTCTGCTCCTGCTGTTGGCGGTTACTGGCGCGGGTGCCCAGTGCGGCAGTGCGAGCCTCGATCCACGCGTTTTACCCAGGCTCCCGGTGGAAAAGCCCGCGCCCGCGGAGCCGATTCTTCCGGAAGCAGGCTTTCTGTCGAACACTCGCTACACCAGCGAGTTTTTCGGTTTCTCCTTCGAGCTGCCGCTTACGGTGCAGGGCCACGAGATCATGATGCCGGTCATGCCGGAGAAGCAGCACGTTCTTCTGGCGCTGCAGTTTGAACAAGGCCGGCAGAGGGGCTACATGGTGGTTACGGCAGACGACCCGGTGGCCGGGTTCGACGTCAATATTCCGGAAGAACGGCAGAAAGAGTTGGACGAATGGGCAAAAGCCGGGACGCAAGCCGGTGGTCTGCCGCAAACGCCGATTCCAGACTTCCTGCTGCGCTCGGCCCACTTCTATCACCGCTTCAACCACCGGGGACGCAACTACACCGCGCAATACTGGACGGGCATAAAGAATTACACGGTGAAGATTCTGGTCGCCACCGACGATGAGCAGTTCCTGCGCAAGGCGAAGGAGGCGATGGCGGAGGTGAAGTTCTATTGTCCTCAGGATGACGGTACGCTCACCACCGAGGATGGCAAGCCGGTGAAAGCACAAGGCGAGCCCTACGCTGGACCAACGGTTCCGACCTTCCGGGTCAACGCGGCGCTGCACGATGCACCGGGCAAGAGTATTCCACCAGGCCAGGTTGTTGCTGGAGTTTACAAGAACGACGATCTCGGATTCCGATACGAGCTGCCAAACGGATGGAAGCCGCTGGTGACCGGCGCCGGCGACCCGCCGCTGGAATCCACGGGACTACGCGAGTACCGGTTCCTTCACGCCTGTTCGCGGACCCTGTTGCAGGCAATACCGCAGCAGCAGCAGGCAAACGATGTTCAAGCAGCGATCGTTTTACGCGCGCTCGATCCGGATTGCCTGGTCATGCGCACGGCGGCTTCGCTGACCGACAAGCGCGCGGCGGACGCGGTGGCCGCCAGTCTCGAACAGTTGGGCGAATTCGGCCAGATCAGTTCGGATGGGCTGATGTCGATCGCGGGTCATCTATTTATGGTCTTCCACGGCACAATTGGCACCGCGCCACGCGGAGAGGAGCTGGCCGCGCGCCTCTCGCAAACCATGTTCGCCACCCGTTACAACAAGCTGCTCTGGGTATGGACTTTCATGGCCCCGAGCACGACCGCGCTAGAGGAACTCCCAACCGGCGCCATCGCTTTCGGTGACTCGCCTGCGGTCCAGCTCCCGACAGAACAGCGTCGAGCCGCTCAGTAGAAACCAGGAGCGGCTGTTCCGTTGCGAGTAGCCCGTATTTTCCTCAGCTCGGCCAGCCCGCTTATGCGAGCTGCCATCCTAAGAGTCAGCCACCTCCATAAGTCTGGCCGGTGTTGTGCCTGTCCCCCAAATCGGCTTCCCATATGAATCCGTATCGACTCCGCCCCGCAGCTCTCGCCCCCGCCCTCTTGGCACTCGATCTTTTTCTCGTATTCCTGTCGGCGGCTCCACTGGCGCTGGCGCAATCGACGAGCAACGAGCTCAGCGCCTATACCGATGCGGTCGCCCATGTGCAGCCCAACGAACGCCTGGCGATGCTCGAGCGATTCGCCATGCATGCCCAGCCCGGGCCGCTCAAGATTGACGCCTTGGAGTTCATCATCTGGCACTATCTGCGGCAGGGTCAGAATTGGCATGCGCTGACTTGGGCGAACGAGCTTTCGGCAACCGACAAGAACAATGCTCTTGCCATCGCGCTGCTCGCGAACGCGTCCAGAACTGCCGCGGAAAACGGCAGCATGAAAGCCGAGCGGCTGCTGGCGATGGCCTCTCATGGCCTCGACATGCTGCCGCAGCTCCAGCGCCCGCTGGGCATGAACGGCGCGGACTTCCAGCTCCTCAAGCGGCACGCCTATGCCACACTCAGCAGCGCTGCCGGTTTCGCCGAGCTGCGGATGAAAGACTACGTCGCGGCGCGCGTGTACCTTCACAACGCGTTGGCGGTGCAGCCTGACAATGCTCAGGACCTCTACAATCTGGGCCTTGCCGATTTGAACGGGCCCGACCGAAATTCTAAAGAAGGCTATTGGAACCTGGCGCGCGCGGCGGATGTGTCGCGAGGAACTCCAAAGGGGATCGAAATCGCCCGCGCAGCCCGGGCGCGCTATGTGAAAGACGGTGGCAGCACAACGGACTGGAATCAGTTTCTGGCCGCCGCCGCAGCGCCGAACGCCAGCGGCGCGAACGGGCCGGCCGTGGCCTGGGCGAATCCGGCGGCGCCGGTACCACGCCCGCCCAGCGCAAGCGCACCGCCGGCCGGGATTGCAGTCGCTCATCCTCCTACGGTTTCGAAACCTCGCAAGCCACAGCCGTCGCCTTCGGTGTGGGCCGATAACACGGAAGCCAATTCGCCGGTCGTGCGCAAACGTCGCGTGCTCTCAACGACCGGGCCGATGTCGCTGGGCATTCTGGTCGAGACCTCGCTTGCCAACAAAGAAAATCGCGCGGCGGTCATCAACAGCCTCACTGACATGCTGCGGCGCATGAACGATCGCGACGAGGCCTTCATCCTCACCTACGACCACAATCTGGTGTTCGAGCAAGACCTGACCAACGATCCACGCCAACTGGAACAGGCGATGGAGAGCATCAAGCCGCACAAAGGCGCGGTGCTGGACGACGCCGTGGCCTTTGCGGCCGGACACTTGGCGCGTATCGCCAAGTATCCCAACCGCGTGCTGCTTGTGATCTCCGACGGTCGCAACGTGGACAGCCACGCGTCGCCGCTCGAGGCCTCGGCAGAAATCAATGCCGCCGGCGTGCGTATCTACTGCATCGGCATTGACGTCATCGACGCCACAGGGCAAGCTCGATTGCGGGAACTGGCGGCGAGCACCGGGGGGCAGTCCGACTTCATCGGTACGCCGGGGCAGTTTCGCGATGCCACGCGCTACATCGCGCAGAACCTGGGAATCGACTTCCGGTTCTGACGACGTTGATGAACCAGGGTCAGCAGCTCTCTTCCAACCCGTCGTTGCAGCTTCGCGTCCTATGGAAGTATGGGTTTGCGCGCCTCGATTGCGATCGTCGCTAACTTCCTGTTGATCGGCGGCCTGATCTTCTACGGGTTCGTATTCTTCGCCCAGTATCACGCAACGGGCAAGTGGGCCAAAAACATCACCGGCTTGCTGGCAGGCTTGGGTATGCTGACGCTGGCCTTCGCACTGACAATCACTCCGGGCAATGTCGCCGTCCTGGCGCACATTGCCGCGACCAAGGCGTCAATAGTGTTTCTGGTGGCGAGCAGCATTCTATTGCTGGCCGCCATTGCCGCGTTCGGCATCATCACCTACTGGCGTCCGCGAAGGCTGTGGCATGAGCGCAAGCTGGAACGCGACCTCAGCCGCTCGTTGCCGCACATCCGCTAGCACGGGGCGGCCGCGCTGGTTTGCTGAATTGCAGCCAATCTCCGTATAATTGAAGTTTACCCAGCCAGCTTGGCAACCGTTCTGGAGCGACCATGGCACAAGTTTGTGAAATCTGCGGCAAAGGACCGCAATCGGGAAACAACATCAGCCACGCGCACAACGTCACGCGCCGGCGCTGGAACATCAACCTGCGGCCGGTGCGCGCCAAGGTGCAGGGCGGCAGCAAGCGCATGCGCGTGTGCACCAGTTGCCTGCGCAGCGGCAAAGTGACCAAAGCCTAAGTTGTAAGCCTAAGCTCAGGCTTACAGGAGCCCTCTCCTTTGAGAGGGCTTTCATTTGCCTGATCGGGATTGCTTTTTTCTGGATCGGACTACGGCGTTCGTCTTCTTGCGAGTATTCTATTGTCGCTGTTAGCGACCGGCCACGCGTTCGATCGGCACGCAATGCGACCGCTCCTTCGCGCAGCGTGCCCGACTATCATTCAACGATTTTCTTTCCTATGAGCAGGAGACGCCAATGACCTCTGCCTCCGCCGTGCCATCGCCGCCGCCAGAGCCGCTCTCGCAAATCGAGCGGGTCGTCGACACGTTCGTCGCGCCCAGCAAGGCCTTTACCGACCTGCGCCGCAGCGCCAACTGGCTAGTGCCTTTGCTGTTGTTGATCGTTTTCACCGAGGCCCTGGTCTTTGTCGCCAACCGCAAGGTTGGCTTCGAAAAAATGACCGAGAACGGCTTGGCGCTCCAGCCCAAGCAGGCGGCTAAGCTCGATCAACTCTCGCCGGAAGACCGCGCCAAGCAGATGCAGACGGTCGTCAAGTTCACCGCCGTCGCTTCGTACGGTTCACCGGTCTTCGTTGTAGTGTTTCTGCTGATTATCGCGGCCGTGCTGCTGGCGACTTTCAACTTTGGCATGGGTGCTGAGTTGACGTTCAATCAGTCCATTGCGGTGGTGATGTACGCGTCCCTTCCCGGCATCATCAAGGCGCTGTTGGCCATGCTGGCACTTGCTGTTGGCAGTGGCGAAGGTTTCATCCTGCAGAATCCGCTGGCCAGCAACCTCAGCGGGTTCGTCGACCCCTCGTCGCATCTCCTGTATTCAATCGCCACTCAGGTGGACCTTTTCATGATCTGGACGCTGGTGCTGGCCGGTATCGGCTTCGCCTGTCTGACCAAAGTCAAGCGCGGCACCTGCATGGCGGTGGTCTTTGGCTGGTGGGCCGCCTGGGTGCTGGGAATCTCGGCCATCGGCGCCGCTTTCTCCTGAGCTCCAGGCCGCGGTCCAAACCTGCATCTACTCTGCGTCCTGCCGTGGACCAGGCGTAGTTGATGGCATGAACATCCCTACCGCATTCCCAATTTGGGTTGCTGAGCGATGCCCTCTTTTGGCGCTCTCTGCGACATGCAAAGCTGAGATATACTTCGCTTGCTCGACATTTTTCATTGCCGCCTCAGTGGCGGATCGGGGACCGCTCCTCTTTTCTTATTCCCCGGTGATTTATACGGTAGCGAGTCGAGGCCGCTTGTCGTCTAGGTAACAGGACTGAGTCGCCGGTATTCTTCTGGCCCTTATAACTCCGGCGCACATTCTTCCGACCGCAGACCCCCAGCAGCCTATGGGAGGTGTGGCGTGGACCTGGTTCTTATAAGACTTGTTTTTGTTGTCGTTATTTCCATTGCCTGCTATGAGTTACAACCCTTAGGCCTGAAGCCTATGGTCGCCGCCGGCGTGGGCCTGGTGCTAGGACTCGCCGTGCTCCTCTTCGAAATGCGACTGCGCCAGGTCAGCCTGAAGCGGCTGATCGGTGCGGTTATCGGCAGCATACTCGGGATCATCGGCGCGTATCTTTTCAGTCTCGTCATCCGCAACAGCATCGTGCCCGGCGCGACGCAAAGTTTCCTGCAACTCTTCATCATGTTGTTGATGGCTTACGTCGGCCTTACAGTCGGCGCGGGCAAGGGTGAGCTGCTGAACCTGGCCGCGCTGGGCGGCATCTTCGGCGGCGAGAAGCAATCCAAGCGCAGCTACAAAATTCTCGACACCAGCGTCATCATCGACGGCCGCATCGCCGATATTGCGGAAACCGGTTTTCTCGATGGGGTCATCGTTATTCCGCAGTTCGTGCTGCGTGAGCTGCAACTGGTGGCTGACTCCGCCGATTCCATGAAGCGCAACCGTGGCCGTCGCGGGCTCGACATCCTGCAGCGTATTCAGAAGATCGCCACGCTGACCATTCAGATCGTGGAAGACGATTTCCCGGCCGTCCGCGAAGTGGACCTGAAGCTGATCGAGCTGGCCAAGGTCTACGAGGGCAAAATCGTCACCAACGACTTCAACTTGAACAAAGTGGCGCAGTTGCAGGGCGTTGAGGTGCTGAACATCAACGAGCTTGCCAACTCGCTGAAGCCGATTGTGCTGCCGGGCGAGATCATGAAAGTCTTCATCCTGAAGGAAGGCAAGGAGTACAACCAGGGTGTGGCCTATCTCGACGACGGCACCATGGTTGTGGTTGACAACGCGCGTAAGATGATCGGCAAGACGGTCGACATTTCCGTGACCTCCGTGCTGCAGACCACGGCAGGCAAAATGATCTTCGGCAAGTTCGACGAGCGCGCCGTCACCATGCCGCGCCCGGCGGAGCATCGCACCGACGTACGTAAGCCGGGGCCGACAAGTACCACGACTGCGGCCATTGAGACGGTAAAACCGGAGTAAGAGCAGTTTCGCGGTTCCAGTTTCGAAGTTTCGAGTTGCAGCGCTTCCTGCGATGAGAGCATCGCCGGGGCAAAAGTAATTAGCCACCGCGGAAGAAGCTGTTACGAAACTTTGTTGTCCGCGGCATCGGTGGAACAAACTGCGAGAGAACGAGTGCCGAAGGCACGGAATACCTTGGCCCAGCACCCTTCGGCTTCGCTCAGGCCAGGCTATGCCGAACTGGGATCCCCAATTCGCGCTACTTTTGCGCGAATCGGGGTGGGATGGCGGAGTGCTGGGTAGCATGGGAAAATTCTCCGAGTCGCATAGCGACGGCAGAGTTTCGTAACGCCTCGGAAGCGGTGCGTCGACCGACCATAGATTTGTTGTGAGCCCCTTCAGGAGCGACACGCGATGCGCAAGTATCATCACCTAGGAATTCCCACTACCGAGTCGAAACCAGGTGAGCGATATCTTGACCGGTTCAAAATGTACGTCTCCGGCTACGAGACCAGCCAGTACGGAATCGAATGGATGCGCTTCGAGCCGGGGTGTTCCGTCCCGGACCTGGTGCAGAAAATTCCGCACGTCGCCTTCGAAGTAGACGACCTGGAGGCTGAACTTCAGGGCAAAGAGCTGCTGATCGCGCCGAACAGCCCGTCGCCGGGCGTGCGGGTTGCGTTCATCGTGGAAAATGGAGCTCCGGTCGAGTTCCTGCAATTCGAACCCAAGCCTGAGCCGCGTGAGTGACTGCTCCAGTTGCCGCCATGCCAAAACAAAAAGGGCACAGGGAAATCAGCTCCGTGCCCTCGGTATCTCCGTTGGTGAAGAGCTTTACGCCTTCGTATTCTGCGTCTTCAGGACTTCAATCGCCTTGTTCAACTGATCGTCGGGTTGATTGACTTTATCGCGTTCTTCCTGCGCCTGATCTTCGGCGTTCTCGTCTTCGTCGGGCGCGATGAAGTCATCCATGTTGTCGGCGACCAAGATGTTGGGCGTGACCGCGGTATCCTGCAAGGCCTTGCCCGAGGGCGAGTAGTATTTCGCGACCGACAGTATCAGGGCGGCTCCATCGGGCATGTCAATTACTTTCTGAACTGAGCCCGAACCGAAGGTTTTGTCGCCGACGACATCGCCGCGCGCATTCTCCATGATGGCGGCAGCGACAATTTCCGCCGGCCCCGCGGTCCCACGGTTCACCAGCACCACCAGCGGCAAGTTGGTCGCTACTGCCTTTTGAGGATCGGCATTGAAGGTCTGCTTGGGATATTTCTGCCCTTGCAAGTAGGTGATGGTGCCGTGGTTCAGGAAGAGGTTCGCCGTGGCCACGCCCTCTTCCTCCGACCCGTCACCGGAGTTGCGCAGGTCGAGGATGATCTTCTTAGCCCCATCCTTTTGCAGAGTTTTCAGCTTGTTGGCAATCTCCTGCGCACGCCCTTTGGGAAAGTCGTCGACTTTGATGTAGCCGATGCCGTCCTGCATCATCTTGTCCGTGAGCGGCGGGTCAGCGACGATCGCCAGAGTGATCGCCGACCTTACCGGCGTCGCCCGCCGCGGACGCACGACGGAAACGTTGACCACGGAACCCGGAGTGCCCGTGAGCCGGCCATCGATTTCCGCCAGCGACATGTCGCGCGTGGACTTGCCCTCGATGGCTTCCAGGATGTCGCCGCTGGCGATTTCGGCCTTATCGGCGGGACCGCCAGGGATGACCGAGATCACGGCCGCATAGCCGTAGCGCTTGGAAATGGCCGCACCAATATTGGCCTTGCCTTCCTTGCGCTGCTTGTATTCCTTGAACTCGGTCGGGTCGAGATAGCTGGAGTTGGCGTCCAGCGATTCCAGCAGCCCATGCAGCGCGCCGTTGGTCACGGCAGAAATGTTCGGTTCCTCCACGTACTCGGTGCGGATGCGCGACAGCACCTCGCTGTAAACGCCGAGCTGGCGGTAAGAGCCGTCGTCGCTGCCGGTATCGGCAGCGCGGACTCCGAATTGGCCGAGGACGACGAACGAGGCGACGAGAAACGAGAGAACGATAACCGTGAGCTTGGTGGTCTTCGACATGTGCAATTCGCTGATGGGACGGGTACCGCCCGCAGGATCACTCCTATTCTATCCCAGTTCGATGCCCGGATCGCCGGGAATGTTCCGGAAAATCGGGGCGGAAAGGCTGGTTGCGGCTGGAGGTTGGACGATGATGAACTCTAGTCGTGAGCGAAATCGCCGCCGGTGTGATTTAGAAAGTCGGCAGGCTCGCAGCATAGGGCACGTGGCGCAGCCGGCGTGTTGGCATATTGTAGCTACGTGGGTGATGTACAATTGAAAGCAAGGGGATGGTAGTGCCCAGAACCAGCCAGCCGCGAAATGAAGACACACTGAACCTGCGCGTGGACTCCGCCTTGAAGGCGGAGTTTACGACGGCCGCGCAATCGGAGAACAAGCCGGCCTGCCGAGGTGGTTCGCGAGCTGATGCGTAGCTATGTGCGGCGGGCCCGACGCCGGAAGTTCACGGCAGAGGCGCGCCGACAATCGCGGTTGGTGGCCAACTCTCCCGATGAAGCCGAAGTCATGAACTGGATTCCCGATGTGAGCGGGGAGGCTCATGACCGTTAAGCGCGGCGATCTGGTCACGGTTGCCGTATCCGGTGACTACGGTAAGCCGCGTCCAGCGGTGGTCATCCAAGGCGATGCATTTGATTCCATTCCTTCTGTAACGGTCGCGCCGCTCACCAGTGACATTTATGACGCTCCTCTTATTCGGGTGACGGTTCAACCTGACTCAGCGTCCGGGCTTCGCCAGCTCTCGCAAGTAATGGTTGACAAACTCACGACTGTGCCACGCTCGAAAATTGGCGAGCGCATTGGATCGCTGGATACACGCACGTTGCGCGCCGTGGGCCGCGTGATTACAGGATTGTTGGACTTGGATTAGAATTGTGACCCACTCACACCTACCCGTGCGGTCGCCTGATAGACTCCTCTATTCACGTTGAAGTCGCAAGCCTCTGGCGAAAAGCGAATAGCGGCTTCACCGCGAAAGGCGAACAGCGACCGATGTCCCGTACCCTCAACCAATCCCGCGCCTTGCATAAACGAGCTGAGCGGCTTATCCCCGGCGGTGTCAACTCGCCCGTCCGTGCATTCCGCTCTGTCGGAAGTGAACCGCCATTTCTGGTCCGCGGAGAGGGCGCACACGTTTGGGACGCCGATGGCAACCAGTACATCGACTATGTTGGTTCGTGGGGACCGCTGATCCTGGGCCATGCCGATCCCGAGGTGATCGAGGCGGTTATCAAGGCGGCGCGCAACGGCACCAGCTTCGGAGCGTCCACGCCGTCGGAAGCCGATCTTGCCGACCTGGTCATCGAGGCCTTTCCCGCGATCGAGAAGTTGCGCTTCGTCAGCTCAGGAACGGAAGCGACGATGTCGGCGATTCGCCTGGCGCGCGCCGCTACGGGCCGCAAGATCATCGCGAAATTCGAAGGCTGCTATCACGGCCACAGCGACGCGCTGCTGGTAAAGGCCGGCTCCGGAGTTGCGACGCTCGGTATTCCAGGCTCGGCGGGCGTGCTGGAGGAGTTCGTCGAGTTCACGCTGGCGCTGCCCTACAACAATGTTCCCGCTGTGCAGGCGGCGTTCGAAAAGTTCAAAGGCCAGATCGCCTGCGTCATTGTCGAGCCGGTGGTGGGCAACATGGGATGCGTGCCGCCGAAGCCGGGATATTTGCAGGCGCTGCGTATCATTACCGAACGCGATGGCGCGCTGCTGATCTTCGACGAGGTGATGACCGGATTTCGAGTCGCGTTTGGTGGCGCGTCGGAGCTGTACAACATCAAGCCCGACCTCACCACGCTGGGCAAGATCATCGGCGGCGGCTTGCCCGTCGGTGCTTACGGCGGACCGGCGAAGCTGATGGACATGATCGCGCCCGTCGGTCCGGTGTATCAGGCAGGCACGCTGAGCGGCAATCCGCTGGCTATGGCCGCTGGTATTGCGACGCTGTGCCAGTTGAAGGCGAACCGCGAGCAGTTCTACCGGCAGCTCGATGAGATGAGCGGGAAGCTCGTTGCCGGCGTTCTGGAAGCAGCGCAGCAAGCCGGTGTCACGATGACCGCCAACCGCGTCGGCTCGATGTTCACCTTCTTTTTCACCGAGCATCAGGTCACCGACTGGGACAGCGCCGCTACCTGCGACACCGCAAAGTTCGGGCGCTTCCACAGCGCCATGATGGATGCAGGCGTCTGGCTCCCGCCCTCGCAATTCGAGGCGGCGTTCCTCAGCACTGCTCATACTAACGGCGACATTGACGATACCATTGCCGCTGCGCGTGAGGCGCTGGCCCTGGCATGATTCTGGTCATCGACAATTACGACTCCTTCACCTACAACCTGGTCCAGTACATCGGCGAGCTGGGACATGAGATCGCCGTCCATCGCAATAACCAAATCAGCCTCGCCGAGATCGCAGCGATGCATCCCGAGCGCATCGTCATCTCCCCCGGCCCCTGCACTCCGCATGAAGCAGGAATCAGCCTCGACCTAATCCGGCAGTTTGCGGGGAAGCTGCCGATATTGGGTGTTTGCCTCGGGCATCAGGCCATTGGCGAGGCCTTTGGCGGGAAGGTCGTGCGTGCGGCCAACCTGATGCACGGCAAAACCAGCTCGGTCGAGCATGATGGCAGGACCATCTTTCGCGATCTTCCTTCGCCGATGACAGCCACGCGCTATCACTCGCTCATCGTTGCGGAGAAAAACTTGCCGGCCGAACTCGAGATATCCGCAATGTGCCACGACAAAGATGGCACTCGCGTGATCATGGGACTACGCCATCGTAAATTACCGGTGGAAGGCGTGCAGTTCCACCCGGAAAGCGTCTTGACCAATCAGGGAAAACAACTCGTGCGAAATTTCCTTAGCCTGTAGTCTGTTCTCGACAGCGCTTACGGGACGGCGGTATAGTGGCTTGAGAGAGTACGAGCCAGATTGTCCTCCTTTCTGCGACTCAAGCCGGTCCCTTACGCACCGAACCCGCGTTGCGCGAGGCTCCCGAACTCCCCTACAGCATGCGGCGAGGGCCAAACACCTGCTCGATGCCCTAGACTGAGGAACTGCCCAGAGCTCGCCGCGGCATTGCCGTCATGGGAGGATTACGCAAGATAGGTTGAATCGAGTGGCCCAGACCAAAGTTATTGCCCTCCAGCCGCGGCATGAAGGCACGCCCAATGCGGTAGAGCTCCGCGGCGTCCGCAAGACCTACGACCATTTCGTCGCGGTCGATCACCTTTACATCAGCATTCGTGAGGGTAGCGTTTATGGGCTGCTCGGCCCGAACGGCGCCGGCAAAACTTCGACCATCCGCATGATGATCGGCATCACCATGCCCGACGATGGCCAGGTGCGGCTGTTTGGCGAACCCTTCCACCGCGGCCAGCTTCGCCGCATCGGCTACATGCCCGAGGAACGCGGGCTGTACAAACGCATGAAGGTGCTGGACCATCTCGTGCTGCTGGGAGGGTTGCATCATTTGACGGAGCGTCAGGCGCGCATCCGCTCGCTGGAGTGGTGCGAGCGCCTGCAGATTGCCGAGTGGACGCACAGAAAGGTCGAAGAGCTGTCCAAGGGCATGCAGCAGAAAATCCAATTCATCGCGACCTTGCTGCACGGCCCCGACCTCGTCATCATGGACGAGCCTTTTTCCGGCCTCGATCCGGCCAATGCGGTCATGCTGAAAAACGTGCTCCTGGAGCTGAAGAAGGCGGGCAAGACCATCCTTTTCTCGACCCACAGCATGGACCAGGCGGAACGCCTGTGCGACGGCATCTGCCTCATCGACCATGGGCGCGCCATCCTGGAGGGAGACCTGAAGAAGATCAAAGCGAGTTACGGGAAGAACCATGTGCAGATCGAGTGCGAGGGCGATCCTCACTTGGAGGACTGCCCCCTGGTGCAGGCCGCGAACAATTACGGCAACTATGTGGAGGTGCAGTTGAGGGCCGAGGCGGATCCGCAAGAATTGCTGCGCGTGGCGGCCCAGCGAGTGCGCATCAGCCGCTTCGAGCTGCTGGAGCCTTCCTTGGAGGAGATTTTCATCGACCAGGTAGGCAAGCATGCATAACGTCTGGACGCTGGTGAAGCGCGAATACCTGGAGCGCGTGCGTTCCCGTTCGTTTCTGATTTTCACCCTGCTCATGCCGGCCATCATGGCCGGGGTGGTCCTCATTCCGGCGAAGCTGGCGCAGATGAACACCGGCGGCGAACGTAAGATCGTGATTGTCGCCAACAATGCAAAACTGGCCAGCGTCGTAGGCCATGAGCTGGGAAATGCCAAGACGCAGGCCGACCCTGCAGAACTGGGACAAGCAGGGCCGCCAACCCTCTATTCCATTCAGGTGGACACGGACACCAGCGAAGCCGAGCGCGCCGGTTTGGGACAGCAGGTAAGCGAGGGCAAGATCACTGGCTTCTTATGGCTCACCGATGCTGCCCTGGCCAAACACGACGTCGTCTACAACACCAAAGACGCCGCCGACTTCGGCCAGGCGCGCGAGCTGCGCAACGCAATCAGCACGGGGATCGCCCGCTATCGCCTGTCACAAAAGGGAATGAGCGGAACCGAAATCGATGGGCTTTTGGCCCCCGTCAAGGTGGACACGATCCGTATTGAAAAAGGCCGCCAAGGCGCCAGCGGCACGGCTGTGTTTCTTACCGCCTTCGCTATGGTGATGCTGCTGTACACGGTTGTGCTCATTTACGGGCTGGCGGTCATGCGCTCGGTGATCGAAGAGAAGAGCACGCGCATTCTGGAAGTCCTGCTCTCGACGGTCACGGCCAAGGAGTTGCTTGCGGGAAAAATCATTGGAGTGGGCGCCGTGGGGCTGACGCAGATCCTGGTCTGGATGCTTTTCGCCCTGATCTTTTCGGTTCCGGGGCTGGTCGCGGCTAAATCGTTCCTGGGTGAGGTCCACATCCCAGCCGTGGCGATTGTCGCTTTCGCCATCTTCTTCCTGCTGGGATACCTGCTCTACAGCGCCATGTATGCGGCCATCGGATCCATGGTCAATACCGACCAGGAAGCACAGCAGATGCAGTGGCCGGCGCTGGTTCCCTTGGTGCTCGGGGTGGTCCTGATGAACGCCGTCATCCAACATCCCAACTCGGCGCTGGCGTTCTGGCTCTCGATGGTACCGTTCTTCGCGCCCATTCTCATGCTGCTGCGCATCGTTACCGAGCAGCCGCCGTTCTGGCAGATTCTCTTGTGCATCGTCATTATGCTGGCGACCATCTACGGCCTGCTGTCGCTGGGCTCGCGCATCTATCGCGTGGGGATTCTGATGTACGGCAAGCGCCCGACCTGGCCCGAGTTGCGGCGCTGGCTGCGCTACGCAGGATAAAATTCACGCGTGCCCGACGAAGCCCGCGTTGAGCCCCGCTTCAGTTTGCTGCAGCGCGTGCAGCTCACGCTCGTCTCCTGGATTGTCCCCGCGCTCCTCACGTTGATCGGATGCACCTTGCGCATGACCATCAGCTACGAGGAGGGCGCGGTTGAAGGTCCTGACGATATCTATCCCGGCATCTTCGCTTTCTGGCATCGCTGCGTCTTGCCGGCGGCGTGGCTGTTTCGCCGGCGGCGTATCGCGGTTATGACGAGCCGGAGTCGCGATGGCGAAGTCATCGCCCGGGTTATTCGTCGCTTCGGATTCATCCCCGTGCGAGGCTCGAGCACCCGCGGCGGCTCACGCGCTTTGCTGGAGATGAACCGCATGCTGAGCGAGGGACAGGCCGTGGCTTTCACCATCGACGGTCCGCGCGGTCCGCGCTATGTTGCGAAAAAAGGGCCGGTGCTGCTGGCCCGCACCAGCGGCGCGCCGATCACTGCGTTTTATGTTGCGGTCCGGCGCTCGTGGGTGTTGAACACCTGGGACAAAATCGTCATCCCTAAGCCGTTTTCGCCGGTTCTGGTGCGCGTGGCACGCAAAATCTTCGTCCCTTCTGAGGCCGACGATGCGGCAATGGAGCGGTACCACGCCGAAATGCAGGCCGCGCTGGAGCGGGTCACAGAGTTCGCTGAGGCGCAGTTGACAGTGATTCCTAAACACCTGTAGGCGTCACGCTCCGATATCATGGGTTTTCATTGGCTCACCACACGGCAACTTTTACGGATTTGAACAATGTCTGATGCTTTCATCTGTGACGTGATCCGGACACCGTTCGGGCGCTATGGCGGCGCGCTGGCGAGTGTCCGCACCGACGATCTCGCCGCCATTCCGCTCAAGGCGCTGCTGGAGCGCAACGCTTCACTTGATCCAGGCGCCATCGAGGACGTGATCATGGGGTGCGCCAATCAGGCCGGCGAAGACAATCGCAATGTCGCGCGCATGGCGCTGCTGCTGGCGGGATTGCCGCAGACGGTTCCCGGCGCCACCGTCAACCGGCTTTGCGGCTCCAGTCTGGACGCCATTGCCATCGCCGCGCGTGCCATCAAGACCGGTGAGGCCTCACTGATGATTGCCGGCGGCGTGGAGAGCATGTCGCGCGCGCCGTTCGTGGTGGGCAAAGCGGATGCGGCCTTCTCGCGCGCCATGAAGCTGGAGGACACCACGCTGGGATGGAGGTTCGTCAATCCCGTGATGAAACAGCTTTATGGAACCGACTCGATGGGTGAGACGGGAGAGAACGTCGCCGAGGAGTTCAATATCTCCCGCCAAGACCAGGACGCGTTTGCCCATCGCAGCCAGCAACGCGCGGCCGCGGCCATGAAGAGCGGCCGATTGGCAGAGGAGATCGTGGCCGTGACCACCATGGCTGCAAAAGGCCCGCCGCTCGTGGTCGATCAGGATGAGCATCCCCGCCCGGAAACGACGCTGGAGGGGTTGGCTGCGCTGAAACCGGTCATCAAGCTTGGCGGCACCATTACGGCCGGCAATGCTTCGGGCGTGAACGATGGGGCCGGCGCCGTGTTGCTGGCGTCGGAAGCAACGGCGAAGCGTTACGGTCTGCAGCCGAAGGCACGTGTCGTCGCCAGCGCCGTGGCGGGAGTGGCGCCACGGATTATGGGCATGGGACCGGTTCCGGCAACGCGCAAGGTGCTGGCGCTCGCCGGCATGTCCATCGGCGACATGGACGTGATCGAGCTGAACGAGGCGTTCGCCTCGCAAGCTCTGGCCGTGCTGCGCGATTTCGGAATTCCCGATGACGCCGCCCATGTGAATCCCAACGGGGGGGCGATTGCGCTGGGCCATCCCTTGGGTGCAAGCGGAGCGCGCTTGGTCACTGCGGCCGTGCGGCAGTTGCAACGTACCGGCGGCCGCTACGCCTTGTGCACCATGTGCATCGGCGTGGGCCAGGGCATTGCCATGGTGCTGGAGCGGGTATAAGAGTACCGCGCGAACTCGCTTACTTCTGATTGGCCAGATCGTAGTCGACCATTTCCTTCACCGCGTCGTAAGGAACGCTGTTCACGGAGAAGCCGACAATCCTGCGCCCGTTGATGAAGAAAGTGGGCGTACTAGTCACATCGAGCTTCTCCCCCAGCGCCATCGATTCGCGAACCTGCTTCTCCGTTTCCGGTTTGGCCGCGCACGCGGCCACCTCATCGGGATTGCCGCCGGAATCCTTCACATAGCCTTTCAGCATCTGCTCAACATTCTGCTCATTGATTTCGGACTGATGATCGTATACGGTGGCAATGAATTTCCAGACCGCCTCATTGTTTTCATGCCCCAGGCAATCGAGATACTTTGCGCCCGTCATCGCCCACTTATGGATCGATTCGAGCGGATAGTTCTGAAAAATCAGTTTGGCCTTAGGCTCCTCCTCCATCAGCTTGGTGATGTTGGGTTGCGCCGCCTTGCACGCCGGACACTCCAGATCGCCAAATTCGACAATGGTCACCGCCGCATCCTTGGCTCCGTGAACCGGACCGTTGGCTGCCTTCAACTCCTCGCGCGTGGGACCGAAAGGATCAGAGCCGAACGGCACGAGCTCGCCGGTGAACGCGTGCTTCTGGTCGGGAGTGATATAGATGCGCGTCGTGGATTGTCCCTTGGGCGTGCTGAAGATGACAGTGGCTTGCGAAATGCCTGGCGCCTCGGAGGGTTTGATCTCAGCCACCTTCCAGCTCAGCTCCTGGTTCCAGCCGAACATTTTCTTAAGGAAGTCGTTGACCGTGGCTTCGCTGGGCAGCGAGGTGCTGGAAGCTGTGGTTGACTTAGCTGGAGCGGCTGGCTTACTCGTAGTCTGAGCGAGGGAACAGAGGCTTACCAGACAGAGGACAACAGCGAGAAACAGAGGGGTAGATCGGTTCATAGTTCCTTTCAACATTGCATATGGCGCTTAGCGCTTGGCAGTTGGCCCGCTCAAGAGCGGGGAACGCTGCTTCGAAGCAAAACACGCTAAATGCCAAGTGCCAAGTGCGAATTGCTAGTTGCTGCTCTGCCCACACCCATCCAGCTTCGCAGCTATCGGATAGCGGCGGCCAAATCCAAAAGCTTTTTCTGAAATCTTCAGCCCCTGCGCTGCCTGCTGGCGCTTGTATTCGCTTTTGTCCACCATGCATGTTACTTTGCGAACTAGCTCGATAGGATAGCCATGCTCGGCTGCAATCGTTTCCGGGGCGCGATTATCTTCCACGTACTCTTCCAGCACGGTATCGAGCAGTTCGTACGACGGCAGCGAGTCGCTGTCCTTCTGTCCAGGCGCCAGCTCCGCGGAAGGCGGCTTTTCGATGGTCGAGCGTGGAATCACCGGCGAACGCGAATTGACGAACTCCGCCAGGCGATAGACCAGGGTCTTGGGCACATCGGAGATTACGGCCAGCCCTCCGCACATATCGCCGTAGAGCGTGCAGTAGCCCACGCCCAGCTCCGACTTGTTGCCCGTCGTCAGCACCAGGCAGCAGAACTTGTTGGAGATTGCCATCACCAGCGCCCCGCGTATGCGCGCCTGAATATTTTCCTCGGTCACGTCCGGCTTTCTTCCCGCGAACACCGGTTCCAGCGCCTTCCTGTACGCGTCGAAGATGCCGCCGATGGGCACCATCTCAAAGCGAATGCCAAGATTGCGCGCCAGCGCCGCGGCATCGTCGACGCTGCCCTGGGACGAGTACGGCCCGGGCATGCCGACACCGATCACATTCTCGCGGCCGAGCGCGTCCACGGCAATGCAGGCCGTTAGCGCCGAATCGATGCCACCGCTCAGGCCGAGCACGACGCGCCGAAAGCCGCATTTGTGGACGTAGTCGCGCGTACCCAGAACCAGCGCGGAGTAGGCGCTGGATTCAAGCCCGGGGTCCTGGTCGTGAATATCGCCGCGCAGCAATTCGGTATCGAAGCAGACCAGATCTTCCTCAAACGATTTCGACTGCGCAATGACGCTTCCATCTGGGCCAAGCGCAAAGCTGGAGCCGTCGAACACCAGGCTGTCGTTGCCGCCGATCTGGTTGACCATGGCCACCGGCACGCGATAATTGCGCGCGATGGCGGCCAGCATGTCGTGACGCAACTCGCGTTTGCGCAGATAAAAAGGTGAAGCCGAGATGTTCAGCAGCACCTTGCCGCCCGCGCCGATCAGGTCTTCCACCGGATCGACACCATAGAGCCGCCGGTCCCAAAAATGTTTGTCGTTCCACGCGTCTTCGCAGATGGTGAGCGCCAGCGGTGTTCTTTCGGAGCAGAAGAGTTCCTGATGTTCGGCGGGCGCGAAGTTGCGCATCTCATCGAAGACATCATAGGCGGGCAGAAGACGTTTGGATTGCACGAAGGCGATTTTGCCGTCGCGCAGCAGCGCCGCGGAGTTCTTTACCGACTTGCCGGTGGCACCGTCAGCGGGGGTGACCAGTCCGCAGATGACGGAGATGCCCTGCGTCGAGCGTGCGATGGCCTGCGCCGTGTCCCAGTTGCGCTCGACGAACCACGGCCGTTCGACCAGGTCGCGCGGCGGATAGCCGCAGATGGAGAGCTCGGGAAACAAGACAAGGTCGGCGCCGGCGCTGCGGGCGCGCTGCGCGTAGTCGACAATCTTCGCGGAGTTGCCGGAGAAGTCGCCGACCGTAGTATTGATCTGCCCGAGCGCAATCCTCACCTTAGTAGTGTACGGGGGCAGGCTGTAGCGCGCAAAACCGTGGACGCGGCTGAGAGCGAGCGAACATTCGCGGGTTGCAAGGCGAGCTCGGTTACTTCATGGCCGGTCCTGCGCACCGTGATAAATGCGCAAAACTTCGATGGCCTGCTCCTTAACACGATACACCGCAACATACGGCAAAGGAGGGAACACAATCTCGCGGGTTCCTTCCTCGCTTCCGAGGCGGCCGCGATACGACGAGTGCTTTAATGAGCGGATAGTGTCGTACAGCTTGCGGATCGTAGGTTCGCGATACTGGGGATGGTGCTGCTTGAGGTAATCACTGATGTGCTGTAAGTCCGCTGCGGCGGCGGGCGTCCAGCGGATACGCATGGTTAGGAGCGCAACATCTGCTCGAAACGCGCGTTCATCTCGTCTTCTTCGATGAACTCGTCACGGTCCCCCTGCGCGATGCCTTCACGCACAGCGGCGCGGAAGCGTGCTTCTTCTTCAAGCACGCGCAGCGCGGCGTCCTTCACCAGGTGTTCAGGGTCGGTTCCGGACTTGGTGGCAATCTGTGCAAGCTGCGCTTGCTGCTCGGCTGTGAAGCGTACTTCCATGCCCTTCAACATACGGAAAAACCGGTCGCGAAGCAACCCGATAGGTGGGGACAATCATCCTCGGGTTGTTATCGTCACATAATGCCGGAAAATGCGGGGTTGGACTTCCCGATTGATTGGGCCCTCTTTAGGAGCGCACTCTGCGAAGTTGAGAGCGGCTCGTTGGCCACATCACACGCCCCTGTGACCTGCGCTAAAATTGATGGGTGAACAATTCGCTGTTGAATCGCACCATTGAGAAGCGCCCCGACACGGTTCGTTTGCAGGGGCGAGTACTTTTCCTGACCGAAGATCCCGAGCTCATCAAGCGCCAACTGGCCGGTGAGGACCTGCCCTGGGATACGGCGCATCCCGAGCGCAATCCCAATCCGAAGTTGCGCGACGACATCTCCACTGACGAGATCACGCCGGCGCACATCTGCTTCTTCTTCGACGAGACGCTGGGCGAATTCCCCTACACCGGCCTGAAGTGCGGTAACGAGACGCCGATCAAGCGCGGCGATGTGAAGCGAGGCGGCTTCGTCGCAGCGGTCAGCGGCAAGCGGCGCGGCAAAGGCTCCAGCCGCGAGCAGTCGCCCTACGCCGAGATGTCGGCGGGCATCAAGCTGGTGATCGCGGAAAACATCGAGCGCATTTACAAGCAGAACTGCCAGAACCTGGGCGTGCTCACCTCGACCGACTTCTCGCTCATCGACAAAATCCGCCGCGGTGTAGAAATTCCGTTGCGCGAATTCACCGCTGGCGAAGACGAGATCACGCGCCAGGTCATCGAGTACGGTGGGCTGTTCCCATTCAATGTGGCGCGGATGCAGGGCAAAGTCTTCCTGCCGCCGATTAAAACGAAGCCGCGCCCGATGACCATCGCGGAGAAGATTTTCGCGCGGCACATGCTGCACGGCACGAACCAGGTCGGCGTGGAAGCCGTGAAGCCCGGCGACACCGGATTCGCGCGCACCGACCTGCGCTTCAGCCATGAGTACGTCACACCAATGGCTGCCATCTTCTTCGAACACTTCCTCGGCAAGGACGAGCCGGTGACGGACGCAAGCACCATCATGTTCTTCCGCGACCACCTCACCTTTCTCGACGAGGTGCTGTCGGAAGAGAAGCGCAAGATGGGGCTGCTGGATCTTGCCGGGCAATTGAAGCTGAAGCAGGAAGACTTCGCAAAGAAGCAGGGCATCAAGTTGCACGGCGAGCTGCGCGACCGCAAAGGCTCGGAGGGGATCTGCCACTCGATCGTGACGGAAAGCTACGCGCTGCCCGGCCAGCTCAACGTGGGTAGCGACTCGCACACACCGCACGTGGGCGCGATGGGCTGCGTGGCATTCGGCATCGGTACGACCGACGTCTTCAATTCGTGGTTCACGAAAGATGTGCGCGTGAAGGTGCCTGAGTCGGTGAAGGTCGTCATTCGCGGCAAGAAGCGCGAGAACGTCACGGCGAAGGATTTCATCCTGAAGCTGCTATCGATGGAGTACGTTCGCTCGGGCAAGGCGCTGGCCAAGGTCATCGAGTACTCGGGCGAGGCAATTGAGGCGCTAGGGGTAGACGAGCGCGCCACCATGACCAATATGGCGGCGGAGGTCGGCGGCTTCACCGGCATCGTTGCGCCCGACCAGAAGGTCGTCGAGTTCCTGCTCGAGCGGCGCAACATGAACAAGGGCGAGGCGCAGACGTTGGTTGAGGGGCTGTACAGCGATCCTGATGCGCAGTATGCGCACGTAATCGAGCTCAATGCGGCAGAGATTTATCCCATGGTCGCGACGCCCGGCGATCCCGGCAACGGCAAGTTCATTCGCGAGCTGCACACGCCCGTGCCGGTCGAGATCGCCTACGGCGGCACCTGCACTGCGGGCAAGAACGAAGACATGGACATGTACGCTCGTGTGCTGGGCGAAGCAGTACGGCAGGGCAAGCGCGTAGCCGATGGCTGCAGGTTCTATCTGCAATTCGGCTCGCAGGAGACGCGCGAGTACTGCGTGGGCAAGGGCTATCTCGAAATTTTCGAGAAGGCCGGCGCGCATGTCATCGAGCCGAGCTGCGGGGCGTGCATCAATGCCGGGCCTGGCGTCTCGACGCGACCGGACCAGATCGTGATCAGCGCACAGAACCGCAACTTCCCCGGACGCAGCGGGCCGGGGCAGATGTACCTCGCGAGTCCGTTGACGGTCGCGGCCAGCGCGGTGGCCGGATACATCGTTGAGTATGAGCCGGCCAGCGAGCGGGAGCCGGCGGCCGTGGCGTAGCTACAACAAACATGTCAGGGAGGTGCTCACTCGAATTGCGGAAGCTCCCAGTTCGATCGATCTATGACCTACAAATACGATTCGAGCCACATGCTCCGGATTCCTCAGCACCTAGCTCACATGGAGCTCGACGCGCTGGTTGAGTGGCGCGAACAGACTGTGAGGCATTTCACTAAGAGGGCTCACGACTTCGACAAGACGAGCGGCAAACAGCCCGTCCCTTATTGGAACGAAGATCTTGGGGGTGGCATGACCCGCGGCGAATTAGCAGCCGAGCAGCGGAATGAGCTACTGGGCTTCGCTGAACTCAGCGATGAGTTCGGAATGGTGACCGCCTGGGCGATCCTCGAGCGTTTCCTGTTCCAGCTATTCAAGAACATCAAGCGCCTCAACCTGTTGATCTCGCCGGAGACGGCTAAGAAGTCGCTCGATTTCAAGGGATATCGAGCCATGTTGCAAGAGATCGGGGTGGACATCACCCGCTTCTCCTGTCCAATACGAACAGCTGCTAAAGCTCCGCGCAATTCGAGTCGCGCTCACGCATTACGGCGGCTGGGTAACCGACGAGAACGAGAAAGAAATGCGTCCGTACGGATTCAAACCGGACAAGCGCATTGAACTGCCGGGTCACTACTTCACCGAAGCAGATGGGCTGGTAAAAGAATCGTGCAGCCAGATCATGGACCTCTGTATACCCGTGTTCCAGGCGCGCATTCCAACCAAATGCGCCAAGAAGAAGGTGCTCATAACGAGCGCGATTACTGTTGCGCTCTGGATGATCATCGCTAAAGGCTATCACTGGCTGCTACACCGCGATCTGTAAATGACATTCCGTTTGTGGTCGTCACGAACTCCAATCAGCCGCTGCGCTTTTCGAGATTGTCCAAACGCGCATCATGCTGGCCAAGCGTGCGATAGAACTCGAAAAAGTTCCGGTTCATGTCATTGCGAAGGGACTCGACGGTTGCGCGAAGGTCTTTATTGTCTTGCCGGTTGAATAGGATGCCAGCTAGGATGAGCGCGATCGCGATCGCGAAACCAAGGATGTTCCCGGCCATGGCGACATTGTACCCCCGCTGCGATGGTTCGGCGCCATCTATTTGATGCAGACGTTTCGGGCGCAGCCGCGCGGCCTTTCGGGCGACAAACACGATCCTGAGATGCTGTTTGGCAGAAACAAGTGCGACACATGTCATGGCGAGGGCAAATGCCCCGAATGCTTCGGCAGCGGCGTGAACGTGCATCTCGACGAGGACGAGCCCAAGTGCCGCAAGTGCGCCGGCTCTGGGCAGTGTCCCGCCTGCGAGGGCACAGGCCGGGCCAGGCGAGATTGAGCGGTTCTGGGTGGACTCGCTGCTCCGCCCTGCGCGATTTTTGATACTATCGATATAACACCTTGGAAAGTGGGTTCTCCAACTGCGAGATGTCAGGAGACAGTCTTATATGGCCTATGTGATCGCGGAACCTTGTATCGGCACCAAGGACACCGCCTGCGTCGATGCCTGTCCGGTGGACTGCATCCATCCCAAGAAAGACAGCGAGAAATTTGCGCAGGAAGAGATGATCTACATCGATCCGGTCGAGTGCATCGATTGCGGCGCGTGCGTGCCGGTGTGTCCGGTGTCGGCGATCTTCGCGCTCGACGACCTGCCGGAGAAGTGGAAGGAATACACTGAGCGCAACGCCAAGTACTTCGGCCGCTAATTCGCGTTCAGAAGGGCGAGGGCACACCGTGTGGGTGTGCCCTTTGCGTTCTTGGGAGTCTACGACAGCTTCGCGAACGCCCAGAAAAGCGTTGCCGAAAGGATGATCGAAATCGGCAGCGTCAGCACCCACGCCATGATCAGGTTTCGTACCGTGCCCCATTGCAGGCCGGTGCCGTTGGCCGCCATGGTCCCCGCTACGCCCGACGACAGCACGTGCGTCGTGCTTACCGGTAAGCCAAAATAGTCGGCTGCGCCGATCGTCGCCATGGCGGTAATTTCCGCCGCGGCGCCCTGGCCGTAGGTCAGGTGGTCCTTGCCGATCTTCTCCCCGACCGTCACCACGATGCGCTTCCAGCCGATCATCGTGCCTAGCCCCAGCGCCAACGCCACCGCGACCTTCACCCACGTCGGGATGAACTTGGTGGCATAGTCGATGTGCTTCTTGTAATTGGCCAGCACCGCCTCGTCGCTCGCGGAGATGGCTTGCACGTGCGTCTTCTGCATGGTGCGCAGTGCTTCGCTCACCAGGTACATATCGTTGCGGAAGTTGCGCACCTGGTCTTGCGGAATGTAGCGCAGCTCTTTGTAGTTGGCGACTTCGGTGGCGATGCCGTTGATCATCTCGCGCAACGCCAGCACCGTATTGTCGCTGAATTCTTTGGTGCGAACATACGCGGCAACGTCCTCGCGTGGGTCGCCGACCACGGCGCCGGGCTTGACGTACTTATCAAGCACGTTGGCGGCCTGCTGTGACACCGCGATAAAGTCGGCCGACTGCTTCGGCGTGATCGCATGGTTCAAAGCGTACGCCGTTGGTACCGTGCCGATGAGGATGAGCATGATCAGGCCCATGCCCTTCTGGCCGTCATTCGACCCATGGGCGAAGCTCACGCCGGTGCAGGTGAGGATGAGCAGGCAGCGAATCCAGAACGGCGGCGGTGCATCGCCTTCCGGCGCTTTGTAGAGCCGCGGATCGCGAATCGTGACTTTGGATAAGCCGAGCAGCATGGCTGCGATAGCAAAGCCGACAATGGGCGAGAGCAGCAGCGACTTGCCAACATTCATCGCCTGCCCCCAATCGACGCCGCTGGTTGCCGTCTTTGCCTGCATCAACTGGTTCGCGATACCGACGCCGATAATGGAGCCGATCAGCGTGTGCGAGCTCGACGACGGCAGGCCGAACCACCACGTCCCCAGGTTCCAGATGATGGCGGCGGTGAGCAACGCGAACACCATCGCGAAGCCCGCGCCGCTGCCGACCTGCAGGATCAGCTCGACCGGCAGCAGCGAGATGATGCCGAAGGCGACCGCTCCGGTCGAGAGCACCACGCCGACGAAGTTCCACATCCCCGACCAGGCCACGGCGATGTGCGGATCCATCGAGTGCGTGTAGATGACGGTCGCGACCGCGTTGGCGGTATCGTGAAAGCCATTGACGAACTCGAAGCCCAGCGCCACCAGCAGGGCGATCCCCAGCAGGAGAAAGGGGAAAATCGAGGTCGAATGTACGGTGGATAGGTCAGCAATCAGGTGGTAGGCCGCATACACGAAGCCGATGGCCAAGGCACCCAGGAAAATGGCCGAGCCGATTTTGCCGGGAGACTTGGATAATTTGGCGTGAACGGCAGTGGTAACCTGCGCCGGAGCAGCGGCGGCAGGGAGCGGCGAAGCAGTCGCCATGCTAGGGTCCTCTTATTGCGAGATTTGTGTGAATCGCCCGCGGGCTACGCGTCGCCGAAGTTACTACGCCGGCACGGCCTGCATCATTAAAGGAATGTTAATGGACGATGAATTTTGCCGATCCCGCCGAGGATGCGCGCCAGCGAGCCGTGAACTGCGCTAGTCAGTCGTGCGTGCGCTGGTAATGCCGTCGGGCTTTGGCGCGATTCCCGCAACTCGCCATGTCGCACCAGCGGCGACTGCGGTTGCGGCTGCGGTCGAGAAAAAGCCACTGACAATCGGGCGCCGCGCAGAAGCGGACCATCTGCAGATCGTCGGAAGTGAGCAAATCCGCCGCGGCTTTGGCGGCGGACCAAACCGCCCAATCGAAGGAATGCTTCGCGCCGGAAATCCATAGCCAGCGGTAGCCGCCGTCAACTGGCGCGAGTGCGCGCTGCTGCAGCGCCTCAGTTGCAAAATCGTTGATCAGCTTCAGGTCGTCTGGATCGACGGAGTCGCGCTGCGCAATGGCCGAGAACACCCTGTATACGGCCTCGCGCAGTTTGATAATCCTGGCAAAGCTGCGGCCCGCCTCTGCCAGGTAGCGCAGCGCATGCTCCCGAAGCTCATGGGCCTGTTTCTGGGAGATCACTTCGGATTGACAAAGCAAAGAGACAACATCACGGTAGCTCTGGAGGTGGTCCTTGCGCCGCTGCAAGTCGTCACGACGGCTGATCGTGTTCGCGAGGTCGAGAGCCAACTGCCCGCCGCTGAGGTCAAATTGAAATTCAAGTTTGCGTGTCGATGCCACTACCTCTATTGTAACCGCCCTCGCGAGTTCCACCGGTTAGAAGCGCTGAAGGATCGACGCTGTGCCTCACGCCGTTCACGCCCGAAATGACGCCATCCCGCTGTTCGCATTGCTACCCGCTGCTTTCAGGCCATATCTCCAGCGCCGTCCGGCTTAGTATCTGCTGCTTGGCGGGCTCGCCGAGCGGCAAGGCACGAAATTCGGCGAGGTTGTTGGCAATCTCCGGAACACCCGGACCCGGCCAGTCAGTGCCGAACAGCGTCTTGTGCGCGATTTCTTCCAAGCGCGGGAAGTAGTTCAACAGCGTCTTGGGTGGGATGCCGCTGATATCGAGATAGACGTTGCGATGGCGGCGCACGAGAAAGAACGCAGTGTTCATCCACAACGGCCGGCCGCCGTGGGCCAACAGAATTCTCAGCCGCGGGAAATCCACGGCAACGTCATCGACGTACATCGGATCGCCGAACCTGTTGCGCGCGCCAGGAAAAATCGACGTTCCCGTGTGCACCATGATCGGGATTCCGTTGGCTTCGGCCGCGCGATAGATGATCTCCAACTCTTTCACGCCGTTGACGTAGTCATTGGGATAAAGCAACTGATGCGGCGGGTGAATCTTGATGAGCTTGATGCCCAGCCGCACGATCTGCTCCATGTCGGCCAGGACGTTGACCGTGTGCCGCGGATGAACGCTACCGCAAGGAATCAGGCGCCTGGGATCTTCCTTGACGTAGTTGGCGATGAACTCGTTCACCGCCGGCGTGAAGCCGATCACCTCGGGCGCAACGTAGTTGATCAGCACCGCCCGATCGATGCCGATCTCGTCCAGGTGCTTGAGGAATGCTTTGGGCGAACGGCAATACTCGGCCACGCGATCGAAGTCCTTGCGCGTCTTTTTCATCAGCGCCAGCGCTTCGGGCTTGAACATCTCGATGGGCTGGATGTGAATGTGGCAGTCGGTGATCATGAATCAGTTGTCGGTTGCCGGTTGTCAACAGAACTGATAGCTGACAAGCGATGGCTAACGGATGCCTTTCAATTTGCACACGCTAGGACCGCGCGCTTCGTAAACACCCGCACCATCTCGCGCCGATATTCCGGCGTCAGCGCGGACGTGGTTAGCGGTTTCGCAGTGCTGGCCGCCAGATCGCCGATTCTGCCTGCCAGTTCCTCGTCGGGCCGCATGCCGATCAGTTGGGCGTCCTGGACGAGGTGGGGGGCGGGATTGACTGCGGTAATTGCGACACGGGCATCCGCCACACGTCCCGAGCTCATCTTAAGCGCCACGGCAACTCCCGCCAGTGGATAATCGATGCTGCCACGTACTCGCAGCTTCTGATAGCTTCCGCGCCAGCCAGCCGCGCTCTTGGGCAGGTGTACGCCTGTAACAATCTCGTGAGCGGCAAGATGCAGTCGCACGATGCCATCGTTGATATAGAACTCCGACAATGGGGTATGTCTTACTCCGTCAGGCCCCGCAATTTCCAGTTCCGCTCCCAGGCACAGCAGCGCGGCAGGCGTGTCGCCCGAGAATGTCGCCCAGCAGAAGTTTCCGCCGGGCGCTACGTGGCAGAGATCACCGTCCTTCTTCAGGCAAAATCCGCAGCTCTTGCGCCACAGCAGCGATTGGTTGTACCACAGGCAGCGCGTGTCGAGACAGATATTGCCGCCGATCGTGGCCATGTTGCGTATCACCGGCGAGGCAACCGTCTTCACGGCTTCGTAAAGGACCGCATAGTCCTTGCGGATGATCGGCGAATGCTCAATCGCGCTGAGCGTAGTCAGCGCACCAATCTCGACACCATGCCCCGGAATGCTGCGAATGCCGCGCAGTTCGCCGACGCCATGCAAATCCAGCACGTACGTTGGCGTAAACAGTTTCTGCTTCATCGACGGTAGCAGATCGGTGCCACCGGCGACGATCTTGCACTGGCCCTCATGGTTTGCCAGCAGCGCGACTGCTTCGTCGAGCGTCTTCGGCCGCAAGAGTTGGAACTCCGGCAGGCTCAATCGTCACCTCCCGCTGGAGAGACCGCACGAACCGGTTGGCGGGCCGGATCGAGTGCATGGCGGGCCGGTCCTTTGCCGCGGAAGCACAACGAGCCACCGTGCTCACGCAACCTCGCGGGCGCTGTCGGATCGACCGATTCGGTCATCGCGATTCGCTTCATGCCTTTCTTGGCGCGTAGCGCCGCCAATATCCGCTCAGGCGTAAACGGACTCTCACGCAGTCGGACTCCCACAGCGTCGTATATCGCATTCGAAATCGCTGGAATCGTAGCCGCCAGCGAACCTTCGCCGGCTTCCTTGGCCCCGAACGGCCCTTCGGGATCGACGCTCTCGACAATGATGCACTCGATCTCCGGCGACTCCGCCGACGACGGGCTGCGATATTCCAGCAAGCCCGGATTCATCAGCAGCCCGTCTTTCCACACCATCTCTTCTTCCAACGCCTGGCCAAGCCCCATCCACACCGAGCCAATCACCTGGCCTTCAACCGCAACGGGATTTAACGCACGACCGCAATCGTGCGCCGCCCAGATCTTGTGCACCGTAACTTCGCCCGTGTCTTCATCAACGCTGACTTCCGCTACTTGGGCCGAATACGAGTACGCCGGCGACGGGCCAACGCCGCCCCCCTTGTGCTTTCCGCCGCGTGCTTCGATCGGAGGCGCATACGACCCTGTTCCGGTCAGTGCCCCGTGAAAATCGATTGCGGAGACGACCGCTTCCTCGAAGCTCATGTGCTCTTTCGGACCCTCTTCCTTGCGCGTCTGCAACACCGAGCCACGCAGGATTTGGCCGTCGACACGGCCGCGCGGCGCATCTTTCTCTTCCAGAATCTCGGCCGCGCTCGGGTCGTGCCCGCCCGGCATCGCACCGCGTTTCCACACATGGTCGTTGCGGATGATTACGTCTCCGGGCGCGCAATTCATGCGCTTGGCCGCCGCGCTGACAATGTTCTTCTTCACCTCTTCAGCCGCACGCATGGATGCATTGCCGGCCATGAACGTCACGCGACTGGAATACGACCCGAGATCAATCGGCGTCAGGTCCGTGTCCGCAGCGATTACTTTCACCCGCGCCAGATCGCAGCCCAACACTTCGGCGACTACCTGTGCGGTCATCGTGTCCGAACCCTGGCCGATCTCCGACGCGCCCGTGTACACCACCACGCCGCCGTCGCGATCAATCTTGATGTTGACGGTCGAGTGCGGCATGTCGGAACGGATAATGCTGTTGGCTGCGCCGCTCACATAATGGCTGCACGCAATCCCGAGCCCGCGTCTCTTCGGCAGTTTGCCTTTACGTTCTTCCCATCCCGAACGCGTCACCACTTGATCGATACACTCCGGCAGTCCATAGCTGAGGACCCGCAGTCCATTGACGGTGATTGTAGGCGGCTTCAGCAGGTTCACGCGCCGCACTTCCGCCGGGTCGAGCTTCAGCGTGGCAGCGATTTCGTCCATCTGCGATTCGAAGGCGAAACGCACGTTGACCGTACCGTGGCCACGCATTGCGCCGCACGCGGGCTTATTGGTGAGCACGCGATAGCCGTCGAAGCGAATATGAGGAATGTCATATAGCGCGCCCAAGAGCGCGCCGGAATACAGAATTGTTACCACACCGTAGGAGCAGTACGCGCCGCCATCCTGAATGACCTTGCAGGCAACGGCTGTCACGCGGCCATTGTTCTTCACGCCGGTTTTTAGATCGACAATGGTGCGCGGCCGGCCGCGGTGCGCCCAGAAGACCTCCTCGCGCGTGTAGGTGATCTTCACCGGTGCCTTCGCCGCACGCGCCGCAACGGCGGCGATGATCTCCAGCGGAATGATTTCGCTCTTGCCGCCGAAGCCGCCGCCCACCAGCGGCTTGATCACCCGGATCTGCGACATCGGTATCTCGAGCACTAGCGACAGCTTGTGCTGCAGGTAATACGGCACCTGCGTCGAGGACCACACTGTGAGACGACCCAGTTTGCCGGTGTGCGGATCGAGTTCGAAGCTGGCGAGCGTGCAATGCGGCTCCATGGCCGCGTGCGTGACTTCGTTAGCAATGTAGCGCGCCTCATGCACGTAGTCGGCTTCGGCAAAACCTTTCTCGGGATCGCCGAAGACGTGGTGATAATCCTTCTCGATGTTGTGCGGACGGTTCTCGTGGATGAGCTCGGCATCCGCCTTCATCGATTCTTCGGGGTCGAAGTATGCCGGCAGCGCTTCGTAATCCACATCGATCATCTCGAGCGCACGCTCAGCAATCTGTTCGTTAATTGCGGCAACACAGGCGACGTGATCGCCGACATAGCGTACCTTGCCAACCGCCAGCGCAGTTTCATCGTGACCGACGGGAAGAATGCCGTAGGGATTGGGCGCGTCCTCGCCAGTCACGACCGCAACGACGCCGTCCAGCGCTTTAGCGCGCGACGTGTCGATGTTCCGGATGCACGCGTGCGGATAAGGCGAATGCAGAATCTTGCCGACCAGCATGCCCGGAACCTTGAGGTCGTCCGCGTACTTGCCGGCGCCGGTGGTCTTGCCCGCGGCATCGACCATCGCAATAGGTTTACCGATGATGGAAAAATCAGACATAGCAATTAGCACTTGGCATTTGGCAAGAACCGGCCATTTACAACCGGTGTCATCCTGAGCGCAGCGACCGCGCATCTATCCTGCCAAGCGCTTTTGCTTGGCGGGATAGTTGCCGGGTCGCGGAGGCCAATGGCCCCCTGAAGCCTCACTGCGCTTCGACCAACTCCCGTTTAATCCCTCGCTGCTCCGCGTCAATGGCCGCGCGGATGGCCTGATACATCTGCGAATAACCGGTGCAGCGGCACAGATTGCTGCTCAAGGCGCTGCGGATTTCTGCCTCGCTGGGGTCGGGATTGTTGGCCAGCAGCCACTTCACCGTCATCATGAATCCCGGGGTGCAAAAGCCGCACTGCGCGCCGCCGAAATCGCCATAGGCCTTTTGCAACGCCGCCAGGCTGCCGTGATCGGCAAGTCCTTCGACGGTCGTGATCTCCTGGCCTTCGCAACTGGCTGCCAGCAGCGTGCAGGAAAGCATTGGGACACCGTCAATTTGCACCGTGCAGGCGCCACACGACGAGTCGTCGCAGGCGCGCTTCGAACCCGTGAGATCGAGGTCCTGGCGCAAGGCATCGAGCAGCAGCTTGTTGGGCGCGATCGCCAGTTCGTGGGTGCGGCCGTTAATGCGAAGCTCTACTAGTTGTTTCTTCATTACAATTCCACGCAATCAGCACTCAGCAGTTAGCATTCAGCCCTTAACGGTCCTTCGCAGCTAAGTCAGCACTCTCCGTCGGCTGAATGCTGATGCCGACTGCTGAGTGCTAATACAGCGGCACCTTCGGATCGATTTGCCGCGCCCAGCGATCGATGCCGCCGGCCAGCGACTGCACCTTGTCGTAGCCCTGGCGTCGCAGCCAGGCCGCCACATTGTAGGAGCGCACGCCATGATGGCAAACGACCACGGTGTGCTTCTCCGGATCGAGTTCCTGCTGAAAGCGCGCCGGAATTTCGTTCATCGGGATATGTGCGCTGCCTTCGATCTTCGCAGTGTCAAATTCCCACGATTCCCTACAATCGAGTACCACAACGTCAGAGTTGCTATCCAGCAGTGATTTCAGCTCTTCGGACGCGATTTCGTAATCCATACTTCTTTGCCTACATCGGAGCGTTCGTGTCGCCGGTGCCGCGGCTCAGGTGATTGCTCCAGCGGACCCGGCGCTTACGTGCCCGGCTAACATCATCTCGCCGCTGCGCGGCTCTTTTCCTAGCACTTCCGAGGGTTGCGTCATGTACCTTTCTTCAGCACCTCACTTTCCCGTCCACTTCGGCCGACGGCGCTCCATGAAAGCTGCAATGCCTTCGCGCGCATCGGCGGTCTTCATCAGTTCTTCGTTATAAATCTGCTCGGCGCGCGCCAAGCCTTTGTCAAAGTGAATCGAGTCCCACGCATAAAACGCCTTTTTCGCCAAACGCAACGCGGCCGGACTCAATTGCGAAACGCGCTGAAGGCAGTCGGCGACCAGCGTCTCAGGATCATCCGCCAAACCGTTCACCAGCCCTGCCGCGAGCGCCTCTTCGCCGGAGAGCGTGCGTCCGGTCAACAACAGCTCGGCCGCGAGCTTCTGTCCCACAATGGAGGACAATGCCACGCTGGCGACGGGCGCATAGCAGGCCAGCTTGATCTCGGGAAAGCCCCACACCGAATCCGGCGACGCATGAACGATGTCGCACATCAGCGCCAGTTCCGCTCCCCCGCCAAGGCAGTGCCGGCGCACGCTGGCGATGGTCAATTTGCTGGCGCTGACCAGCGAACGGATGACGCTATGAAAATCCGCCAGCATACCGCGAACGTTTTCCGGCGTGTGGGCCGCGACGTCTACCCCGCTGGAGAACGCGGCTTCTGAGCCAGCGATAACAATAGCGCTGATCTCCGGATGCAACTCGATCTGCTCCAGCGCGGCACGCAGTTCTTCCATCATCCGCAGATCGATGACGTTCAGGGGCGGGTTGCTGAGCGTCACGCGCGCGGCCGGCGGGCGCAGTTCGATGGCGATGCGGGTGAAGGTCGGGTTGGCCGCGACAGTCATGCGATTCGAGGCAAACAGCAGATCCCTCGGCGGCTGATGCCGCCTCGTGAGAACAAACAATGTAGTGCGCGGTTCGGCACGACTAAAGTCGTGCCCTGATACTAAGCTCAGCCAAACAGCACGCTTTAGCTACTTCCCGGCAAATCTCGGCGAGCGTTTTTCGAGGTACGCCGCCAAACCCTCTTTCGCGTCGTCGCTTTCGAACAACAACTGCTGGTTTTCGCGCTCCAGCGCCAGGCCAGCTTCCAGCGGAATTTCCCATCCTGTCTGCACGGCGCGCTTGATGCGGCCCACGGCTTTGGCAGCTTTGTTCGGAGGACAGAACTGGCGCGCATACTCCATCACGCGATCCATAAAATTGTCCTTCTCGAAAATCTCATTCACGAGTCCGATCTGCTTCGCCTCGTCGAACGAAAATGTCTTACCTAGAGCCATCAGTTCGATGGCCTTCGACTTACCGAGCATGCGCGACAGCCGCTGCGTTCCCCCGGTGCCCGGGAGCACGCCAAGGTTTACTTCGGGCAATCCGATTTTGCCTGCGTCCTTGCGCGCAACGCGGAGATCGGCGGCCATCGCAACTTCCAAGCCTCCGCCGACGCAATGCCCGTTCAGCGCCGCGATCACCAGCTTGGGCGTGTGCTCCAGGCGCAACAATGTCTCATTGGCATGCAGGCAGAAGTAATACTTAAATGTCGGCTCAACTTCCGTCAGCATTTGGATGTTGGCGCCCGCGCAGAAATATTTCTCGCCCGCGCCGGTCAGAAGCATGACGTGAACGCTCTCATCCATGCGCGCCTGTAATATGGCGTCATCCAGCTGCCGGTTCATCTCGTAGCTGTAGGTATTGGCCGGTGGATCGTTCAGTTCGATCAGCGCGATGCCCGCCTCCGTGCGATACCGGATGAGCTCTTTGGTAGGCGCTTTCTCCAGAGTCGTGCTACTCATCTTTAGGACTTCCTCGCGGCATTGCTTGAACGCGAACTGTGCCCGGTAGTTCTGCCGCGTGCACTCACGTCCGGCTTCGGATCCTGCATAGTTCTGCCGCGAATTCCCTGCAGAAAGATATCGCTGAATTCGCGAGCCAGCACGTCAGCTCCGGGATCGAACCGCGGGTTGTACCACGTGTACAGCCAGTTCATCATGCCAAACAGGCCCATGACCGCGGTACGGAGGCTCGTGCCCGGTGTCAACCCTTCGGCCTGTTTTAGCTCTTCCACCAGTCCAACGCAGATGCGGTAATACTCGCGCTTGATGGCCGCCAGCTCTGCGCCAAAGCCGTTCTTGAGCACATCGTCTTCATGCGAGAGCACCTTCATGGCTTTCTGCTTGGCCACGGAGTACTCGACATGGTTCTGCACGAAGATGCGAATTCGCTCTTCCGGATCGCTGCTGGCCGCCAGCCGCTTGCGCAGGCGTTCGATAATGGTGGTGAAGGTGTGCTGCTGAATGAAGTACAGCAGCTTCTCTTTGGATTCGAAATAGTAATAAAGACCGGCCAGGGAGATGCCGCTGAGGCGCGACAGGTCGCGCATGGAAGCGCCCTCGTATCCTTTCTCGGCGAACACCTCGGTGGCGTAGTCGAGGATTTCGGCCAAACGGCGGTCGAAACGGGTGTCGTGGGGCACGGGAGGCTGCGAGGCGCGGCTAGTGCTGGAAACGGGCATGGAAGTTCGAACGTTCGTTCCAATTCTAGCCGCTCGCCCCCCACCCTGCAAGCGGCGACGGCTGAGCTGCCTTTGCATGCTCCGACTGCGCTCCGGGCAGGCTCCGTGCACCGGGATTTGGCCTCGGTGGTGAATATCCCGTCATTCTTACCGTCCCGCTACACTTGATTGACAAGCTTGCTGCGAACAGGCAAACTGCTTGATTCTTCCCTATTCCGTCGCTGGCGGCGCGAATGCGGAGCAGATCCTCGGCAAAACAGGCAAATTGATGGCCGCGCCACAACGCGTTTCCTATCGCATGGAGTCCACCCTGGACAGCGTGAACAAGGCCGAGGAGATGGCCGACCAGGTGGCGGCACAGGCCGGCTTCGACGAGGACACACGCAGCGGGGTTTCCATGGCGGTGCGCGAAGGCATGATTAACGCGATTCTGCACGGCAACGCCTACGATTCCAATAAGCGGGTGAACCTGAGCTTCGAGCAGAACCCTCGCGAGATGATTGTCACCATCACCGACGAGGGTCACGGTTTCATTCCGGAAGAGGTTCCCGACCCGCTGGCGCCAGAAAATCTTTTGAAGCAGTCCGGTCGTGGCATATTCTTGATGCGGGCATTTATGGATGAGGTTCGATTCCGTAAAGTCGAACCTGGCACTGAAATCACTTTGATCAAGCGGCTGCCAGAGAAGTGAGCTGGGCCGCCAGGAGGCTTCCACGTGAGCATGAAAGCGAGCACCCGACAAGTAGACGGCGTCACCATCGTCGACTTGAGCGGACGAATTACCCTGGGCGAGGGCAGCGTGGTTTTGCGCGACACCGTCAAAGACCTACTGAGCAAGGGACAGAAGAAGATCCTGCTGAACCTGGGCGATGTCAGCTACATCGACAGCTCTGGCATTGGCGAGCTGGTCAGCGCCTTCACTTCCGTCCGCAACCAGGGCGGCGAATTGAAGCTGCTGCACCTGACCAAGAAAGTCCACGATCTGCTGCAGATTACCAAGCTGTACACCGTCTTCGACGTTAAGGACGACGAGGCCGGCGCTATCACCGCCTTCAACCATTAGACGGCGAGCTTCATTACCAAGAGCCGGCTCTGAGCGCCCTTTCGCACCGCTGCGGAAGGGCGTTTTTGTCGCAGGTTGACCAGACCGCAGGCACTCCTTTTCAAAAAAACGTTTCCAAACTGTGATTCTCCTCACAGACGTTGCCAATCACGCCTCCCTAAGCTACAGCCTGGCCTCGATGTGGCGATTTTCCCACCTGAAAGGATTTAGTGATGTCCAGTTCGGTGATTTCATCACCTTCGCGTGTACTTAACTCCAGTCTTGTCCAGCGCGTCATGAGCGCCGAAGAGGCGGCCGCGCTGATCCAACATGGCCACCAGATCGGCATGAGCGGCTTTACCGGCTCAGGTTATCCCAAAGCAGTGCCGATGGCCCTGGCGCGACGCATTGCTGACGCGAACCTGCGTGGGCAGAAGTTCCAGGTCAGCATCTTCACCGGCGCCTCGACGGGCCCGGAGCTTGACGGGGCGCTGGCTATGGCCGGCGGCATCCAACTGCGGCTGCCGTACCAGTCCGACCCGGAGACCCGCAAGCGCATCAACGCCGGCGAAATGGACTATATGGACATCCATCTCAGCCATGTGGCGCAGTTTGTCGAGTACGGATTCCTCGGCAAACTCGATCTGGCGCTCATCGAGGTCACGGCGGTGCTGGAGGACGGGCGCGTGGTGCCCAGCTCCTCGCTGGGCAACAACAAGACGTGGATCGAGCAGGCCGAGCATGTGATCCTGGAGGTTAACTCCTGGCAGCCGTCTGCGCTCGAAGGCATGCACGACATCTACTACGGCCTCGAGCCGCCGCCGAATCGCGGGCCCATCCCGCTCACCCATACCGGCCAGCGCATCGGCAGCCCGTATCTGGAAGTGCCGCTCGAGAAGATTGCTGCCGTGGTGCTCACCGACTCGCCCGATCGCAACAGTCCTTTCAAAGCGCCGGACCAGAATTCCAAGCGTATCGCCGGTCACATTCTGGAGTTTCTCGCCACGGAAGTGAAGAAAGGGCGCATGCCTTCGACCCTGCTGCCGCTGCAGTCGGGCGTGGGCAACATCGCGAACGCCGTGCTGTTTGGCCTCGAAGAAGGTCCGTTCGAAGGACTCACGTCGTATACCGAAGTGATTCAGGACGGCATGATCCGCCTGCTGAAATCGGGCAAATTGACCGCCGCTTCAGCCACTGCGTTCTCCCTCAGCCCGGAAATGCTGACCGAAGTGAACGCCGACATGGCCAGCTATCGCCAGAAGATTGTTCTCCGGCCGCAGGAAATTTCCAACCACCCCGAGATCATTCGCCGGCTTGGCGTCATCGCGATGAACGGCATGATCGAAGCCGATATTTACGGCAATGTGAACTCGACGCACGTGATGGGATCGCGCATCCAGAACGGCATCGGCGGCTCCGGCGACTTCGCGCGCAACGGATACCTGTCGATCTTCATGGCGCCTTCCACGGCGCAGAAGGGAAGCATCTCGACCATCGTGCCCATGGCTTCGCACGTTGACCACACCGAGCACGATGTCTCGGTCATTGTGACCGAGCAGGGCCTGGCGGACCTGCGCGGGCTGTCGCCAAAGCAGCGGGCGCAGTTAATTATCGAAAAGTGCGCGGCGCCGGAATACAAAGCTGCGCTGCTCGACTATCTCAACCGCGCGGAGCGGCTGTCCTATGGCCGGCACACGCCGCACCTGCTGAGCGAAGCGCTCGGCTGGCACAACCGTTATCTGCGCTGCGGGCACATGAAACCGCATACAGAAGACTGAGCACACTTGCTTGCATAGGCTCGCGTACGACCTTCTGCTCGGGGCGAACACAGCAGTTCCCCCAGGCGGGCTGAAGCCCTTGGTGGGATGACACTTCAATATCGTCCTTGCCGCCATGAATAATCCAGGCAAGCAGTTTGTCGCCTGGGTGGCTCATTCAAGAGATGTCCTCGTCTGAATCTCCTTGACATTGTTCTGAGACAACGATAAAGTTCCGCACCACTCGGCAACAAATTCGCTTAGGCGCTCCCAATCAGTTATGGATCTGCAACGACCTTCGGTTCTGCCGGAAAGGGTGTGCATATGCGTCGCTTCGTCCGTTTGGCTCTTTGCCTTTTCGCAGTTGTTGTTCCGTTGAGCAGTCCGGCGCAAACGCCGGCCATCACCGCTGTACCCAATCTCATACGCTACAGTGGAGCGCTGAGAGATGCGCAGGGTGGGCCGCTGGCTTCGTCCACTGTGGGCGTCAGCTTCGCCATCTACAAGCAGCAGGAGGGCGGAGCGCCGCTGTGGATGGAGACGCAGAACGTCACTACCGATAGCAGCGGCAACTACAGCACGCTGCTGGGCAGCACGACAGTCACGGGCCTGCCGGGCGATCTGTTCTCCGAGCAGGAACAGCGCTGGCTTGGCATCCAGGTGGAAGGACAGCCGGAGCAGGCGCGCGTGCTGATGGTCAGCGTGCCCTACGCCTTCAAGGCGCACGAGGCCGACACGCTGGGCGGCAAGAGCGTGTCGGATTTCGTGCTGGCGAACGGTTCCAATTCCGCCGGCGGTCAGGGGATCAGCGGCCAGTCAGCCGCTCCGGGCGCGACGCAACAGAGTGGAGTTAAGCCATTGACCTCGAGCGGTCCCACGAGCTTCAGCGGCTCGACTACGGACCAGATTGTGGGTGTCACACAGAGTGGGACAGGAGCCGGAGTGAGCGCGGCGGCGCCTTCCAACGCGGTGGTCGGCATGGCGACGGCAACACACGGCGTCGGCTATGGCGTGCGGGGCATGTCGGCCAGCACGAACGGAGTTGGCGTGTGGGGCCAGAACACGGCGACCAGCGGCAACACCGTTGGCGTGAACGGAGCAGTATCCAGCCCATCGGGAATTGCCGGCGTGTTTAACAACTCCGCAGGTGGGAAGATCATCAGCGGTCAGAGCCGGGGAGTGGAGAAGTTCTCGGTTGACAGCAACGGAAATATCTTCGCCGCCGGGGCGATTACCACCAGCGGCGGTTTGTCCGAAACCACTGCCGTCCCTGATGGGGTGGCGCTCACGGGCAACGCGACCAACATCAACGGCGCCAACACCGGCGTGCTGGGCGAGACCGAAAGCATCAACGGGCTCGGCGTCAGTGGTATGGCGAACACCACCACTGGTGTCAATGCCGGTGTTTATGGGCAAGCCAATAGCAATGAGGGCTACGGGATTTATGGCTACGAGGGATCGCCGATTGGGCAGGTTGTGGGCGTTTCTGGCTATGTTGTTAGCACCGGCAATTTTTCCACCGGCGTGGACGGCCATGCTTTTGGAAGCACAGGTCTGAGCCATGGGGTGAACGGCAGAACCGCCAGCACGACGGCAGGCTCGGCGGGTGTGCACGGAGCTACCGATTCAACGACGGGACAGATCTACGGTGTGGCAGGCGACACCGCCAGCACCACGCAATACGCGGCCGGTGTCCAGGGCAACGCAAGTGCGACGAGCGGACAGGTCTACGGCGTTACCGGCTACACCTCAAGCAGCACGAACTTCACCGCCGGGGTAAACGGCTATGCGAATGCCGCTACCGGCCTGGTATACGGGGTTTCCGGCGGCACGAGCAGTACCACGCAAGGGGCGGCTGGGGTGACCGGCTTTGAAAGCGCAACCACCGGGGCGGTTAATGGCGTGACCGGGGGTACGAACAGCACAACGGAGAATGCCTCCGGCGTGAACGGCTTTGAGGGCGCCAGTACCGGGCGGGTGTATGGCGTTTCCGGAAGCACGAACAGCACCACGACCGGCTCGGGCGGTGTAACCGGGTACGAGGGCGCGAGTACCGGGCAGGTTTTTGGGGTCACCGGAGGAACCAACAGCACCACTAATGGCGCCGCGGCAGTGAACGGCTTTGAAGGGGCGACTACGGGAGTCGTCTTTGGAGTCAGCGGGGGAACTAGCAGCGCATCAAACGGAGCAGCCGCGGTGACCGGCTATGAGAGCAGTACGACAGGCCAGGTCTTCGGCGTCAGTGGCGCCACGCAGAGTTCGGGGGCCGGTGCCGCAGGCGTATCCGGGCAGGCCGCCGCTTCGACGGGGAATACTTTGGGCGTAGCCGGGTACAGCAATAGCACTCAAGGCGTCGGGGTGGGCGGTTCGTCCCCGAATATCGCGATTCAGGCCCTCACTAACAGTTGCTCGGGAGGCACGTGCACCCTGGTTGCCGGGACGGCCGGGCAGTTCCAAACCGCTTCCGGGGGAACGGTCCTGCAGGGCATCGGTAACGGCAGTACCGTCTTCAGCGTCGATGCGAGTGGCAATGGCTCCTACTCGGGCAATCTCCATGTCACCGGTACGCTGACCAAAGGTGGCGGCTCGTTCAAGATCGACCATCCGCTCGACCCCGAGAACAAGTATCTCTCGCACTCGTTTGTCGAGTCGCCCGATATGAAGAACATCTATGACGGCATCGTTCGGCTCGATGCGCGCGGCGAGGCCTGGGTGATACTGCCCGATTACTTTGAGGCGCTGAATCGTGACTACCGCTATCAACTGACCTCGGTCGGAGCAGCGCAACCGCGCCTGTACATTGCGCGCGAGGTGAAGGGCAATCGCTTCAAGATCGCCGGCGGCAAAGCGAATGCGAAGGTGTCATGGCAGCTTACGGGCATTCGTCAGGATGCGTGGGCCAATGCGCACCGCATCCCCACTGAGGAGGACAAGCCTCCGCAGGAGCGCGGTATGTATCTACATCCCGAGGTGTACGGCGCAAGCGCAGACAAGAACACCGACGCAATGCTGCGGCGGTAAAACAAGAAATTGGAATGACGCCTGAGAACCTGCGGGGGCCTTATCCTACTCGCCGCAGGCGAGAGGATAGGTACAGGTCAAGGTTCGAACCCGGGCCCACCCTGTCGCCAACAAACCGGCGACAAGCGTGCGGCACCCGCTTCTATCCCATGCCTACGATGTGCGGGTGAACAAAATGGACCACCCACAATTCAAGACGAATCAGCCAATGAACTGCGGAAGAAGGGCCGACTAAACCTCTAGGGAGACTCTGAACAAGTGGATCGGTCGGCCTCAGGGGCTAAAGCCCGCACTGATTTTGCTGAACTTCCGGCACGGCTGAAGTGAGTGCGTGAGAACTCACTTGTGCAGCAAGGATAAATGATGCACAAAGGGGTATGTCACGATTTCGTGTGTACAACCCCGAGCAAGCGTACCTGCTGCCG